>Ga0080006_1142313_pt1 | contig 53988 bp, 36 predicted proteins | sample RS3BMetagenome_FD_69209 | JGI IMG/M metagenome (GOLD analysis project Ga0080006, IMG submission 69209) | Ferric oxide microbial mat and aquatic microbial communities from Rainbow Spring, Yellowstone National Park, USA - RS3B (SPADES... ... | reverse complement strand
CGCCATTCTGCCAGGCATCGCCAACTCATCCATCCAAACACTTCCAGAACTCACGCCCACCGCTTGGGCCGCCAAAAATCTGTAACTGTCCACCTGCGTTCCTCTGACGGATACAGTCGAGAAGCCGACAATTACTCTTCTCGACAAACTGATTAGGAGTCGACGTAGAAAGAAACTGCTCATCGAGTCTGACCAACTAAGGCAGGCCCAAGAGCTAACGGACGAGCGTTTCAAGCGGACTAAAGACGAATGGATTAAGTCTGTTACGGAAGTGCAAGTCCAGAACTCACAGGCCGAAGAAGAATACGAGCATAGGCTCGCGGATTGGCAATCTATGAAGATCGCCTATCTTGAAAAACAGCAAGCTCAACACATCCAAGTTGAAGAGCAGAAGCGGGGATACCACGAAGGCGTCCCGTCAGCGGTGGAAGCCTACGCGGAGGATGTGCTCAGCCAATCTAACTATCCGGATTCCTTCCCGAGAGAGCACACCCTTGCATATCTTGCTTCCACAAAAACGATGGTTATCGACTATGAGCTTCCAAATCAGACTGCTCTTCCCTTGCTGAAAGAGGTCAAATACGTCGCAACTCGATCGGAGTTCCAAGATGTACCCGTTTCCGAAGCGTGGCTGAAAAAGACCTATGATGAGCTTCTTTATCAGATTTCGCTCAGAACCTTACATGAACTCTTCGTCAGCGACGAGGCTAACGTCCTTGTTTCTGTAGTTTTCAACGGATGGGTTCGTTCCATGGACAGGGCCACTGGATCGGAAGTTCACGCGTGCGTCATGAGTCTAGAAGCTCGGAAGGAGGAGTTTTTAGCCATTAACCTTCTACACGTGGACTGCAAAGCCTGCTTCAGGAAGTTGAAGGGCGTTGCCGCCAGCAAGCTGATCGAGCTAAGTCCGATCAAGCCTCTAATGATCCTAAACAGGCAAGACAGCCGGTTTGTAGAGGGGTACGCGGTTGTCGAGAACATCGACGAAAGAACAAATCTTGCCGCGATGGATTGGCTAGACTTCGAGAATCTGATTAGAGAGGTTTTTGAGAAAGAATTCAGCAAGGGCGGGGCGGAAGTAAAGATCACTCAAGCCAGTCGCGACGGCGGAGTTGATGCAATCGTGTTTGATCCTGATCCGATCCGGGGCGGCAAATTAGTTATTCAAGCGAAGCGGTACACAAATACCGTCGGAGTATCGGCGGTGAGAGATCTCTATGGAACCGTCCACAACGAGGGTGCAAATAAAGGCATTCTCGTAACCACTTCGGATTTTGGGCCCGATGCATACGCGTTCGCGAGAGATAAACCATTGACCCTAATCAGCGGCGGAGAATTGTTATATCTGCTGGGACAGCACGGGCATGCCGCAAAGATTGACTTGGCTGAAGCGAAACGACTGGCACTTGACAGCAAATGAGATCGCCGCGCGCCGGGGGTGCCCCATATCTCGATTCTGAGATGTGGGCATTCGCGCGAAAGCGCGAACCCTTCCCTCACCCGTCGTAGACCTCGCTCCGGTGCCGAACTCGCATCACCGAAACCAGCAGCTTCTCATCATCAATCGTGTAGACCACCCGATAATCCCCAACGCGGATCCGCCACTCCCGCTGCCCACCCTTCAGCTTCTTGCATCCAGCCGGTCGCGGATCAGACGCCAATCCCTCAAGCTTCGGGAAGATTCTCTCAATCAGCTTCGCCGGGAGCCGCTCCAATTCCTTCCGAGCACTCACTTTCAGCTCAACCGAATACTTACCCACGCAGCTTGCCACTGGCAATCAGGCCTGCTTTGACTTTGTCGAGCGAAACACCCTTCTCATGCCGCCGTGCCTTGGACACCAGAACATCCTGAATATCCTCCCAAAGCGCCTTATGCACCTTCAGGTCGATCACCGCCGCCGTTTTCTGCCCCTTCTCGTCTGTCAGGAACTGTATCCCGCCCATCTACGCACCTCCTTACGACACCTCCAGTATGACATCGTCCTTATAGCGTCACCATTTCGCGATGGGGGGCGCCCAATGTAAATTTGATCCACAAACCTGGGTGTCCCATATCTCTATCGAGCTTGCAGTGAGATCACCTCTCAACATCGAGAGGCGGCTCAATCGGCATGGTGACATTTCATCCCCTATTTATAATCAACAACTTCCACGCTCTAAAGAGCGTAGAAGATCGCCGCGATCTATACTTGATCTAGTTCTTTGACAGCGCTGCAGAATGCAACGCTCGAAGCTGCTCCACCATGTGGGGGCGTCATGGTTTCGACGGGGTTGCTTGTGGCAGAGAGGCATGCCGGGGTGTGGACACCCGTAATCGCTCACAAAACTATAAGTGCCGAACCTCAATTCGCGCTTGCTGCTTAATTAATTAAGTAGCCGATTGCTTCCGCTTCGCCTACGGGCGGATACCAATCGTCGCACAGTAGGCTGGTCAAAGCTGTTCCGCCTGGACGGCAATGACGAGATCGATCAGGCTGGTGGCTGACTCATCTTCGCCCGTTCTCAGGGTTGGCTACGAGACAAAGAGGAACGTGGAAAAGCATGAATGCTCTCTGTTGTTGGTTTCCTCGGACGGGAGTTCGATTCTCCCCGCCTCCACCAAATCTTCCCTTCTGCTTCAGACGGGATTCATCGGTCGCATCCAAAACTCACTTCCACGGGCCAGTTCATGGCCCTACAAGCCGACAATATGTCAAATTTTTGAGCGAATTCGTTCGTGAGGTTAGCGTTACCGACGCAATCCAAGGCTTGATTTCTGTGAACATGCGCAAGTCCGCCGGTGGGCGTCCTGCCTTCCCCCAAAGAGCAGCCGAAGCGCTCTTGGAGGAAGGTGGACGAAGACTCACGCACGGTTGGGCAATGGCGCGAGATAGTGGCTAGGGACAGGTTTAGGGTGTGTGGGTGAGGTTGATTTCGCTCACATAGGCATCCACAACATCATGCTGCCTGTCGTGATTCACAATGCCATCAAGCTGGATCAGAGAGCTGAAGTTCCCATAGTCGTTCACGTTGCCGCCGCTTTTGCTGTTTGGGTGGAAGTTGACCTGCGTCGTTGTTCCGTCAAAGGTTAGAGTCTGAAACGTCACTGTTCCGTCCCCGTTGCGGTAAAACGTCCAGGCAATGTGGTGCCAGCCAGTGAAGGACGGATCGCCTGATCCTGCCCAGGGCTGAGAAAACTGGCTGCGGTTACAGGGCACGACAGGAGGAGTCTGGCCGTGTTGCGACTTCCCGTTCAGGAAGATCCAGCCTCCCGTTTCGCTATCGAACACGCCCCAAAAACCGGTTCCATTATTCTGATTGAACGCGCATTCGGTATAGAACTTGGTCCAGATTCCGCCCGCAGTATATTGAGCATCCATCTCGAAAGCCTGATGAGCGGCGGGATCTGGAAGATAGACGTACTGATCCAGAGTCCAGTGTGAGTCGATCGTGCCGCCGGTCGTTGCTGGGCTTTGACCTCTGAACAGAACGTTCGAAGGGTTGTACCCTTGCACCTCCTGCACATGAAGTGACCTTCCGTTCAGCGTATGACTACCCTGATTGGGAGGGTTGTTCCCTTCATCCACGGCTTGAAGCAGGGTGCTTTGCGGATCGGTTGGGTTGACTCCCTGTATCCCAGGTCCGCATGGGTTCGCCACCCACCTGGTTTCTATCGGAGGGTTGCAGTTATGCTGCGTATCGTCGACGCCGATCTGATCCAGATTGCATGTCTGGTTATTTGAGTTGGAACAGTTCTCCGCTACGTTGTAGTTGACTGTGCTATCGCTGATCATTGATCCGTTGTTATTGTCGATGGCCTGAACCGTAAGAACGTGCGGTCCATTGGGAAGAACATAGACGCCGTTCACATTGCCGGCGGACACACTGCCCAGCTTGTATCCGTTGTCCCACATCTCAAGATGAACCGACGTATTTTCATTGGCAGAGGCAGCGATCCGCACTGCACTGATACTGGTCGAACCCGGCGTCGGGCTGGAGATGTTGACACCGCCCGAGCCCTTCGAACCGGCGCCCACATTGAAAGTGACGCCGCTTTTTCCGAGAACACTTCCATTATTTGCAACGGCTATAGCTGTCATGTTGTGGCCGCCCTGCGGCATAGCCATGGTCGTATTCACCGAGGTAGAGAAGTAGTCGCCCAGCTTACGGCCATTATCCCAAAGCTCTAGGTGAAAGGGGGTGTTTTCATTCGCGGAGACAGAAATTGGTACTGATCCGGATACTGTGGAACCAGCGTGCGGACTGCTGATACCGACGCCACCGGCAGCCGAGGGAGATGAGGGAGACGCGGGAGGGGCGGGAGCCGTAGCGGCTTTCACGGTGAAGTTGACGCCGCTCTGGTTAAGCACGGCTCCATTATTATTTGAGACCGCCATAACGGTCATATTCTGTCCACCCTGAGGCAAAGCGACGGTTGTATTCACGGAGCCAGGGAAGTTGCCTAGCTTGCGGTCGTTGTCCCATATCTCAAGGTGAAAGGGGGTATTTTCATTTGCAGACGCTGAAATCGGCACTGCGCCGGACACTGTGGAGCCAGCGCGCGGACTAGCAACCGCCACGGAACCCCCGAATGCGGAACTAGCGAAGAAAGCTAGAGGACACAGCCCGATGACGAGGGCCCGGAGGTGCGATAGGTAAATTGATCTCACGAAAATTGGTTATCTCCCTGTTGAAAAGTTCAACCACTGTTCACAAGGGCAGCAACAAGCTTCTGCTAATCGGCGATAGAGACTATCTCCAAGGAATGAATCAGCCTTTCGGTAGCAGCCGTACTTATGTAAAGGCCACTCAAGGGATAATACCCACCGGATAAGGCAAAATACTGAAGTTTTTTATGACAAGTGAAAATAAAACTCCAGGTCCGGGCAACTCTTTGGTCGATTGTGGAAAATGTTCCCTTTTGGGAGAAAGAAGTTCAGATCGCGCGAGGATTAATTACGCACTGACCGAGCTGCGCTGAAGTCGCCTGCGTTTAGAAACGCGCCCAGAGCACGATGAACGAGCGGTGTGTCTTCTGATTGGGCATGAAATGACAAGGCGGATGTTGTCTATCTGCCAAACCGGAGGTCTTTTCAGACTGAGGTTGAGCTTCGAAGTGGAATTCTGGCTCCCTTGACGGAGATCTCTCGTCCTCGCATTCACATCTCCGTGCGGCCTTCTCAGGGGCAGATAGCATCGGTCGCTTCCCAGGAACTTGATACGGAAACAACCCCACAGCACTTAAGTAACCAAAGCATGAAGACGCGAGCGTTGACGCGCGTAATCGTTGATTTCTCATAATTTATGGCGTTTTTCACGGTTTACCCCCCCGCGTACACCCCAAAAGTGTTACGGCACTCCCCGTTTGGGTAACTGTAGTAACACGCTTTCCGCTGTAAGGTTCAATCCAGTGATCCCACCTGACTGCCTTGAACTACTCGCGTCCCCTGCCTTGAACCCACTGCATTCGCTGTCAATTCCTATTCGATCCGGGGTCCATCTTGGGCAAACTCATTAGGTTCATCGCGACAGGCGCCAGCCTCTCCGTACTTTACAATTGTCTCGGATGTGGAGCCAATATGGCCCTCTCCGGGTCAGCGCAATCGCCGGCCACGCCTGGCATCACTCAGGTTCTGCCGCAGGTCATACCGGCTGGTTCCCAAACCACCAACCTGAAAGTCACGGGAATCAACTTCACCTCTCAAGCAGCCATTCTTTGGAATGGCGCGAAATTGGCGACCACCTTGATCGATGCGCATACGTTGTCTGGCACCGTTGGAAGCGGTAGCCTAGCCACCTCCGGCGCGGTTCAGTTGCAGGTGCAGGACACGGAAACGCTTCAGGAATCGCCGGCGGTGACGGTCACGATTGCTGCTCCGAGCAGTGCGGCCGCCTCCCCGCTGGCGATCTCCACGACGACATTGCCAAACGGTACCGTCAGCACCGTGTACACGGTGGCGCTCGCTGCGACCGGAGGAAGCTCCCCATATGTGTGGAGCATCGCTGCTGGGCAGCTTCCTAACGGATTGGCTCTCGCCGCGAACACAGGAGTCATCTCCGGCACACCCATATCCAGTGGCACCTACTCCCTTGGCACCACGGCGAAGGATTCGAGCTCTCCGGCACAGTCCTTGACAGCTACAGTTGCTTTGACAGTAGCGGCAGCCCCCTCCGTTCCCGCGCCTTCCACCGCCTCTACGCCCACTCCGACGCCTAAGCCCACGCCAACTCCCACGCCCACGCCAACCCCGAAGCCGACTCCAACTCCTACGCCAACTCCGACGCCCACGCCAACTCCTACGCCTACTCCCACGCCCACTCCAACGCCTACGCCCACTCCAACACCTACGCCCACTCCAACACCTACGCCTACGCCAACTCCTACTCCAACACCAACACCAACTCCTACGCCTACACCAACTCCTACGCCTACTCCAACTCCTACGCCTACTCCAACTCCTACGCCTACTCCAACACCAACTCCAACTCCACCAGCTTCGGGCACCGTTACCATCACCAGCCCGACCCCCGATTCGACCAGCATCAGTGCCGTGACGATCTCTGCCTCCGCGAGCGAAAGCAAATCCTTTCATCTAGAGATCTGGGACAACGGCTTCAGACTCGGGGACGTATCGGCCAGCTCTGTCAACGGCGTCTATGTGCTGCCGAATGGATCGCACGTTCTTACCGTTCAGGCAATCGATACCACCAGCGGAGCGGTCGTCGGCAGCAACACCGTCAACTACACCGTGGCTGAGAACTGTTCTAACTCGAGTTTCCAGCAGTGCGATCTGGATCAGATCGGCGTTGATGATACTCAGAATGACTGCAACCCCCCGCTGGAAAGCGTGTGGGTGGCGAATCCTTGTGGCGGCGGGGTACAGGGCGTCAACCCTACCAACCCGCAAAGCACCCTGCTGCAACCCATCGCCGAAGGCAGTAGTCTTCCGGATCAGGGCAATCTGAGCCTGAGCGGAAAGTCGCTTCATGTGCAGGAAGTGCAAGGCACCGATCATCCATCGAACGTGCTATTCCGAGGCCAAAGCCCTACTACGACCGGCACAAGGATCGATTCGCACTGGACCATGGATGAGTATGTCTATCTTCCCGATCCTACCGCTCATCAGGCCTTCGAAATGGACGCTCAGTATACCGCCGGCGGCCTCTGGACCAAGTTCTATACCGAGTGCGCGTTCAATCAGCGGAGTGGGACAGGCTACTGGGGCGTCTTCGATAGTGCCACGGGAGGCTGGATCTTCCTGAACGGAAAGCCGCAAGGCGGACAGACCCCCCCGGTCGTGCCCTGCAACCGCGACCAGTTCTCTCAGCCATGGTCAGGATCGAGCAATCCCTCTTTCTCCGGCTGGCACCACATTGCCTGGTCGTTCCTTCGTAACCCTGACGCTACAGTTACGTTCCAGAGCGTAACCTTCGACGGCACGACGACTCAGGTCAACTTCAAACCCAATAGCAATAGCGGCGGACACGTAAACGACGATGGGCACTTCAGCGCTCTCATTCAACTCGACGGCATCGTCAACGGCAACGGACTACACGACATTGTGGATGCCTACGTGAGCGAAGTGAGTCTCACTCATACACCGTAGACCCGTCCTGACCCGCTTTTCCGCGCGTCAGAACGCAAGACAAATTGTGCTTCTCGGCTCACGGCACCAGGGAGCAAGGGTCTTATTCCTTGCTCCCTGTGAAGCCGTCCAACTTCGCCCCGGCTACCGTTGAGGTGAGAGTTCGACCTCGGCACAAGCACGTAGTCCAGCGGACGAATCAGACACTCTTGTCCTTTCGTCTCCGGCCCAGCATCGCGCAGTCCTCACGGCAACAGCCCGTAGATATCGAGCTCGGTGCAGGTTGGCACAAAGACCTTACCTCCGGTCACCGTAGGTATGCTGAACTTGCACGCGTGCCCGGCAGTGTCCCGCCCATTGCCTGCCTGACTGCTGTTGTAAAGCTCCTGGCCCAGATCGTTGGCGTTATAGGCGTGCAACACCGCGGGCGAACCTCCCGAACCACCGTTCTGCGGATAGCCGGAGTTGTCCACATCCCAGACGATTGCGTCGCTCGTTCCATTGGCGGAGACGGACGGGCTTCCGCCGTGGTTCAGGTACACAATATTTCCGCTGGTCGCCGAGTGGGTCGCCAGCAGCCCTGCGCTTCCCTGCGCATTCCAGACATACGAACGCAGCACATCGCCCTCGGTATGGAAGAAGAGAAGTCCGTTCCAGAACGCTGGCGAGCCCCATATGTTATCGAACTGCTGCGTCCCTGTCTGAATCGTCTGCACGTTGTCGTTTTGTCCATTGGGGTCTGCATGGTAGCCACCCATGCCGTTACGGTCTATCACAAAGACCCGTCCATCCTTACCTCCTCCGATCAGCTCGAAGGGATGGGCGGAACTGTTGTTCGGCATGAGAATGGGGCCGCCGCTGCCCAGGTCCGCGTCGTTGCTCTCCAGATAGCGCTCATCGGATGGAATCAGGAAATCCAGCACCTGCAAGTCCGGCGACATCTTCAGGAATGCATCCGGATAGTCGCTCGAGCTCGGGGCCGTGCTTCCGATATCGTCCGCCGACTCGAGGTACAGGTTTCCGTTCGAGTCCACCACCGGTCCGGCGCCTCCCATCCAGATGTCTCCGCCAACGCCATTCGGAGAGGTGTTGAAGGCCTGTGTCTGTGCCAGCGTCGTTGCGTTGTACGCCAGCATCCAGCCATGATCACAATGCCCGAAGCCCATGTAGATGCGGCCATTGGCAAGTGTCAATGCCGTCCTCTGATAGCAGCCGCCGGAAAGCGGGACCATTCCGTTCGAGCTGCCCGCTCCTGTGCCGGGAACTTTCGCCGTCACGACCACCGGACCGCCGAACTTCTCCGCGCCCGTCGTGATGTCCAGTGCATGCAGCTTCAGCACATGCCCCGTAGTGACCGCGGTCACGTAGATGGTGTTGGTGGTGGGATCGATCACTGGCGTGCTCAGAATGCCGAGCGTCGGTTGTACCCCTTCAGGATCGTTGTTGGCCACAGGGGTTCCCAGACTCACCTTCCACAACTGGCCGCCACTGTCCGAATCGAAGGCATAGACGCTATCGTTCTGCGTCGCGGCAAAGACCGTATTGTGCGCCGCGCCTTTCACCATCAGGCCAGGAACATAGAGCGGCTGCGCGTAGATCTGCCCGTCCACCGGCAAAGAGAACTTCTTGCCAAAATGTGTTGCATTCACGTTTGCCGGCGCCAAGGTGGTCTCATTGAGGTTTGCACCGTCGCCTGCCAGATCGTTCTTGTGCATCAGCACAGGGACGCCTGCCGATGGAGAGGTTAGCGTGACTGTGGTTTGCGCCGTCGCTGTTCCATTCGGTCCGGTCACAGTCGCTGTGTAGGTGGTGGTCGCCGTTGGAGTCACCGTCTGCGATCCGCCGGTCGAAGCCAGCGTGTAGCTGGTCCCGTCGGAGCCGGCGATCGTCACCTCCGTCGCATTGGTTGCTACAACGTTCAGAACCGAGGAGCCGCCAGTGCTGACGTACGCAGGATTCGCAGCGATTGTGACGGTGGGCTGGGTTGTGGCCTGGACCGTAATGGTGAGGGGGGTCTTGATTGCTCCTCCGCACTTGTCCCAGGCCTGCACTACCACGTAATGCTTGCCTGTGCTGATGGCCACGGAGGTCTGAATCGAAGATCCGTTTGTACTGTAAGCCAGCTTGTTGTCGACATACACGCCCATCGCCGCAATCCCCTGCGCGCAGGCTGCTGTACTGGCCTGCGCCGCGAACGGAACTGGCGAGGAGACCGTGCTGTTGTTCGCGGGAGAGGAGACGCTGAGCCCCGTGGCGTTGCTGCCCACCGTGACGGTCGCAGTTGCGCTGACTTTGCCGGTCGAACCGGTTGCCGTTGCGGTGTAGGTGGTGGTCGCGGTTGGCGCGACCGTCACTTGGCCGCCGCCCGAGGGCAGGTTGTAGCTGGTGCCGTTCGATCCAGTGACCGTCACCTGCGTGGCATTGCTGGCGGCAACGTTGAGCACCGAAGAACCGCCCGAGGTGATCGAAGCCGGCGAGGCTGAGATGCCGACCGTCGGCGCGGAACCGGCCTGGACCGTGATCGTAAGCGGAGTCTTGATCGCTCCTCCACAGTTATCCCACGCCTGCACAACCACGTAATGCTTGCCTGTGCTGATCGCCAGCGAAGTTTGAAGCGCAGCGCCGCCGGTCTTGTATGCGAGCGTGTTATCGACGTAGACGCCGATCGCGCCAATACCGTTCGCGCATGTGCCCGTCGTCGCGTTCGCCGAGAACGCCACTGGTGAGGACACCGTGCTGTTGTTCACGGGCGAGGATACGTTAACCGCTGTGGGTGTGCCACTCTGTCCGCTCACGGTGATGTCCACAGCGGTCGCAGTGGAACCGCCGCACCCGTCCCACTCCTGAACCACTGTCCGGTACGATCCGGTGCTCAGTGGAACATTAGCGTTAAGGCTGGCCCCATTCTGAACTACCACTCGCTGATTATTGACATACACGCCCATCGCAGAGACGCCCTTCGAGCAGGCAGTCGAAGCCGTCGCTGTGAAATGCACCGGAGAGCCGACCGTCGCGTTGTTCGCCGGGCTCGTCACTGTAACATTTGCCAGTGAAGGCGTTGCCGTCGCCACGACCAGTGCGATAAGTGAAAGTATGGATTTCATTGGAGTGTCCTCTGAGATGGTGCTGGTATAGCGTACAACGTTCCGGGAGTTGCAAAATACAAAAAATAATGAAGCTGCGAGAAAAGCACCAGCTGCTGGGGACTTGAGACGATCGGCAATCTCGCGCCGAACCTCAAGCTATCCAGGGTATGGCAAGTGAATCCGGCTTCGCTTCCGTTTTACAACGCTCGCAAAGCCGAGGATGGCGCCGGCGTATGCTTCAGATTCAACATACTTTCCCGCCGCCATCTGCTCGGCTCTGCATGATCGTTCCTTTCTTCAGGACTGCTTCCTGTTTGAACCTAGGGTCCAAAGAACCTAGGGTCCAAAGCTTGTGGGTGTGCAGGAACTGGGTCCCGAGCCGTCCGAAGCCGGAACAGGCGGAGTCGGCGGCGTAGCCCATGGAACTGCCGTGAAGTCGAAGAAGTCCAGAAGGTTCGGTTGCGCGGCGTCACGCGCCGTGAGGGGCTTGGGCGTGGTGAGGAATCGGTTCTCCACAAATCTCAGGATCGCCGTATGATCCATCGGCGCATGACCGACATAATGCTTTCTCGTAAAGGGCGAGATAATCATGTTCGGCACGCGGAATCCAATCTGCGCCCCGAAGCCATTGACCGCCGCAGCATCCGTGGCCGCTGTTCCAGGCTCCCCAGGCCTCAGGTCGCAATGAGTCGAAGCATTCGAACCTGCTGGCGGCAGACACGGACTGTAGGCATCCGGACTCACCGAGATTCCGCTGATATCTGGATAGTTCGCCTTGACTGCGGCGTCCGTGTTGTCGTTGGAGTGGCCCGGCACCGGCGGAACGTGATCGTATGGACCGCCGCCCTCGTCGTAGGCAAGGAAGAACACCGAACTGCTCCAGGAAGGACTGCCCATCAGGCTGTTCACCACTTGCGCTACCTCTGCCTGGCCGGACAGGATCGACTGGCCCGACCCCGGATGCTCATCGTTTCGTCCATAACCTGCTTCAATAAAGGCAAAGCTCGGCAGCGTTCCATTCGTCGCATCCGTGTAGTACGTGGCCAGTGGCGCGATGTGATTCGTATCGATACAGAATGAATTCGATGCGTCACCGACCGCTGATGACGATACCGTGGTCCCCGTGCAGGGAGCGCCCGTTGGATTCTCGTAAAGATACTGATAGGAATCCTGCAAAGCCGTGAAGTTGATGGCCGGATACTCTGCCGATGCACCTGCACCGCTCTGGCAATCGTCCTCTGACAGACAGAAACCCTGGGTCACTGTGTAATAGATCTTCCAGGAGACCGGGCTAGGTTTACCGGAGGCGTCTTTATTGTTCTGGAGCTCCTTGAAGATCGTCGGAATTGCGAGTTGTGCAAGTTTATCGTCGCTTCCAGGATCGTGGGTTAGACCCTGCGTCGTGCCTCCCGTGAACGTAGCGATTCTGTTATCGATGCTCTTGCTCGCTACCGGCGAGAACCAGCGGTCCGACAGCGCGAACTGGGACGCCATGTAGTAGTAGTAGTTCAGGAAGCCCTGATCGTAGTAGCCCATGGCGCGCTTCCCATCCAGATCAGTAAACGAGCCGGAGCAGTTGCTACCCTGGCAGCTCTTCGCAAAACCCTCCGCCGTGTGAACGAACCCGTCCATCACGATGGGGCGGTTGAGGTTGAAGTCGTAGCGGTTCACGTCGCCGTAGCTCTCCAGCCAAGCCGAGGTCAGATCGTCAATGCAGGTACTGGTGAATTTGAACAGCGGATAAGCCGTGCCCGGAGTGCTTCCATTCGAGTCGCTCGAGTTGCTGATCGTCAGCTTGTCGTCGATACCGTCGACGGTGTAGGTCACTCCGTTGTCGCCCACACTCATGTTGTTCGCCGTGCGATAAGGATTCAGCATCCCGAAATAATTATCGAACGAGTGATTCTCCTGCAGCATGAAGACCACATGTTCAACCGAATTTACACTTCCCGCAGCCACGATCGAGACCGTCGCCGTCCCAGAAGCAGTACCGCCGGTTCCGGTCGCGGTCGCCGTATAGGTTACATTCGAGGTGGGCGTGACCGTCTGCGTTCCGCCGGTTGGCTGCAGCGCATAATTGCTGCCATCCGATCCCGTGAGCGTGACTGTTGTGGCGTTCGCTGCCGTAACGGTGAGTACAGACGAACCTCCCGCGACGATCGACGTCGGATCAGCAGCGATCGTGACCGTAGGAGCCGGAATGACCGTGACGGTCGCAGTTCCGGTGACGTTTCCGTTCGCTGCGGTGGCAGTGGCGGTGTACGTGGTCGTCGCCTTCGGCGTAACACTCTGAGTTCCACCGGTGGGCGCCAGGGTATAGCTGGTGCCATCGCTGCCCGTCACCGTCACCGTCGTGGCATTGGTGGCGGTCACGTTCAACACCGACGAACTGCCCGCCGCGACGGAGCTTGGGCTCGCGGTGATTGCCACCGTAGCTCCAGGCCCTACAGTAACGGTCGCGGTCGAAGTCTTCTTGGTGCCGCTCTTCCCGGTAGCGGTTGCTGTGTAGGTGGTGGTTGCGGCCGGATGGACAGTCTGACTCCCCCCGGTTGGTGGCAGGGTATAGCTGCTGCCGTCCGTCCCGGTGATGGTCACCTGCGTGGCATTGGTCGCGGACACGGTAAGGACTGAGGAACCTCCCGTCGCAATTGAGTTGGGACTGGCCCCGAATGTGACCGTTGTTGCCGGGTCGACGGTCACTACCGCTGTGCTGGTGACGTTGCCACCGACGTTTCCGACTGCGGTTGCGGTGTAGGTCGTTGTCGCCGTGGGACTTACAGCTTGTGTTCCACCGGTAGCCGCAAGCGTATAGCTGGTTCCGTCACTTCCGCTCACGTTAACCTGCGTGGCATTCGCCGCCGTGACCGTAAGCTGAGAGGTTTCTCCCACTGAGATCGAAGTCGGAGCCGCCACGATCGTAACGCTGGCTTCCGGGCCAACCGTAACAGTAGCCGTGGCATGACCCTTGACGCCGCTCGCATTGGTCGCAACAGCCGTGTAAGTCGTGCTTGAACCTGGCGTCACCACCTGGGAACCGCCCGTGGCACCAAGAACATAGCTGCTGTTGTCGGTTCCAGTCACAGTCACCTGGGTCGCGTTCGTCGCCGTAACCATGAGGGTTGAAGAGGCGCCCTGCGAGATAGAACTCGGCGTCGCAACGAGAGTGACGGTGGGTGCCGGCGCGACGTTCACCGTCGTCGACATTGGTTTGGCTGTCCCGCCGGCTCCCGTTGCAGTTGCCGTGTAAGTAGTCGTCGCGCTAGGAGTGACCGTCTGGGTGCCGCCTGCACCCGGCAAGGTGTAGCTGGTGCCATCCGTTCCAGCAATCGTAACCTGCGTCGCATTGGTCGCGATCACAGTCAGCACCGAAGAGGCGCCCGCTGCAATTGAACCCGGATTGGCGCTGATTTGAACCGTCGGAGTCGTATTAACCGGACCAGTGGACACGGTAACTGTCGCAGTCTCAGGTGCAGTCACTTTGCTTCCATCTGCTCCGATCGCCACAGCGGTATAGGTCGTCGTCGTGGCGGGGGACACAGTCTGTGTACCGCCAGTTGGCTGCAGGGTGTAGCTGCTGCCGTCGGTTCCTGTCACCGTCACCTGGGTTGCGTTCGTAGCGACGACGGTGAGAACAGCCGGCGCGCCGGGAGTGATGGACGTCGGATTGGCGGTGATCGTGACCGTTGGAGCCGAACCGGTAGCAATCGTAACAACAGCCGTGGCCGTGGTCTTCGTGCCGTCAGCGCCAACCGCTACTACCGTATAAGTCGTCGTTGCGGCTGGCGTGACCGTCTGCGTGCCGCCTGTCGCGCCCAGCGTGTAGCTGCTGCCATCGCTTCCCGTCACCGTCACCTGAGTCGCGTTCATCGCGGTGACTGTCAGAACGGTAGAGGCGCCCGCAGCGATCGAAGTCGAACTTGCGCTGATCGTGACCTGCGGAGCCGCACCCGTGCTGGGCGGAGGCACGGTGGTGCCGCTCCCGGTCCCCGGCCCGGTGACCGCGCTCGATCCGCAACCGGCGAGCAGAAGCAGAGACAGGAAACTGGAGAACAACAAGGCAGACGAAAGAAGACGAAGACTAGGCCGGACAGTGCGCAACGATTTCACAAAAAGCTCCATAGACACCCTTGTTAGCACGTTGGATGCCAATCGAGCATCGATAGTAATACTTCACATCATGAATTTTTTTCCTCGATTGGCACCGAATCGTTGCACCACACCATATCTTTCGCGACAAGATGGGTAATTGTTTTCCTTTTTCCCTTGCAATTCATTGCGCATAGCCATACTTCGTGGCCTCCTGTGCCGGTCCGCGGCACGGCACTACGAGTGAAAATTGCCTGACAGAGCGTGAGGGCTCACTTGACGGAAAAATATTCGCTCGCATCTTCTGCACCTCCGCCGACAGTTTCATAAGCGACGATGACGAGGTGATGGTTTCCCGGTTTGACGGCGACTGTCTGACTGAATTGAAAGGACTTCGTGGCTGACCGGTTGTAGACCGTGAGAACGGCAACGTTATCGATGTAGGCGCGCAGTGCAGCGATGTTGCCCTTCGCGGCAATCGACCCAGCCGTGATCGTCACCGGCGAGCCTGTAGTTGCCCCTTGCGCAGGTGCACAGACAATCGTGCCCGCGCCTGAAGGCAAACAGCCACCGTTGTTAGGAGTTACGGTCACAGTCGAAGTCGCCGAAACTGTCCCGGTGCTACCAGTCGCCATCGCCGTATAGGTTGTCGTTGCTGCCGGAGTGACGCTCTGCGCTCCGCCCGATATCGGCAGTTTATAGCTGCTGCCGTCCGATCCAGTGACAATCACCTGGGTCGCGTTCGAGGCGGTGACGGTTAGCACAGAAGAAGCGCCAGCCTGGATGGACGCAGGGCTCGCGCTGAGCGTGACGGTTGCTGCCGGTTGTACCACCGTCACCGTCGCGCTGGCCGTGACCTTGGAGTTGGTCCCGGCTGCCGTCACGGTGTAAGTTGTCGTCGCGGCCGGTGAGACCCTTTGCGCTCCGCCCGAGGGCGACAGCGTATAACTGCTGCCGTCACTTCCGCTAACGGTCACCTGGGTCGCATTGGATGCCGTGATTGTGAGCGTCGAGGAACCGCCCGGAGAGATCGAAGCAGGACTCGAACTTATCTTTACCGATGGGATTACCTGGCCGACTGTCACGGTAGCCGAAGCTGTGACCTTTCCGTTGGTCCCGACTGCCGTCGCTGTATACGTGGTGGTTGCAGCCGGCGAGACCAGCTGCGTGCCACCGGTTGGCGGCAGCGTATAGCTACTGCCATCACTTCCGCTGATGGTCACCTGGGTCGCATTGGAGGCCGTGACGGAGAGCGTCGCGGAACCTCCCGGAGAGATCGACGCAGGGTTTGCACCGAGAGTCACTGTTGTTGCAGTCGAGCCATTCACGGTGAAGTACTCGCTTGCGTCTTCCGCTCCCCCTCCGACGGTTTCATAGCCGACGATGACGAGATGATGCTTTCCCGGCTGGACTGTGAACGTGTGGGTGAGCTGGAACGACTTCGTCGCCGAGGGATTGTTAACTATCAGAAGAGAAACGTTATCGATATAGACGCGTAGTGCGGCAATATTACCCTGCGCTGCGATCGACCCAGCCGTGATCGTGACTGGCGAGCCGGTGGTTATCCCTGGAGCCGGTGCGCAGATGATCGTTCCCGGTGCTGTGGGCAGGCATCCGCCGGTGTTTGGATTTACGGTCACAGTCGCGGTTGCCGAGACTGTTCCGGTGCTGCCTGCTGCGGTTGCTGTATAGGTTGTCGTCGCAGCAGGAGTCACGCTCTGCGTTCCTCCGGAGGCGGACAATTTGTAACTGCTGCCGTCCGAACCAGTAAGGATCACCTGGGTAGCGTTCGCCGCTGACACGGTGAGAACCGAAGAAGCTCCAGCCGAGATGGCCGCTGGATTCGCGCTTATCGTTACTGTTGCGGCGGGCTGGCCGACCGTAACCGTGGCCGCGGCGGTGACCTTTGAGCCGGACCCGACTGCCGTAGCGGTATAAGTTGTAGTTGCGCTAGGCGAGACCTGCTGTGTTCCGCCGGTTGGCGACAGAGAATAGCTGCTGCCATCACTTCCGCTTACGGTTACCTGAGTCGCATTGGATGCCGTGACGGCGAGTATCGAAGAAGCGCCGGGTGCTATCGACGTTGGAGTGGCGGTGATTGTTACGGACGGATAGGAGTTGAGCTCTCCGTAGACGGTAACAGTTTTTACCCCGCCAACATAAACATGGCCGTTGGCAACCACTGGCACCGTCCATTTTACTGCGGTTCCGGCCGCATCGCGCTGATTAGCCGCCTGGCTGCTGTCGTAAAGCACATTCTGCAGGTTTGCGGGATCGTAGGCACGGAGAATGGAAGGGCCGGTGTCATGCGCAGTGTTATTCAGAATCCAGACGATCGCATTGGATGTCCCATTGGCGGAGATAGCCGGGGTGGTGCCCGAGCCGTCGCAATCCGAACAGCCGAAGGTCGCGGTTGACGTTGTGGTTGGAGTGGTCGCGAACTGCTCCGTCTGCGGATTGAGCGGCCATGCGGAAAGCGGTCCACCCTCCGCGGCCATGTAGAGCGTGTTGTTGAAGAAGCTTGCACTGCCGCGATCGGTGTGGCCGACGTTGAAGCTCTGCCAGGCAGTGTTACTTGCGCCCGAGTAGCCGCCCAGACTGTCCCGATTGAGCAGGTAAAGCATTCCGCTCTTATCGAAGGTCACCGCGAGATGGGGAACCGGGCCGGTCTGCGCTGGCAGGAGCACCATGGAACTCATTCCCATGTCGAGGTCATCGTTGGCCAGTTTGGCCTCATCGGAAGGGGTGAAGTAGGTGTTCAGCCCAAGCGTCGAGCCCTTGATCGAGAGAGAGAAGGCGGTATCGCCGTAGTCGACGCCGCCGGTGTTTGCGTCGAAGGTGCCATTGCCGGATGCGCCGAAGATATTTCCGTCGTCGTCCGACGACAGCGCTCCACCGGCAAACCAGATGCCACCCCGCCCTCCGTTGGGAGTATCCACCCAGACCCCCGTCTGTTGCGAGATATCGGATGAACTGTAGCTGATGACCCAGCCGTGATACGGCCCGTAGTCGCCATGGGAGGCCCAGGTAATGAAGACCGACGAGGGTGTGGCGCCATTCGGAGTGGCGGCCAGCAACAGGCCGGCGCGTTGGTTGCCAAGCTGCGGGTCAAACGAGATGGTGGTTCCGCCGCCCGCCGTACCGGGAGCCGTCGCCTGAATCAGCGTCGGTCCGTTCAGCGTCTCGGTGCCATCGGCAAGCTTCAATGCATGAAGCCGCTGGAAGTATTGAAGTGTTCCGGATTTCGTCTTGGACTTGGTGACAACGAAGATTGTCCCTGACGACGGATCGATGACCGGAGTGCTCGTAATCCCGATATCAGGCGCAATATTTTGCGAATGCACATCGTTGTAAGACCCCCACGTCTCATTCGAGCCCAGAAGCAGGTCTCTCCACAAGTATCCCTGGGCAGGATTGTTTCCATCAGCATCGAACGCATACACGTAATCCTGCTCGGTGGCAACGAAGAGCACGTTGTGGGTCGTGCCGTCTGCCATTTGGAGCCCTGACATGTAAAGGGGCTGCGCGTACACATATCCGGACACGGGAAAGCTGAAAAGCTTCCCGAAGGACGAAGTGCTTACATTCGAAGGAGTGAGCAGGGTCTCCTGGCTTTGTACCCCGCTCCTGGAGTTTCCATATTGCTGCGTCGTGACATTCTGGCTTAAGCCTGCCAAAGACTGGGAAAACAATCCCAATAGCACGAGGCTGAAATGCGCTAAGCGGCGCATGAGAAAAGCGTAGCTCCCTGGCGTTCGCGAACGAAAAAGCTGTTGCCGGTGGGAGATGCGGCTATCGCCCCGAACGCCGATCTGCGCTTGAGGCGGGACAGCAGGAGAAGTAGGAACGGCTAAAACCTTGGCAGAGCGATTCATAAGTGCTCCAAAATAGTTCAATCCTGACCCAATGCGTAAACGCACGACAGCAATTACCGAACCGTGAGGATGGCCTGATAAACATGGCTATTCCGCGCACCGGCAATCTGACGTAGGTTGAGCCCTGGGGAGAAGCGTGAGCATACCATACTTTCAATTTGCGAGCCAGCTCAAATTGGCACGGGCGCTATCGCGGAGGTGAAACCCACTCCGCGACGGAACGGCAGGTAACCCGCGGTCGCCTGGCAGGCGACCCGGAGTGATCAAGTCTCCGCGTGCCCATCCATCGTGGCAAGCGATTGGATTGGGTTACGTAACAGCTCTGTTTAGAGCTCACATGAAGTCCGATTCTGAGTCAGTCCAAGCCTTTCACGCCATATCCCGCCAGTTCTTACCCACGCCTACCTCGGCCACGATTGGGATGGAGAACTCGGCTACATGTTCCATCTCGTGTTTCACCAGATGCCCCAGCTCTTCAGCCTCTTCGGGCACAACATCGAACAGCAGCTCATCATGCACCTGCAACGTCATCCGCGACTTGAGTCTGCGCGCGGTGATCTCCGCATCGATCTTCAGCATGGCCAGCTTGATCAGGTCCGCCGCGGTCCCCTGCAGCGGCGTGTTCACCGCAGTGCGCTCGGCGAATCCGCGCATGTTCGGATTGCGTGATTGGATGTCGGGGATCGGGCGGATGCGTCCGAAGTGCGTCTTCACGGCCTGGTCGCGGCGCACGGTTTCGAGGGTCTCTTCGATGAAACGCTGGACGCCTTTGTATCGGTCGAAGTAAGTCTCGATGTAAGTCTTCGCCGTCTTCTGGTCGATATTCAACTGGGCCGCAAGGCCGAACGGGCTGATGCCGTACACGATGCCGAAGTTAACCGCCTTCGCCCGCGCGCGCGTCTCCTTGTCCATGATGGCCGCATCCACGCCGAAGACCTCGCTCGCCGTCAGCGTGTGGATGTCCTTGCCGGTGCGATACGCGTCGAGCAGAAGAGCATCCTGCGAGAAGTGCGCCATCAGACGCAGCTCAATCTGCGAATAGTCTGCCGACATTAGCACATTCCCGGGCGCGGCGATGAACGCTGCGCGAATCTCGCGACCGAGAGCCGTGCGGATGGGAATGTTCTGCAGGTTTGGGTTGGTGCTCGAGAGCCGTCCCGTTGCCGTTCCCACCTGGTTAAACGTCGTATGCACTCGGCCCGCTGCATCGGTCAGCCGCGGAAGAGAATCGAGATACGTCGACTTGAGCTTCGCTAATTGCCTGTACTCCAGCACCAATGCGGCAACTGGGTGACTCTCGGCCAGCTCTTCGAGCACGTCCTGCGCCGTGCTTACCACTTTGCCTTTTCCATACTTGATCGGCTTTGGCAGCAGCATCTTGTTGAACAGCACATCGCCAAGCTGCTTCGGCGAGTTGATGTTGAATCGATGCGCTGAGTCGGACCCCATCGCCTCGCCGGCCTGCAAGTAGATGCGTTCGGCGAGATTGTCGATCTCCACCGCAAGCCGGTTGGACATATCGCCCAGCACGTTCGAGTCGATGCGAACGCCCGTCTGCTCCATGCGCAGCAGCACCGGCACCAGCGGCAGGTCCATCGTCTCGTAGATGTGTGTCAAGCCGGCGGATTCGATCTGCTCGCGGAGCGTATGCGAAAGGCGATGGACCGCGTTGGCCGACTCCGGCAAAAAATTAGCAAGCTCGTCGCTGCTCGGCGTCTTCGACGGATGCGTCAACGCGCGATTGGTAAAGCGGGCCGTGACATCGGGCAGGATATGCGAGCCGTGCGTCGGATTGATGAGGTAGCTGTACAGCATCACGTCGTCGCGCACCCCGGCGAGCACCACGCCGTGCGGCTCGAAAGCGCGAAGCACCGCCTTCAGATCATGCACGTGTTTCGGCAGCGTCGCATCCTCGAGCGCCTCGCGCAGTCCGGGCGCGTCGAGCGACACAACCATGGCCGAGCTATCCGTAATGGCCAGGCCAAGCTGCAACGACGCTGCCTTGCCGGGAGACCGAACTTCTTCCAATGCGGGCCCGGGCTCGCCAAAGAGCGACATCGATTCTGACGGCGGCGGCTCTGCCTGTAATTCCTCTTCTTCCGAAGGTTCGGCGCAGATCTCTTCGGCGATCGCCCGCGCGTCTTCGAAGACCGCGACGGTCAGACCCTTCAGATTGCCGTCGTCCGTGGTGCTCCGCGCTTCGGCCAGCAGCGCTCCAATCTGTTCGTCGCTAGGGGACAGATTGTAGGAGAGCGGTGCGTTGTCGATTGAGGGAGCAAGCTCCTTCAACAGAGTTGTGAATTCAAGCTCGGAGAACAGCTCACGGCACGCCGCGTTGTCCAGCGGCTGCGTACGCATGTCCTCGAGGTCGTACTCGATCGGCACTCCGGTATGAATCGTCACCAGCTCTTTCGAAAGCAGGATGTTGTCACGATTATTCTGTAACGATTCGCGGTATGTTTTGCGCTTGACCTCTTCGGCATGATCGAGCGCGGCTTCGACAGAGTCGAACTGCTGGATCAACTCGACCGATCCCTTGTCACCGATCCCCGGGGCGCCTGGGATGTTGTCGATCGCGTCGCCGCGCAGTGCCATCACGTCGATCACTCGCTCCGGCGGAACGCCTAGCGCAGCCTCGACCCCCGCACGGTCGAGGATGAGGTTGTCTTTGGTCGGGTTCAGGATCACGACGTCGTCGTTGACCAGTTGCATCATGTCCTTGTCCGACGAGACGACAAACACCTTGTGGCCGAGCGCGCTCAGCTTACAGCTCAGCGTGCCGATGACGTCGTCGGCCTCGAAGCCTTCGTAGCTGAGAATTGGTATGCGAAACGCATCAAGCGCGCGGCGAATGAAGGGAAGCTGCTGTGCAAGGTCCGGAGGCATCTCGGTACGATTAGCCTTGTATCCCAGATAGTCGATCTCGTCGAACTGCTGCGTCTTGATGTTGAACTTTTTGACGGCCTTCATCTCTCGCGCGCGCTCGTCGCGGAAGACTGGCCCGGAGAGATCGTAGACGGCGGCCAGGTACAGAGGCGAAAAGTCGCGCCGCAGTTTGTTGATCATGTTGACGAAGACGTAGGTTGCAGCGGTTGGAATGCCGGTGCGCGTGGACATGGGCCGCTGCCGCTGCATGGCATGGTAGGCGCGGAAGATGAAAGCCATGCTATCCAAAAGATAGACGGGCGGCCTGGAATAATGCTTTGGCTCGCTCTTCGCCATCTCGGGTGCGGACGCCACGTCTCGTTGAGCTTGCTGGTCCACGTTGTCTTCGATTTTCTCCATCTCTCTTAGATGGTAGCGCGGGGGACATGGAGTCGCGGGAGGTGCGGCAAGCCGCTCCACCTAAAGAAGCAGCATACAGTCGCCATAACTGAAGAAGCGGTATTTTTCATTGACCGCATGAGCATACGCCGCCAGCACGGCCTCGCGGCCCGCGAATGCGCTCACCAGCATAAGCAGCGTGGACTGAGGCAGATGGAAGTTGGTCACTAAGCCGCTCACCACTTTGAACCGATGTCCAGGGCTAAGAAAGATGCCGGTGGAACCCGAATGAGCGGAGAGCGGTTTGCCATCGGCAGCCTGGGCGCAGTGCTCGAGCGTCCGCGTCGTTGTGGTTCCAACTGCGATCACGCGTCGTCCTGCTGCGAGCGTCGTGTTGATCGCCTCGGCAGCCGGGGCGGAAAGCGTGTAATACTCCCGGTGAAGCCGGATGTCTTCGAGCTTTGCGACGCGTACCGGCTGGAAGGTGCCGAGGCCGACGTGGAGTGTGATGGTCTCGATCTGGACGCCGTTTTGCCGAAGCTGAGCCAGTATCTCCGGGGTGAAATGAAGCCCGGCGGTCGGCGCGGCAGCTGAGCCGGGCTGGTCCGAAAACACGGTCTGATAGCGTTCGCGATCCTGCGGGGAATCTGGCTTGTCTTTTGGGCGATGGATGTAAGGTGGCAGCGGCACGTGCCCTATCTTGTCGAGGATGGAGTAGAAGTTTGAAGCTGGCCGGAAGCGAAGGGTGCGCTCGCCGAACTCGCCGGCCGCGATGACGTCTGCCTCCAGAACCGCGCTCGCTTCGTCGCAAAACAGGAGATGTTCGCCGGGCTGGATCTTGCGGCTGGGGCGAACCAGCGCAGTCCAATCGTCGGGCGCGATCTGCTGGGTGAGGAGGACTTCGACGCGGCCCGATGGGTCGGGGGAACTCCGCTGGGTGGTTTGGCCGCGTGCGCGGGTGGCGTACAGCCGGGCGGGAATGACGCGGCTGTCGTTGAGGATGAGAAGGTCGCCGGGATCGAGAAACTGTGGCAGATTGGAGAAAAGATCATCTTGATATCTCCCGGTACCGCGGTTGAGGACGAGCATCCGGCTGGAGCCGCGAATCACGGGTGGGGACTGGGCGATCAGTTCTTCAGGGAGGTCGAAATGGAAGTCGGAGACCAGCACGTCAGTGGTATCTGCCTTGAAGGCTACGGTGAGTTGCGGGTGTGGGCGAGGTACTTTGCATGAAGATATGGATAGCTTATAGCGGCTGGCGCCAGCAATGGTGAGCGGCGCGCCTGTCAGCCAGAATTGTTCCACGTGGAACATTTCTGACTTTGCGAAATTGTTCCACGTGGAACACTTTTGACCCGCGATTGTTCCACGTGGAACATTTCTGACTTTGCGAAATTGTTCCACGTGGAACACTCGCGCAATTGGCATGCCACGTTCGGTCAATTGAGGGTGTACGGCGAAGGCAATAATCTGTTCAAACAATGCGTCTTACCCGCAGTTACTCTCGCGTTTTGATCCGATGGGTAAACGCCCACAGTGCAGTCTCAGCGTTCTGCAAGTTGGACAGACAGGTCGAGGGCCGCCTGCACCGCGGACAGGTCGGCAGGAACCGGACGCGTCCAGGAGACGGTGACACGCGAGAAGGGTCTGGGGATGAGGAAGCGGTCCCAGGAGCGAAGCTGCCAGGCTCGTTCGGGATGGATGTAGAAGGCGCTGACGGTGGCGCCGGCCAATTTTGCAAGCTGCGTGACGCCGGGTTTGGCAACCATGGCGGGGCCGCGTGGGCCGTCGGCAGTGATGGCGCAATAGTGTCCGTCGAGATAGGCGCGGTAGAGGTTCCGCAAGCCGGCGGTGCCGTCGCGGGAGCTGGAGCCTCGTATGGCTATGAAGCCGAGACGCTCGACGGTGCGGGCGACGAGTTCGCCATCGAAGCTGCGGCTGATGAGAATCGTGACGCCGTGGTTGCGGAAGCGCCAGGCACATGCGAGAAGACAGCGGTGCCATAAGGCATAGACGATGGGCGGCGGGGTGTCGTATCCGGCAACGGCGCCGGGTTCGCAGATATCGCGATAGCGCAGCGTGACGCCGAGGCAGCAGATGGCCATACTCGCGAGACGGGGTACGACCGCGAGGGCAATGCGCTGCTTCAGCGTGTAGGGATGGGCCACCGGTCAAGTTTACCTGCGGGAGAAAGCGACCGCATTCAAGAACGAAAGCGAAATCAAGAGCGCGCTCAGGGCAAAGCGGGTTTGAAATGTCGCCCGGGCCACTTTCGGCTTTACGATCAATTGACCGCAGGCGCGATTGGCTTACAGCGGCTGCCGGAAGCTTTCCAGAGGCTACTATGACGCATCTTTGGTTTCAGTCTGTCCGTTGCATTGTCCTTGTCACGCTGCTCGCCCCATTTACCGGGTACGCTCAGAGTTCAACACGCTTCGCCACCAGGCAGGACAATGAAGAGTTGCGGCGGATGGTCTACGATCTCTCGCGGCGCGTGAGCGCGCTGGAGCAGGAGTTGCACACGGAGCGTACGGCTGCGCGCATCGCAACCGTCTCGTATGCGGAGCCTGCAGGTGATCCGGGGATGGACGTCCGCAATAGTGTGGAGAGCATTTCGAGCAGTGGCGCGGCGACGACAACGGTGCCAGTCGCCGTGAAGGCTGAAACCGGAGCGCAGACAGCCGGGGCCTCGGGTACGCCGGGGCTTGCGAAGATACCGACTCAACTGCCCGGTGGAGCGACGTTGAACTACGCGGTCGACGGATACTACGACTACGACTTCAATCATCCGATCGGTCGGGTGCAGTATCTGCGGGCCTACGATGTGCTGAGCAACGCCTTCAGTCTCAATCAGGCCGATATCATACTCGCGTTGGATCCCGATGTTGCCGAGGGACGCCGGTATGGGGTTCGGCTGGACCTGCAGTATGGGCAGGCGACGGGCGCTTTGCAGGGAAATCCAGCCAATGAGACGCGGCCGAGCATCTATAGGAATATTTTTCAGGCTTATGGGACATATGTCGTGCCGCTTGGAAAGGGGCTCACGCTGGACTTCGGGAAGTGGGCGAGTTCGCTCGGGATCGAAGGCAACTACACGAAGGACCAGGTCAACTATTCACGATCCTTCTTGTTTGATTACCTGCCGTTTTATCACGAGGGCATTCGCGCCAGTTACAAGGTGAACGACAAGCTGGCGGTGAACTACTGGGTGGTGAACGGGACCAACCAGACGGAGCCGACCAACTCCTTCAAGGACGAGTTGTTCGGTCTTGCGCTGCAACCGGGGAAGAGCCTCTCGTGGACGGTGAACTACTATCTGGGGCAGGATCATCCGGATGTCGCCGCGGCTACGAACTGCTCGGCTCCGGTGCAGCCGGGACTATGTCTGCAACAGATTAATCCAGCGCCCAATGGGAAGGAACATATCTTTGATAGCTACGCGACGTGGAACGCTACGCCCAAGCTGGCGCTGTCGCTTGAGGGAGATTATGTGATCTCGCGGGTGTGGGCGAAGGCGGCGCCCGGAGAATCTTCCTCGCCCTCGCACGTGGACGGCGGGGCTGCATACATCCGTTATCAACTGACACCGAAGATGGCGCTCGGCGGCAGGAGTGAATATCTGTCCGACCGTGGCGGTCTGTTCAGCGGAACGACGCAAGCGCTGAAGGAGTTTACCGGGACGTATGAATACAAGTTCGGCGAAGGGTTTCTGGCGCGCGCGGAGTACCGCAGGGACTGGAGCAATGTGCCGTTCTTCCTGACGAATAAGCCGGGAGTGCTGTCGCCGAACCAGCCTACGGCGACGGTGGGGCTGGTGTGGTGGTATGGCGGCAAGCAGGGCGCATGGTGATCTCCTGCTCAGAGCCTAACTGTACTTGAGCCAGCGGAGGATCTCGGGGAGGTTAGGCTTCTTGCCATACATGAGGATGCCGACGCGGTAGATGCGGCTGGCGACCCAGAGGATGGCGAGGATGGTGAAGGTCATCAGGACGAAGGAGAGGCCGATCTGCCAGGGCGGAACCGTGGTGAGCGAGATGCGAAAGTTCATCAGCAGCGGACTGCAAAACGGGATCAAAGAGACAACCTGCGCGAGCGTGGAGTTTGGCGCGGGAACGATGACGAAGAGCATCAACATGCAGAAGGCCAGCGGGAGCACGAGAAACATGTTGAGTTGTTGGAGTTCCTGCTCGGAGTTGGTCATCGCGCCCAGTGCGGCGGCGATGCTCGAATAGACGAGAAAGCCAAAGATGAAGTAGGCGACGAAGAAGAATATCTGTATGAGGCTGATCGGAGCGTGGCCTCCGCCCATGATTCCGGTCGCGAGCGGAGTCGAGCCAAGAAGGCCGGCGGCAAGCATCCAGACACCGATCTGCGTAATGCCGACTGCGCCCACGCCGAGGATTTTGCCGGCGAGCATCTCGTCCGGCTTGATTGTGGAAAGCATGACCTCGAAGATGCGGCTCGTCTTTTCTTCGATGATCGAGCGCGCAGTGTTCATGCCGTAGAGCATGATGACCATGTACATGAGGAAGAAGAGGAGATAGGCAGCGCCAAAAGCGGCTCGGCTGCTGCCGGTCTTGCTAGTATCGATTGCGACGGGCGTCATAAGCGTCGCGATGTCCGGCGCATTCATGCCCTGGCGGGCCAGACCCTCGCGGGTGAGAACCTCCTGGATGGCGGAGGAGAGCGTCTGTTCTGTCGTGATGTCGCCGGCCGAGCGCGGGACGTAGGTGAAGGTGGGGCGGGCGGCAAACGTGGCCCGTACGCTGGACGGGGCGGCCGCGGTGACCCAAAGATAGCCGGTCAGTTCGCCCTTGCCCTTCAGGTCAAGGTCAAGTCTGGCTCGGGTTGCTTCAGAAGGCTGAAGCAGGTCAACGGTCATGCGGCTGCTGTTCTTGCCGGAGTGAAGCTGATTCTTGAGGTCGGCGGCAAAGGTGGAGTCTGTCGAGACGATGGCAATGTGTGCCGCGGACTTCGCGCGGGAAGAGAGATAACCGCTGCCGAAGACGAATCCGCCCATCAGGACGGGAATGAGGATGGTCGCGATAAGGAAGGCTCTGGTGCGAATGCGCTCGAGGTACTCCCGCCTTGCGATGAGCCAGATGTTATGCATGAACGTTCTCTCCGCTTTCGACAGCTACCTTATTCTCGGTGACCTTTTCGATGAAGATCTCTTCGAGCGTAGGCTCCATGACTTCGAAGCGAGTAATGCGGGTGTGGCCGATGGTGGCGGCTAGAAGATCCTGGGCGTCTGCTTCGTCGTTCAATCGGATCTCCGCCCGGCCGGCGTAGTTTTTTGCGGAGTGGATGGACGGATGATTGAGAAACGAGGAGTCTCCGGTGTAGTGGATGACAACCCGGTTGGCGGGATAGCGCGACTTGATCTCTCGCATGGAGCCGGAGAGAACGACATGGCTGTTATGGATGAGGCAGATGTTATCGCAGAGCTTTTCGACTTGGTCCATGCGGTGGGTGGAGAACAGGATCGTCCGGCCTTGTCTGCGAAGGTCGGCGAGGGTGTCCATCAACAGGACGGCGTTGACTGGATCGAGGCCGCTGAAGGGCTCGTCCATGATGATGAGCTCAGGCTCGTGGAGCAGCGTCGAGATGAACTGGATCTTCTGCTGCATGCCCTTGGAGAGCTCTTCAGTCTTCTTGTCGATCGACGGAGTGATATCGAGACGATCGCACCAGTCATGCGCGCGCTTTGAGGCAGTTGCGGCATCGAGACCCCGAAGCTGGCCGAGAAAGATGAGCTGGTCCATGACCTTCATCTTCTTGTAGAGACCGCGCTCTTCGGGAAGATAGCCGGTGCGCTTGAGGAGATCACGCCGGAAAGGCTCGCCGAAGAGCTTGACGGCGCCTGAGTCCGGCACTGTGATGCCTATCATCATACGGATGCTGGACGTCTTGCCGGATCCGTTGGGGCCGAGGAGGCCAAACATGCTGCCGGGCTCAATGGAAAAGCTGAGGTCTGCTACGGCGACCTTGGCGTCGTAGGCTTTGCGGACGTGTTGCAGTTCTACGATGGGCATGTAGGCTCGTGAGGATACGACCTGTCAAGTTTAGCAGGGCGTGAGAGATGGTTTGAGGATGTATTCAAGGCAGCGCGAATTCGACGGGCGCCAAAAGGAGAGCCAGTGCGATTGACCCTGACGCGCTTCAAGGGTGAGGCGGCAGCGCAGGTTCGGGAGGGGATCCAGCGGAGTGTCGGATGTTCACAAGATCGCCAGCCGCTCCGCTATGTGATCGTCGCGATGTCTGCGATCGAGTTTGGCGGAGAGCAGTGCGAGCCCAAGAGTGAGAATGGTGACCAATGCGCTGGCGAGAGGAAGCTGGCGATAGCTGAATCCGGCGGTGAGCATGGCGCCGCCGAGCGAGGCTCCGGTCGCATTTCCAAAGTTGAAAGCGCCCTGATTGAGCGTAGACGCGAGATTTGGAGCGGCTGCAGCCTGATCTACGATGCGGGACTGAAGTGGCGCTCCGGCAGCGAACTGAACGGCTCCCCAGACGAGGATCATTGTTACCGCGGGAAGCAGGTAGGGTTCGGCGAAATACAAAGCGACGAGCGTGACGAAGAGAGTGAGGAGCGCAGCGACAAGGAACGCCATGGGGCGCCAGTCGCTGAGCGTGCCGCCGAAGAAGTTGCCAAGAGTGATGCCGACGCCGAAGAGCAGCAGGGTGAGTGTGACCATGTGGGGCGAAACGCGGGTGATGACTTCGAGCGTGGGCGCAATGTAGGTGAAGACGCAGAAGAGCGAGGCTGAGGTCAGAGTGCTCATCGCGAGCACAAGCAGAACCTGCGGTTTGCGGAGTACGCGGAACTCATGGATGAGGCTGCTGGACCCGGCTGCCTGGGGCGGTACAAGGAAGAACAAAGCCGCAGCGGCGGCGAAGCCGATGGGGACGATCGCCCAGAAGGCGGCGCGCCATCCGAAGGCCTGGCCGAGTGCAGTTCCGGCGGGGACGCCGAGGACGTTGGCGAGCGTGAGACCGGAGAACATGAGCGCAATTGCTTGAGCACGCTGGTTTCGCGGGACGAGGTTTGCCGCTACGACGCTACCGATACCGAAGAACGCTCCATGACAGAGAGCGGTAAGAACGCGGGCGGCGAAGAGGAGGTTGTAGCTGGGGGCGACGGCGCAGGCCAGGTTTCCGAGCGTGAATATGCCCATCAGCAGCATCAGGGCGAGTTTCCGCTCCAGCTTCGCGGTGGCAATCGCGACGAGGGGAGCGCCGATGGTGACCGAGAGCGCATAGGCAGTGACGAGAACGCCCGCCTTGGGGATGCTCACGTGGAAGTCGGCAGCGAGGTTGGGCAGCAGGCCCATGATGATGAACTCGGACGTGCCGATGCCGAAGGCGGCTACAGCGAGAGCCATCAACGGCGTATGCAGCAGGATGTGCTTGCCCTGCTGGTTTGCTTCACGAGTCGGCATGAATCAATTGCACCACAAATGTTCTATCGAGCGAAGCTGGCTATGGGAAGTATCTGGAATTGAGCGGTTTGCCGTTCTTGATAGCATCGGTCTGTGCTCGAACTTTCTACACCGGTCAAATATGTCAAGAACGTGGGAGACCGTGTCGCAGTCGAGCTTGCGAAACGCGGAGTCGAGACGGTAGAGGACTTGCTCTACCATCTTCCGTTCCGCTATGAAGACCGCTTGAACCCGGTTCAACTCACTGCGCTGCAGGCGGGTACTATGGCATCGGTAATCGGCGAGGTTCGCGGGACGGCGCTGCTGCGAACACGCAGCATGCCGCTGTTTGAGATGACCGTGGGCCAGGGGTTGAGTACGTTGAAGTGCATGTGGTTCCACGGAGCGTATCTGCGGGACAAGTTTCGCGTGGGCCAGATGGTGGCGCTTTACGGAAAGCTCGAGCCTTCGCGGAGCAGCGCGGGCCGGTTCAAGATGATTCAGCCTCAGTTTGAGATATTGCCTTCGGGTTTAGGAGATGATGCTGAGTTCTCGATGTTGGAGGTAGGCAGGATTGTGCCGGTGTACGAGTCACTCGGCGGGACAACGGCATGGGGAGCAAAGCTGGGATCGAAATGGCTGAGACGGGTGATCTGGTCTCTCTTTGAAGATCTGAGGGGTCAGCCCGCAAGTGAAGACGCGATGGAGACTCTGCCGAAGGCGATGCGCAGCAGGCGCAAGCTGCCAGGCCGATTGACGGCGTTGAAGGCAGTGCATTTTCCGGAGGCGGGTACGACGATGACAGAGCTGATGGCTGCGCGCTCGCCGGCGCACACGCGGCTGATCTTCGAGGAGTTGTTCTATCTGGAGCTGGGATTGGAATTGAAGAGGCGCAGAATGCGCGAGCGCGAAGGAACTGCGTTTGTCACCGGCGTCCAGGTTCGGGAGGCGATCAAGCAGGTGCTTCCATTTCATCCCACGGCCGCACAGAAACGCGCGCTTGGCGAAATCGCCAGTGACATGCGCAAGCCACAGCCGATGCGGCGCCTCCTCCAGGGAGATGTGGGATCGGGCAAGACGATCGTCGCGATGCAGGCGGCGTTGATCGCGATCGAGAACGGATACCAGACGGCTCTTATGGCGCCCACCGAGATCCTGGCCACGCAGCATTACCTCTCTGCGCGCAGACTGTTGGGCGATGTGCTGTCTCCTCGCACGGGCAAGCCCTACCGGGTGACTTTACTGACTGGATCGCTTGATGGCGCCACGAAGCGAGAGGCGCGCGGCAGAATCTTTCGCGGAGAGACCGACCTTGCGATCGGAACGCACGCCTTGATAGAGGACAACGTGGACTTCGACAGACTGGGCCTGGTGGTTGTGGACGAGCAGCACCGCTTCGGGGTTCAACAGAGGTTTCGATTGATGAAAAAGCCGAACGCGCTCGATCCGGATGTGCTCGTGATGACGGCAACACCGATCCCGCGAACGCTGGCTCTGACCCTGTATGGCGATCTCGATGCGAGCGTAATCGACGAATTGCCACCCGGGCGAACTCCGATTGTGACGAAGCGGATGTCGGAGGAGCGGGCGGACGAGGTGTGGAGCTTCCTGCGAAAGCAGGTTGAGGCAGGCCGTCAGGCATATGTCGTCTATCCGGTGATCGAGGGAGCAAAGGAGGATCAACCGGAGCTTGACTTCCCAAAAGATCCAGCGGAGAACGAGGACAAAGCCGCAAAGGAATCGTCCGGAGATGCAGCCGCGCGTCATCTCGCCCAGCCCCGGCGGGCTCCGAAGGTCCAGAATGCAAAGAGACCTCTGGTTTCTCCGACAAAGGGCAAATCCGCTGCGAAGGAGAAGCTCTCCGAGCCAAGGAAGGCGCTACGGGCCGCCGCGGAGATGTACGAGGAGTTGCGAGGCGGTGCGCTGGCAGGCTTGCGCGTCGGCCTGCTGCACGGACGCCTGAATGCGGATGATAAGGAGGTCACTATGCAGCGTTTTCAGCGAGGCGATATCGATGTACTGATCGCGACGACGGTGATCGAAGTGGGCGTGGATGTGCCAAACGCATCCGTGATGGTGATCGAACATGCCGAGCGATTTGGGCTGGCGCAGATGCATCAACTGCGGGGGCGGGTAGGGCGCGGCGCAGCAAAGAGCTTTTGCATCCTGATGACCGGAGGGCACGTGACGGAACACGCGGAGGCACGGCTCGACGCGATGGTACGAACGCAGAATGGCTTCGAACTGGCGGAACTCGACATGCAGCAGAGGGGGCCCGGAGAGTTTTTCGGCACGCGCCAGGCGGGCCTGCCAGAATTTCGTGTGGCAAACCTGATCCGCGATCGAGCCGTGCTGGAAGATGCCAAAGCGGCGGCAGGAGGATTTGCATCACATCCAGATCCGGACATTACTACCATCGAACGGGACGCAGTGTGGACTCGACTGAAGCTTCAATGGCAGAGGAAGTACGGATTGATCGAGGCTTGAAACGACCTCGGTAAAGCGCTATGCGCTTCGCCTTCGTACCACAGACAAACTCCGCTCGGTCTTCGTGCCGCCACACAAGTGACCGCTCGCCGCTTCACGTGGATACTCACTGTGTGGATCAGCGGTCGAAGCTGCGTCTGGATATTGATGTTGGCGCTTAATTGGAAGTGGGCGAACCAAAAAAAGGCCCGGAGACTTACGTGGATGACAATGACGACAGAACGATTTTATGCGTCGAATGACATGGGTCACGCTGAGGTGGACCCACCCGGCAAACTTCGAAGACATAGAGATAGACCTTAGCTAGCTACCGCTTGACTATACCCGAGCGCAGGAGCGGACGGCGCGACGACTTTCTTGGGACCGCGCTTACGCGCCACCAGAACTCGAATGCGTTCGATTACTTCGGCTGAAGAGCAGGCGCCTTTCGGCAGGAATACGTCGGCGCAGCCTGCGCGGTCGAGGGAGTTGACAGTGCCGGAGACGATCATCGCAGGCAATCCCGGGTGAAGCTGTTTGGCCCGGCGAACCAGCTCGTTGCCGTCCATCTGCGGCATCAGGAGATCGCAGAGGATGAGGTCGACGGTGCCGGGCAGAGCTCGTTCCAGAAATTCAAGCGCCTGCTGCGCTGTCAGCGCAGTGACGACCCGGTATCCGCGGGTCTCGAGCAGGAAGGTGCGCACGGAGAGAATCTGTTCGTTATCGTCTACGCAGAGGATGGTCTTCTTAGGGCGCATGCAGTCTCGCTTCTGCCGGAGACCGCCTTGTGGCGATTCGCGGCCGATGGACCGGCCCGTTGTCTCCGCTGGTTTGCGGGTGCAACGGTCCGGACTGGTGAAGATCTGCCCCGTGGCTCGGCCGATTAACACTCTTCGGCATGTGGGCCGCTCACCGAGTAGATCAAACAGAAGAGCGAGGCCCTCCTGTCTGCTCCTGGGAGAACAGTGCCCCAGTCCGGCAAGTAAGGCTGCCGAACCGCGGGGTGCGAGAGAGCGCCGTTACCGATGCAGGTTGCCACGCGGCTCCGAGGGCGCAATAGACTCTGTCTGCTGCGAATACGAAAGGAACAACGTCATTGCAGACGTTGACCTCACGGTGTGTGCAGGCATCGAGGTTGCGCGCTGGGGAGTCGCGACTGCGGAGCAGCCGGGCTTCTCTCAACTCAAATTGTCGGAATACAGGCGAAAGCACTTGTCATCGACAACAGCGCGGCATGTTGCATACAGTGCCGTCGTCAACGCTTTCCAACACTACGAAGGGCTGGCGAGGCGGTCAACAGCGAAGTTCTGGCGAACACGCACGACATTAGTGCTTGCACATCCACCGTCGCTCGAAACACCGCGTATTCACGATAGATTGATGCGCTACGTCTGTTGAAATCGGGTGCATCATGGCAGGAAAAGACGGCCCATTGCCACAGGAATAGTGCGGCCGCCGACGAACACGTCGGTGACATTGCCATCTTCCAAACTCGCGCGTACATGAATGCGGCTGTCTCGCAGCATCTCAATTCCCTGTTCAACCACGATTGCGCTCTCGCTCGGAACCACGTGGTTGCCTACGAGATAAGCGATCGCGCATCCGGCCGCGGAGCCGGTCGCGGCATCTTCGCCAGCATCAAACTGCATCCGAGCGTGCCAGTCTGCGCCGGAGCCCTCTGGAGCGCGCGCAATGCAGTAGAAATATCTTGCTCCGATACGATTCAGATAGTTGCGAGCGGGGTGGGGCGCAATGCGCAGTCGCGCTGCGGCGGACACGGATCGGAGCGGCACAATACAGAACGCCATGCCCGTAGAGACGACTTGAATGGGTAGCGATGCATCAAGATCGTCCGTTGAGAGGCTGAGCGCGGCTGCGATGAGGCTGCGATCTTCGCTGGTGTCATGACTGCGTCCGAAGATCGGATCGTTCTGCCGCATGGTTCCGAATACACCTGTCTCGCCGCGCTCAGGTGACTCGAAGCGCACGGAGATGGGTCCGACACCGAGATCAAGCGTGATCTGCTCGGATCCGCGAAGTACCGGATGATTCCAGTAAAGCCAGCTTGCAGTCCCGAGCGTTGGATGGCCAGCGAACGGAACCTCTTCGGTGGTGAGGAAGATGCGAACCTGGACGCCTCGCTCCCGTTCGACCTCAAGTGAGCGAGGCAGGATGAATGTGGTTTCGCTAAGATTGGTCTCGCGCGCAATGGCCTGCATTTCGGCGGTGGAGAGGTCGCGCGCGTCGGTAACGATGGCCAGTGCGTTGCCTTGGAGAGCACGATCTGCAAATACGTCAACTTGCGCAAAGTTAAAGGTGCGAAATGGCTTAGTGCCAATGCCGGCCGGGAGTGCCGGCGCGCTGTTAGTGTCGCTGTTTGACATGGAAGCTCCTCAGACGTATGGTTTTGATAGGCCGCAATGGGGCAAACCTGCCTTATCCAGCTTAGCTGGCAGCGGTACAAAAGATTAGATATGAAGATAATGCTCAACACGATCACACTCTGCGGCTGCTGTTGCTGTAGCCCAGTGTGGGTGTGCGGATGAGCGAATCGAAGTAAGCATCTTCGAACCAGCACAGAACCCACCCAGAGCCAACGAGCCGGGTGGGTTTTTCATTTGGCATATAGACAAACAGTTCCTAGATGAGTTGAGCGATAGTCCGGGATTCATTCGATAGCAGTTCATTTCATGATGTATTGGGTCGACCCCAAAGAAGGCGAACGATTATGTCACTCCGCATCAACGATATCGCACCAGACTTCGCTGCTGAAACGACACATGGCACGATTCATTTTCATGAGTGGATCGGGGATCAGTGGGCTATTCTCTTCTCCCACCCAAAGGACTTCACTCCGGTTTGCACAACTGAATTGGGAGCTGTGGCGAACCTCGAAAGCGATTTCGCACGCCGCGGCGCGAAGGTGATTGGGCTGAGTGTAGACCCTGTGAGCAATCATGAAAAGTGGGCGTCTGACATTGAAGATGTAGGCGGATCGAAAGTCAACTATCCGATGATCGGCGACCCAGAACTGAAGATCGCGAAGCTGTATGACATGCTTCCGGGCGACACAGGCGAGACTTCAGAAGGGCGAACACCAGCCCACAATGCTCCGGTGCGTACTGTGTTCGTCATCGGGCCGGATAAGCGGATCAAACTCACTCTGGCATATCCCATGACCACGGGACGCAACTTCGACGAGATCATTCGAGTCATCGATTCCCTCCAGCTCACGGCCAAACACAAGGTCGCCACGCCGGCAAACTGGAAGCAGGGAGGAGACGTGATCATCACAGGTGCTGTATCGAATGAAGATGCAGATAAGATCTTTCCTGGTTACAAAACTGTGAAGCCATACCTGCGCACGGTGGCACAGCCGGAGTAAGACAAGAAGCAGTTCTGTCTTCACCAGGCCGCCGCGCTGCGAATCCCTTGACACGCGGCGGCACGGGCACCGATGGCGAAGTGGCTAACGCGCTGGTCTGCAAAACCAGTATTCATGGGTTCAAATCCCATTCGGTGCTCCATAATTTCAATAACTTGCGCCAGATTTGCATTCGAAGCAGTCGTCGGAATGCGGCAAATCCATCGCCAGATAGTGCGCCTTGCACTCCACGCCGCCGATCACCACCAGAGCTTGCAGAAGTCCGCCTGAACCTCCCCAGCCGAATGCGTCAGCGGCACGAACATCTCCTGGCCGCGCAGCGTCGCAGAACGCATGTACTCCTTCACGATGGTGTAGCCGCCCGTGGAGCTATGCTCTTCTTTTAGCCGCTCCCGGACTCGCTTGGCCGTATGCCGCTGCATGGCGGGACGCCTCTGTCGTACTCCAGAATCGCATCGATCACACCGATCCTCGGCCCTAGAGCGGTCGCTGGTGGTGGTGGATTCTCGCGCCGGGAGGCTGAAACAGAAAGACGACTCAATTCGGAGGTTGCTACGTCACCTTGGTCAGCAGTCGATCGTTCCGCTGTATGGGCCGTGGCGGTTTTCGATTGGGGATTCGCCGATCGATCCGGTGACGAAGCAGCCGCTGTGGGCGGAGCCGGGCTTCGACGACTCGCACTGGGAGGCGGTGGACTTGAAACCGAAGGACGGCTCCTACGATCCGAATGTCGGAAGCTGCACTGACCGATCTTTTGTACCAGTTCGGATGTTAGTTTAGCGCAGCTTCTTTTGATTTCAAGTAGCCGTCGTCGAGGGTGTGGGGAAGTGGGGGTGAGATGCGGCGGCTTCTGGCATGCGGTCGGCTGCTTTTTCTTTGCAGCTCGTTGATCGCCTGAACAAGGCATCGCAGGTGGAGTGATGGAGCAATCCGGAACCGTCTGCTTTGGCGTCCTCCAGAGGCTGCGAAAGATCCTAGGCGATCCGCTACTTCTGCTGCTTGAAGAACGACCCCGACGCGACGGTTAATACCGGGCAGGTGGACGCAACGATGATCGGAAAGACTCCTGAAGTGCGATTCTTCATTCCCAGGTGCAGATTTCTCCTGAGCCCGATCACCAGAAGATCGATGTCTCGTTCTTTGATGTGCCTCAGGATCTCCTCTTCCGGATCGCCGGCGCGGACAAATGTCTCCGGCTCGGAGAACTCGGTCGCCTTTTCGGGAACTACTGAGTTCAGCGCACTGTGCAGATGGTGTTGGAGATGTTCGGTCAGGTCTGGGCGGCTTATCTCACATGAATCGGCAACATTCAGTACGTCGATTCGGGCCGGGAAGGCGTCGGCGAGGGCAGCGGCGAACGGGGCCGCATGCGCCGCTTCTACCGAGCAATCCGTTGCGTATAGAATCCGTCGAACATTCAACTTCTTCGCTTTGGCGATGTCCACGTTAGGGCCGACGGTGAGTGCGGGGCCGCTTGAATGACGCAGAACTCCCTCCGCGGTAGAACCCAGAAACAAACGATCCACGGCGCCGCGCCCGTGGGTTCCCATCGCAATCAGCGCGGATGGATACCGCTCGGTCAAAGCAGGGATCATTCTGCACGGATCGCCTTCGAGCAGGACAGGCTGGGTCTCACCCCTGCCAGCAGCAAGTGCGCTTGCGGCGGTTGAAAGGGCGCGGCTGAGATCTCGCCGCTGCAGGCTCGCCAGCGGATGCTCCGCCTCTACCTCCATAGAAGCCTGCAAAATCGTGAATGCATGCGCAACGATAAGGTTGGTGGCGAAGTGAACGGATAGAGCCGAAGCATAGACTCCCGCGGCGTGAGATGCCGGAGAGAAGTCTGTAGCAAAAACCACAGTGTCAAACAGCATGTCGGCATGCTCGCCTGAGGTGGGCATCGTTATTTCCTTGGCTTGTTGAAGTCGGATGATGAAGTGCAACTCCGGGCGTTTGCGGCTTCGATCACGGCTGCACTCCGGTCTGGAAGTTGATCGTTGAGAGCGCAAAACCGTACTGCGACCGTGCGTTCGCATTGCCGATGGCGGCCTGTGTCTGCTGCAACTCGGCCTGGCTAAGTTCGACGATGGAGCTGAGTCCAAGCTGATACCGCGTCTGAGCAAGGGTGAGCGCGGTGTTTGCCTCTTTCAGTAATTCGCCTGTCACGATGACTCTCTGCATTGCCGTATTCGCGTTGAGCCACGCCGTGCGGACATCCCTGACGACCGCATCGCGAAGCACACGCGTCTGCTGCGTGGCGGCCTGAGCCTGCAAGCCTGCCTGGGAGGCCTCGGCCTGAAGGCGGAACCCTTCAAAGATGGGAATACTCAGGTTTCCGCCGATCGCGCCATAGAAGTTGCTGTTGAAGTATTGTGACGATCCGCTAAATGTCTCTCCAGCGACCCCAAGAGCGCTTATGGTGGGAAGCAACTGCTCGTGCTGGGCCCTGCTGAATTTGCGCGCCGCCTCTTCGCTGAAGCGAAGCGCCTGCAGGTCGGGCCGGTTCTGAATCGCCTGCACGATGAGGGGGTCGGCGCTTGGCGGCACCGGCTTCAACTCACCGGTGTCGTCTACGAGTTGATAGTTCATCTCCCGGTCGTAACCGAGTACAGCGCTCAATGCGGCCTTCGCGGCGTCGAGGTTGTTTTGCGCATCGAGCTGCAGGAGCTTTGATTGCGACAGATTGACTTGCGCGAAGCTCAGGTCAAGATCCGATCTCAACTTGGATGCGGTAAGCGCAGCGACCTGGTCAGTCACGTCCTGTCGCGCCGCCACGGTCTGGATTGCAACCTTCAGCGTCTGCTGTGCTTCGATCGTGTTGAAGAAAACCTGGTCGGTGGCGAGGACGATATCTTCGCGGCTCGCCTCTGCGTCGGCCTGGCGCGCTTTTTCCTGAAGACTGGCCGAGGCGACGAGATTTCTTGTGTGACCGAAGTCAGTGATGAGCTGTGTCAGGGTGAGCCCGCCGCCGCCGTGGGTCAGGAGCCTCGAAGCCGTAAGCGCGCCGCTCGAAAGCCTGCTGCCCTCGTTGGCTTGTACTCCAGTCAAATCTCCGCTGATGTTGGGAAGCTCGTCGGCGCGCTGCACACGGACTGCCTGATGCTGGACCTTCGCTATGAGCTGACTGACCTGGATGTGCGGATTGTTCGCCAGCGCAATCTTCTCCGCCTGTTGTTGCGTCAACATGGTGGGAATGCCACCCGGCTGTGGTAGAGGAGGAAGCGGCGCGGATGGGGGCGCCCCGTTCTGAGCCGATGCGAAGAGGATCGCTTGGCTTTTTTCCGGCGCGTTTGGGAGAGATGCGGGGCTGGTCTGTGAAAGACAAGGGGGAGCGGCCGCCAGGGCCAGCGACAGCAGACCAAGTGTCATAGTGTGATGCGATTGCATGATTACACCTCCTCCGCAGTAGCCGCGTGCTCCGCCTTATGGTGGATCAGCAGGTACGCGGTGGGCACCAGAAACACAGTTACGATTCCGGATACGGTAAGACCGCCGAGAATGGCACGCGCGAGGGGAGCGTACTGCTCGCTCCCAGGCTCCAATGCGAGAGCCATTGGAATAAGCCCCAGGACCGTGGCCAGAGTGGTCATCATGATGGGCCGCAGACGAACCTTGCAAGCTTCGGTCAACGCAGCCTTCAACTCCATGCCCTCGCCGCGTAGCGTTCCCACGAATTCGACGATGAGGATGCTGTCGGAGACCACAATTCCAGTCATCATTACCACGCCCATCAGAGACATGACGTTCAGTGATGTTCCCGTCACCAGGAGAAAGATCAGCACTCCGGACATTCCGGGTGGAACCGCGAGCAGAATTACGAACGGATCCGAGAAGGACGCGAACTGCGCCATCAGAATGAGATAAACAAGAACCACCGCAAGAATAAGACCGATGCCGAAGCTGGAGAAGGAGCTATCCATATCCCTTACCGAGCCACGCACCCTGACGGTGATGCCGTCCGGCTTCTGAATCTGTCCGACGATCTTCTCGACCTCGGCGTTAATACGGCTGAGATCTTCACTCTTCGGCATGACATAGATATCGAATACCCGGCGCAACTGGTAGTGGTCGACTTCGGTTGGCGTGTTAATGCTCTTAACGCTTGCAACAGATTCCAATGGAGTCGTGTTCGGGTTGCCGGGAGAACGAAGCGGGATATTTTCGAAATCGGTTAGTGTGTGGATCTCCGACAACGGGTATTGCACCGTGAGCATGTAGTTGTTGCCTGTCTTCGGGTCAATCCAGTAACTCGGAGCAATCTGTCCATTCGACGTCAATGCAGTGATCACATTGTCGACCACATTTTTTGGACTGATTCCCAGGAGACCGGCCTGCTCGCGATTGATATTCAGTTCCAGTCCCGGATAATCGAGATCCTGCGGGATGAGCACGTCGCTGACGGAGTTCAGCTTTCTTAGCTTCACCGCCGTCGCTTGCGCAATGCTGAATGCCTGCTCAAGATCATTGCCACCGATCTGAATGTCGATCGGAGCGGGCTTGCCCTGATTGACTACCGAGTCGACAAGTCCGCCGGTCTGGAAGAACGTTTGTACGTCTGGAAAATCACGGGCCAGGCGGATGCGGGCCTTCTGCATGTACGCGTAACTGCCAGTCTTGTGATCTTCCTTGAGACTGACCTGGATGAACCCAGTATTCATCGCCGCATTCGGGGTGTAAATGGCGGATAGATCCGGTGAAACGCCAATGTTTGAGACGATCATGTTCATGTCTTCCGGAGACACGATTTGTCGAATATCGGCTTCCATCTTGGCAAAGTAAACGTCGGTCACTTCGATTCTGGTGCCGGCAGGAACTTTTACGTTGATGACGAACTGCCCTGGATCGGTTCGCGGGAAAAAGGCCTTTCCGAGAAACGGGTAGAGTGCAAAACTACAGATCACAAATAGAGCAAACACGGACACGACGAGGACCGGTCGCTCCAGACACTTCGCGATCGCGCCCTCATAATTGGTTTGGATTTTGTGGAATCCGAGGTTGAATTTCTCGAAGATGACTTGGAAGAGACGGAACCTCTTCTTCTTTGTCTTCTCATGATGCGTATCGTGTGAATCTTCACCCTGTGGCTCGTGGGGATCGACTCCTTTTCCATGCTGTACATGGCCGGGGTCTACGGTGATGAATTTGGCGCAGAAGAGCGGCACAACCGTCATGGCCACAACATAGGACGAAAAGAGCGCAAGGACGACGGCGAGCGCCAGAGCAGTAAAAAGGTACTTGCTGACGCCAACGAGCAGGATGACCGGGAAGAAGACGATGCACGTGCTGAAGGTGGCAGCCAGGACCGCAAGTTGCACCTCTTTGCCGCCGCGCTCTGCCGCCACGACAGGCTCCTCTCCCATCTCCATATGTCGAAAGACGTTCTCGAGCACAACGACCGAGTTGTCGATCAAGCGGGAGAGCGCCAGCGCCAGACCGCCGAGCACCATCGTGTTGATGGAACTTCCACCGAGATTCAAACCGAGAAACGTCGCGAGACAAGAGATAGGAATCGAGAGAAGAACAGCGATCGTCGCCCGGGCGTTCCCAAGGAAAAGCAGAATCATCAAGGCCGTGAGACAAAGCCCGATCGTACCTTCGTTGATTACATTTTTGACCGCGATCTTCACGAAGACCGACTGATCGAACACGACATTCGTCTTCAACACCTTCGGGATGTCGAGCAGGTGCTTAATAGCTTCTTTAATCCCGTTTACGATCGTAATTGTGTTCGAGTCGCCGCCCTGTTTCAGGATCGGAATGTAAACCGAGTGCTGGCCATCGACACGGACGATATTAGTTTGAAGTGCTCCGGTGTCCTTGGCATAGCCAATGTCCCGCACCATGACCGAGGTATGATTGACGGTTTTGAGCGGCAGGTCGTTTAGTTCGTCGACGACAGGAACCTGGCTGTTTGCATAGATGTTGTAATCCTTCATGCCGATGCGGACGTCACCGGCAGGCAGAATCAGATTGGATTTGTTGAGAGCGTCCACGACATCCATGACACTCATCTCGTGCGCTTCGAGCTTGACCGGGTCGATATAGACCATGATCTGCCGGTAGCGTCCTCCATAGGGCTGAGGGACGGACGCACCCGGGACGTTCGCAATCTGATTACGTACTTCGAACTGAGCAAGGTCTTTCAATTGGGTCTGGTTGAGTCCCTGCCCCTCCAGTGTGACGAGACAGACTGGAAGGTTCGACGCATCGAACTGCAAGACCACCGGTGGCAGCGTTCCGGGTGGGAGGCGTCGAAGATTGGCCATCGCGAGATTAGACATGTTGCTGACCGCGGCATTCGCGTCAGTCCCGGGCTGGAAGTAGATTTTGATGAGGCTTACACCGGTCATCGATCGAGACTCGATGTGATCGATCCCGCTTCCCAGCGTGAAGAACCGTTCATAGCTGTCGGTTATGTCCGACTCGATCTGCTGCGGGGGCATTCCAGCGTAAAACGTGGCAACGACCACGACTGGGATGTTGACCTGAGGGAATAAATCGACCGGCATGCGTGTGACTGTTGTGACTCCGACGACAATCACGAACAGACACATCATCAAAACGAAAAAGGGATATTTGATCGCAAAGGAAGACATTTACTCGTCGTCCCCCTGCTCCGGCATAGATATGGTGTACGGCTTCGGGTGGACCGTTTGACCAACTTCATAGTTGGTCTGGCCCGATACGATCACGTTCTGTCCTTCTGTGACGCCCTTGACGATCTCAACCCGGTTCGATCCCTGAATGCCCACGGTGACCGGCGCTTTCACTACCTTGTTTTGGTTGTCGACAATCAAAACATACGATCCTTCGCTATCCTTAACCACAGCGCTGGCCGGAATAGTCAGCACTCCAGTCTTATGCTGAAGAGTGATCGTCGTCTCGGCATACATGCCTGTAGTCAGAGAAAGGTCCGCGTTTGGCACATCGACCTCAGCCAGCATGGTGCGAGTTGAAATATTTAGCTCGCGAGTGAATCGGATGACTTTGCCGTCGATGATCCTTCCCGTGGCCTTGACCCTGATTTTCATATCGCCACCGATGTGGATGAAAGGCACGTCTTCTTCCGGAACGGGCATTCGAAGACGCAGCAGATCGCTTTGCGCCACCTTGACTACAGGTTCGGTCTGCGTCTCCGATCGCGTGCCCGACTGTATCAACGACCCCACGTTGGCATATCGCATGGTCACGACGCCATTGAACGGCGCAGTCACAACGGTGTAATCCTCAAGCGACTGAACGCGCTGGTTATCTGCCTTCGACACTGCAAGTTGCCCCTGCATCGCTTCCAGGGTCGACTTCGCTACGCCGATCTTAGCCTCCGCATCCTGATCTTTCGCTCGTGCGTCGTCGAGCTCCTGCTCGGCAATCAGGCCCGGACGTTGTTTCGAAGCTTGGGAGAGGCGAGTGTACTGCGCATGAACCGCAACATAATCCGCTTGCGCATAGGTGACTTCACTCTTCGCGCGGTCAATGTCCGACTGGCTGTGCTGAACTTGCGCCTTCGAAGCCGCTAACTGGGCACTCAGTTCGGGAACTTCCAGCACCGCGAGCACCTCGCCATTCTTAACCTTGTCCCCGATATCCACATTGATCCGCCGGATATATCCCGAGACTTTGGCGTACAGATCAACCTCCTGATATGGCTGAAACTCGCCGGCAACGGTGAGGGTGCTCGAAAGGTCGCCTCGAGTAGCGGGTGCCACCGAGGCCGTCGGAGTCGCAGCCCGCTCCGCTTCCTTTCCGTGACATCCAGTGACGACAAGGCATGGAAACGCGACGAGCAGCGCAGTCCCGAAGACGATCGAAGTAGATCGCATAGACATATAAATGACACCTATCTAGATGCGTAAGATGCGTGGCGTTAGTAGACGATGACAGAAGAGTAAGGACGTCTTTAGACTTGGCACCGCTGGACACAGGGCCAGATCGGGTACCTACTGGAGCAGCAGGAAAGCGGGAGGAGGACGGAAAGAGAAGAAATCTCCGCGGAAATGTCTCTTCCGGCGTCCGTCTTCATTGGCCGCGATCCATATCCTGTCTGCCTGCACGGCATAGACGAACAGAGAGATCAAGGCCGTCAGGAATGCTGACAGTCCAAGAATACATATCTGCGGCTGCACGGGGGATGAAAACTGCTGAAATCCCTGAACTGAGGCTGGCCGCTCCTCCTGGGAGAGTAGCTTTGCGCTCGGCACCCTCGTAGAAGCGCTTCCCGGCGGACTGTACAGAGAGGTCTTATACTGCATTCCCCAAGCCAGCAGCGCAACTGCGAGTGAAAACACCAACACTGTCATCGAAATCATATCCAGACCGCGTCGACTTGTGGCGTTCTTATTCATAGCAGCATGAGAAGATCGTCGGCGCACATAGAGTGCGATGCTGCGCCTGGAGACCCTATTAACAATAATGGACAAAGTTCAAAGTTTTCGCAAATTGGCCCACCTCCTATAGACGCGCCGCTCGCGGAGAGGTTTGACCCCTCGCGGAGTTATCCTTGCGTGGCGCTCCCGTCACGTTACGAAGATCGAATGATGTGCAACACGGCTCCCGATTGAGTAGCCTCTGCGCTGCTGCAAGCATCATAGGGACTGGATGCACGTCGATTCTCGACCCCGTATCGGAGAACGAATAGCGCATGAATGAACCTCTCGTCGTAGCAATAACCGGAGCATCTGCGGGCCTGGGCCGGGCGATCGCCCACGCCTATGCAAAACGCGGAGCAAGCCTTGGCCTGATTGCACGAAACCCGGAGGCACTCGACGCAGCCCGCCAGGAATGCGAACTCTTGGGAGGTCGCGCCATCGTGCTGCCGACCGACGTGTCGGACGCGGACGCCGTCGAGCAAGCCGCTGTCCGGCTCGAACAGGAGTTTGGCCCCATCGACATCTGGATCAACGACGCTATGGTCAGCGTCTTCTCCCCTGTTAAGGAGATGGAAGCGGCAGACTACAAGCGCGTCACAGAGGTTCTCTACCTCGGATTTGTCCATGGCACCCTCGCAGCGCTCCGTCGCATGCTTCCGCGCGACCGGGGAACGATCATCCAGATCGGGTCCGCCCTTGCGTACCGCTCCATTCCGCTGCAGTCGGCCTACTGCGCCTGCAAGCACGCCATCAACGGCTTCACCGATTCGCTGCGATGCGAACTCTACCATGATCACAGCAACGTCAGTATCACCGCCGTGCAGATGCCCGCGATGAATACAACTCAGTTCGACTGGGTGAAGAATCGCATGCCTGACAACACGCAGCCCGTGCCTCCGATCTTCGAGCCGGAGGTCGCAGCGGAGGTGGTCGTCGCCGCCGGCCTGGCGAAGAGGCCTCGCCGCGAATACTGGGTGGGCACGCCAACGGTAGCGGCGATCTTGGGCCAGATGTTTATCCCCGGCCTGTTGGATCGATATCTTGGCAAGACCGGCTACAAATCGCAGCAGATTGCGAACGAGCCACACAATCCCAACGCACCGAATAATCTGTATGACTATGTGCCGGGCGTACACAGCGCCCGCGGAAAGTTCGAATCCCGCTCCAAGCGCAGCAGCGCGGAGGTATTCGTCTCGCTGCACCGCGAGTGGTTCGCTCTCGGACTTCTCGCAATCGCAGGCCTGGGGACTCTGGTCGCAACCTCCCGCCAATCACGGTCTTTACAGCAGAGGCGCCGCGCATGAGCGAGGCTTTCGACCCTCGGAACAATCCGGTGCCAAACACCGGACCGCTGCTCGTCGCTACTTCCCTGGCTCTCGCGACCCTGGCTCCGGTAGCGGCTCATCAGCTCGGCAAGCTGAAGCGCCTTCCCGATCCGCCGGGCCGGCTCTTCCGCTCAGATCGCATCACGGGCTCAAGCACGGCGCATCCGTTCGGAGTTCCCGACAGCCTGCTCGGCATTGCCAGTTACAGCGTTACGCTCACGCTTGCACTGCTCGCTCGACGTCACTGGCAAGCTAGAAAACTTCTCGGCATCAAACTGCTCGGCGACGGCACGATGGCGAGTATCAACATGATCCGCCAGATCGTGACTTTCCGAAGGCTATGTTCCTGGTGCACGGGCACTGTCGTTTGCACGGCCGCCATGCTGATCGCGGGACGCGGTCTTATTCGGGCTGAGTTGTCGGACACCGCGTGGCGTGGGCTGAACGAAAAGGCGATTGACCTCGCTACGGAACGGAGTAGTCTGAGCGATCGGGTACTGCAATAGATGCACGGAGATCGACTTCGATGAAGCACGATTGCACCATCACCGGCGGCTGCGTTCAACTCTTCATAGTGCCTACGGACGCGCCCGAAGCGGATGGAACCTTGAGCTGGACGAGCACCTCGATGGTGTTGGTCCAGCTCGAATGCGGCGCAGTCAAGGCGCTGGGCTATACCTACGCAGATGCCGGTACGGCCACTGCCGCAAACAAGCTGCTCAAAGAGTCCGTCATCGGATCGGATCCCTTTCGTCACGCCGAAACACTTCAAACCATGCTCCGGCAGATTCGAAACCTCGGCGAGACCGGAATCGCCATGATGGCTGTATCGGCGATCGATAATGCGATCTGGGATCTCCGCGCACGGCTCCTCGATATGCCGCTGGTAAGCCTGTTGGGACAAGTGCGCTCCCGCATACCCGTATATGGCAGCGGAGGCTTCACCAGTTACACCGACAAGCAACTCTCCGACCAGCTCGCAGGCTGGGCCGCGGACGGTTACGCAGACGTCAAGATCAAAATCGGCACCCATCCCGAACGGGATCCCGAGCGCGTCCGCATCGCCCGGGAGGCTATCGGAGACAAGTGCAATCTCTTCGTCGACGCGAACGGGGCCTACACGGTCGTCCAGGCGCTTGAGTTAGCCCATGAATTCGCCGAGCACCGTGTCATCTGGTTCGAGGAGCCGGTCAGCTCTGACAATCTGCTCGGCCTCAGTCAGGTACGCGAGCGAGCACCCATCGGCATGAACATCGCAGCCGGCGAGTATGGCTACACCTCGTGGTACTTCCGCGCCATGTTGGAGGCGCAGGCCGTGACGGTTCTGCAGGCCGACTGCACCCGTTGCGGAGGCATCAGCGGCTTTCTCGATGCGGCCGCTCTCTGCTGGGCCCATCAGGTTCCTCTTTCGTCGCATTGCGGCCCCAGTATGCACCTGCACGTCTGCTGCGCCGTGCCGCGAGCCGTGCACATGGAGTTCTTCCACGATCACGCGCGTATCGAACGTATGTTCTTCGATGGCTTCTGCGAACCGGCCGACGGCTTCATGACACCCGATCTTTCACGTCCCGGCATGGGTCTCGAACTGAAAGACAACGACGCCGAGCGCTTCAGGGTATAGCGCCTACCACCCGCGCCTTTGCGCTTCCTCGACTCGGCACTGCGAAGGCCACCTATCCCTGCGTCGCCACTGTCATCAAGCGCAACTCCGGCGACACGATCAACCTGGCCTCAGTCCGCGCCTGCACCGCCTCCGCGGTCAGGCCCTCGGCCACTTCAGTCAACAGCAGACCCTCCGGGGTCACGCGAATCCAGCAAAGCTCCGTGACGATATCGTGCACCACGCTCTTGCCCGTAAGCGGCAACGTGCACTCCTTCAGAATCCGAGATACACCATCCTTGGTCTGATGCTCCATCGCAACAATGACACGACGCGCGCCCGCAACCAGGTCCATCGCGCCGCCCATGCCCTTCACCATCTTGCCGGGAATGGTCCAGTTCGCGAGATTGCCCTTCTCATCCACCTGCATGGCGCCCAGGATGCTCATGTCCATATGTCCGCCGCGGATCATCGCGAACGACTCTTCGCTGGCGAAGAATGAGCATCCCGGCAGCTCTGTCACCGGCTGTTTGCCGGCGTTGATCAGGTCAGGATCGGCTTGCTCGTCAGAAGGCGGAGCGCCCACACCCAGCATTCCGTTCTCTGACTGGAAGATCACATCGATCCCCGCCGGCAAAAAGCCCGCGATCATCGTAGGCAGTCCGATACCGAGATTTACATAAAACCCGTCGCGAAACTCGCGCGCAATCCGTCGTGCAATCCGCTCTTTGCCGGTCACGCTGCGCCTCCCGCCTGGATGAACTGCGCCTCAATCGGCTTGCGGTACGCCTTGCCTAAAACAATCCGCTTCACATAAATACCCTGCGTAACGATGTGGTCCGGATCCAGCTCGCCTGGCTCGACCAGCTCCTCCACCTCAGCGATGGTCATCGTTGCCGCCGTGGCCATTGCCGGATTGAAGTTTCTCGCGGTCTTCCGATAGACAAGATTGCCCAATCGGTCGCCCTTCCAGGCTTTAATCAGTGCGACATCGGCATGAAGCGCGTGCTCCAGCACGTAGCCTCGGCCACCGATCGTGCGCGTTTCCTTGCCGTCGGCAACGACTGTGCCTAATCCAGTCGGCACAAAGAACGCCGGAATACCTGCGCCGCCAGCCCTGATTCGCTCTGCCAGCGTCCCTTGCGGAACCAGTGTAAGATCCAGCTCGCCCTTCAACACCAACGACTCCAGCCGGCGGTTCTCCCCCACATAGCTGCCGATGTGCGAGGCGATCATTCCGGCCTCCAGCATCAAGCCCATCCCAAAGCCATCCACGCCCATGTTATTGCTGATCGTATGCAGCCCTGTCACACGCCGTCGCACCAGGGCAGCAATCAGATTCTCGGGAATGCCGCACAGCCCGAACCCGCCAAGCATTACTGTCGAACCGGCAGCAATATCGGCGACGGCTTCATCCGCCGTGGAAACAACTTTATTCATCGAACTGTTCCATTCTTGAAACGGAGCGCCGGAAACGAAACACCCTGCCCCGTTCGTGCGTTACTTCGCGTGCGTGGAAAAGGTAAAGGTAGTCGTGGAATGCAGCGTCTCGCCCGGTTTCAGCTCCGTCGTCGGAAACGCCGGGTGATTCGGCGAATCGGGAAAGTGCTGCGTCTCCAGGCACAGCGCGGCATTTTTCCCATACCCCTGCTGCGCTTTCCCATACTTCTTCCCGGCCAGGAAGTTGCCGGTGTAGAACTGCACACCCGGCTGTGTCGTCGTCACCGTCAATACCCGTCCGCTCACCGGGTCATAGACCCGCGCCGCCGTCTTGGTCTCGCCGTTTTTGCCGCGGAGCACCCAGTTTTGATCATATCCGCCGGCTAGCTTCAACTGCTCATTATCGTCGTGAATGCGCGCACCGATCACCGTAGCCTTACGAAAATCGAAGGGCGTCCCTTCCACCGGAGCGATCACACCTGTCGGAATCAACCCCGAATCGACCGGCGTATAAGAGTCCGCCGGAATCGTCAACTCATCGTGCAGAATCGTTCCCTGCCCATCGCCAGCAAGATTGAAGTACGAGTGGTTCGTCAGGTTCACCACTGTGTCCTTATCTGTCGTCGCAAGGTAGTCGATGCGCAGCGCGCCATGATGCACCGTGTACCGCACATGCACAGTCAACGTCCCCGGAAACCCCTGATCTCCATCCGGGCTTACCAGCGTCATCTCCACGCCGTCGGCGATCGGACGCGCCTGCCACACCTTCTTGTCGAAGCCATCCGTCCCGCCGTGCAGCGCGTTTCCATGATCGTTCGTCGGAATCTGGTACGAATGTCCGTCGAGCGAAAACTTGCCCAGCGCAATACGATTTCCGTACCGGCCCACGATCGCGCCAAAGTACGTCGACTTATCGTCGAGATAACCATCGAACGCGCTATACCCCAGCACCACATCGCCGATTTTGCCGTCGCGGTCGGGGGTCTTGATGGCAACCACCCGCGCTCCATACGTCATCACCTGAGCTTCGATCCCATCGCTCTTCAGCGTGTAGAGATCGACCGCCGTCCCATCCGGCATCTTCCCGTACTCACTCTTCGTCACCGACCCATGCGCTGCTATTGCCGTTGTCATGCTAAGCAGCATAATCCCTAACCATCTCATCGTGATACTCCTTCGATTCAGCTCGCTGCACAACGATACGCGGTATATCTCGCCGCACGGTCGTACTGGCCCGAGCAACCCTCGCCACTATACGTCAACCCCTCATCGCCACAAAACAGCGGTAAGATGAAGCGTCGAGCCAATCGCCACAAGGACGGTCATGATCTCCCGAAACACCATACCCACTCTCCTCCTGCTCACCCTCCTTGCCTGCGCTCCCATCAATTCCCGCGCCGAGGCTCCCGCCCGCTGGGTCGGCACCTGGGCCACCGCACCTTACGCGAGCTCCAACCAGGCCGCGCAGTACGGCGCGGCAGACATGACGATCCGCGAGGTCGTCCACATCTCCATCGGTGGCCCTGCGGCACGCATCGTCCTCACCAACGAATTCGGCCTCGAGCCCCTCACCATCGCGGCCGCGCACCTCGCCCTCAGCGCCGGCAACGGAGCTATCGACCTAGCCTCCGCGAGCGCCGTGACCTTCAGCGGCCGCCCCGGCATCACCATACCTCCGGGAGCCCTCGCCGTCAGCGACCCCGTCAGCCTCAAGCTGGCCGCCGCAGCCGACGTCGCCGTCAGCCTCTACCTCCCCGCCCAGCCCATCCAGCAGATCTCGCAGCACTCCTTCGCCGACCAGACCAGCTACATCGCCAACGGCAACAGCGTCGGCCTGAAAACACTCCCCTCGCCCAAGCCGATCTACACCTGGCCCTTCCTCAAAGGCATCGATGTCAATGCCACCGCTAACAGCGCTTCCATCGTTGCGTTTGGAGACAGCATCACTGACGGTGCCCACAGCACCCGCGACGCCAACGCCCGCTGGCCCGACGTCCTCGCCCGCCGCCTTCAGGCCAACAAGAAAACGTCCGCCCTCGGTGTCCTCAACGAAGGCATCGGCGGCAACCGTATCCTCTACGACCACACCGGCCCGAGCGCCCTCGCACGCTTCGACCGCGATGTAATCGCTCAGGCCGGAGTCAAGTACCTGATCCTCCTCGAAGGCATCAACGACATCGGCAACGCCACCTCTCCCACCGACCCGCATGATCCCGTCACCGCTGAAGACCTGATCGCCGGACTCTCCCAGCTCGCCACCCGGGCGCACACCCACGGCATCAAGGTCTTTGGCGGCACCCTGACGCCCTACGTCGGAGCCAAGTACCAATCCCCCGCCGGCGAGACCATACGCCAGGCCCTCAATCAATGGATCCGCACCACCAACCAATTCGACGGCGTCATCGACTTCGACAAGACCACCACCGACCCCACCCACCCCGGCATGTTCCAGGTGCTCGACGACTCCGGCGACCACCTCCACCCGGGCGATGCGGGCTACAAGTCCATGGGTGACTCCATCGATCTAAAGCTCTTTAAATAGGCTTCGACCAGAGTTATATTCCGGTTCAAGAGCGCTAATTCTATCTATTCCGTGTTGCCCAGTGTATCCGGCGTGGCGTAATAGCCTTTACGGGCCTGAACCTTTTCATCCTTGCCACAGGTGATGTTGAGGGTGCGGTAGGAGCCGTCCACCTTCAGGTTGGTGGGCGTAAAGCTGGCTAAGTATTGGGTACGAAGCTCATCCTGAATCTGGTCGAAGGCTTCTTCGAGCTTCTTGCCATTGTTGCCCACGTTGATCACGCGGCCGCCGGTGTCCTTGGCGAGGCGCTCCATATCGGAGTCTCCCGTGTAACCCATGCCAAAACCGCTATAGAAGCCGCGGTCGGCGATCAGGATGACATAGACAATCGCGTTGGCCTTCTGGGCAGCCTCCGTAGCGGTCTTCAGGTTTTCCTGGGAGCCCTGGTCGCCGCCGTCGGTGAGCAGAACGAGAATCTTGCGGCCGGCCTCCTGGCGGAGCTTGTCGTGGGCGGCAAGGTAGACCGCGTCGTAAAGTAGCGTTCCACGGGCTGCGCCATTGCCGGTGACTGATCCGGTTCCGGCCCCGGTGTTGATCTGAGCCTGGTCGATGGATCGCTTGATCTCGCGAGGACTGTTCGTGTAATCGGCCAGCAAATTGACGTTGATGTCAAAAGAAATAAGAAATGCCTCGTCCTTCGGAGTGATGACGTCCTTGAGAAACTCGGCCGCGGACTGCTGCTCAAGGGGCAAGACATTCTGCTGGCTGCCGCTGGTGTCGAGGAGAATGCCGATAGTCAGGGGGAGATTTTTCTCCTGGGTGAAGTTCTTCGTCTTCTGGAGAACTTTGTCCTCATAGATGTCGCAATCGTCCTTCTTCAGGCTGGTGATGTAGCCGTTTTTGTCGCGCACGGAGAAGAAGACGTTGACCAGGTTGACGTTGACTTTGAGAGTCTGGGTATCGCCCGTGTCGACGGGCTGGGCGGCGGCATCGCTGGCCGGGGGTGGGCCGTCAGGGGAGGGAGCTTCCTGCGCACTCAGGACGGGGGCGAGGGAAAAACAAAGAAGCGCGGCGAGCCAAAAGTGACGCATAACTGATTAGACGACGAATCTGGCGGTGAGTTTAGGATTTTTTGGGCGACGATGGTGAAGCGCGGAAGAGACCGGCTGGCACAACGAACAGCGAAAGGCGGGCGTCCAAGCGATAGTGTCATGGCCGAGTTCCCGCTGAACTTGCATATGGCGGAGTCGGTAACGCGCTGGTAGTCTGATGGTTGGTACAAGCTTTGGGTCCAAGAGGCCTGGCTGGAAAGCAGGGAGAACGCGTGGTCAGGTTGAGCATATTGGCTGGGGCTTTGGCGTACATTTTGATCGGGACGTCAGCACCATTGGAGGCGAGGCAGAACGCAGCATCGCAACACACGATTTCCGCTGCGCAGGAGAACGCTCCGCAGGCTCCAATCCCCGATGCTCCCAGGCCGCAGGGGGTTCCTGTAGGACCCGTCAAGCCGGGGGCCGCAACGACGCAGGATAGCGGAGAGACTCCGGCTTCGCAGAACGGCGCTCCAGGCAAACTGGGAGACGCTGCGACGCAGAAGGAAGATGAGGGAACTCCGCCGGACCAGCCTCCCGCCGGGCAGGGGCCGCAATATGTGATCCACACCGGCGTCAATTTCGTCGAGGTGCCTTTCACCGTCAAGGATAGTAAGGGGCGGCTGGTACCGGGACTGACCTGGCGCGATGTGCGGGTGTATGAAAACAATCTGCGGCAAAAGCTCAGTCTATTCACCGTCGATCCATTTCCTCTGTCCGTTGCGCTCGTGATCGATCAGAGCATGACCTACGACAACATGACCAAGGTGAACAACTCGTTAGCTGCGCTGCAAGGCGCGTTTACGCGCTACGACGAGGTTGCGGTATTCACGTATAACAATGGCCCCAGCATGCAGACCGACTTCACTGGCGCCGACAGCGCACGGTTGGGCGCGGTGTTGGAACGGTCGAAGCGTGAAGGACGCGAGCCGGTCTACTACGACACATCGGGCCCGCTCGGCCAGAACGTCAACATCAATAACGGAGCGGACAGCCACATCGATCCGAATGTCAATGCCACGCACGGAACCAGCATCCTCGGAATCCAGAATGTCCCGCGCGATCCACATACATTGAACGATGCCATCCTGGCCGCGGCCAAGGCTCTGTCGAAGACTGCAGCGGGAAGACGCCGGATCGTCTATGTAGTCAGCGATGGGCGCGAGTACGGCAGCGAGGCAAAGTTTGCGCAGGTAGTGAAGTATCTAAACACCAACAAGATTGGGGTCTACGGGACGCTGGTAGGTGACTCTTCCCTGCCGGTGATTGGCTTTGTCGACCGCATGCACCTGCCGATGATGATTCGCGACAATATCCTTTCGGCGTACACAAGGCAAACGGGCGGCGATCTCTTCGGCGCGTTCCGGCAAGGCACGATCGAGACGAGCTTCGCGAAGATCGCAGAAGAGGTGCGAACGCAGTACACGGTAGGCTACTACTCGCATGAGCCGTTCATTGACGGGAAGTATCGGACGATCGAAGTGAAGGTGCTGCGGCCCAATCTGACGGTGATCGCGAAGCCGGGGTACTATCCGACGGCGAACGACGCGGCTCCGCATGTGGTGACTACCTCCCGATAGCTCTGCGGCAGGAGATTCGGATCGGAATCGGATGGAGATGCTGCTGCACGGAAATGCGCTGCTGGCCCTGGCGGCCGCGGTGTCATGGGGCGGAGGAGACTTCGCCGGCGGAATGGGCGTAAAACGAGCGGGCGGCGGTATGAGCGCGGCGCTGCGAGTCATTCTGCTGAGCCACGCGATGAGCTTCTCCGTCCTCTCGCTTACAGCCTGGCTGCGGGGGGATGCGTTTCCGCACGGAACTGCACTGGCATGGGGCCTGGCAGCAGGCGTCACGGCAGGGATCTCGCTGGCGTGTTTTTATATTGCGCTGTCGCGAGGAGCAATGGGGGCATCGGCGGCGCTGAGCGGCCTACTGGCGGCGGCGATTCCGGCGGGGATTTCGGCGGTTTGGGAGGGATCGCCCGGGATGTTGCGGATTGCGGGATTTCTGGTTGCGGGATCGGCGATCTGGCTCATCGCGGCAGGACCGAGTCCAGAGACGAAGGTCGATCCCGGTCCGAGTGATCGAGGGACCTTCTGGCTGGCTTTTGTCGGGGGAGTCGGGTTTGGGGTCTACTTTACTGCGCTTAAGCTGGCAAGCACGGCGGGAGTGATCTGGCCGATTGCGACATGCAGGATCGGAAGTCTGACGGTTTGTATGTTGATGTTGGCGGGTATGGCTATTCTGGGCAATGACAGCGGCGCGAAAACAGTCGTGAGCCGGAAGGTGGTGCTGTGGGCGACGGCGACGGCGGTGATGGATACTTCAGGCAACCTGCTTTACATTGCCGCGACGCGGGCGGGACGGCTGGACGTGGCGGCGGTGCTGGCTTCGCTGTACCCTGCCTCTACAATCCTCCTCGCGGCCTGGACGCTGCACGAGAGACCGACGCGGCGGCAGGGGCTCCGGGTGGCAATAGCTGCCGCAACAGGCGTGATGGTTA
>Ga0080006_1179011_pt1 | contig 53994 bp, 51 predicted proteins | sample RS3BMetagenome_FD_69209 | JGI IMG/M metagenome (GOLD analysis project Ga0080006, IMG submission 69209) | Ferric oxide microbial mat and aquatic microbial communities from Rainbow Spring, Yellowstone National Park, USA - RS3B (SPADES... ... | reverse complement strand
ACCTGTCTCAAAGGGAGTTCACGTGCCCCTCCTGTAACTCCACGTTCGACAGAGATGTGGCTTCCGCAATCGTAATATTGAAGGAGGGGCTTTCCCTATGGAACGTAGGGGAGACGCCCGGAGATGAAAACGCCTCTGCGATGATGGAATACTTGCAAAGTATTCCACACGTAAGCGTATCGATGAACCGGGAAGCCACGTCCGTAAGGGCGGGGTAGTTCACAAACGTCATAATCCAGGTAAAGCTCAACGCTATAAGGCTCTTTTGTTCCTTGCTTTGCCAAAGAAATTGCATATCCTATCGCGGCTATTTCTGTGCAACCTGCAGAAGGTTTTACCTCTGATTTAATCATTTCCCTTAAACAATCATAACAGTCCATATATGGGCACAATTGCTTTAGAATAAAAAAATTGTGCAAAAACAGCTTTAGAAAGTTCCCCTTAGGAGTTTTACACGGGCTACTGAAGTAATTTGCAGAAAAATATTAATTTAACCTTTAATTTAATAATTTATGGGCTCGCCTGTTTCTGAAGCCATAAGGCTTTACAGGAATGGAATGAGCGTAAGCAATATTTCAAGGGAGCTCGGTGTATCGCCTGTAACAGTTTACAAGTGGCTGCAGAAGGCTGGAATGCGCACAAAGATGACCATAAAAAGGAAGAGCGTTGATATGCAGCTTGTGTCAGCAGAGCTTGACCTGAACGGGTTTGTAAAGGTTGATAGCCTTGAAATTGGCAGGAAGCTTGAGAGGGTCATTCCTGGAACCTGGCTTGTAGTTATAAATTTTGGCGTTGGGAGCATAGGCAGGAAGTTTTCAAGTACGGAATTCTTCGGGTCAAGGTTGTCCAACATGCACTTCCTTGTAAGGGACAGTGAGCTCTTCAAGCTTCACATTTCAAGGTTCCTTGACGGCCTCTTCCAGGAGCAAAACGGCTCTGCAAGCCCTGGAATGAGAAGGGCATTCACTCACTTCCTTAATTCATTTGGTTTGAAAAGGTACGCGCAGAAGGGTAATGTCATCAGACACCAAATCATCTAATGCTTTATGAAGCTCTCTAGCTGTCAATCAAGAAAGGCATCATCACACACATTCAGTCAGGTTAAAGCCCAGGGGTTTTTCAGGAAAAATAAAAACACGGGTAGGAGGTAAGAAAGCACAACCATTATCTTTATTGTCCTTTCTGGCCTTTCAATCAGCGATTTCAGAGTTATGGGTTCTTTTGTTCCGTCCTTGAATATCACCATATCCGGGTCGCTTGCCTTCCTCCTCCAGTGCTTAACAAACCTGCTAGGTGTTATCTCCAGCAAAACTATCAACATGCATATTGACGCAAGAAGCAGTGATTCAACCGAAATGTATCCAGCTGCTGCAATGTAACCGGCAAGTGCAGGCAGAGCTCCCACAGACACTCCCACCACGGCATCGTTGTGCATGTAACTGGTTTTTGGATGATTGTAGGTTATCAGGAAGAAAATTTCAAGAAGCCCTACAGCCACAAGATATGGGTTCCATTTCAGTACATAAAGGGCAATTGCTCCAAAAAGAGCGCTCAGTCCTAGGGATGAATAGCCAATTACCTTTATTTTTCTAGCTTCGTGCTGATCTGTGAAGTGCATTGAATACGCTTCATTTATAAAGTGTGACGCAATGCCGTGACCTACAAAGTAGGCAACCAAGAGCATGGCATCTGCAAGAAGGACAAACCTGTAACCTATGAAGAGCCCATCCAGAACATATGAAATGCTGAGAAACGTGAATGGCAAGTAAAGCAGGTTGTAGTATAAATTTTGATTCATGAACCAGAATTCCTTCAATGCACGCTTTTAACAAAAGTTATATTTAAATCATGCCCAAAAAAATCTGCGTGAGTCTCACCTTCATTGCGCAAATCAGCACAAATATATATTAATTGCCGTTAATCATAAATCGCTGTGCTGCCATTAAATAGTAAATTGCCAGCTGTTTGGCTTTGTTCAAACCTGTGCGTTGGTGAGCATATTGGCTGAATCTCTTGGCAATGATGACTATGCAAGGTATCCGTTTCTCGCTGAAAGCATTTCAATGGCAGTATCCAGAATGAAAAGTTTGAACCTGGCATCGCTGGATGGCTCAGAAGTGCTGGGGCACGATGCAAAAGAGGTTTTTTCTATTATAAGGTACAGGTTAAATGAAGCTCTCAAAAATGGCAATTCTCCTGACCTTTCAGATGTGCCTTATTATATCTCCCTTGCATCGTTTTTGCTTTCGATGATAGTTGTTAGGGCAGCTGCAAATGCATATTTAACTAGCAGGTTTGCACTTGCGGAGGCGCGCAGAAGTGAAAGGTACATGGAGAGGTTGCTTGGCAATAGGGAAATGGCAAGGATGATAATTGAGCACGCGTGCGGCATCAACCTGACCGATTACTACCGAGAGGGCTTTCTGATGGACATTAAGGACTACTTGAGGAACGCAATAACATCCCAGCCAAGCTGGAAGCTTGTAAACAGGTGGGTCATTGCGGGAAAGGTCTTTGTGAAGGACAGCGAAGTGCTTCACATCTTCAGAGAATCCGCAGCCAGGTCGATAGTCCAAACTGTCCAGAAGATGCCGGAGCCCTCACTGAAGGGTGAGCTGGCCAATATTCTATCTGAAATAATGGTTTACAGACCAAAGGAGGTTTCAAGGCCAATTGAGGGTGGGATTCCACCGTGCGTTCAGGTGCAGCTTGACAGAATGAAGAAGGGTGAGAACATACCACACGCAGCCAGGTTTCTAATTGCATCCTTCTTTATCAACCGCGGTTATGATACGGACAGCATAGTTAACATGTTCTCAACGGCGCCCGATTTCAGTGAAAAGATAACCAGGTATCAGGTAGAGCAGATAGCCGGCAGCAGGAGGGCAGGAGGTCCAAAGTACATGGTGCCGAGCTGCTCAAAGCTAGCATCAGAGGGTCTATGCTTTAAAACTGAGGAGTGCGATAACATAAAGAATCCTGTACAGTTCACCGGGAAGCGCCAAACGGGGCATTCATTCTCCTAGCAGCCTTTGCAATCAATTTTCCCTTGTCTAGGGCTTCAATGAGGTCCCTGACATCCTTTTCCGATGTTCCGGATCCGGCTGCTATCCTCCTCTGCCTTGGGGTGTTTATTATCTTAGGATTTCTCCTTTCGGTAACCGTCATGCTGTGTATTATTGCCTTCCATTTCTTAAGCTGTACCTTTGCCTTTTCAATTTCCTTTTTGTTGACATTGAACGGTGCCGGAAGCATGTCCACTATCTTTTCAAGTGGACCTATCTTTTCCATCTGCTCAATCTGTTCAAGGAAGTCTTCAAAGTCCATTCTTCCCTTGATTATCTTCTTTGCCTTCTGCTCGCTCACCTGCACCTCGGCCTCCTTCACCTTTTCCAGGAGGCTTTCCAGGTCTCCAATTCCCAGAAGCCTGGAAACGAAGCGCTTTGGTGAAAACTCCTCAATGTCACCTATCCTTTCACCGTTGGAAATGAAATAAACCTTTGCGCCTGTAGCTGCAGCTGCAGCAAGTGCACCTCCACCCTTTGCGCTGCCGTCCATCTTTGTTATTACAAGGCCACCAACCTTGACTGCTTCAGAAAATGCCTTTGCCTGGCTGAATGCCTGCTGCCCGATCGTTGCGTCTATTACCAACAGTGTGAGCGTGGGCTCAACCTCCTCTTCAAGCTTCTTCACTTCCTGCATGAGCGATGACTCATCTTTGTGCCTTCCAGCCGTATCAATTATTATCGCATTCCTGTCTTTGAACCTTTCAATCCCCTCCTTAACTATCTTCAAAGGATCCTTCTTTGGGTCTCCATACACCTCTATTCCAGCCCTTGCTGCAAGCCCTTGAAGCTGCTCAAGGGCACCAGGCCTGTATATGTCAGCGCCTATTATCCCGACCTTGAACCCCTTGGCTGCAATGTACTTTCCTAGCTTCACAGAGAAGGTTGTCTTTCCAGAACCCTGTATGCCTACAAGCATTATCAGGTTCTTGGGACCAAGAGAGAGCTTGTAATCCCCTCCAAGCAGGTTTGTCATCTCATCATAAACAGCCCTCACAGCCATTTCCTTTAGAGAAATCCCAGGCAGGGTTCCTTCCCTCTTTAACCTATCTTCAACCTTTCTTGAAAAGTCCAGCACCAGCTTTACGTTGACATCAGATTTTAGCAGAACCCTCTGAAGGTCCACGATGAACTCTTTTAGTGCCTGTTCATCAATTCCACCCCTCCTTATGAATTTGTCAAGGGCAGCCCTCAGGCCGTCCTTAAGGTCATCTAACATCTTACTTTCTATTCAAGTTCTGCTCTCCTTATTAAATATGTTCCTGAATCCTTCTCCCAAATCGTTTCAGCATCAAGAACTCGTATCCTTTTCCTGTAGAGAGGCATCCAAAGCACGAACGATTCCCCCTCTCCACCTTCAAGTGATGGATTGAACATGTACCTTTTAGAAAGGGAAATCAGCTCCTCTGTTGCGCTGGCATTAATTTCCCTCCCAAGCCATTCTTTCCCCAATCCAAGCGAAGCAACCTTTACAATGATGTAAATGAATCCGCTGGCAGGGATAAGCCTCATGTACTCCTCCTGGTTCATTCCCCATAGCGGATTAACTGTTTCCATACCGAATTTGGAAGCTACTTCTGTAAATTTTCTCTTCTGGAAATTGCTGGCTATGCCTCCGGTCAGCAGTCCAACGGCGCCGTAATCCCTAGATGCTACCTTGAGCCCATCCTCCAAGCTCTTCACCGGTATCCAGGGTATTCCCATGGATCTGCATTGCAGCTCAACCCATTTCGTGTTTTCATAATGAAACACCATATCGTCCTTCTCCGTGAAAACCGTTATGGCGCAGCATGGCATCGTTCCATCTGTCCTGTACTTTTCAAATATCGCAAAGTTGCTGTCCTTTCCCCCTGAAAGGAGGGCTGCATAGGTTGACCTCTCATTTCTCATAATCCTCATCACCATTCAGACGGCTCTTCCTTAATATCATCGAGGTCGCCCTAAATGTTCAACTGCACCATATTAAACCATCGATTTTGGAAAGGGTCATAAATGAATCAATCTGATATAACTGTTGTTTCCCGCTAATCGTGAAAAAGAATTATGAACCTTGCCCCAAGTGTGGCATGACCCATTAAACTTTGATAGATGAGATGCTGAAAAAGCGTTCACACTAATGCAATATAATAAATAAAAAAATAAAAATAAAATGGATATTTTATTCTTTTGGCAGATTAAGTGCGGACTTTAACCCCTTGTATCTGTTCCTTATGGTTACTTCGGTAACACCTGCAGCCTCAGCTATATCCTTCTGTGTCTTGTTTTCCCCTTCAATAACGCACGCAACGTAGAGCGCAGCCGCAGCAAGCCCCATTGGGTCCTTTCCAGCTGAAATTCCTGACTGCATTGCCTTCTTTATTATGTCAAGTGCCTTCCTGCTTGTCCTTTCACTGAGCCCTACCCTTGTAGCTATCCTGCTGACAGATTTTACTGGGTCTGCAACTGGCATTTTGAGGTCAAGCTCTTTCACGATCAGCCTGTAACTCTTTGCTATGTCCTTCCTCTTTATGTTCGAAACTGCTGCTATGTCCTTCAGCGTCCTTGGCACTTCAAGCGACCTACATGCTGTATAAAGCGACGCGGCCATTATGGCGCTGATGCTCCTGCCCCTCACAAGGCCCTTCTCCAGTGCCTTGCGGTAAATGTATGCAGCCCTTTCTGATACGCTTCCTGGAACGCTCAGCTTGTCAACGAGCCTGTTAAGCTCATTAAATGCCTGTCTGAGGTTCCTGTCTGCAGGTTCGTGTGCCTTGCTCCTGCTGTCCCACATTCTCAGCCTGTAATATGTGGCCTTATTGGCTCCTGATATAGTTTTTCCGGTTGCGTCCCTGTTTGAACGGTCCATCACAGTTGAAAGTCCCATGTCGTTTATTCCAAGAGAAGTTGGCGTGCCAACCCTGCTCCTGTTATCCTTTTCGTCCTTTGAAAAGGCCCTCCATTCTGGCCCAGTGCTTTCCACCTTTTCCTTCACTACGAAGCCGCAGCTTGCGCATATTATTTCGCCTGACTCATCGTCCTGTAGCAAATCCTTTGAACCGCACATCGGGCACTTGTCTACTCCTTCCAGATCTCCAGGTCTAAGCTTTTTAAATGGCATAAATTTAACGCCGAAAAAATTTAAATTCTGTATATATAAGTATTTCGGAAAAAACTATTATATTAGCTGGTAAATGATTATTGCTTGTTACATAAATTTTATTGAGTTTCATAGTATTTTAACAGCAATTTAAAAGAGTTTAAAAGTTCATAACCCAAAATTAGCATATGCTTTATTTTCTGGTTGCAATGGTTGACCTGCTCCTACTTTACCAGATGTACAAGGAATCCAGGCTTTACAGAAACTCACATGGAAGGCCCAGCAAGTCGACCGTCATAGTGCCTCTGAGGGGTGATGAACCTGCGCTCAGCATGAACGTTGAATCCCTGAAAAATCAGAACCACGGAGATTACAGGCTGTTGTACGTTGTGGACCACGATGAAGCTGAAAAGCAATCAATCAAGCTTAAGCCCATGGGTGTGAGCGTTGTTGAATCTGAAGAGCTATGTAATAAGTGCAGTGGTAAGGTTAAGGCAATAATCACTGGCATAAAACACTCTGATGGTAATATCGTTGTGGCTGATTCTGACACAATATATCCAGAGCACTGGCTATCGGACATGACGTCAATGCTTGATACTTATCCGGTTGTTACAGTGTTTTCCTGGCCGTACCCGCTCAGACTTTCTGCGAGGAACCTGATGAGGGCTGGGTTCTGGACACTGGGATTCGAAAGTCAGGCCATAGGTGGGAGGTTCCTGTGGGGAGGTTCAATGGCTTTCAGGAAAGGGGAGATCGATGACAGTGTAATCGATGAGCTTAAGGTTGAATGGTGTGATGACTGTGCGCTCACAAGAATTTCAAAGGAAAGGGGCTGGAGAATGGGTTATGAGGCACATGCCATGCCACTTAACGCATTTGATGAAAGGAACTTAACCTCATGGGCTTCGAGGCAGGCAAAGCTGATGCTCAAGTACTCAAGGAGGGGGGTCTATGCCTTCCTGTCTGTTGCGTTGGTCATGGCGCTCTTCATTGTACTTTTTGCACTTACGCTTAACTGGTTCCTTTTAACGCCTTTCGCGCTTTGGGTAATAAAGAACCTACTCAGGGGGCGCGCCTATGGAATGCTGGCAATACTGCCCTCACTTATGTCGGTACCGGCAATCTTTTTTGCCATTTTCATGCTTGTAACTGGAGCAAGGTCTCGCTCGATTCAGTGGAGGGACAGGGAATATTTCGTTGATGAATCTAAAATTAATAATCAAAATTTTTATAAACGATAGTTTGATGTGGGTCATTGCCCCAGCATAAATATTATATTGAGACGTATGGTTGCGCAGCAAACCAGGCAGATTCAGCAATAATGAGGGGAGTGCTTGAAAACAGAGGTTGGGCTGAATCTGATGAAAACAGCGCAGAAGTCATAATCATAAACACCTGCGGTGTCAAAAAGCCTACTGAAGATAAGATACTTTACAGAATTGATGAGGTAGTTAACAGCAAAAAACCGCTAGTGGTTGCTGGCTGCCTCACAAGGATTGACACAGAACGCATTTTGAAAACAGGATGCAATGTGGCCATCGATGTGCGCTCTGTGGAACGCATAGCAGAAGCTGCAGAGATGTCACTGGATGGAGCAAGGGGTAGGCTGATAACTTCGGATTCGATAGTGGATAAGCCATCATTTATGGGCAGAAAGCTGTCAAACACGTTAGGAGTCATAGAGATACAGGAGGGCTGCGGCTATTACTGCACGTTCTGTGCGACAAAGTTTTCACGAGGCGCCAATCACAGTTTCTCCCTTCAGAGCATTGTAAGGGCTGCCAGTGAGCTTGCAAGGCAGGGTGCAGTTGAAATATGGATAACGGGGCAGGACGTTGCAGCCTATAATTACCAGGGAAAAAGGCTACCTGCTCTTCTTGAACAGCTTGGCAGCATAGATTCAGAATTTAAGATAAGGGTTGGAATGATGACGCCACCGTTCGCAAAAGTGATTATTAAAGACATGCTCCAGCTTTTCCCCAGCAGAAAACTGTATCAGTTCTTCCATGTGCCAGTTCAGTCAGGCAGCGACAGGGTGCTAAATGATATGAAAAGGGGCTATAGGTCTTCACTTTTTGAGGATCTAGTTAATCACATAAGGGAAAAACTGCCATCAAGCACGATAGAAACTGACGTGATAATTGGTTATCCAACAGAAACAGAGGCCGACTTTCAGGCAACGCTTTCACTTCTTGAGAGGGTGAAACCGGCTTCAGTTAACCTTTCCAAGTTCTGGTCAAGGCCTGGCACTGAAGCTTCAAGGCTCAAACCACTTGATAGCAGAACGGTTGCGAGGAGGAGCAGGGAAGCCTACGAGCTGATCATGGAGATAATGAAAAGGTCAAATGAAAAGTGGATAAACTGGGAGGGTGAAGTCATAATAACTGAGAGGGGAAGCGTATATGGTACATGGAAGGGCAGAAACTATGCCTACAAGCAGATCATCATAAACAGTGAAAAGGAAATGCTTGGGAAGGTTGTTACCGCAAGGGTTGAGAGCGCAGATTCTGTTAACCTCTATGCACATATAGTTGATTCAAACAGTGCAGTCAGATTCAGGCCTCCTTCCTGAAGGTTATAAAGTCGTTTTTGTGGTTGCCTTTTCTGGCTATCAGTTCTTCCCTTGTACGTAAGATTGTAGAACCTTATTTTGTGGGCATTGATGATTGGCCATGATGATAGCTGTATGATAATGCTCCTCTGCAATGAAAATTTTTCTTATCATCAATTAATGAGATACGTTTTAAAGTGAAGTCAAATAAGGCCACTGTACTTGCCTCCAAGAATAAACAGCATTGCGGCTGCTATGGCTGAGGCGGCTGCAGCATATGAATATGAATACAACGGATTAAAATAATAAAGGAACCCCATTGTGAGATTGCCTATAAATAATCCAGCACTTCTTGAAGCTGTTAAAGAACCCATACCCTCACCAAGCTGTTTCTTTACTTGGGTTATGAGGTTTGGTTCCAATGTGTCTATTGTACCAATGGCCATTCCTATTATCAATACAGAAAACATTAGAGCTGGAAGTCCCCATCTAAAAAAATATGAAAGTCCAAGCATAAATGTCCCAATTGCTGATAGCAGATAGCCTAAAAATCCAAGTGACGGAACCAACCTTAATTTTCTTGTCCCGATAAAGTATCCAAATACAGCAGAAGCAAGCAGAAAAAGGCCGTATGATGCAAATGCAGGCACATTCATATGTGTTGCCTGTGCTATGGTCAAAACGGGGAACCCGAGACTGTAAACGCTAAACCCGTACAGGGCCGTTGCAAGCAGCACACCCCTATATGCTCCGTGGCCTGAAGCTTCTTCGTGAACTTTCCTAGTTTCGTTGTGTTTTTCCTTGACCATTACCAAAAGTGCTGTAGCTATGACTATGGGTATGGCTGTAAGCAGTATTATGTACCTGAGAGATATGCCGAGGTAGATAAGCGTTAACAGTATTAATATCGAACACACCCCTCCACCAACGTCAAGTGCATTTAACAATGCGAACACTCTGCCCCTGTTCTCTTCATTTATTTCCTCGCTTATCAATGCCTTTCTTGCTGGGGACCTGAAGTTTCTGGATAGCCATCCAGCGCTGAATAGTGCTGAGGCTTCATATGCGCTGTTCGTCAGTCCGCTAAATGAAAGCAAGGGAATTAAGGCATTTCCTACTACAGCAACCTTCTTTCTTCCAAATTTATCGGCAAGCCTGCCTCCCAGATATCCAAGTATAGCTCCAAACCCATAAGATACTGCCACAGTTATTCCATAAATGTATACTGGGGCATGATAAATGATAACCAAAAGCACTGGCAACACAGCAAGTACGGTCTGATAACCCAGATCTGAGAAGAATGCTGAGAAGGAAATCAACAGTATATTTTTGTTTAACCATTTGACTGGCATGTCACCTAACTTGTCGTCATTTATCTATAAGACTTTTGTTGGTTGGTCTAAGCTCAATTAATTCATGTGTCAGCCCAAGCTCTTTTGCTGCGTGTGAAGCTCATCTATGATTCTGAGCTGCCCTATCATTGGGCCCCATATACTTGGTAGAACTGCAATGGTATACGTTTGCTTTAAGCTCACTATTGAACCAAGGCCTTTGTACTAAATATTTTTCACTTTTATAACAGCCCACGTAAAGTTTCAGCTTCTTCATTAAGCATCAATAAATTAACCCCCTTCGGCTCTCTTTGTTTGGTCCCAGTTTATTTTCATCTCTGGAATGGTATATCTGTTCCAGAACAATTTGTAGAGTCCAAGCTTATCTGGGAGGTCCCTTAGGCCAGGGATCCATGGCAGTAAAACTATGATGATAAATATAGCAGTTATGATTAGCTCATTGTACAGCGAATGCCACCACGGTATTGTATCACCCCATGCTTCAAGAAGATCATATGGCAATAACCAGTATGAGCCAATCTGCCATGGTTCAATGTTAAATTTTATCATACCAAGATCCCCTTCATATAATCCGTACTGTTGTCCTTCCACCAAATGGATCAGACCCATGTCAGTTAACAGCCTTATGGTATATGTCTGGTCCAGGCTGCTGTGATCGTACGTTTGCAGGTACAGTGAACCGTCATAAAGTCCTGACTGGGCCATCTGCGTAAGCTGAGCTGCTGCAACCTCAACCGGATTGCCTGACAAAAGTGCACCGTTTATGGAACCTCCATTTTTAAAGTAATAATACGCATCATTTAATTGGTTAATTCTTGTTGAATAATTTTCAGATAAATATGATCCCAAGTAGTTATATGAATGAGTCGCATTTATGAGCATCAAATATGGACCAACAAAGTAAACCTGGCTTGTGTTGACGTATGTAATTGGATCTGCTGAATCAGAATATGGATTAACTGTGCCTATTGGAGAAAATTTGGCGTACTCTGAGGTTGCTGATGTTTGTTTCAGTTCAAGTAAAACAGTTGAAGCAAAATCATTGGGATAATACTGCGATGCCCACTGCGCATTAAGAGCAGGAACAAAGGGTGTGGCCCTATATGGACCAAGGAAAACCCCTGCAGCTATGGCTATAACTACAATTGCCGTTGCCCTTTCAAACATTTTTTTGTGATCGGCCTTTACCATGCTAAACTTTATCTTGTTTATATGAGGAGTAGTGAGCCCCTTCTCCATGCGAGTATAAAATGAACTCCTACGAGAACCAGAAGAACTGCAGGAATTATTATTACGTGCCATCCCAGCACCGCACCATAATTTTCCGGGTTTATTATCCACCCAAGAAGCAGTGAATTCCACAACCCTGCTCCGCTTTTATCATTGTACTGAGAAACAATGCTGTTATTTAATCCTATACCAAATGCATAGGTTATCATTACAAGCATCAGCATCAATGCACCTACAACCCATGAATCCTTCCTTTTTTTGTAGGAAGAAGTAGAAAAATTCACAAACAGATGAACGATAAGAAGCGTAACAAGCAGCTCAGCTGACCAGAAATGAATCTGGCTTAAGATGATTCCAGCTTCAGTGTAATTCCACCAATAAGGACCAAAAAGCATCATAATGCCCCCAGTGATGCCCAGTAGAACCCCAAGCACTATAATGTAAAACCCAATCTGAAACCAGAAACTGTTACCGTATGAAGGCACATTTTCAATATAAAACATCTTTGTAACATCTGATAATTCTTTAAAAACGTCTCTGAATTTAGAGCCTCTTTCCTATGGCATAGAAACAAAAATTAGAATTCTCTACTTTATAAATATTGCACTATGCTGTGTTATTTTGATTATTTATAAAGGTGTTAGGGGTTTGGGGGAAGCAGTAAAACTCCGACTTTAAGGGAGAGATGAATTGCGAAGTATATATTTATATACCATTAATGAGAAATATATAACAGAGAGAATGCGTCGATCAAATACAGTGCGCATCATTGCTGGAAAGGAAACCAAAACTAAATTAATTGCTCTAGGAAAAGCATTTGTGAACTGCTGGAACGAAGTTAATACGTTGAGGCTAGAACAGTACAAGAGGCACGAGCTTGTCGAAAACAGAAAAAATCGTTTATGAGAAATTCAAGGCAGCATTGCACGGGGCAAATGTAGAGCAAGTAACACGAAAGAACATGGGAGCATGGAAATCTTTCTTCACACTAAGCAAAAAGAAGAAAGAAGGGGAATTGCCTAAGTGGATGAAGCCAAAGCCTCCTCATAAAAAGAAAGATGATTTGTTTCTTTTGATTAGAAACGACAGGTACACGATTGAAGGAAACGAAATATACATCATGGATTTCAAACTAAGGCTCAGGTTCAACGGAAAGCTCAAGTGGGTTGGCAAGCAGGGAACTCTTGAAATATTTTATGATAATGCAAGGAGGAAGTGGTACGCAAGGATTCCAATGACTTTTACATTGGCTGTTAAACCAAGGGGTAAAATGAAGGCAGGCATTGACCTTGGCATTGCAAACCTTGCAACTGTGGCTGTTGAAGATGGTTCATGGATGCTCTTCAAGGGCGGTTCAGTGCTATCTGAATTCAAGAAGATAACAAAGCGCATCTCAATAGAAGAAAAGAGGCTTTCAAGACACGGCCTTAAAACAAGCAGGAAGCTTGAAATGCTGTACAATAGGCGCGCTGTTCTGCTAAAGAATGCTAGAGAGGGCCTTGCTAGGGAAGTTGTGGAGTCCTTATATGATAAAGGTGTAGGAGAAATAGACATTGGTTATCCAAAGGGCATAGCTCAGGACAAAGGAAATGAAAGGAATTCTAACTTCTGGAACTATTCATCAATAATAACACGAGTTAAGCAGGTAGGCAAGGAATACGGCATAAAGGTCAAGCCTGTTAATGAAGCAAATACATCTAAAACGTGTTCTCTGTGTGGGGAAATACATGAAGATGGAAGAATTAAGAGGGGCTTGTTCGAGTGTCCTCACACTGAGAAGGTAATAAACGCTGATTTGAATGGAGCAATAAACATGATGGAACATAGTCCGATGAGGATAGGGGTAAATGGCTAACTGAAGGCACAGCCTGTGGTCTACCGCTGGACGAGCGGAGCGGGGTGGGCAACCACTAGCAATGAAGCCATGAGAATGAAGGCGGTAAACCACGAACCTATGATCAGCCTTGAAGGAACCACATTTCCTTTAGGGTTGTGAGGATGTCAGACAGATGGATACATGTATTATTATTATACCTCGATTTTAAAGCTCAATTAACCGAACAATTTTTAAGTTTCTTAATATCAATATTTAAAATGCCTGAAGTTAGATACGTAAAAACAACGTGTTCTATTTGTGGCCATAACCAATGTGGAGTTATAGTTGAAGTTAAAGACGGCTTAGTTAAACAGATCAAGCCTGATAGGAATGATCCCATGAGCAAGGGCTCCATATGTCCAAAATCAATAGCTTCAGTGCAACTGCTCTATCATCCCAATAGACTGAAATATCCAATGATAAGGGATGGCCCACGGGGTTCGGGTAAATGGAAAAGAATTTCATGGAATGAAGCTTTAGATATAATTTCTGAAAAATTGATGAATATAAAGCGCGAATCCGGACCTGAAGCTGTGGTAATGGCCAGAGGCACTAACAGGGGATCGTGGATAAGGCTATTTAACAGGTTTGCCAACTCATTTGGAACACCAAACTGGACTGAATCCGGTGGTGCACAGTGTTTCACACCTAGGAGCTTTGCTCAGCAACTTACCTTTGGTGGAATTGCACTTGAATGGCCTGATGCTGAAGCTTCAAATACAGTAATGGTGTGGGGGGCTGATCCCCCTGCTACGTGGCCACCCAAATCGAGAAAGATAATTGAAGCCAAATCTCGCGGTGCAAAGCTGATTGTTGTCGACCCAGTATTAAGCAACACGGCGTCAAAGGCAGATGTCTGGCTTCCGCTCAGGCCAGGCACTGATGTTGCCATGGCTCTTGGTATGATAAATGTGATAATCAGTGAGGGGTTGTATGATAAGGATTACGTTAACAAATACTGCATGGGATTTGAGGAGCTTGCAAAAAGGGCATCCGAGTACACTCCAAAAAAAGTTTCGGAAATTACATGGGTTCCTGAGGAAAAAATAGTCAAAGCCGCAGTGCTTTACGCTACAAACAAGCCATCTTCCATAGCAATTTCAGCAACTTTTGACGAAATAGTTGATCCAATACAGCTTGGAAGAGCTGTTTCAATTTTGGCTGCCATAAGTGGCAACGTGGATGTTAAGGGAGGGAACATATTCCCTGAAACCGCAGGTCAAATTAGTGTGGACACCAACGATTTTATAATGATTGAAGACCTTCCAGAAGAACTTGGCAGGAAAAGGCTGGGAGCTGATAGATATCCGTTGCTCAGCAGATATTTGAAGGTTAACTTCCCTATGGCGCACTATCCAACTGTTCTGGATGCAATATTGAAAGGTGAGCCTTACCAGATAAGGGCAATGTTCATAATGGGCGGCAATCCTGCCCTTGCAATAGCCAATGCCGATAAGGCAGTTGAAGCGCTTAATAAGGTTGAATTCCTTGCAGTTGCAGACCTTTTCCTATCAAAGACAGCCGAGTTGGCTGACATAGTGCTTCCAGTTGCAAGCTGGCTAGAATATGATGGGCTTGCTGATTCTGCACAGGCAACATATGGTCATTTGAGAATCAGGCAGAAGGTGGCAACTGTAGGGGAGGCCAAATCTGATACGTGGATAATGATTGAGTTGGCAAAGAGGATGGGTCTCAAAGGTTTCTGGAATTCTGAGGCAGAATACCTTGATTACATACTTAAACCCACAGGTTATACGTTTGAACAGTTGAAGGAAAAAGGTGGCATAATATACCATGAGCCGCAAATAGGCAAAAAGTTGGAACTGGGATTTAATACACCATCCCGTAAGATAGAACTTTACTCAAATAGGTTAAAGGAATGGGGTTATGATCCGCTTCCTTTCTACAGGGAACCATTTGAAAGTCCTTACAGCACACCAGAGCTGGCTAAGAAGTACCCATTTGTTTTAACCACGGGAAGAAGAGTGTCCACATACTTTCACACAGCCCATAGGAATGTGCCTGCTCTAAGGGACATATATCCAGAGCCTGTTGCAGAAATAAACGCAGACACTGCAAAAGAGCTAGGCATATCTGCAGGTGACGCCGTTAAAATTGAAACTGCACATGGATTTGTGATAATGAAAGCTAAAACAACACAGGGAATACATCCGAGGGTAATTGCAGTTCAGCATGGATGGCAGGGGCTCGCAAATGACAACCGCATTACAGATAATCAGTCATGCGCAGATGGAATAGGAAGCACGACACTTAGAGGATTATTGTGCAACATAAGAAGGGAAGTAAAATGAAATATTCTATGGTTATTGACACACGTAGGTGCGTTGGTTGTAATGCATGTACCGCCGCTTGTAAGATTGACAATGCCACTGGCTTTGGCGTGGATTATGGAAGAGTTTTGGAGCTTGAAGTTGGCCAGTTTCCTGATGTGAGCAAAGTGTATCTCCCGATTTTATGCATGCAGTGTGAAGACCCTGAATGTTTAAAGGTGTGCCCAACAGGAGCCACATTTAAAACAGAAGAAGGCATAGTGCTAATAGATAAGGAGAAATGTATGGGATGCAGGTACTGTGTTGTTGCGTGTCCCTACATGGCAAGGTTCTTTTACGACGATTCTGGTAAACCATCTGACCTACCGCGTATGGATAGTGAAGATGAAAGAAATGGAACAGTAGAAAAGTGTGATTTCTGCATCGATCGTGTTAGGGATGGTCAGAATCCAGCTTGCGTTGACGCGTGCCCATATCAAGCTAGAATTTTTGGTGATGCTGATGATCCAAACAGCGAAGTGCACAAACTTATCGCTAGTGGTAGGGCTAAAACTTTAAAGGGTGAAGAGGGGTTTGGCGCATCTGTGTACTATATTTGGTGACTGATGATGGAACCATTTAAACAGAAAGAATTTGGAAAAAGAGTAGCATTGGACTTCCTTTTAAGTGGCACAGGATCTTCAACGTTCATAATCTACTACCTTGTAGCCATAATGAGCAACTCGACACTGAACATAGAGATGCTTCTAACGGGACCAGCTTTGATAGTCATTGGGCTCTTTATATTACTTTCAGAGCTTGGAAGACCTTCAAACTTCTGGCGATCAATAACAAACTATAGGACGTCCTGGATGTCAAGGGGGGCTATATTTAACATTGTTTATATTGCCGCTGGATTAGGGATATTGCTTGCTCATGAGACTGGGCTTAACTACCTTTTACCGTGGATAAGCGTTGCCGGCTTGATTTGCGCATTGCTTGTGCTTGTTTACCCTGCTATGCTGTTATATGATGTTAAGGACATACCGGTCTGGAACTCTAACAGCACTATAGCAATCACGCTGCTTTTTGCCCTTACGGGAGGGGGTGCAGCTACTCTTGCAATGTCAGCCGCAATTCAATATTTCATGATTTCAGAGATATTACGCATTATGCTTGTGCTAGAGCTTGTCCTTGCACTTAGTGAAGCGCTTTACGTTATAGAGCTTAAAGGGCTTGTAAATAAAAAGAAAGCTGTAAAGGCCTCATTTAAAGCGATGCAAAATGGGCGTTGGCTCTACAATACATTACTTTTGGGCACGGCAGTTCCTGCAGCTCTTTACCTTGCATCAATGTTTCTTACTGGAGATGCACAGGAATTGATAGCAATTATAGGAGCCGTTCTTACACTTTACGGCACATATGGGTTCAGGTTGATGCTGCTTAATATGGGTTATCATGAGCCGCTCGTTTCGGAGAAAATTATCAGCGCTAAAGGCTTATTAGACTGATGCTTTTCTGGACCAATATGCAAAAAAAGCTTTATGTGGCGATTGTTGTTGTTGCAATCGTTATTTTATCGTCTGTTTCCTTGTTCCTTAACACCCAGAGGAACTACTATAAAACTACACTTAACTATGAGTACATTACTAATGATAATATGAACGGGACAAAGATAAACTATACTGAATACTGGTCATATCAGCTTCTTGGCATCCACAACGATACCTTGCGCATAATAGCTTACAAAACTTTGAGAAGCTACATCATAACAGTTGATGTGCCAAGCAGGCTCGTAATAGGAGCTTATTATCTATCTGCACCGCACTATAACATAACCTTTGGAAGCAGTTACTACTATGAACCAATTGTTCTGTTTAAACATTACCATGTTGGTCAAACTGTGATGCTTCTTAATGACAAACAGTTCAAGGTGATATCGGTTTCAAATGGTAGGGAGGTTCTTAAATACTATAACCAGACTGAAAACGAAATCGAAGATTATATTTTCACTTACTCCTATAACACAGGGTATCTGCTCAACGGCACAACACTATATGAATACAGAAATGATAATACTGAAATAGTGCTTTATAACCAGAATATTCTGCTCAGCTGATTCCCTTTCCAAGCATCAGCGCCCCAATCTTGAGCTTGTCGAAATTATTTCTATCAAATGTGCCCACAAACCTTCCCCTGTACATAACCATGATCCTGTCGCTCAGTGCTAACAATTCATCTAGGTCTTCAGAATATAGCAATACAGCTCCTCCATTGTTCCTAAACTCCATAATGACATTCCTTACATTTTCAGTTGCCCCTATATCAAGCCCGGCCGTTGGGTTAACAGCCAAGATGTATTTTACTGACCTAAGAAGTTCCCTGCCAACTATGAACTTCTGTATGTTTCCGCCTGATAGGTTCTTAGCTAAAACGCTCTCTGACTTTGCAACCACGTTAAATTTGCCAATTATGCTTCTAGCAAACTTCTTGATTTCACTTTCATTTAATACAGTGTTTTTCAAATATGGCTCGTGCCAATGATCATGAATCACGCTGTTCAAAGAAATAGTTAGACCGGCTGCTACCCCCCTAGTTAGCCTTTCCTCAGGAATGTAGCCTAACCCATTTTCTACCCTCTGCTTTATTGACATGTTTTCTATTTGCCTGTTGTCCATTAATATCTTGCCCTTTGTTATTTTTCTCAATCCAAATATTGCTTCAATGAGTTCCTTTTCGCCATTCCCTGCAACAGCAGCAATGCCAAGTATTTCTCCCTTTCTGAGCTCAAATGATATATCATTAACAACGGGTACCCTTTTGCTGTCATAAATGCTCAGCCCTTCTACCTTCATTTCGCCTTCGTACGTTTTATTTTCTCTTGGAAATTCAGTGATGTTAACACCCCGGCCTATCATTGCCTCAACCACAACATCCTGTGATGTCCTGCTTGTAAGGCCATTGTATGTAACCTTTCCCTGCTTTAAAACAGTTATTCTATCTGAAATTTCAAAAACCTCGTACAGCTTGTGAGTTATTATTACTACGCTCTTCCCCTCCCTAACCAAGCTCCTAAGGCTGTTAAAAAGCTCTTCAGCTTCCTGTGGGGTCAGGGCACTTGTTGGCTCATCAAGTATTAGGACGTTTGCTCCCCTAAACAGTAATTTGAGTATCTCAACCCTCTGCATTTCTCCTACGCTTAATTCTTCAACTTTTCTATCAGGGTTTACTGAAATATTATGATCAGACATGACCTTTTCAAGCCTTTCCCTTACCTGATTAAGGTTCAGCCTGACCCTGATGTCCTTTAGCCCTATGGTAATGTTTTCCAATACTGTAAATGAAGGTATCAGTGAAAAATGCTGGTGAACCATCCCTATGCCAAGCTTCTGAGCATCAAGCGAATTCCTTATATTTACCCTTTTACCGTCAACGAATATGCTCCCACTATCAGCCCTGTAAAGCCCATAGAGTATATTCATCAGTGTTGTTTTGCCGGCCCCGTTTTCGCCCAGAAGAGCGTGAATCTCTTTTGGATATATTTCAAAATCAATTCCATTGTTAGCTATAACGCCCGGAAAGGTCTTAACTATTCCCTGCATTTTAATTATTGGTTCAACGCCTTCCAATTTTTATCCCTCCTTTATGTATGGCAGCGTTAGGGCGGTCGGAGCTTTTGCCCTAGCCCCTATTACGAGTATCATGACCAGTGTAGCAAGGTAAGGCAGCATTTGGTAAAAATCGTATGGAATTGCTGGGTAAATGCTTTCCATCATCAAGTAAAATACGTAAACTGCTCCAAAAATCAAAGTTCCAGCAAAAACCCTCCATGGGTTCCATTTACCAAAGTAAACCAGTGCTACAGCTATGAATCCAATTCCAGCAGTCATATCAAAGTAGAACGACCCGACTATGACAAGGGTCAGATAAGCGCCACCTATTCCTGCCATAAATCCACCAAACAGCAGCGCAGCGTACCTGTAAAGTATCGGGTTGACGCCCATGATTTCAGCCACACGCGGATCATTGCCCACCGTCCTTAGATTTAGTCCCTGCTTTGTATGAAACAGAAAATACTGTATCACTATCAGAAGTACGACCAGAATATACGCCATGGGATCTTCCCCAAAAATAAATTTTCCAAAGAACGGTATGCTGGACAGATATGGTATGTAAACTGCCCTCAGAGTTAAAACTGTAGGTGGTGTTGATGATATTCCGAAAATTGATGCATATATTACGCCAGATATGCCCCAACCAATGAACCACAAAGCAGTGCCACTGACAACCTGGTCAAGCTTCATTGTTATTGAAACTATGCCGTGAATTACTGAAAAGGCAAGCCCTATGAAGCCGGCAGCCAAAAATGCTAACACTAAATTGTGAGTATAGTAATCAACCAGCAACCCTATAACTGCCCCCATCAGCATCATTCCCTCAACACCCAGATTAAGCGTGCCGGCAGCCTGGTCAACAGTTTCCCCTATCGCTGCAGCAAATATGGGCATTGCCCTTGGTATCATTCCTATGAGCACCGTAGTTACTATCAAAACAATCAAAGCCGAGCTCATCTGGCCTTCCTCCTCCTAAACAATCTTCCAAAATCAGTCATAACCCCAATAAGTGAAAATATCATAACTATTCCATATATTGAAATCACCACATCTATAGGAACGCTGTAAATTGCTTCCATGACATATGCACCGTTAAGTATTCCGCCAAGAAATATCGATGTGAATATTACTGCAATTGGGTTTAGTGAAGCTACCATGGCTACAGCAATACCAACATATCCAAAGCTCGTGGAAACATCACTGAAAAATTGAGGAATGAGTGTCTGCGTAATACCGTAAACCATTACCATTCCTGCCATTCCTGATATTCCTCCACTTATGATCATTGAAAGGATAATGTTGCGTTTAATTCTAACTCCAGAATATGACGCTGCATCTTCGCTTTGGCCTATAAGCTTTAGCTCATAACCGAAGTCTGTGTATCTCAAAAACCAGTAAAAGAATACTGCAATTATAACTGCAATGATGATGCCTGAAGAAATTGTGGTTCCCGGTATTATAGGAAGCATGTAGTTGGGAGGTATTGGGGCAGAAGCTGGTGCATAAACAAGCTTTGCCTGAGCCCCTTCCATTGGTCCAGAAACCAGCCACAAAAGCAGAAAAACGGCAACAAAGTTCATCATAAGCGTCGTTATAATTTCATTTGCTCCACGGTAAAGCTTCATTATAGTTGGTGGTATTGCCCACAGTGCACCACCTATAAAGCCAAAGATCACTGCCACAAACATATCAAGAATTGGCGGGAGCACCCTAACGAGCTCCAGACCAATCCATGTGGCAAATATCTCACCCAGAATGAACTGCCCCTGTGCACCGATGTTCCAGAACTTGGCGGTAAATGGCACCGTAAGACCTACGCCTATAATCAAAAGCGGAATGGTCATCTGAAGAGTGCCTGTAATGCCGCCTTTGGTGCCAAACCCCTGATAAAGCAGGGTTGATAGCCCAGCTGCCGGTGATAACTTAAAAAATATAAACGTAACAGAACTAACCAATAAACCTAAAACAATAAATAAAATAATTTGACTTGGCTTTATTATGTTCATGCTCTCACCTTTATGATATGCTGCTGTACGGTGGGGTAACCGGCGAATATACAAGAGAACCGTTTGGAGCTATCTGGTAAACCTGGATCTTGTACGTTACAAGGGCGTTGTATATATTGTGTACTACAGTGGCTACATTGGTAGGAACCTTTGAAGACATACCAAACGTTATGCCATGGTTTGCAAAAGTAGCATAGAATGAATGAGTGGGGAAGCTGTGATGAGTTGTCCAATAGTTATATGCTTGCAGGAATACTGGCTCCCATGTGAACACTACCCCGCCCATTGCCTGATTGGGAGCAAGTGACGATGCGTTGCCCTCATCATAAAGGAAGGTCACATTGTACTGCTGAGCTGCTTCAGCAACTCCTTCTGTAATTCCATCACCGCTGCAGAACAGCACATCTGCCCCTGATGAAACTGCAGTTGCAGCTGCGGCCTTTGCCGCTGCTGGGTCATCAAAGTTGCCTACAAATGTGTTTATCACTGAAACATTCTTATTGAAGTTCTGGTTTACATATTTAACCCCAAGAAGAAATCCCTGAGTTATCCATGTTATATCCCCTACATTTTCTCCACCAATTATTGCCACCTTGCCTGTGTGTGTCAACATGGCAGCTAGCACCCCCATTATGAACCCTAACTGTCCTCCTCTTTCAACAACTGCACCAACGTTACCCCCTGGCGCGTATCCATCAAGCACAAGGAATGCTGTGTTTGGATATGTATTATTCAGTGAATTTACAGGTACCTGCCCCTGATATCCTGCATATATTATCATGTTGTATCCCTTGCTGGCATATGCCTGCAGCACAGGGGTAATATCAGACGTTGTGTAATCACCTGTAGCATATGAAAAGATGGTTGGTTGACCAGTGGAATTTAAGTAGCTCACAAGCTGTTGAGATGCAATGTAACTTGCTTCATTCCATGAAAGGTCATTTGTTGGGCCAGGAAGGATTAAGCCTATTTTAGTTAACTGGGCTGAAGGAATTATGCTGCCGTACGGTGGGGTAACCGGCGAATATACAAGAGAACCGTTTGGAGCTATCTGGTAAACCTGGATCTTGTACGTTACAAGGGCGTTGTAAATGTTGTTCAATATTGTTGAATCATTTGATGGTACTTTTGAAGACATCCAGAATGTTTCACCGCCATCCTGTAACGTCATATAGTAAGGTGTAGATGGCCATGTGTGGTTTGTAATCCATTGTTCAACTGCAGCCTTAAAGACAGGCGTGTAAGTGAACATTATCCCGCCATATGTATTGTTAGGTGCTTCTGATGTTGCATTGTATTCAGTGAACAAAAATGGTACATTGTACTCTACCGCAGCAGCTGCCACTCCCTCTGTAATTCCATCGCCCTGGCAGTACAGCACATCTGCCCCTGATGAAACTGCAGTTGCAGCTGCGGCCTTTGCCGCTGCTGGGTCATCAAAGTTGCCTACAAAAATTACTTCAGGTGTTACGCTCTTGTTAAAGTTTTGGTCAATATACTCCACACCCAGCTTAAATCCCTGGGCTGCCCATGTTTCCAGACCTACATTTTCACCCGCTATATCAGCTACTTTCCCGTTTCTTGGAGCCAGCAGTGCAGACTCAGCTCCCATTATAAAGCCCCACTGGCCTGAACGCGGAAGCACAGTTTCCACATTGCCCTTGTGCTCATATCCGTTTACAATCAAGAAACCAGTATTTGGATAGCTTGCATTTAATGAATCAGCTGAAACCTGTCCCTGATAACCTACATATATTACCAGATTGTATCCTGATGAAGCATATGACTGCATTGGAGGAGTAATATCAGATGTCGTATAAACGCCACTGGTTGTTGAAACCACGGTTGGTTGCCCTGATGCATTAAGTTCTTTTGCAAGATTTATGGTTGAAACATAACCAGCCTCATTCCATGAAAGGTCATTCGTAGGACCAGGAAGCAGCAGCCCTATCTTTATGGTCGATACTTTTGTGACAGGCTTTGTAGGGTGAGAAATGGTGCTATAATAATAATAGCCACCTGCCCCCACAATCACTATGATCACTATAATTATTGCAGCCGTAATCGTTTTGCTAACAGATCTTTTTCCCATCACTTTAATTATGTGTAAACATAGATATAAACTTAGCTATTTCTAAATATACATGGAAAAAATATTATTAAATTATTCATAATATTAATAATTTATTAATGATATTGCAAAATAATTACAAATAACGAAAAACACTGTTAATATTATTTAACGTGCATTAAAAGGTGCAGAATTTAGAGCGAATCTTTTAAAGAGCGAATGAAATTTCTTTCCATTTTCATGCTGTTGAGTGCAAGCAATATGCCAAGTACTGAGCCTATAATTGAAACGATCAAAATAATGTGCCCTATTAAACCAGTTGTCGTTATAAGAACCAGCAAAGACATGACAATGCCTGCAAAATTTCCCAACATTGAATAAACAAAGTATAACAGAGTTGAGATTCCTGATTGAAGTCTCCTTATAAGGATAAATTTTTCTGTTACAGAAATATAATTTTGAAAGTCTTCACTAAGCTTTTTTATCTCAGGCAAGTCCTGGTGCTTTTCCATATAGTCCAGTATTTCGACTTTTTTATATTTCATTAAGCTTTCTAGCAGTGATAAATCTTCATTACTATCTATTTTATTTGCTTCCTCAATTTTCCTTAATAGATATCTTTCTAAAGCATTCATCAATCATATTTGTTGTCAGGCGCATTTAACATTATTCCGCAAAAACTTGAAAAAATGCTTAAAAAACATCGCTTTAGAAATTCAGCTTAGAATTGTCCGCTAGTTTATCAGAGCCAAATATCCATTTAAATGAAAACCGATTTTGCGTATAATATTTTCAATATATTTTTAAGCATATAGACCAAATTTTTATTGTAATTTTGATAGAAGTGTTTTCACTGTTGAAGGATGGAGTGTTAAGGCTGACGGATTATGATGGCACAGTCCTGAGCTTGGACCTTGAGGGCAGGATACTGGTTTATTCAAACAAGAAAATAACCTACAGAAGAACCATGCAGAACAGGTATCTCAAAATAGATTATATTAATTTTAGGAGGCATGTAACAATGCTTGGATCAGATGATAGTAAGGCAGTGGAAGAAAGCGCTATTGAATTTATAAATAAATCTGAAAGGCTGGTGGGGGACGAAGAAACAAAGTCCATACTGAGGAACATAATAGGAAAGGGTCCGGGCTATCTGGACCGTGATGCTGATAAGTTCCGCCAAACATATAATGGTGGGGTTCCAATAGTGCCTCCCGATCAATACTTTCCAATTTACCTGCAGGCCACTGTTGGATGTTACTGGAACAAATGTTCATTTTGCAACCTTTACAGAGATAAAGATTACCGGGTAAAAAATGCAGAAGAATTTGAAAAACACATTAATAATGTAAAGGAATTTTTTGGCCGCGGAATCAGCGCAAGAAGGAGCGTTTTCTTGGGCGATGCTAATTCACTTGCCATTGAACAAAAACTGCTGATAAAGGATCTTGAACTAATTAAGAGAGAGTTTGGGTTGCCGATTTATTCATTCGTTGATTCCATAACCACCCAAAGGGTAAAAACCGAAAATGATTTAAGTGAAATGAAGGGATTGGGATTAGAGAGAATATATTTGGGCCTAGAATCTGGAAGCCAAACAGCGCTTAAGCTGCTTAACAAGCCAATGGACCTCGATGAAGCATCCAGGTTGATAAAGAACGTTAAAAGTGCAAGGATGAGCATGGGTTTAATAATACTGGCTGGGGCTGGAGGAAAAAAATACTATCTTGATCACGTTAAAGGCACATCAGAATTTATATCGAAGCTTGACCTGGACAGAAACGATATAATCTACATTTCTCCGCTGTACATATATCAGGAATTGCCCTATGCTTCTGCAGCAAAAGAACTGGGAGAGCTTGGGAGAACTGAGGAAGAAGAGCAGTACCTGCTGATTAAGTCAAATATAAAAGAAAAATATAAAGAATATCATGGTTCTGAACTTGAATCCCCTGTGGTATTGTATGATCTTGTGGAATCAGTATATTGAACCTATTTTGCCAAAAACAATCACGATATAGGTTGCTTTGATTTGCTTTTTTCTTCCCTTTCAAACGCATAAAGAAAAATGCCCACCATTATGGTCATTGAGCCAACATAAAGCGCCTGCACCCCTAGGGCAACCATGATCAGCGCTGAAAGTATAACAGAAATAACTTGAACATACGGATAAAGCGGGGAAGAAAATGGACCATGAATGCCTCTTTTCCTTACAAGATAGACAGCAAGTCCTGTCAAGGCATAGGAAAAAATTACACCAAAATTTGATGCAAGAGCTATGTACTGGATGTTACCAAGAAAAATTGAAACCATGGCAATTATGCCAATAAGCAGCACTGCCCTTTTTGGTGAATCTCCCTTTCCTAAAGTCTTCGGCAACAACCCATCATCGCTCATCTGCAAGAGAGTCCTTGAACCTGCAACTATCAATGAAAGTGTCACCGTAACTGTTGCTATTATGGCCACCACGCCAATTATTTGGTCCACAAACAATGGGGCTCCTGAAAAGGTTAACGCGTTCATCAAAGGATCAGCTGAAACAGTGTACAGTCTCCACGGCATCATGGCCAACATGCCTATAACAACCAAAATGTAAAGGACCGTACTTACTGCAAGCGAAATGATTATTGCCCTGGGCGCATTCTTTGTCCCATTCCTTATTTCTGGCGTCAGGGTAGCTATGGTATTAAAACCTGAATATGCAAAAAACGCAAGAGAAGCAGATTCCAGGATGCTGAATGGACCGTATGGCATAAACGGGGTGAACCTGGAAGGAACCCACTTCCCATATAATGCGGAAATTACGATAAATGCCACTAGCCCTCCGGTAGTGAGCACTACCAGCGCTTCTTCAATCTCTGCAACTACACTGATCCCCACGTAATTTAAAATGACAGCAAAACTCATCAAAATTAACGCAACAATAAGCTCGGAGCCCAATGATTGCTTGCCCAATAAGGTTAACAGATATGAAGAAAATCCAAGCGCAACCGCAGAAGTAGCAATTGCATATGAAATTGCCCTGAGCCAGCCAACTATGAATCCTGTTGATTCTCCCATGGTTTCCTTGACAAAGGAGTAAAGTCCACCGTGAGCTACTATTTTTGAAGATAGTTCAGCGCTGTTAAGAGCTACCGTTATTGCTAAAACGGCAGTAAGGATAAAGGAAAAAATCGCGCCAGGACCTGCCTGATATATAACAGAGCCTGCCAACACAAATATGCCAGCACCTATAATGTTGCCTATGCCTATGGCCGTTGCCTGCCACATGCTTATGCCATTATTATTCAATGCTGTTTTATTTATTAAAATGTAAATAAAAACATATTTGCGCCACTTTTAATTTGCCCTGTTTATGATTTTCAGCCCTATATCAAATGAGCTAACTTTGTTTATTAGATCATTCCACATAGCAAGATGGCGGTTAATTAGTTTGATGCCGTAAGAACTTGCGAGCTCAGACAGCAGGGCAAGGGCAAATGCTGGTGCGCCTGTTGCTCCAGGCGAATTAAAGTTAAGGACGTGAACTGTGTTTGAAGTACCAATTATAACAGCTTCAGGGACAAAACCCTCCTTTGAAATCAGGCTGTGCCTTATACCGGAAGTGCCCCTCTGGTTGGCGTATGATGCGTCCAAAGACGGTATGAACAGCTTTACCCTACTTACCATTTGCGATTTTAAAATGCTCATTCTCCAATCATTCCATATCAGCCTGAGCATATCCCTGTCAAATAAGAGCCTTATCACCTTGCTGTCCTTGAGGATCGAAAAAGACCGAAAAATTTCAGAAATCGTTCCACTGTAGGAAAATGGGCCTGACACAAGAAACGCATTTGGGCCTATTTCGGTCTGACCATCAGGCCTTATTATAAAGTGAGGGTCAAGGAAGGGATAGCCGGGATTTCTCGGCACGGTGTATATGTTTCTGTTTATACCGCTGAAACCACTTATCATCCAGTAATCACCTCTAAAGTGCAGCTCAGAGTATTCTGAAGCTAGGTCAAGTGACCTAGCAAGCCTGTATGCGCCTCCACCTGACACATTAATAATGAGTTTTGCCTTTATCTCAGTTAACCCAGAGCCTGAACTGCATATGGCAGTTGGCTCATCACCCTCGATTATGCGGTCAGCCCTTAAGTTCCACAGCGTTTTCACGCCGTTACCCTCTGCCAGCCTGGTGACTGCCCTGGCCATAGGTCCATAGTTTACATTTACGTCCTTCCTGCTCAATATTGCCCCCCTTGCAACCACAAGAGGCTCCTCACTTTTAACGCCATACTCATCAAGAAGGTTAACTTCGTCCTCGGCCATGCCATTCTGCAGCGCCCACTTACTGTACTTTTCTATCACTCTCATATCTCTATCGCTGAGTGCAAGCTCCATCACGCCCCTCTGAACCCAGGGAAGCCCCTCTTTTTCAGCCAGCTCCTTCCACGGTTCGTACGATTCTATTGCACTCCTAGCATAAACCGCCTTATCAATAGGATCGATGTAAAAGGGCCTGTGCACCACACCAGTGTTTCGTGAACTGGAATGCATAGCTGGTTCATTTTCCCTGTCAATTAGCAAAACTTTCCTATCGGTCACTGATGAAAGCTCATATGCAAGTGAAGTTCCAAGAACTCCAGCTCCAATGATAAGTATATCAGTTTGCAGGCTCATGGGTGTAAGTTAAATGGCAAAGCAATAACCTTTATGACCTGCATGAGTAGCCGGGCAATCCTCTAAGGTTCATCATAAGAAATTCTCTGAAATAACTGTCAAAGGGCATACTATGATATTTTTTCAGTGAAAGTATTTCTTTTAAGATCCTATCATCACCCAATTCGCAGTTGGCTCTTACCAAGTCATCTAGTTCTCTGTAAGCAAAATTAACCTTATCAAATATGCCGGCTGTGCTGCAACCAAAATGAGGAAAACATATCTTTTCAGGTTGCAAGTTCTTTAATTTTTCAATTGATTGTATAAACATTTCATAATTAAATGGGGGTGGCGCTGCTGGCCATATCTGCTGGTCAAACAGCATGCCCATTGAATCTCCTGGAAAAAGTACCCTTTCTCCCTTAACGTACCATGCTGAGCTGTGCGATGCATGACCTGGTGTTGCGATAAGTTCAAGCTCATAATTCCCCACTCTGACCACAGCCCCATCGCCAAGAGCTAGAACGTTATCAGCCTTAACTGGCCTGACTTCTCCCCATACATCTAATATGCTTCCCAGTGTTTTAGCTGATGCCTCAAGAAGCCTTGATGGATCGATTAGGTGCTTGGCACCCCTATCATATACTGCAATTTTCATGTTTGGCAATTTTTCAACGATCTTCCATGCACCACCGCTGTGATCAACATGCACATGAGATATCAATGCAGTGGATATCTTTGATATGTCCACGTAATTTGATGCCCGATTTAAATATTCATCTACCACACTGGACGGTCCAGTCTCCACTATTGCCGCATCGCCTTCTGAAACTAGCAGATACCCATTGAGTATGGGAAACCTACCCATAGTGCCTAGGTCCACAATCATGCAATGTGCTTTATTTTGTAATTTAAAAAGTTCAACCTATGGAATAGCTTAATTAGTCAAATGTGGAATTAAGTGTTAATGAGCGTATATATCATTTCTGCAGTTAGGACGCCTGTGGGAAAACTGGGAGGGGCCCTTAAAGGCGTAAGCCCGGTTGAAATGGGTTCATTGGTGATCGGTGAAGCTCTTAAGCGTTCCAAATTATCCAGCAAAGGCATTGGCATGGTGGTAATGGGAAACGTTCTTAGAACCGGCCACGGACAGGATGTTTCTCGACAATGCGCCATCAGGGCCGGCATGGGATCAGAAACTGATGCGTATACCGTAGACATGGTGTGCTCTAGCGGCATGATGAGCGTAATAAATGCTGTGCAGATGATCAAGGCTGGAGATTCGCATGCAGTAATAGCCGGCGGAACTGAAAGCATGAGCCAGGCTGAATTTGCTGCAGACCTGAGGTTTGGTACCAAAGTTGGTGCTGAAATCGTTCTAAAGGACACCATGGTGGTGGATGGGCTAAGGGATCCTTTTAACATGAAGCTTATGGGTGAAGAGGCTGATATGGTGGCTGCTGAGCACAATGCAAGGAGAGATGAGTTGGACAGAATCTCCTACGAGAGCCACATGAGGGCAGCCAGAGCAACAGATTCAGGATACTTTAATAAAGAAATAGTCCCTGTCAACACTGGAGCAGGACTATTTTCCAGGGATGAAGGAATCAGAAGGGATACATCAATTGAAAAATTGTCTGGATTGAGCCCAGCATTTGGTAAAAATGGATTGCATACAGCAGGAAGCTCATCGCAGATATCAGATGGAGCTGCTGCACTAGTGCTTGCTGACGAAACAACAGTAAAGGAAACTGGAATAAGGCCAATTGCCAAGATTACTGGATACAGCTGGACCGGTGTTGAAAGCTATAAATTCCCTGAGGCACCCCTGATTGCCGTAAAAAGGCTGTTAGAGCGCATCGGATTGAATGTCAGCGATGTTGACTATTTTGAAAACAATGAGGCGTTTGCCATAAACAGCTACCTGTTTTTAAATGAATTTAAAGTTGAGGAAGAAAGGCTCAACCCGTGGGGTGGAGCCATAGCTCTTGGTCATCCGATTGGCGCAAGTGGCTCAAGAATAATTGTGACCATGATTGATTACTTAAATGCTCTACATGGAAGAATCGGTGTTGCCAGCATATGCCACGGCATAGGTGGAGCCACTGCAATGTCATTTGAAACAGTTTAGAACCTCTAAGTTCCCTTTTCTCAAAGATTATCAGGCCTATAACAGCTGAAACTGTATTGCCAGAATAATTATTCCCTCAGGAACTGTAACTGCATAAGGATGTGAGACCGAAAGTTGCCACTATGTGATGTATAAGAGACGCTTAGAATGTCAGCCATTATCCTGCCCCATAGGTTATCAGTGTATGTACAAACAGGGAGATCTATTAAAAGAAACACGAAAAGTAAAATAAAAGTATGGCCATTGGGCTGTTCTTAAAAAGTGAGCTGAAGAAGAATGTGAGACCAAGAATGGCCATAAAGCAAAGGGAATACTACAATTCGCCAAAATCAGAATAAAAAATTTTTTATACTCGTAATTTCAATTATTTTATTGACTAGAATTGTTCCCATTTGGAGACGTTTCCGATTTTAAGGTAAGCATGGAACAGGAGCATGAGCTATTTAGAAAGGCCATAAGGCAATTTTGTGATGAAAAGCTGGCACCGGTAATTATGGAAGCTGAAAAAACGAATGATGTGCCGCACAGCGTAATAGAGGATGCAAAGAGCATTGGCCTAACTGGCATCGGCATTCCCCAAGAGTATGGAGGGCAGGGAGGTGACATGAGGATGCTGGTTATAATGGCTGAAGAAATTTCAAGGGTCCTGCCATCATTTGGAACGATGCTTCTTGTCAATCACCTGTTTGTTGACCCACTGATGCTCTTTGGAACAGAGGAACAAAAATCGAAGTATGTTGTCCCGGTTGCTACAGGCAAGGCACTTGCGGCGCATGCCAGCACCGAGCCTGATGCAGGAAGCGATGTTGCTGGGATAAAAACTACTGCAAAGAAAACTGAAGGTGGATGGATACTGAACGGACGCAAAGCGTTCATAACAAATGCGGACAGGGCCGACTTTTTTATTGCATCTGCAAGAACTTCACCCATCAACCCCCAGTCAAGGTGGAAGGGGTTGTCAACCTTCATTGTTGAAAAGGGGTTTAAGGGGGTGGAAATAGGACACAAATTTGATGTAATAGGACTTAGGGGGGAACAGCCAAACGAAGTCCTGTTCAATGATGTGTTTGTGCCAGAGAATAACCTTGTGGGAAAGCTCGATGATGGGTTCAAGGTGGTCGTAACAACTTATGATTACTCCAGGATACTGATTGCTGCTCAGGCTGTTGGAATTGCACAAGCTGCTTTTGAAATGGCGTTCAACTATTCAACTCAGAGGAAGGCATTTGAGAGGCCACTTGCATCATTTGAGGGTGTCGCATTTAAGATATCTGACATGCTGATGGAGCTTGAAGCTTCAAGGTTGCTTACCTACTGGGCTGCCTACCTTGCCGACCAGAAGCGGCCAGAGTTTTACATGGCTTCGTCAATTGCAAAGACATATTCAACAGAAACCGCTGAGAAATTGGCTGCAATGGCTATAAAAATTCACGGTGGAGCAGGCGTTGACCGTGAAACCGGCGTTGAAAGGCTGTTGAGGGATTCCATAATAACGACAATATATGAAGGAGCTAATGACATACAGAGGCTGACCATATTCAGGAGCCTGCTTAGGACGGTTTCAAAAAATCTGGAGGTCTCATAAATTGACGAAAGTTGCAGTCATAGGGGCTGGCACTATGGGTCACGGTATAGCCCAGCTCTCAGCCATTGCTGGATACAGCGTGATGCTGAATGACGTTTCTGAAGAGCTTCTGAACAGCGCAATAAAAAAAATTGAATGGAGCCTAAACAAGATGAAAGAAAGCGGCAAAATAAGTGAAGAAGTGAAAGGTGTTATGTCAAGGCTAACAGCTGTTATTTCAATGGATGAAGCGCTGAGTGGAGCTTCAGTGGTATTTGAAGCTGTGCCGGAAAGGCTTGACCTTAAAGTAAATGTTTTTAAGAAAGCTGACAAGCTATCAGCTGAAGATTCACTGCTTGCCACCAACACCAGCAGCATACCTATATCTGAAATTGCAAGTTCATTAGAGAGACCAGAAAGAGTAATTGGAATGCACTTTTTCAACCCTCCTCAGCTAATGCCATTGATTGAAATTGTCAGGGGGCAGAAAACCTCTGACAGCAGCGTTAAAGCTGCACTCGATATCTCAAGAAAGTTTGGAAAGGAGGCTGTGATGGTTAACCGCGACGTGCCAGGGTTCATAGTGAACAGGATACTTGCTAGGTTGATGAATACAGCATGCATCATTGTAAGCTATGGGAAGGCAACAGTGGAAGCAGTTGATTCTGCTCTAAAGTACAGGCTTGGTTTTCCCATGGGGGTCTTTGAGTTGGCTGATTACAGCGGAATAGATGTGTTTTACCTTGTCTTTAAGGCAATGAAGGAAAGGGGATTTAAAATGCATGATTGTCGTCTGTTTGAAGAAAAGTTTAGCAATGGGGAACTTGGAATAAAGACAGGGAAGGGATTTTACTCGTATCCTGAACCCGGAAAGTATCACAGGGCAAACATAAGCAGGGAAGCGGGTGAGATTGTGGATGTTTCGGAACTTGTTGCTCCATCTGTTAACGAAGCAATATGGCTTGTCAGAGAGGGAGTTTCCGAGCCACAGGATATCAACAAGGCCACCAAGCTTGGGCTGGGCTACCCACGGGGAATACTGGAAATAGGAAATGAGATAGGCATGCCTGAGATCATGCGTGCCCTTGAAAGGCTAAGGGATCTAACATCCTGGGAGGAATACGAACCTGACACCCTGCTGCAGGAAACAGTTCTGAGCGGATCAAAGATATTTTAGAATTCAATGCCCTTTCTTGCAGCTACACCAGCGTTGTATGGATGCTTAACCTCTTTCATTTCAGTTACAAGGTCGGCTGAATCTATGAGTTTCTGGCTAGCATAGCGCCCAGTAATCACCAGTTCTGACAATCTGGGCTTTTCATTTATAAGATCAAGGACTAACGTTTCATCAATTAGGCCAAGGTATATCGCTGTTATCAACTCATCCATTATTATGATGTCATATCTTCCACTTTTTATGGCCCTTCTTGCCCACTTGAAACCGTTCATAACTTTCCGCACGTATTCAGCAGGAGGTTTTCCAGGCTCATATACCACAACTGAAGGCTCTGAAATGCTTTTATTTGTGGTTATAAAATAGGGAAACCCATAGAACCTTTCGGTTATATTGCTGAACTTTTTTATGGCCATTGATTCACCGTATCCGCCCACCTTCATAAAGTGAATTATTGCAACCTTCATCCCCCATCCTGCTGCCCTCATCGCCAGCCCAATTGCAGCAGTGGTCTTTCCCTTCCCGTTTCCCGTATATATTTCAACCAGCCCCATCAAAATATAACCGGCTCCACATATTCACCCCATGCATCCTTTAAAGCCCTTATTATTTCACCGAGGGTTGCACCGGCCCTTGCTGCCTCAATGATGTATGGCATAAGGTTCTCATCCATTGAAGCCTTCTGCATCTTGCCCAGTTTTTCACTTACATCATGAAAATCCCTGTTTTTCCTGTATTCTGCAAGCCTCTTGAGCTGTCTCCGTTCATATCTCCCGGAAACCTTGAGGATAGGTATTTTCGATGCCCTATTATCATTGTAAGCGTTAACGCCCACTATCACGCGCTTCCTTTCCTCAACCTCTCTCTGATATTTGTATGAAGATTCTGCTATTTCCCTCTGGAAGAAGCCGTTTCTTATCCCTTTCACCACCCCACCCATGCTGTTTATTTTATCTAGATACTGGTATGCCTGCCTCTCCATTTCGTCCGTAAGCCATTCAAGGTAATAGCTCCCACCCAGGGGGTCTACGGTATCAGCAATTCCAGATTCATCTGCTATTATCTGCTGAGTCCTGAGAGCTATCGTTGCCGCAAGCTCAGTAGGCAGGGCCCAGGCTTCATCCATCGCGTTTGTATGAAGGCTCTGAGTTCCGCCCAGCACTGCCGCCATGGCCTCAATTGTGGTCCTTATGATGTTGTTTTCTGGCTGCTGGGCAGTTAGGCTCACCCCTGAAGTTTGAGTGTGAAATCTCATCCACATGGACCTCTCCTTTTTTGGATTGTACCTGCTCTTTATTTCCTTGGCCCAGATTCTCCTTGCTGCCCTGAACTTTGCTATTTCCTCAAAGAAGTAAATTGAGCTGTCAAAGAAAAAGCTCAACCTTGGTGCAAAATCGTCTATGTTAAGCCCCCTTTTAATTGACTCTTCAACATATGTCAACCCGTTAGCCAGAGTAAATGCCAGCTCCTGAACAGCATTTGCGCCAGCTTCCCTTATATGATAACCGCTTATGCTTATTGGGTTCCACTGAGGCAGGTACTTCGAGCTGTATTCAATTGTATCTACAACGAGCTTAAGCGACTGCTCAGGCGGAAATATGAATGACTTCTGCGCCATATATTCTTTGAGTATATCGTTCTGGATTGTCCCCCTGAGCTCCCACGGTGCAGCCCCCTGACTCTCAGCAGCCAGAATATAAAATGCCCATATCACCGCAGCTGGACCATTAATCGTCATGGATGTTGAAATGTTTTTAAGCGGTATACCTTCAAACATTAACTTCATATCCTCCAGGGTGCTTATGCCAACCCCAGCCCTTCCAAATTCTCCCCTTGCAAGTTGATCATCAGAGTCCATCCCAAGCAGAGTTGGATAGTCGAACGCAATGCTGAGCCCAGTTTCTCCCTGCCCGAGCAGGTACTTTAACCTCATGTTTGTTTCTATCGCATCGCCGTACCCTGAAAATTCCCTGATCGTCCACAACCTTGTCCTGTACATGGTTGGGTGAATGCCTCTGGTGAATGGGTATTCACCGGGGAACCCAAGGCTTTTCATATAATCACCTTCTACATCAAGTGGGGTGTAAACAGCCTTAACCTGTATCCCTGACCTTGTAAAGCGTTCCATTTCATTTGGCTTGCTATTTTCCCACCTTTTTAAACCGTCTCTTATTTCGCTCATTTTGCCAGCTCACCCAGGGTTTGCAAGACAACTTCATTCAGACTTTTTCCTGAAAGCAGCTCATTCACCTTGCTGTCAAGTTCCTGGCTCATGAGCCTATCAAGCCTGTATTCAACATGATAGCGCACAAGCTGCTTTAACCTTGCAGCGATTTTTGCCCTTTGGTTACCTCCATGCAGCAAAAGGTAGCCATCAATTGCTGCCATGAGTTCATCCATTCCAGCATCGTTAATGGCAGCGGTTTTAAGTACCTGAGGAACCCACCCTGTACTGTCCCTGTTCAAGATCAAGAGCAGCTCCCTTTCCTTCTCATCAGCTGGCCCTGTGTCAGCCTTGTTTATCACAAATATGTCAGCAACTTCCATTATGCCTGCCTTAATTACCTGAACTTCATCTCCAAGGTTGGGGACCATTACCATGACAACTACGTCAGCAATGTTCCTGATTTCTGTTTCGTCCTGCCCAGCTCCCACGGTTTCTAAGAATATGTAATCATAACCGGCTGCATCCATCGCATTTATGAGGTCAATGACAAAATAACCCAGGCCTCCCCTTTTCCCACCTGTGGGAATGCTTCTTATAAAAGCTTGGGGCTGCCTGCTCAGTTCAGGCATCCTGATTCTGTCACCCAGCAGTGAACCACCAGATGCTGGACTTGAAGGGTCCACGCACAGAATGCCTACCCTTTTACCTTTGTTTATCAACCTCAACGCAAGCTTTGATATTATGGTTGATTTTCCGCTCCCTGTGTAACCTGTTATGCCAATTACTGTGGCCCCCCTTATTTTGCCTAGTAAATTTTCGGTTATTTTCTCATTTCCAAGCTCAATTTCAGTCATGAGCCTTGAAAGGGCCTTTCTATCGCCAGAAATAGCTTCTTCGATCATTTTAACCTCCTGGATTTTTCCCTTATAAAGGTTGATATTTCATCAATGCTTGACCCTGGCCCGAAGACAGCACTTACCCCCATTTTAATCAGCTTTGATTTATCTGAATCTGGTATTATGCCGCCCCCAATCAGCAGCACATCATGCATACCGTTTTTCTTCATGAGCTGTATAACCTTCCTGAACTGGTACATGTGAGACCCAGAAAGGACGCTCAACCCTATAACGTCAGCGTCCTCCTCAACTGCAGCCCTCACTATATCCTCAGGTGTTTGCCTTATCCCAGTGTAGACGACATCAAACCCCCTTTCCATAAGGGACCTTGCAAGCACCTTTGCGCCCCTGTCATGGCCATCCAGCCCAGGCTTTGCAATTATTACCCTTATTTTTCTTTCTGCAAAGTTATCAGCAGGATCTCTCATAACATTTATATTTTGTAAAAGAGTTTAATAAATATTTTATTGTTTATCCATATTTTATGAAAATTAATCATTGTTTCATAAAAAACATCTAAATTATTATATTAGTTTTTAGATATGACATGCATGGACAGTTCCCTGAAACGACTTTATGACCCTTCGACGATTGCAGTAGTCGGGCCGTCACCCAACAGGCAAAATCTGGCAACGATCATTCTTGATAATCTGATCAGGGCAGCTGATGACGGCTCGCTGAAAGCCAAAGTTTACGCAGTAAATCCACTTTATGATGAATGTCTGGGGCTAAAGTGCAGGAGGGTGATTGATAGTGGTACAGACCTTGTGATAATAGCTGTTCCCTCAAGGCTTGCTGTTGATTACCTAACTATGGCTCAGGATTCAGGTGCAGGGACGGCGATCGTGATTTCGGGCGGATTCAGTGAAAGCGGAGGAAAATCGCTCAGACCAATGATTCATGGAATAAGAGTGCTGGGCCCAAACACGATTGGCATAGTTGATACCTCCAGTGGAATAAACACGCTCTTCCTCCCAAGGTTCAAAAAGGCTTCAGATGGCACTGAGCTCAGGTCCATACCTGACCCAAAGAAAGGTAACGTTTCAATAATAGCACAGAGTGGAGGAATAAGCGTATCTTTATATGACGAACTTTTGAGCTCTGGAATGGGGATCAGAGCACTTACATGCCTTGGCAACTCTGATGATATAGATGCTGCAGAAGTCATAGAATATTTTGCTGATGACAGCCTAACTGATCTGATAGCACTTTATTTAGAGGGAGTCAATGATGGAAGAAAACTCATGAACTCAGTGTCAAGGGCATCATCAAAAAAGAGGGTTATAGCCATGATTGCAGGCATAAGCGATGCAGGGAAGAGGGCCACATCCTCTCACACTGGTTCAATAGTAAAGAACTCTGATGTGTATTTTGCAGCCATAAAGCAGGCTGGAGCCCTAGCGGTAAATGACTACAGAGATTTTATAGCACTTATCAAATCATACCAGATGCTTGGCGAAGTTAAGGGCAGGGGTGTTGCAATTCTTACAAACAGTGGCGGTGCCGGCGTGCTGGCTGCAGATGAAGCTATGACCAGAGGAATGAGCGTTCCTCCATTGCACGACAGGTTAATCAGTTTAAAGGAAAATGGGACGTTGCCAAGCATAGCAAGTGTGGAGAACCCTGTGGATGTAAGCGCATCTGGTGATGACAAAAGCATTGTAAGCGTGTACAGGAGCCTTTTGGATTTTGATGATATAGACTCAATTGTAATCATTAGCACCCACTATCCGCCAGGCGTGACTGACAGCCTGCCATCTAAAATTGCTTCACTGCGCAAGGAGCACATGAAGCCAACAGTGGCAGTTGAACTGGGAAAATCCCAATGGTCATACAAGATCAGAGATCTCTATGATGCAAATGGGTTACCTTCGGTTGATTCACCGCAGCAGGCATCACACATACTTGCGCTCCTTTACAGCATGAGCAAGGCAAAACCTACCTGGCACCCTGTTTCAGAGACAAATGTCGTGACCATTTATCCTGGCACCCACATTGAGCCAGAGATCAGTGAATTTTTGACCCAGTTTGGTTTTAAAAGCCCAAAGTGGCGCTGGATAGATGAGGAGAGTGATTTAGATAAAATCGAATATCCCATATCGTTGAAAGTTTTTTCTGACAGGCTTGTACATAAAACGGAAGCTGGAGCAGTAAAGGTAGATATAAAGGACAGAAATGATGCGATTTTTGCTTACAGGCAGTTCAGGGAAAGGTTCGGTGGTGAGAGGGTTTATGCGCAGGAAATGGTGAGAGGCGTGGAAGTCAGGGTGGGAATTCTAAATGACGATACATTTGGAAAATACGTTGATATTGGAATTGGTGGAACTTTGACGGAACTGCTCAAGGATCACAGCACGAGGGTAGCTCCTGTGGATATTAATGAAGTGATTGAAATGCTTGGGGAGCTCAGAGCTGCACAGCTACTCATGGGATACAGGGGAAGGGAGTCAGCTGACGTCAGGTCGCTGGCAAAATCAATATCAGCCCTATCTATATGGGCAGCTTCATACAATAAGCTCATGGAAATTGAAATTAATCCGCTGATTGTAAACGCAACCGGTTCGTATGCAGTGGATGTTCGTGCAACAGTCGAATTTTAATTTAAGATAAAAAAATTAATTTAAAATCAATTTTTTCCATTAATTTTTAATTTATCTAAAATTTGATTTTTATTTCAAAGGCCAGTCAAATTTTTATGTATTCAATTTTTATAAAAAATAACTGTATTTTATATAAATTATATAAAAAAATAACAAAAAATTTTATAAAAATGTATAAATATATAGTAAAACATAAAAAATATAGAAATGTATCGCCCAGTTTTAAGGCAAAAGTGGGATGTAATCATCGATGCCGACAGATGCAAGGGATGCGAGATATGCGTGAACGCTTGCCCTGAACAGAACCTTCAGCTTTCAAAGAATATCAATGGCCTGGGTTACCATTATGTTGAATTCAACTTTCATGGCAAAAGAGGGGACTGCACTGGCTGCAACATATGTTACAATGTGTGCCCGGATTATTCGATCCTAGGGGTGGTTTCAGGTGAAGAGGCTGTTAATGGGAGCTGAAGCGATAGCAGAAGCGGCAGTTGACGCCGGCCTTGAAGCTTATTTTGGATACCCGATAACCCCCAGCAGCGAAATTATGGAGAACCTTGCGCTCCTCTATGCCAGCCACAGAAATGATAAGTTTAAGGTTTATTTTCAGTCGGCAAGCGAGGTTGAATCGATTAACCTGCTCATGGGCGCAGGGGCCGCAGGCCATATTGCCATGACAGCTACTTCAGGCCCTGGACTAAGCCTTATGGCTGAGGGCATCTCATACGCCTACACTTCGGAAATCCCACTGGTGATAGTTAATGTTAACCGGGGCGGCCCCGGCCTTGGAAATGTGGCACCAGAGCAGAGCGATTACCTCTTTGTTACTAAATCCCTTGGACATGGCGGCAGCAAGGCCATAGTGCTTGCTCCCAGTTCAATTCAGGAAGCCATGAACCAGGTCCGGATGGCCTTTGAGTTAAGTTTCAAGTTCAGGATACCAGTAATAATTTTAACAGATGCTATAATAATACATATGCTGGAGAGCGTTGATCAGGACCATCTGCTTCCCGTAAGCGTGGATTCTGGCTGGAGTGCAAGAGGGAGGAGCGGCGGGGAGAGGCACCTGATAAACAGCATTTACCTTGAACCGGACGAATTCAGGAAAATAAAGGTTAAGCTGGAGGAAAAGTGGAAGGCCATTGAACCCTTGAGCGATTGTTTTATGTGTGACGACGCTGAAACCCTGTTTGTGGCATACGGCATAAGCGCCAGGATAGCAATGGAAGCTGCAACCGAACTGAGGGAGAAGGGGATAAGGGCTGGCGTTTTCAGGCCTATAACGTTAAATCCATTTCCAGGAAAGATGCTCATGGATGCTGCCAGTAACAGCAGCAGGATAATCGCTATTGAAATGAATGAGGGGCAGATGGTGCACGATGTGCAGTACTGGGTTAGAAGGGACGTGGAGCTGGTTCCGTTCATAGGTGGAATTTATCCTGACACCGAGGAGGTGATAGAAAAGTGCAAGTAAAGCAGCTTAGCGCAGTTATCCCAGGAGCTGTAAATACATACTGCCCCGGCTGCGAGCACGGCCTTCTGTTAAAGTTCATTGCCATGGCACTGGAGGAACTTGGGGTAACTGAAAAGGCTATAATGGTTGGATCTGTTGGATGCTCGACCCTAGCGTTTAAGTTTCTCAATGTTGATTATGTGCAGGCGCCACATGGAAGGGCCCCGGCCATAATGACCGGGATAAAGGAAGTAGAGCCCGGCGCAATAGTGTTTGCAGTTCAGGGAGACGGCGATGCCCTTTCCATAGGGCTTCAGGAGCTGATCCACGCAGCAAACAGGGGAATCCCAATTACAGTTTTTATGTACAACAACATGGTTTTTGGAATGACCGGGGGTCAGATGGCTCCAACTACCCCCGAGGGAATGGTCACAACCACCACCCCCTTCGGCAGGAACACTAAAGCTAGCGGGCCACCGATTAACTCCTGTGAACTGCTATCCTGCCTTTCTGGCCCATCATACATCAGGAGGGTTATCATAGCTCCGAAACCAATCCAGCTGAAGGATAGAGTGATGTACTCCTCCAAGGAAGCAAATGAATCCTACAGGGCTGTAGTTTCAGCCCTCAAGACCCAGATGATGGGTGGGTTTTCGTATGTTGAATTTCTAGGAACATGTAACGTAAACTGGAAGATGAGCATAACTGATTCAAAAAAATATGCGCATGAAGTCAGCGCCAAAGTTTTCCCGCCACGTCTATTTAGAGACAGGTTTGGAGTTGATTCAATTGAAAGCTAGGATTATGATATCCGGCAGGGGAGGGCTTGGCGTGGTTGAAATGGGTAACATGCTTGCTTACCTATTTATGGTTAGGGGGTTTTCCACAACCGTTGTTCCAACATATGGTCCCCAGACGCGAGGCGGTTTTGTTGAAAGTATCGTGGTAATACAGGACAAGCGCGTATTAAACCCCATCCCTACAAAGTTCGATGTGCTCATAGCCATGGATGTGCCGGCACTTGAGAGGATAAAGGACCTAATGCCTTACGGTACAATATTCTTCAATTCTACCTTGGTAAACGGGGAGTGGCCCAATTCAGTTAATATACCTGCTACTGAAATAGCAGAAAAGGTAGCAGGAAACAAAATCAGGGAGCCGCGAGTAACATCAAACGCATCCATGCTCGGTGCCATTTCAAAAATAATGCAGCTTAGTAAAGGCGACCTCAATGAAGCAATTTCAAACATATTGAGCGACAAGCCGAAGCAGGCCATACAGCTCAACGTAGACATAGCTGATGCAGGATACAATTATGCTGAAAGCGAATTGGGAAAAATAAAAAATCCCCTGCCATTTTTAATCAAATAACTTCTGAAAACACGCAATTTAATATCAGTGGACTGCTCCTGGCTATTTTTACCGTGCTGCTGTTGATGTGGTCCTACTGAATTTTAGGGAGCACTCTTTCTCCCAATATTTTAATTTGCTCCCTTTCATAATAAGCAGGTATAAAGACCAGCCTTTTTACGCCAACATTGCTGTACTCGATTGCCTTTTCGATTACCGCTTCCACCGTGCCCCATATTCCGCTGCTGACATTGCATCTGGACCAAGATGGCAGGTCCATATACTCTTCCGTGAAATTCCTGACCTTCTCCTCACCGTTGTCGCCCACATAAACGGGAACCATGTCTGTGTTGTCAAGGGCTGTGGCGTTTTTATTGTACTTTTCCATTATGCTCAAGCCCCACCTGAAGTCTTTGGGACTGAAATAATATGATATCCAGCCGTCGCTGATAATGGCTGCCCTTTTCAGCGCGCTCTCAAGGTATCCTCCAATCAGGATAGGCACCTTCTTTGATGGCCTTGGCTCAATCGTTACATGCGTATAATTTTTTATTCCAGTTACATCCTGGCTATAGAGCAGCATTTTAACCAGTTTGATGTTTTCCGAAAGAGTTCTACCTCGGCTATCAAAATCCACGCCGACCGCGTCAAATTCCTTTTTGTACCATCCAGCTACGGCTCCAAGCAGGAGCCGGCCGTTTGACAGGTAGCTTACCGTTGATATCAGTTTGCTGAGAACCAAAGGGTTCCTCAGACCAAAAAGGTAGAGTGTAGCCAGCTTTATTTTATCAGTGTGGGCTGCCATATTGGATATCAGGGCGATTGGTTCCAGAATCGGGTATACAGTTTTGGACCCAAGCAGCAAATGGTCCCAGAACCAAACTGATTCAAACCCCAATGACTCCGCAAGCTTAGCCTTTTCAATAAGAGCTGAGACATTGACCGCGCTACCAGGAACAGTAAAGTTATCCAGCGCGATTCCAAATTTCATGAATATTTTGTCACAGAAGTTGTTAATAAACTTAGCAAAAAATAAAAAATCAGGCCAGCCCTATCAAGTGGTCTATTGAAAAAGCGCCTGGACCGATTATTGCCAGCGTTATTGCAATCAAAAGATAGAGCATATCTACTTCATAGCTTGGCTTATCCATTGATATGTACGACGCCTTCATTTTGCTCTTTTTCATCACTATATTTGAGAACATGAACAAAACTATCAGCAAAGATACAATCCTAGTTAAAAGGCCAGCTATCAGCAAGATGCCTCCAAAAAATTCTAATAGCATTGCCAGAAATGCTGTCCATGAAGGTATGCCCATGCTCTTCATCCACTGCCCAGCCTGCTTGGCTCCATCCTTTAGTTTAGGATATCCATGAATCATCAATGTTATGCCCAGTACCGCCCTGAAAATCAGTAACCACACAGCCATCAATGCAGCATATATTTCGATCATATCAGAATTTGTAAATTAAGTATATTATTTAAACTTGATGGAAAAATTATACCTTATTTTTAGCATTCCATTTTAAATTCCATTTTACTATCTGCCTCAGAATTTTGGAAAGTTCCTCCCCCTTCTGTGTCAGAAAGTATTCTACTCTGGGCGGTGAATCCTGTGTAACTGACCTGGCTATGATACCATCCTTCTCTAACTCATCCAAGCGCTCGCTCAATGATCTGGAGCAGATTCCGCTTATATTGCGCTTAAGTTCATTGAACCTTGTTGGCTTTCCTCTATCAAGGAAGATGACTATCGGGAATGTCCACGCTTTTGATAATTTATTCAATTCAAAGACTATATTATCCCAGTAAGAGTCATCCCCCTTTTTATTGCTCAACATAAATTATAATTTTTTAGATGATTGATAAATGTTTTTATGATATATTTTTTAACTGATCGATTCATTATTGTCGTGGGCAATACATTTAGCCAAATTAGCATCAAGCTCTTCTATAGAAATTTATTAGGGGCTCCGATTTTAACAGTTTAGTTAGCAATCAAATTAATCTAACAGGAAGTTGGCAAGGAAATTGTATTAGTTCTCATAATCGTCAATTCCAATTGTTATAAAATGTTATTACCCAGGACTAATCGCTAAGAGCTTTCTCGTTTTAGGTGTTAAAGAAACGCTTATTATTTTAGCCATTGTTTAAGGCATATGGAATTTGATGTGCTTAAAGAGTTAATAGAAAATGACCCGTTCCTTAAGGTACTGGGAATAAGGGTGGAGAAAATTGAAAGAGGATCATGTAGGCTCTCTGTTAATTTCAGAAAGGAACTTACAAGATTTGGTGATGTGCTTAACGGGGGTGTAACAGCCACGCTGGCAGATGCAGCAGGGGGTTGCGCAGCTCTATCTTACAAGCTTGGAAAAAATGAGGTAACCGTTGACCTGGAAATTTCCTATTTAAGAACCATTTCCAGCGGGCCCATTGTTGCAGAATCCTCAATAATAAAGGGCGGAGAAAACCTTGCTTTTACATACACAAACATCTACGATGGAAAAGGAACACTCTGCGCAGTTGCAAAAGGAACGTACTTTTATTTGAATGGGTTTAATATCTAGCACTTTCGTTTCCGAGCAATTCCCTAGAAAGCGATGTCATGTCAGCAGTATGGTCACCAGTCAGCAGTTCAAGTGCCATTGTATCCCTGTAGAACCTTTCTATCCCAGAATCTTCAATATATCCGTAACCGCCGTGCACCTGAAGTGAAGCCCTTGATACGTTTCTGGAAAATTCTAGAGATAGAGCCTTTAGCATCATCCCTTCTTTTACAGATGTTATGCTGTAGAGATAGTTTTCGTAAATGTTGAACTCAGCCAGGAGTTTGGCAAGCGTAAATGCAATTGGTTGAAATTCCACCAAATGGGCGTCAAATGCTTGACGCTCCTTTGCATAGCTTACAGCTTTATCCAATGCTGCCTCGCTCATGCCAAGCGCCATTGCTGATATGTGAGTAGAGGATTCCTTGTAGATTTCACTGACAGCGCTTTCCGCGTTTTCATTGACAAGCACATATTTTGCCTTTGCGCCATTAAATGATAAACTTGAAAACCTGAGCCCCCTGAAACCCAATTTTCTTGAATCACCTGCAATGCTGAACCCGCTTTCCACAAGGGAAAGCATGCTTTCCTTTCCTGACCCGGTTAGAACCAGTAACATATTCGCGTTTGAATTTGGCACAAGGTCCACAGTTCCGCTTATTGATTGCCCATCCATGGTTAATTTGCTGCCTGCAAGGTGGCTCACGATGCTGCCAGAAGCCTTTCCCGCTGCCACTCTGGGAACTGCGTCCTCGATCATCTCCTTTGTTCCATATTTCATAATGGGGTTAATGAAAAGGGAATTCTGCAGGAAAACGTAGAATGCAACTGAAGGGGAATGTTTGGAGAGAACCTGGAGGAGAACATTGTAACCCTTTTCATCAAGGCCGGCACCGCCGTGCTCCACTGGAGCAAGCGCTCCAAGAAATCCCTTCTCTGCGAGGCTGTTCATGATCTCCTGCGATACACCTTCCTTCTCTATTTTAAGGGCTGAGGGGTCAACTTCCTTTTCTGAAAACTCTTCAACTATCTGCTTGAGAAGCTGTAGCTCTTCACTGAGCATTTTGATCACCTTGCATTGCCCTTTTAACAAGGGTGCGTGCTATAACAAGCTTTTCTATTTCACTTGTGCCCTCCCATATTTCAGTAATTTTTGAATCCCTGTATAGCCTTTCAAGCCTAGTAAGCATAGCCCTCTGCCCCATGATTTCCAAGGCACTGTCTGTAACGGCATTTGCCACCTCAGCCGAAAAGTACTTTGCCATACTAGTGAGGGCAGGATCCGGGTTGAACTGAAACACCAAAGATGCTGCCCTGTAGGTCAGCAAACGAGCTGCCTCTATCTTTGATGCTGATTCAGCAAGCACAAACTGTGTGCTTTCTTCATTTGCCCTAGGTCCGCCATTTTTTATATAATTTAACAGCTCGTCCAGGGCGCCCTGAGCTATACCAACGGATTGAGCTGCAACGTAAACCCTGCTAATGTTAAAGAAGGTCATGACATAGTAAAACCCTTTGCCTGTTTCTCCCACTATGTTTTCTCTTGGCACCTTCACTCCTTCAAACTTTATTTCAGCCGTATCTGTTGCCCTCATCCCCAGCTTCCCCTTAAGCTTGTTTACAGAAACGCCTGGCCATTCCCTTTCTACAAGCATGAGGCTCATTCCGTGATGGCGCTTTTCCTTGGATGGTGGCGGCGAAGTCCTTGCAAGCACATAAAAGAAGTCTGCAATAGTTCCATTTGTTATGAACATCTTTTGGCCGTTCAGCACAAGCTCACCGTCAGCCTGGTCAAGCCTGCTGCTTATCCCCGCTACATCGCTTCCTGCACCGGGCTCAGTAACCGCCACGCCACTTATTTTGCTTCCTTTGAGCACAGGTTCAAGATACTTCTGCTTCTGTTCATCATTCCCGTAAAGCAAAAGCATTTCTGAACCAAAAACAGATGCCAGTATTGAAAGACCAAGTCCAGGGTCAACCCTGCAAAACTCCTCCATGGTGAGAAGCACTCCCCAAGGATTGTCAATCCTCACAAGCCCTGCATCAAATGCCTTTTTCCTGAGCTCATACGGGTAGTGCTCCTCTGAATCGTACTTCGCTGCGATTTCATCCTTAAATTCATCGTTTGCAAATTTTCTTGCCTTCTGCCTAACTTCTTCAGCATCTTCAGGAAGGTTAAAGTCCAAGCTCAATCAACCCTCTCTAGCACCACAGAATAGCCCTGTCCCCCACCCACACATAGCGTTGCAACACCGTATTTGCCGTTCCTTTCCCTTAAGATCCTTGCCAGAGTTCCAGTTATCCTTGCTCCAGAAGCTCCAAGCGGATGGCCTATTGCTATTGCACCACCGTGCACGTTTACCCTGTCTGGTTCAATGCCTAGCTCCTTTATTGCATAGAGAGTAACTACCGCAAAGGCTTCATTGATTTCCCAAAAGTCTATGTCACTCACCTTTAGCCCTGCCTTCTCAAGCGCCTTCCTGCTGGCTGGAACCGGACCCTTGCCCATGATGTCTGGCTCTACCCCTGCCCAACCTGCAGATACAATCCTTGCAATTGGCTTCAATCCATACTTTTCAATCATCTTTTTAGAAGCAACCATTACAAGCGATGCCCCGGCATTTAACGGGGACGAGTTTCCGGCAGTTATCACGCCTCCCTGCTTGAACGATGCTGGCAGGCTCCTTATCTGCTCAATGGTGGTATCAGCCCTTATGCTCTGGTCCCTGTCAATGGTCACAGTCTTTCCCTGATACTCCACATTCATTGGAAGCAGTTCTCCCGACAGCCATTCAAGTGAGCCTGCAGCCAGCTTGTGGCTGCGGTAAGACCACTGATCCATTTCCTCCTTGCTTATTCCGCTAACTTCGGCCAGCTTTTCAGCTGTGAGCCCCATTACATACCCAACATTCATATTGTATTTCATATATTCTGGCCTTATCAGAAGCTTATAATTTGGCGTTATGTGCGGGTTATCGCCAAGGGGCACGTGAGTCATGTGCTCCATTCCCCCTGCAAGAACTATCCCTGAATGTCCTGTTTCAATTTCCATTGCCCCCATTGTCAACGCAGCCATAGATGAAGAGCATGCCCTGTCTATTGCCATGCCTGGAACCTGCACTGGCAGGCCTGCAAGTATTATGGGATGCCTGCCACCATAAAGCCAGTTTTCTGTCACCTGAAAGGCGCACCCGGTTATTACATCACCTATGTCCATTGGATCTATCTTGTTCCTCTGCAAAACTGACTTGATAAGCGCAGCAAGGGCTTCGTCCATTCTCAATGTATTGTAAACGTCCTTTTCCGGCTCCTTTGGCCTTGACCGTGAAAATGGAGTTCTAAGGTAATCAACTATATATGCATCCAAAACTACCCTTCACTTCCCCCTGTAAACTGGTTTCCTCTTTGACAGCATGCTTGAAACTCCCTCCTTGAGGTCCTCAGTCCCATACAGCAGGCCCATTGCGGTTGATTCCATGTCAAGACCCACATCTTCGGGCACATCTGACCCCTTGTTGATCAGTTTCTTTGCCAGCCCTGCAGCTATTGGGGCTGATGCTGAAGCTATATCCTGAGCGAACTTTAATGATTCACCGTCAATATCGCTGTCAAACAGCTTAGCCACAATGCCCATGTCATATGCCTGCTTTCCAGTTATCCTCTCCCCAGTAAGTATCATGTGCATTGCCCTTGAAGCGCCTGCCAGCCTCGGCAGTCTCTGTGTTCCTCCCCAGCCCGGCACAAGCCCAAGCGTAACTTCTGGAAAACCTATTGTGGAGTTGCTTGTTGATACCCTTATGTCACATGCAAGTGACAGTTCAAAGCCCCCTCCCAGAACGTACCCCTTCATTGCAGCAATGGTGATTTTTGGTATCTCAACAAACTTCCGGAACACCCTTTCCCCCCTTCTTGAAAACTCCATGAACTGCGCTGAATCTGCAAAGTACGCGCTGAGGTCTGCCCCTGCGGAGAAGTTTGAACCGGTTCCTGTGATAAGTATGACAAATGTTTCCCTATCATTCCAGAGCTCATCAATTGCCTTTTCCAGCTCATTTATTACATCTAAGCTTATCAAGTTGAGCCTGGGCCTGTTGATGCTGATCCTTACAACTCTATCTGCAACCCTCTCAACACTTATCGCCTTATAGGCAGTTGGTTTCTCTTCTGCAGGTTTCTCTTCTGCAGGCACCAGCCTCCCCTCTATGGCATCCCTGAGCTTGCCGTTCTTTATGCTTTCAGCCGGAGCAAACACATTGCACTGAAACTCCTTTGACAGCTGTTCAAGCTTTTCCTTAACTTCAGAATTTGTCATGCTCTGGGCAACTGATATTGGACCAAATGGCCTGTTAAGGCCCAGCTTTACTGCTGTTTCTATATCATCTGGTGATGCGACGCCAAGCTCAATCAACTTTACAGCTTCATTTACTTCAAGGACAAGGACATCCAGCAGGGTGACCTTATCAGTAGGGTTAACTGAACCTATTACTGCCTTTCCGTTACTCCATTCGTAGAATCCCCTTCCTGTCTTTCTGCCCAGCAAACCCTTCTCCACCATCTGCTTTATAGTGCCGCACTTTCCGTATTCATCAGAGATTTCCTTTGCATAATAGACCATCGAATCATAAACCACATCAATGCCCACAAAGTCCATCAGCTCATATGGACCCATTGGCAGGCCCTGAGATCTGGCAAAAACGTCAACCTCATCAGGCTTTGCAATTCCCCTGTCGAGCACAAGGCAAAAGTAGAGCATTTCAGGTGCTGATATACGATTCACTATAAAACCTGCAACATCCTTCTTAACCTTGACCGGCACTTTACCCATGCCTTTTATTACATCATAAACTGTATTGATTATGTCTTCTCTGGTTTCCTCACCCTTTATAACTTCAACGAGCTTCATGATAACTGGCGGATTAAAGAAGTGTACTCCCAGAAACCTTGAAGGGTTTGAAACGCTTTTAGCCAGCTCAGTTATCCTTATATTGGATGTGTTTGAGCCAATTATCGCATCTGGCCTGGCATGTAGGCTAACTTCCCTGAAAACAGAGTCCTTGATTTCAATCTTTTCTGGCACGGCTTCAATTATAAAATCAGCGTCAGCAACTCCCTCATCTATCTTTGTAAATGCCTTTATCCCGGAAACTATTTCCTGGGCCTTCTCCTCGCTGATGGTTCCCCTTTTAACAAACCTTTCAAGGCTTTCTCTTATTCCCTGGATTGCCCTTTTAATTGCTTCATCACTAATATCGATAAGGTTTACTGAATATCCATTTAGCGCAAAGAGCTCTGCTATCCCGTGTCCCATATCGCCTGCTCCTACTACGGCGACCTTCTTTATTTCCAATTTAATTCACTGATTAGCCTTCTTAACCACTGAAACAAGCCTTTGAGAAAGGAAAACGTCACCTGAAACCTTCAGCTTACCCATAAAGAATGCCCTCACTGCATCTGTCTTGCCTGTTATCACGTCACTGAGAACCTGATCATCTGCAGAAATTACTGTATCAGGTTTCTGGCTGCTTCCCTTAAAAAGCTCGGCTGAACCGTCTTCCTTGAAATTTACATAATACTCGGGGTTGCCATTTGGCTTGAATTGAAAGGATTTTCCAGCAAACTGTTTTAATTCCCCTTTGAGCGAAGAGTTTGAATTCAACTTGCCTATAACCTCTTCCAAAACATCGTACGAGCTCATTTTCAAAACAATAATATAACATTGATACTTATAAATATTTTTGCTCACACCAGGGTGCTGTTAACTTTAGCTCACCCTGATCACCTCAGGCTTATTATCAATTAAATGACCCTCAACAATTCGGGCAAAATGTCATCAGAGAGGGGCTCGTGCCCAATGTCTTCGTTCGTTAAGATTAAGTTGTAGAAGAATTTAAAGGGAGTAATCCAGTTCTTCACAGTTTTAAAGCTCAACTTTTTTGTTGAAAAAAGGTCGTCAAAAGCCTCTGTCCCTAATGTATTCATTCTCTCAATGAGGTTCTTCAAGCTTTAATCGCAAGTGATCAACTCCTGCCCACCTGTACGCATCATTGTACCATAGAGCTCCATCAGTGTATATTGGCTTCTTTCCGTATCAGCCTAATAATGAAATAGTAAGCATCGAGAGAGTTCTGGTGCCAGCTCATGCGGAAAGAAAGGAATGCTTTGAGGTTCGGCTCAAACGCAACCCATAACCACGCTTTCTTCCTTCAGGTTTTTATTTAGGTCTCATCTATGAATATAACTTTCACGTCTTTCTTATCTGTATCAAAAGAATCAAGCACAAAGGAATGTTTCTGTATCCATTTCCATATTGCTACATGGCTCCTCTTTATTATCGGCCCAAGTGCATGGGAAGCTTTTCTTAAGCTCAAACTTGAGAAATAAGGCATAGAGTATAAGTGCTATTGGGGTCCTGTTTCTGGTTTGTGTAATCATTTGCCAGAAATAGGGTCCCGCTGAAAAATAAACCTTGAGCTTAAGTTAACAGCACCGTTAAACTGATGCACGGGGTAGCTTAATGCTGATCTTGTTAGCCCATTCAGTTCACAAATTATCGTTAAGTAGCTCATTTTAATAGAAAGTTTATGGAGAGTTCAACTACCGTATTGCTGAGCGCCCGCTTAAACGCTTAAGGGTTTCAGAGCGTTCCATGATAGTTTCTTGGCGTTCCTTATTAAAAGCGCGTACACCATCAAAAACGATGAACACAAAAAGTATAACTGCTATGTTGATAGTAATAATATTGGTCATTGGTGTTGGGTATGTTGCGTACAGCTATTACAGAACCTCTGTTGCGCCACCCACCTCAACTTCGGGCAAAGTTTCATTCACAGTGGCACTTACAGATCCTCCCACGGTTCCTGCAGGCACGACAGCTCTATACCTGAATTACTCTAAAGTGGAGCTGATAACCAACTCCTCTCCATATTATGCCAACTTCAGCGGCAAGGTGGATTTGCTATCACTGATAAACACTTCCAGGATCATTGCCGTGGTTAACATACCCAAGAACGTCACGGTTAATCAGATAAGGCTTGATGTATCGTCAGTAACCATCACAGTGAACGGCTCAAATTACTCGGTTTTCGTGCCCAGCAGGGTTCTGAAGATACCCATTACAAACGCCACCTCAGGAGCCCTCGTGGACTTGATGCCCCATGTAGTGGTCGCCTACTCTGGTCATAGTGAAAGGTTCATATTAACACCGGTTGCACTTGCAATACCGTTCAGCGCCGAGGGCGCTGTAGGTCAGGAAGTTCCAATGCCAAAGAGCGTTGTCAATGAGCTTGGAAGGGTACACACAAACATAACGGTTGTAAGCTCAAGCCTCACCTTCAACGATAACGAGACCACATTTAACATCACATTGAAGAATGAAGGTAGCGAAAACGCTGTTATATACGCCATTACACTTGAAGGGCCATGGAGCATGACGCTAAACGCTCTACCCCACCCTTTAAGCTCAGCTAGCCAGCAAATCCAGGTTAACATGCCCATATTCTTTTTCGTCAACGGAACAAGCCTAGTTCCTTTCTCTGCACCTCATTTAAGAAGCTCTTACCAGCTCATGAATGCATTAAACGGATCAATAGCAAACGCATACGTTCTTCAGCCAGGCACAACAGTGACCTTCACTTTTCATGGAGTGATAACGCCGGTTCTTGCAGCAAAGTTTTCCCAGCTCATAGTGTTACTTCCGGTTTCGGGACAAGCATACGGGTTAAAGGTTATTTCCTCTCCACCATCATTCATTAACTATTCTTTAACCGCAGGAAGCTGAATTCATCGCAAATAAAATATTTTTTTGCTCCTTGCCTTTTTTGACTAAAAGATATCATGAGCATCAATTTAATTTAACATTGCAAAAAATTAAATTTGCTTTTTAAAAAGAGTGGGGATGCTCAGAATGACCGCAATGGCAAGGTTAAATCCGAGGGCCAGCAAACCTATCCAGAGAAGGTATCCTCCCACAGGGAATAGGCTTGTGGACAAAGGCCCAAACCTGTTAGCCAACTCAACCAGGTATATTCCGGACAATATGCCGACAGCCCATCCTGCAATCAGCGCATATTTATGGAGTTTTTTTGTTACGAGCCCCAGAAAAACTGAAGGAAGGGTTTGGAGTATTATTATGCCTCCAAGAAGCTGAAGCTGTATTGCATAGGTAGCCGGAACCACAAATACAAAACCCAGAGCTATAAACTTAAAGATTACAGAAGCCCACTTTGAAATCCTGGTTTCTGTCTCAGGTTTTATGTTGGGGTAAAGTGGCTTGATTATGTTCCTCGTTAGCAGATTAGCCTGTGAAATTGCCATTATCGCCGCGGGCACAAGCCCCCCTATAAATATACCTAACAGGGCTATTCCAGCAAACCAGCCCGGAAGTGATGTGAGCGCAAGTGCAGGTATTGAATATATGCCTCTGCTCGAAAGCGGAAAATTGCTCAGCATCTGCATGGCGCCCGAATCTGAATAAACTAGCAATCCGAGCAAGGAAAGCAAAGCAAGCCCGATTCCGTAAATCGGAAGCAATGCATTGCTCATGGCTAGCTGCCTTTTACCCGATGCGCTTAAAGATCCATTTATGGCGTGAGGATAGAGGAAGAGCGCGAAAGTGCTGCCCATCCAAAGCGTTGTGTATCCGGCTTCAAGCGAAGCCACGGATTTCAGGTTGGTTATCCCTGTCCCCAGCCATGTTATGTGTTTTGCAGCAAGCGCTGAAGCAAAATTTTGTGCATCAGTGAATGCTGAAGCAAACCCTCCATACCTGAGAGGTACAACTATTATCAGCGCGATCACTGCAAGAAAGATCAGTGTATCTTTCAAAACGGCTCCCAGTGTGGCTCCCCTTAAGCCGCTTGTAAAGGTAAAAGCAGCCAGTATTATGAATGACACGGTGAGGGCTATATCAGTTATAAGGGATACGTTCTTTGTAACACCAAGCAGCATTATTCCCAGGACTGCCTGCATGCCTATTATCTGCAGAGCTATGTAGGGCAGCTCAGCAATTATCCCGGTCAAAGCTATAAGCCCAGCAAGAACCCTGCTGGAAAATCTGTCCTGAACCATGTCAGCCGCGGTAACGTATCCCTTCTCTCTTGACCATTGCCAAAGCCTTGGCATAGTTACCATTGCAACCATAAATGCTGTGGCCACATATGGCACGGCAAAAAAATACAGGGCGCCAGAAGCAAACATCCCCGAAGGAACTGCTACAAAAGTATATGCGGTGTACAGGTCTGCGCCTATTAAGAACCAGGCAAGAAATGTACCCAGCCTTCTGCCTGCCAAAGCCCACTCATGAAGATTTGTTAGATCTCCTTTTCTCCATCTGGCTCCATAAAAACCCAATAAAGTAAATATTACAAAAAGCACTATGAAAGTTATCCAGCCAGCTATCCCTATCAATTTTTTTCACTCCAGTAAATAAGCACTGCAGCTACAGCAAACAAAATTGCTGAAATTGCGAGCCATACTGTCTGGTACCAGTAAAAAAATGTAAGACCAAATAAAGGCGGTTCAGCTTTATTGTAACTGTTTATCCAGAGGTACGTAATCCATGGGATTATTAGCAGTATAAATGCAATGACCTTGTTGGCAGTATTTTTATTTTTTACATTGCTGCCCTGCATATTAACTATCCTATAGTTTTATATATAAACATTTTGCCTGTCCAAGGGGTGCCGTTAACTTAAGCTCGTTCTGATCACCTCATGCTTGCAATTAACAAAATTGGCTTAATCCATTCTGGAAGCTGATCATTTGATAATGGCGCTGCACCAATTTCTTCGTTCGTGAATACATAGTTATAAAAGAACCTGAAGGCTTTGAGCCAGTTCTTTACATGGTCAAATTTTGGCTTTCTGCACGGGAAAAGGTCGTCAAAAGCTTCAGTCCTGTCTTTTATGCGTTCATTCATCCTTTCCATGAGGTTCTTCAGCTCTGTCGAAAATAACATGTCACCCCTAATACTTCGTATTACCCCTGATACTTGCGGTTTTCTGTTTTTCAAATGCTTTTTGCCTTTGCCTTTTAAATTACTTTTGCACTGAATAACATGCAAGGGGTAAGAATAGCGTTCTCGGGTAAAATGCAGGTCGGGAAGACTACTTCGGCGGATTACTTGGTGAAAAAATACGGGTTTGTGAAGCTTTCCTTTGCGGAAAAACTGAAAGAGATAGCCCACGATTTGTTTCCAGAGCAGTTCGAGATAGATGAAAAACCGCGCAAGCCGTTGCAAGATTTGAGCATAAAGATGCGGGAAACAGACGAAGACGTATGGGCAAGATACGTTATAAGAAAGGACGAAAGCCTCCCGAAAGAAAGCAACGTTGCGATCGACGAACTCCGCTTCTTGAAC
>Ga0080006_1153531_pt1 | contig 53994 bp, 55 predicted proteins | sample RS3BMetagenome_FD_69209 | JGI IMG/M metagenome (GOLD analysis project Ga0080006, IMG submission 69209) | Ferric oxide microbial mat and aquatic microbial communities from Rainbow Spring, Yellowstone National Park, USA - RS3B (SPADES... ... | reverse complement strand
CGGGTCGCGTGGAGGCCTTGGGTTGCGGGGGGCGCGCCCCTCTGCCCCTCGCACCGCCGGTAGCCGCACCTTGCCCCAGGGAACGCTCGTCGCAGCTCCGTGCGAAGGCACCGCTCACCTCTGGGTCTAGAGCACATGGACCATCGGGTCCGAGACAGTGAAAACGCGGGGCGATCAGCCTGTGCCTGCTACCGCTTGGGTATCCGCAGTACGGTTTTATCGAGCGCCGAAGCCGCGGACGCAGCGCACCTCGAGTGTCGGCTGCAGACCGCGTGCGCCCAGACCGCACCACTGAAGCGGCTAACGCAAAGGCGCTTCGCTTCTGGCACTGGACCCACGGTTGCAGCGGCAGACGCCACCGAACACAGCCGAATACCCAGAGAGCTACGCCCGTGAGGCAGCGCAACCGCGATGGCTAAGGTGCCTCCAGGAGAATCGATGTCGAGGCCCCCGGACTTGACCCTTCCCAGTATGCTCGCTGCCTATGTAAAAAATGCGTTGCGGTATGCTGGTGCTACCTGCTGCTCAGGGCCGCATGGACAAGGAGTCCGTTTTTACTAGAATCAGAAAGGCGCGCACGCATCTCGCGCCCCGCAGCGTCTCGCGCGCGATGCCTCTCTGTCCGCTTGATACCATTTCATCTAGATTGACGTCGCTGTTCTATTCTATACCATTGTGTACTGATATATACAGTAGTGACGCATCGCGCCTCGGGAACCCTACACGTGTTGTGCAGCCGCCCAAGCAGAGGCGCAGGCGTCGGCAGCGTATCGACAACCCAAGGCCCGGTGATGACGAGGACGTTTCTACGCCGCTGGCGCTGCGCCCAGTGCGATGCCACCGGCCAATGCAACGACAAACAGAGATTTCTCTGCAAGCGCACGATCGCACGTGTACACGTGCGGTTTCAGAGAAAACTTTCGTTCTAGAAGTTGCAGGAAACGCTGTGGTGCCAAAATTGATTTTTCATTGACTAGTTTTGGTGAAAGTATCGTCTGGGTGTGAACGGCGTTGCGAGGAGCAAGTCTGGTGGCGACGGGGGCGCTTCTGGTGCAGCAGGGAGGCGTTCCGCTTCATGTCCGGTTCGAACTCGGGCGACTTGCGGCAAGCACCTGCGTTCGTTTTTCCAATAGACGAGGACAAGCGTCCGCTAGCGGGCTCGACACAGCCGGCCGAGAACCCTGGGCACCAGCTGGCGAGGCTGGTGCCGGCAGGAGTCGCTTCCACGTCGACCGCAGTGCGTTCGGCACGAGAAACCGACGCTCTGCTGCCGTCTGCGTCCGTGGCTGTGCACTCACCCGCGGAAAGCTGCGTAACCGATACGCCGATGGCGACGGGGACGCTTTCGGAGAGCGTAACCGACCCGCAGAGCGCAGCGGTCAGCTGGACGACTGCGCGGGTTCCAGAGAGCCGCAGTCAGCAGCTTGAGACAGCGCAGTACCACAGCAGCAAACAAGACGAAGCAGAGGTGCCCAAGCTCGTTAGGCCTGGTGGGCGCTCAGCCGGCGCGTTCTCGCCACCTTCGGCCCTGTCAGGGACGCCAACGTCACCACCATCGGTTGAGAGACGTAGCTCGTCGCGGGAGCTCTCTTGGCAGCTCGCTTCGTCGACTGGATGCACACTGATGCACGCAGAGGGCACCAGCAGTGGTACCAGCGGCACCACGGCGATGGAGACCACCTCAACGCACTTGGATATGCGCCAGCAGCGTGACGAAACCGTTCTCTCCGCTCTACGACAGCGCAAATTCCACTTCACGTTCCGGCCTGTTGGCGGGAGCTATGGCGAAAGCGTCTTGGAGCGCCTGGAAAATTTCCGCGTCTTGTTCGGGCTTTTGAAACCGAATGAGAAGCTCCCGCTGACGTTAGAGGGTGCTGCGCTTGCTCGCAGATTGCTCGCGTCGTCGCCGGCACCACGGGGTGGACCTGCCTGTCTCGGTGAGCTCACTGCGATCGTTACGAGCCCCGACGGAGCCTCCGTCTTCTTCGGTCACAACTGGAATCAGTCCAAGCCCCCAAGCCTGTCACCAGTATTTCGCCAAGAGGTCGCAGACGCAGACGCAGCCGCCACGATGACCACGGTGGCGTCTGCGTCACAACAGAAGGCAGCCAAGCTTCCTGACTCTGGCTTGACGTCGCCTGGAGCCGCGGCCCCGGTCACGGATGAACCGGGCGAATGCCTGCACAGGCGTTGGCGCTCCGACAGCGACGACGCTGCAGCATGTATCACGGCTGCGGCGGCTGCAGTCGCTCAACGAGAAATATCGCGGGCGACGATCGAACGCAAAGTGCGAGAACACTATCGCTATCCGCCAAGTCATTCAGTGCGCAACGTCATTCGTCGACATCGAACCATTTTCGAGGCAGCTTGTTTCTGCTCTGCTTTCCTGCAGGCTGTGCAGTCTAACGTTATCGAGTTGCTCGACGACGTTGTGTGTAACCGAGCAAATATTCCAGAGGAATTCCACGACCGCATCGTGCGGCGTCCGTTGAGCCACCAGATTGCCGAGCAGCAATCAGTGCTGGTTGCGAAACGACCTGATCTGTGGGATCGAGTGGAACCGCATTTGCGCTGGGCTCCAACTCGAGAATCCCTGAGACGTCGAGCGCCGTCTACAAGCCAGCATGCCCAAGCGCACTACCTGGAGGAAGCGCCCAGAGACATGCCCGCGCGACCCGCTTTCCACTGGCACCGGCAAGCACCATCGCAGCTGGATGTGCCGGCCTCTGTGTCGGAGCAACGAGGCGGGGAAATGTTCTCGGGGACATGTGTCGCTGGTGCTGCTGAATCTTCCGATCATTGCGCGCTACCAGAGGCGAGTCGGTGGTCGCACCAACGAAGAGCTGCCCATCGTTCAGCTGAGCAAGCGGAACTTGATGCGCTGTTCGGCCCCTTGCAGGATGTGCGGCCCTTCGAAATGCCTGCTGCGCCAATTGAAATTGGCGATTCACCACATTTGATCATACAAAAGACAAGAACGTTTCGTACCGCGCCCTGGAGAAGCGAGACGTCTCGCGTGGGCAATCCACTGGGCATTGCAAGCGCCGAGACCAACACGGAGGCAGACCCGAGTACCTCACCAGGGACTCGTACCCTCGCCACTGCGGCGGTGACGGTTGCATCCACATCGGTTTCTACCGCATCCTCTGTATCGTCTGGCCCAGAGCGTTAGCGGCGACGGTGTATCTCCTGGGGCGGTGGCTTCGCAGTCAAAGGCGAAATACGCATCATGTTGGTTTGACTGATGTTCCAGGCCAAAACACTGCACAACCGGATGCGAGCTGTGGGATGAACATCGGTCTACAATCCGGAGCGGGTATGAAGTTCTTGACAACGACAGTATCCCTGCTGGCTTGCGGAGGCAATGCGCCGTTACCGCTTCTCCATGGCTGCATGTGGAAGGAAAACGACCCGCACCTTCCCAATGTCGGTTGCAACCCATGCTGATCCCCAAGCCATAGCAACCTCCAGGCGCGTCCTGTTCAAGCGATGTCGCTGGAGAGCGTCACCAGCTCGGCGCTACTGACGCTCTTACGAAAAACACTCGCGATACTCCTTCTGTGATATGCTTCAGGCTGCCGCAGGTGCTAGTGGGTATCGCTCCGGGTTGCACAGAGCTCACTCCATACTGCAAAACTGCGCTTATATCCAGTTGTCAGAGGGCATGGCACTGGACCGTACACGCGCTGCAGAGCAAGTGCTGATCGTCGCCCTGGTTTATGGGCGCACCGGTCTCTGCGTCCAAGGCTCCACTGGAGCCCGCATCAAAAAGGCTGGATATTACGCAGTGGACGCTACGGTCTCGCTCTAGCGCAAACGACACCGCCCATACCGACGCTGGCAGGCGCGCGTCGCACGACCCAATAGTTGTTTAGCGTCTCACTGCGCCGCTACAGACGCTCTAGTGTCCGGTACTGCCCAACGTTATACTACGACTATCGACAACGCTTGCCTCGTTTCGAGTCACGAGGGCAAACGCGTCTACTTTACAACGTTCCTGACTGGTGCAGGGGCGCGCGCTGGGGCCGCGCGCCCTCCAGCCGTGCGGCACACAGCTACCTTTCGGCCGGTCCTGAACGACACCTATTCGTCACGGTGGGCTGTCCAGGAACCGAAGCTGTTCTGGTGTAGCGTGCAGGTAGCTGTACCATACGGCGTTCCAGACACGTAACGAACGCATGCGCCTCGCGTACCGTTTCGACGATCACATGAGCACGTCGCATTCATGATCGCATGTCCGGTAAAAGTGTCGGCATGCCTGATATGGAACATAGGGCATGTTCCATGATCATGCAAGTTGATTCCACAATGATCGCTTAAGTACAGTAAAATACATTTTTGTTTAGGTTTATTCCAATGCGCCGCGCCGGCACATGCGTCCGCCTGCGAACGCCGTCTGTATCCGCACCCGCGACGCGTACCCCGATTCCTCAACACCGAGGAGTGTTTGTTGCGGTGGAGTTTATCCACAACGTCTATCCGCTGGCCTCAGAGGAAGACCACGGTACCTGCTGTTCAGATACCCTACTTACCCAGTGAGGCATGAAGTTTAGCAAGGAAGTATCGTCTTCGCGACGGAAGCAACGCAAGGCGCACTTTACGGCCCCGAGTCACGAGCGGCGGATTCGAATGTCCGCTCCGCTGAGCAGCGAGCTCGTTGAAAAGTACGGTGTGCACGCTGTCCCGATCCGAGTTGGAGACGAAGTACGCATCATGAGAGGTTTGTATAAAATGCAGGAAGGAAAAGTCAAACGATGCCACCGGAAAAAATACCGAATCGCAGTGGAGGGCGTTGCGCGCGAGGACAGCCGGGGCCTCCCTGTTGACATTGGGATCCACCCTAGCAAAGTCCAGATCATTGCGCTGCGTCTGGATAAGGACCGGATAGCGCTGCTGAAGCGCAAAGAGCGAGCTTCTCTGATGAACGCACGGGTGACGCCGTCGCGCTCCGCAGTCATGGCGGATGTGGACTAGGCACGCTTGCGTCAACATCGGTTCATGGGGGTTTGCACTGACGGCGCCGGGCGCTATGTTCACGTTCTGGGTGTGCGACTTACACGCGAATGCTGAGCGTCCAGATGTTTATGGGTACAGCGCGATATCGCTGTGACGTACGTCGCAGACGCTATCAAAGAACTCAACGAGAACATCCCGCGTGCTGCCTTGCGGCTCTGCAGTTTCATCATGTGTGACGTGCGGTAAAATGCTCAAACTATCTGAAAAGCCGTTCTGGCGTTGCTGTCCACGACACGGTTTGTTCGGCTCCAATGGCAATCTTCTCGTCCAAGAGCATCCTACGCGCATCGCCGACATACCTGCCTACCTACCGTTGGGACCGGCTGTCTGGCCTCCAGAGCGAGGCCTGCGACCCATCTCCCTGGGCCCAGTTAGGATTCTCGAACGACTTGGCGCATCGTTGCAGGTCTGCCAGCTGGATTTCTTGCCACCGACGTGCTGCTGCGGCGCTCGTGTGCGGCAACACAGCACATACCTTCGGATATCGTTCTTCGTGCCTGTGGAACTGCGACGTACTCCAGCCGTGAGCGTGCTTTGGATCAGCGCCAGTCGACGCACTCTACCTCGATACAGAACCGTATTCGCTACGGACGCACGGCCGCTTGTCATCCGCGCGTGCACATGCGGTCTGCACGAACGAACAAGTGAATGCACAGGCATGCAGACACGGGCGCGCATCCATGCATACGGCTCTGAGGATGGCATCGTTATCGTGTGAAATTCTTGTCAGCGTATAATGGAACAGGTGTACGTTGCTAACTGGAGCGTCCATGCTTATAGGATGTGTCTCCTGTCACTGTCCTCAGCACCAGACTTGGCTGGCTATACGTTCGACTGCTTTCTTTTCGTCTCTCTCTTAGCTTTGGCGTTCAATACGCGAATGTGTCGCGTTTCACTCCGGCCCCGTGGTCAGCAGACGAAACATGTTGATGGCTGCGTTCAAGCCCCGATTTCGTTGCTTCCGACTGTTGTCGACGCATACACCCTCAGGCGAAAGTTGCGAAATGTGCATCAAGTGCGATTTCCAAGCCCCGATTTCGTTGCTTCCGACTGTTGTCGACGCATACACCCTCAGGCGAAAGTTGCGAAATGTGCATCAATTGCGATTCTCATCATTTTTGAGTACAGTCTCGGTGCACGCTTCGCAGCATTGACACCTGACTGTGTGCAGGTATTCCAATCTGCCTACCAGATCGCTACCTAGGTGGACCGTCTTGGTACCACAGATGGCTTGCTTCATCGGTCGATACATGCCCAGGACTGGTACAGCGGCCTGCCTCCGATGCCCCCATCCGTTTCCGGGTCTGGTTTCGTACCTTACGGACACGAGCCTCTACTGGGCGATTCACGGGGCGAGTACGCTGCTCGCCGCACATGCAAGCGCACATTGCTCCATTCAGTAAAAGGTTTGTGGAACACGATGGTATCCGCGATGGAACACGTGCCAGAAGAAAAATTCAGGTTGGGAAACACGTCGAGAAATCTCGATCTCTCTGCACGACGTTCATGCAAAACGGTGACGCATGCTCCACTGGGAACGATCGCTGCAATGTCTGGCGCTCCGAGCAAGCCCAAGACCCTTTCGCATGCAACCAAAAGAGTCGTGAGCCTCCGGTTACATACTCCACGAGATGTACGATGCCCTAGTGGAATGCCGATCCGTCGATGGCCACAGAGACAGGGGGATTTGCGTTTCGAACGGAATCGATCACCTGATGTGGCAGCTTCAGCGATCTTTCGGCGCGCGTTTGTGAACAAGTCCTCAAGCGACCCTGTCGAGGTTTTCACAGCTCGTCGATCCAGCGACGCAAACTGCAACGCCTACGAGTTCGTTGAACCACAACGTTCGAAAACTGAAACCGTGCATGATTGGAGTATGCTGCGTGTAAGGAAAGGAGGCGCGTAGATGCACGTTCATTTCATTTGCATGATGATGTGGGTCATTATATGAACCACTCTTCGAGGCCGTCGCGAATCATATCCTGGTACCGGTGACGTAACGAAGAGCAACGGTAAAGACTCGAAAGAGCCACACCGAATAGACCGCCGAGATCCCATAATCCACATATGAATCCACAAGCCCTCATGGCTGCACTTCGAATCTCGAGGCTGTACCTCTCAAAACGAAAAGCTCCGAAAAACGCAAGCGTAAAGCAACGCGTTTCGCTTACCGGTCGTCGCCGAAGACGGGTGCGGCGGCACGCTCACGTCGGTCAATGACCTGCCTCAGTGCCAGCGTCTCCAGGCATACCTGCACTTCGTAACTGGACTTGTTGATGCACTCATGGAGCCGTTTCCCCGGAATAACTTCGTTACACCGCTCTTAACGGACCTCTATGAGATAACGATGGCGTATGCCTACTTCCGGGAGGGAAGGCATCTCCTCCCGGCTACGTTTGACCTCTTTTTCCGTAAAAACCCCTTCCAAGGCGAGTACACCGTGTTTGCTGGCCTGACGGAGGTCCTGCACTTTGTGCAAGAGCAGTTCCGGTTCACCGCTGAGCACTGTGCATTCATAAGGGAGCACGAGGTCTTCGCGGAAGCCGAACAACTAGAAGCGTTTTTAGCGTTTCTCCAGTCCGACGAGTGCAGCGGTCAGGTGGTGCAGCTCCGAGCGCTCCCCGAAGGCAGTGTTTGCTTCCCGCTAGAGCCTCTGGTGCGCGTGGACGGACCGCTCGCTGTTTGCCAGCTTCTCGAGACGACGCTCTTGACTCTGGTAAACTTTCCATCCCTGGTAGCGACGAATGCTGCTCGACATCGTGTTGCAGTCGGCGACCGCGTGCAACTCGTAGAGTTTGGCTTGCGGAGAGCCCAGGGTCCCGACGGTGGTATGACTGCCAGTCGCTATGCCTATCTCGGAGGTTTTGATGCAACAAGCAACGTGATGGCAGCGTTTACCTACGGTATCCCGTGTCGAGGTACGCATGCGCACGCCTTTGTACAGAGCTTCGTCAGGCCAGCACAAGCGCCGCCCGTTGACGCTGGTGCTTCCACGGAACGAAGCGCGCTCGCGCTGCTTGCGTATCGATATCGGGATGAAATTGTGGACCCGGCTTTGCGTCAGTCATTTCAGCTATCAGCAAAAGCAGCAAACGAGTCGGAATTGGAAGCGTTCATTGCCTATGCGGCGGCTTTTCCGCGCGCTTTTCTCGCGCTCGTCGATACCTACGATTCGCTGGGATCGGGGGTTCCCAACTTTCTGGCTGTGGCGCTGGCTCTAGAGCACCAGGGCTATAAGCCACTCGGCATTCGAATCGATTCGGGTGATCTGGCATACATCTCGAGCCAGGCGAGACGCATCTTCGACGTGGTGAAGCCAGGTAATAAGTATATCATATTCGCCTCGTCAGATATTCACGAGGACACCTTGTACGCCTTGAAGGAGCAGGGGCACGCGATTGACGCCTTCGGGGTGGGTACGCACCTCGTCACTTGTCAGAAACAGCCGGCACTGGGCTGCGTTTTCAAGCTCGTGCAAGTGGATCAGACGCCTTGCATCAAGGTGAGCGAGGATCCCAACAAAACCACCATACCCGGGCGCAAACGAGTCTACCGTCTGTACGGGCGTGATCCAAGTGTTTCCATGATCGATCTGATGATGTTGGATTCGGAACCGGAGCCGCAACCCGGCGAGCGCATACTCTGTTGCCATCCATACGAAGAACACAAACGATGCTACATGACTCCATCGAGAGTGGAGGAAATTCTGCACTTGCGCCTCATCAACGGTACCGTCGTGCCAGAGGATGCCCTCGCGAGTACAGCGAGCGACCGGGATCGTCTTCAGCTGGCTCGTCGACGTTGCCGAGAGCAGGTGCAGGCGCTTCGGTACGATTACAAGCGTCCATTGAATCCGACACCCTACAAAGTGAGCGTGAGTGCAGCTCTCTTCAAACTCGTGCATCAACTGTGGCTCTCGGAACTGACGATTCGCGAGTTAAGCTGAGGCAAGCTCGAGACCGCTGGCTGGCTTGGTGCAATCTGCAATGTGCGGCTGCGGGTTTGTCCTCCATCAGGCGCGCTTCGAGACGCCTGTATTTTTGGTTTTTCCAGTTGATGGTGCTGTCTAGCGCGGCTAGTGTGCATAGCGGTAGGGATTCTGGTTTGGCGTTGAGTTTGATGTGGCGAATCAAGGGGCCCGTGATTTTCATGGCCCACCTTCTGCAAATGCGTCGCGAAATCGCTTGGAAACAGCGGCTGGAACTCATGATCGCATCAACGAAAGCAATGTCGCACGAGCGTGCCTTCTACTGTCGCGCCACTGGCATAGAGCAACAAGCCGCAGGCAGATGTTCATTCGCAGACCTTTTAGGAATCCGCGGTTCGGATGCCAAGCAGCGTCGCTCGAACGCAAAACCCTTCGTCAACGTGTCGGTAGACTCGACCGGGAGGCTCGGGTCAACGATGCGACGCAGAAATGTCTCATGGCGTGAGATCCGAGAGCCAATCCCGTCGGAAATCATGCGTCGTGCGGAGAATGTCTCGACCCTTCGAGGCCCCGTTGTCTCGATTGCAAAGCGGACGGGTTTGGGGCCGGTGTGCCGGGGCCTTTTCTCCTGCGTCGCGAACGGTGCACAGTTGGTGGCGCTTTGTTCGTTTTTCCATCCGGAAGTAATTGTGAACATTGATTCTGATCGAGGATCCCCAGATTCGCGTTTTATGCAAAACTGGCGTCAATACTGCGTGGCTGCTGAACTCCGGCCGCGGACGCAACACATTGATTGCGGACGCCATTGCACTAGCAACAGCAGGAGGCCGTTGACTCCGCTGCAAAGCACTATACGTATAACTCTCGGTCAGGGTTTCCGGCCGCGTCGGAATAGACAGCGCAGCCGTCAGCGCCTGCGCGGGAAGGAAATATGGTCAATGACCGCTGAGAAGGAGTCGCTTTGAACTGGTTTGAAGCTGCGCCCCCTTCGCCGAAACCGGCTTCGTTAGCTCCGGGTCTGCTGGCTGGCTTTGGATTACCCTGGACCAGGCATGATTCGAAGACGGCAACGAATCAGGTCATTGCTGCAGTGATGATGATGATGATGATGCTGGTTCTTGTGGTTCCTCCTTCGAATAAGCGTCAAATGTTGCATCGAGCTCGTCGTAAAGCGTGAAAGCCGCCCCGGTATCCGGCTCGTCACCGGTAGGCCCGGTGCTGCTCCTGGGCTGCGCGGATGCAGAAACAGGCGCGCTGGCGGAGAGACGCTCGTCGGCAGCGGTCGCTGACGACTGCCCTGGCGCCTTCGGCGCTTCCACTGGCGCATCCGCGTTCGTTGTATCCTCGACATGCCTCACTGCAGACACCGGTGCAAACGCGGCATCCGCTGCCTCAGAGGCTTCCTCTGCAAAAACCTCGTCCAGACCAACAACGGCAGCGGCGGCCTCCCGCCACTCTTCGGATAGCATGCGTCCAATATGATAAGTGGAGCGTGCGACCATACTGACAACCTCATCGACAGCATCGCTGAAGCGCTGCACCGCTCGCACTGCGGCTGTCTGCAACTCGAGGCTGGCCTCACGCCAGACCTCCAACGCCGCCTCATCCTGCTGTTTGCGATAGTTGTCTCGCGCGCGTCGGTACTGTGCTTTCCGCGACGAAAGCGACTCCTGCACGACCACGGTGTCCAGTTCTCCCCGAAGTGAGCGCAACCGGTTGCGCAACCGGTTCGCTGTGCGCTCTATGGACTCGGCAGTTGCGCCGCAAGCACCTCCAGTTTGTAACTGCGCGACAACACGCTCCTCGTGCTCAACCCGAAACGCGAGTGGTACCAGGTCACCGGCCGACAAGGGTTCGGCAAGCGCGCGCAGCGCACGAGCCAAACCGCTCCAAGCGGTACAATAGGCCAGTGTTCGTTCGCTTGTGCGAAGAAACGCCCCCTGGGCTTGTTCAAGTGCAACGAGCGCTCTGTAGAGCGCCTGGCCAGAGCGCCGACCCAGGTGCGCCTCCTCTTCGGCCAGTACCTCTGTGGCATCCTTAAAATCAAACAAAATGGAAGATACGCGGTCCCGGAGTGCTGCGATCGGGCCAGGTGGCGGCATTGTTTGGTCGCTATGCACGGACACACACACACACACCCAGTCAAGATAGCTGTGCAATACGATGGGTCGAGGCGCGCTACCCCAAAAACGATCATGGATACCCCAATGGACACGTGTCCATAGGCACGCATGCGAACGTGCGTGCGTGCGAACGTGCGTGCGTGCGTGCGTGCGTGCGCACCCAGAAATCTGCAGCGTAAACCGCTTGCCATACGTACGATCAATTGCGCTTGGATTGCTCCGTGCTACGCGTGCAGTGTGGATAGCGCTCAAAAACACGAGGCAAGCATCTTCCTACTCGATCATAGTCAAGCTACTGATGGAAACGTCGAGACACTGAGCCGAAGCATCATTCATGGACAAAACAGGGCGCTGCGAGGTGTGTTCAGGGACACGACTCGGGGCAAGCGTCGACTGCAGTAGCAAGTACCGATGTCCAGTCTGCGGGGTGCGCTACGGTAGTGCACAGTGTTTCCAAGAACATGTGCCTCGCTGTTCGAGTCAGTACAGAACGCTGGGTGCACAACGCGCTCCAACATGGAAACGTACGAAAGGGGTCGCGGTGCCCGAGCGTGACCCCGCAGCACGCGCCGAGTCGTTCGCGAAGCGGCTCGCGCTTCTGGTAAACAACAGCTCGAGCGGCCAGACAGCAGACTCTGTAGAAGACCAGGCTACGCTAGAGTATTTGCGCGCACAGGTTCAGCAGCAGCGAGAGACCATAGAGTTTATCGTGGAGCCGCGCGTGAGTCGCACGAAGCGCATGGAGAGGCTCTCGGGAGTGCTTGCTTCGGCGGGCGAGTTTGCGTGCTTTGTGAAGAGTTTGCTTGAGTTTGTCCAGTTTCGCTCAAGCTTTGATGAGCATGGAAGCTAGCTCCTCTCTTAGACACAAGACAGATGAGCGCGCGCCGGCGGCGATCTTGCAGCCGGACTTGCTAGGGCATCGAGGCAAGGCCTGCGTGAGACAAAACAAAGGGCCACAGATGTGTGGTATAGCTTCTCGGCTGCGGACTTTGGTGCCGAGTATCTTATCATGTACCCGTGAACATTTTTGCTCCTGCGAACCGTGCAAGTCAGAGCTATAGGCACCCACATGCTTCTGTTGATATCACAGGGACCGGGTACGCGTGGCATTTTTAGGGTCAAGCTAACAGCGGCGGATTTGGCGCTACGGGCATCTTCTTAGTTTAGGAGCATTCCCTGGTATGGAACAGCGCTGCTGCACAGATATGGATAGGGCTAGTGGCAACCTCGTGAAAACCATGACCAAAAGCGTGATCGTATGAGCCCAGTACATGACCAGCGGGTTTTGCGAGCTACCGCAACGATGAGAGAAACAGTGGTCCCGATCGTGTATATGCGCTGCGCGGAAGAAGCTCGCAGTTTGAGATCGATCTGCTGTGGAGATGGTGAAATGTGTCCGTGGGGGGCCATGTGTCGCAACTGCTTATGTTACTAAAAATATGCCCCCTTGTACCATGCATGGGTGACGCTTGTACATGATGCCTTGTCGTGCTTCGCGATTGCTCCAGCATAAACCCGAAAATCACCAGAGTAAAGAAGCGCTATGCTGTGATTTTGATGATGGCCGCAGCACACTTCCCTGAAAAGACTTGCCTCCGGCGTCGATACGCCGCCTAGTCGCCTGCGCTACTGCACGTCAATCGAGTCGGCGGCAGGATTATAGATTCTTACGTGCTGCCTGATTCGCGCAGTAGAGATGAATGACGAGGGATTCTGGGGCGTAGCTTGTTCCGACGGTCGCAGTGACTGGCCATGCAAATAGATTCTTGGCGAGCGGCACGAAAGCGGTGTGATTCAATGCGTCTCCTCGGGGCTCGCTCACTGCCTGGTTTGGTATCTACCATTCGCAAAGTGGGCCTCGTGCTGCATCAGTTTGGCGCTCGAAAGCCGGCTGTAGATCGAAAAGCCGGACGAGAACCAACTTGAAAACTCGCTGGACTTGAACACAATGGCTTGCACTGCAAAAAACCAGCGGCGCATGCATGGCACGTGCGTATTTCCGGGCTCGACGAACAATCGAAGCCTGCTGATCAGCCGCAAGTGATATAAACAGGTCGTACTTGTTGCCTACCAGAATCGGAACCGCTGTGACGTTGAGTAACCGCACCTGCTGGTACCAGTCTCGAATGGAGATCAACGTCGTTTTTCTCGTGAGGTCGAAAATAAAAAGCATGGCTGCGGCGTCACTGGTCACCAGGGGAAGCATCGTTCGGAATTCACTTTGACCTCCCAGATCCCAGACAGAGAACACGATGTCTGTGTGCCGCAGAGAAACGGAGCGTTCAAGAAAATTCACTCCTAGTGTCATGATATAGTCCTCGTCGAAGTGGCCTTCGCAGTATCGCACCATAAGGGAAGTTTTCCCGCAACCGGCATCGCCCACCATGCCCACTTTGAGGGTTAGCGAGGATCGGCGCGGACGACGGGCAAGGTACGGCGCCTCGCCTCCGAATCCCATCGACACAGACGAGGACGAAGGAGGTGAGCTGGGAGTCTGCTCAACCTCATTCTCGTCCAGTGTTTGAGCGGCTAGCGTACTTGCTGCCTCATCTACAGCATCCGTCGGCTCCGCCGGCACATCCCCCCTCGCAAGCTCGAGCGCGACCTCCTCGTGCTGCTGCGTCCGCGCCTCCGGACTACTTCTCAGCGGCGATTCTGCTCGAGTCATTGGTTCTCCGTGCGGGCTGACAGACACCAGGCGCCTCGGCGAGACAACCTCGTTCCACTCAGACATGTCCCCTATCGCGCTTTGTTCCCGTTATCGAGAACCTATTCACACACAAACAAACACACACACACAAAGCTCCCAAACGAAGCTTTAGCGCAGAATCAACAATCACAATGGCTTCCGACCGGCACCACTCGGCTGAAGCACAACACTGCGTAGCACGGTTTCTCTCACACGAATACACAGGCAACCACAAACTGTCAAAATAGGGTGCACCGTTTCCCTAAGCGGGAACCGCACCAGACACCCCCCTGGCGCAAGCGCTGTGCGTCTGGGAGGAGCACCCGACCTCAAGGCGCCGTTGGAACCTCCACGAAACCCTCACACGAGAACCCAAATAGGCCCAACGGTTTGTGAGCACTCTTCAAATCACCCAGTTCCGAAGAACACAGCGGTCTCGAGACGCAACGTCCCGTGAGCGAAGCACGTCTTGCGTTCCTGCTCGCTGACCCCAGCTGGCAGACAAGCCTCCAGCTTGACACGTGCAGCTGCGGCTGCTGCTGCGACGGCGGCGGTGGCGCTATAGGGATCCGCACGCCCGAGCTGCCCAGGTGCATACAGCCCGTGGCGTTCGCGCGCATCGCGCAACCTCAGAACGCTGGACGTTCACTACCAGCGCAGTGATTGTTTTATGTTTTAATTTTGGAAATAGTTGACCCTGTTCAGCGTTCCTCGACTGCGCGCTTGCTGGTCAGCGCGCGGCGAAGCATCCATCGATCGATCCACACGCCCGAACCCCGAGCCCTGTCACCCATGCTGTTTCTCGGATGGCATCAGGCAGCTGCTCTGATCGCTCATGCGATTTGAAAGGCAGCTGCTCTGATCGCTCTTGCGATTTGAAAGGCAGCTGCGTGTCTATCGTGTGCATGGATGCGAGATTGGCGCGTGCGCGCGCGCGCCGTCAACAACGCCACGGCACTCCAAACGGTGCTAGCGCGGGCGTGCGCAGCCGTGCGCAGGCGCGCGCGAAGCAGATGACGCCGGCCGGCTGCTGGCTGCTGGCGACGCCTGCTGGATCCCGTTTGTAACGCGGGCGGAGCAGCGCCTCTCGGTTGGCGATACGTCTCAGGTATCCTGGGCTGCTGCGTACCTCGAGGCAAGGTGGATTCGAAAAGAAAGCTGCTTTTTGGGGGTAGTTGCGGTGATTGAGGCGCGTGTTCACAGACGAACGGGCAAGTTCGAACCGGCACTGGTGTCTTTGGAAGGAAGAGCCTTCGCAGAGCGTTTGAATGCCCGAGCTGGGTGACGTGTCCGCTTCTAGCAGCTTTGATGCGTTACTGGCCTCTGATGATAGCACAGCCTCGGAAGTAGAGTCCGAGTTGTTCGCTGAAAGCGAAGGCTTGTTGGACGAGGACACGTTACGGCAGTTACAGGAAGAGCTGTCCCTCGAGGACTTGGACATTGAAAGCGAAGAGATCGAAAGAATTTTGGAAGAACATGAGGAGGAAGAGGATGCTATCAGTCGAAGTGCCTCTCCCAGCGGTAAGCGGGAGCACCAACCCGTACGCGCCGGGGCGTCTCGCTACCGACCTGCGCAACAAACGGAAAGAGTAATAGCGCGGTCGACGGAACCAGCTGATTTGGAGCTCAGCACTGTTGACTTGAGTTTCGCTAGTAGTCTATTCGACAGTGATTCATTTGTTCTAACAGACACCACATCTTTTCCGAGCACTGCTTCCACGCCAACGGTGATTGAAACCAGGCGGCTTGCTCGCAAAGCGCGGTCTGGGGAGCGAACTCACCCCGCAGAGCCGCGACAAACACCGTCACGAGCGACACCCGACACGATGCTCTCAGACGGGAGCATTTCCACGATTTCCCCGAGGCAGCCCGCGGATACCCCCATAGATCATGACTGGCCGACACCGGGTCCGGCAGCCGTGACGACGAAAGCGGGTTCAAGGCGACGGTATTCGCCGACGTGTAGGGAATCTTCCGCGTATGGATTCAGAGCAGCGCGCAAGCAACTGAGTGCGAATGTTGCTCTGCAAGCAGCAGCAATGCAATCGCAGCGCTTGAAAGCAGAACTAGATCGACTTGCACACGAGCTACAGTCCAGTGTGGTTAATGGATATGGCAAATGGCACCGGGAACCGACGGCGCTCGATACCGAGCGATCACACAGAGACTGGCGCCCTCGTGAGGTCCACGAAACGCCACGTCTCCTGCCTCGGCTATCCGCGCAGTCATCGTCTTCGATCCTATCACCAGATTCGTCAGACTCGAGTCCACAGATTGATATGGCGGAAACCGAGCCGAGCCACGCTCCTGATACGTGGCTTGAAAATCGCGTCGTCGATGCCCTGGTTCGCAAGTATCTCAGAGCGGACATGATTCATCATCTGATCAAGCGGATCGACAACGATCCGTTACTACAGCCTTCGTACCGAATGAACATTGACGTGGCCCGCGTTCCCGCCTCGTTGCGGCTGGTACCGTGCTGACGACAATGAGTTGATCATCGTTTACATCCGTGAGATTGGAGTCTCCGACCATCTACCGTCGGCACCGAAGACGCGCATATGGCTCTGGTTCAGCATGCGCTGGATATCAACGCATGCACCTGCTCGAGCGGATGCTCGGCGGTGTAGGTGCCTTGACGTTTCAGTACGCCCTGCAAGCTGGGCCTTTCAGATATCATTGTTCAGTGTCGGCGCCGGTACTCGCGTTCAAATCGTGCGTGCTCAGTCCCGTCAGCAACTTTGGCGTCACTGGCGTAGGCACTTGAGCTATCGATGCGGAGAGGGCACTACACGAAAGCATGACCCAGCTTTCCGCTTTGCTCCTTGCAGATATGCGAATATACCCTCTGCAATCACGCGATCGCGGGGGCACTGATTCCCCTGTCGCAGGCGCTGGAATGATGATACAGATAAATGTTCTGCAATATCGGGTTACAGAAACACTGCAGAGACTCTCGAGCCAAGAAGCTAGCCACGGAACGACGTATGTGACCAACAGCGGACGAAGCCTGCGTTTCAAAGCATCACTAAGCGTTTCCTTCAAGCTACGTATTGCACTTAGCGAAGCGTCCTGCGCGCCAGTCAATCGCTAAAGACGATATCAGGGGCCAGACTTGAAAAGTGTGACGCAAGGCGCCTGCGAATGCCGTTGCAGTCTCATGGGCTGACGAGTGCCCCCTACAATCCGTAGACAGCACCTGCGCCGAACAAGCGCGTCGAAGCCTCTGCACCAGCTGAAATGTCCCGCAGATGCTCGTGACAAGCAGTTAAACGTCAGCCGCTACCGTCGTATGGATGCGAGCGAGCGGTGCGCATCTTATAAAGCGCAAGCTCGTCCTTCTAGGAAACGGCGGGTCCGAGGGTACGCGCCTCCTGCAACCCATGCGAAAGCCACGAAACAAATCGGGGACACGCTGGTCCCCGTGAGGGTGCAAGCCCGGGCGACATGCCGCTTTCTCAGGTGGGTCGCATCATGTTTGGACTCGAGTTTTTCTTCGCACGTAACGTATATCGCTGGATTGAGGAACACGTAGGAACTTGGTCAGCAATCGCTGGGATTCACTCGTAGCCGCTTCAGCCTCGATAGGTCAGGTGTTCCGGCTGTAGGCTGCGGTCGGCGATCAGGAGTTTCAGCGTAGAGAGCACTGGCCGTAGATGAAAGCACCTGAATACGGACTGGGGAATCCTGTGCGCTGGGTGTTGCAGCATGAAGGCGACGGGCGCCGAGGCCACAACAGCCCCTGAATCAGTCATCAGAAGGTGTCATCGTATACCAAAGACTAGAATTTTGGATGTCGCTGACGACGAGTATGCCGTGATACGAACTGTGTTTCAGAGCATGCACAAAGCATGCGCATAATGTTGAACGTTTATACAAGGCGTCCTTATCGATGCAGTTCGCTGATCCCGTTCAGGCATGCGTAAACATTGCGGGACAGTCGTTTCATCCCACTTGCTTCCTTGTGACCGTACCAGAATATTATTCTCGTTATATCCGAGAACCAGGATCATGCAATGTTTGTTTCGCTTCGAGAGCTTTGGTCTGGGAGGATGGTGAGATTTTTCGTCTGGGGGCTATGCTTTTCATTGTCTCTCGCGCGGCGAAACCGTGCAGGTTGTTAACCTCCTCTCGTGCTGATGCGCAACATCTCCGGAATGTTGCGGCACTCGTTGCCCTCACAGTTCCATGTTGTACCTCGGGTGGGCGAATACTCTCCTGCCCTCGCATCTGACACGCATTCAGTGCAGCAGTTTGTGAGTTCGAGTACCATACGACCTCCTGTCATTTTCTTTCGTTTCTTTGCTGGTCATGGACTTCGTCGGCATCGCTTTCACAATCGTGCAGCGACCTGCGCAACGGGAACACCTGGTCGACATCCGGGAACCATCGATATTCGTCACACACACACACACACATTCGGCAATTCCCTTAGCTTCTGATCTGTCGCTGTCAGTGCACCGCGTTTGCGACGGAGAGGTCGGACGCTATGCTCGCTCGCACTCTGTTCTCGCACCCGATGACCGTCTCTTCGTCACTCAGTAGCATACGGGCGTGCAAATCCCGTGGGTTGCTTTCTGTTCGAGCACGTGATGGAGGAATCGCAGTCGCTGGAACCCAGAACGAGTTATGTGCTTCAGTCATTCGGGGAACACGCCCAGGTATGTTCGCAGATGAGTTTTGTACGCTTCCGAGTCCGTCGTCTCGCCAATGAAGAGACGAGCAGTCACATCCCCCATGTGTTCGTTCTGTTTTTGAGCTTTCTCGCGCTGTATACGGACGTTGCCTCATGAACATATCTTCTGCTGCTGTGATGACGCGTCTTTCGCCCTGAAATCGAGGCAACAAAGTTGTCTAGGTATGGGAAGACCCGACCAGACGCCAACAAGTCTTTGGTTATCTTTCAGAGTCGGAAGGCTTTCATCGTTTCCCATTTACCCTGAGATATTCTTCGACGCTCTCAATCAAACGCTAGCACCGTACGCATCCGGGAGAAAACGGAAATCAATTGGAATGTTTGTAGTTTCGGCAGCTTCGATATCAACGTTTCCGTCGTACGCCCTGCTCTGCATTTCTCCACCTGATTGCATTTCGTCGTGATTCATTTTCGCGATGTCATGGCGTCGTTGGATGCTCACGACGCTCAAGTAATTGCAAGAGATATGACCATTTGTGAAGCCAGGCTTCTTCGGTCGGAGGGCGAACGTCTCGGGGCGGAGTTCATCTCTTCTGTCTTCTGCACCGCATTCTCAACAAGTGTTCGAAGCGTTCACACGCGCTTCCAACAGTGTGTAATACAGAGAAAGGCTCAAAGATGTCTTCGACGAATGCTTCAGAGACAAGCCTTCGGGAATGCGTCTTGTCCTCCACGCTCACGGCCGCCAAGGACATGTTCGGTTTTGCTTTCTCGATCTCTCGGGGGGGAAACGAATCTCGAGACTAACCAACGATCAAGCGGGTGCGGCACCGACAATCTCTGTTTCTCTTTGGAGACGCTCATCGTTTACTTTCCATGCATCTGCTCGATGTAATGAGCGATACGTGACCCAAAATTCCTTAGGATATGCGTCGTTTCTATCGCCGCCTTCGTGATGGAAAGCTCCGGGCGCATTTGCATCATTCGAAGAAAATACAGATTCCTTGACGCGCACCGTTCTTGCCTCTCGGTTTGCGCTTCGGTTCTTTTGGGTCAGAGCGGAACGCATGCACCAACACTTGACATGGAACTCGAGCCGATGTTCCTCTCGAGTTCGTTACAGCTCCTCTCGGTACAGGCGATCCAGCAAGCGCGAAAAACTTCCCATCAGGGGACGGGAGAGGTAGGGGGTTGATGGATACCTCACCTCGCACTGAAAAAAAACACACACACAAAAAAACGTAAGAAAAGAAAAATGCGCATAATCGGCGAACCCTGGCCTAAGTAAACGTTTTGTCAATGAAAAAAATCAGGGGACGGGAGCGTATTTGTGGCCTCTTCGCTCGCCCATTTTCGGACCTTCACGTACCTACATTCTTTCAGTACCTGTGAGACGGGAAACAAACAATCGTTTGAACTAGGTCAAGGGTCGCGTGAGACGGGGAGAGAGTTCTCAGCATGTAGAAGTTCACAAGGATGTGTGCCTCGATTTCCGGTGAGTTGATCAGGATGAAGAAACAAGCGGCGAGGGACTTTATTCGTACGCGATGACGTTCTCGGGAGAAAGAGTTCAGCTTCAACTTGAAAACGCAAACGTCCCCTTGGATCACCTCTTCCCGATCGTCGCCCGTTCTCTCCCCGTTGGAGCATCGAGCGGTACATCTCTTCCGTACACCAGAGCATATGTGTTGCCCCTCTAACCCTAAAGACTCAATTTCTCCTCCCGATGAAACGCATCTTCGACCGCTGATTCGGTCAAGAAAGCCGGAGAGTTGACGTATTTTTTCGTTGCTGCATAGCAGGTTCCCCAGTTTGACACGAGCGCTTGGAAACCAGAGACTTGACATCGCCTTTCTCGAAGCTGCATAGCAGGTGCCGCGCGTTGCCATGAGCGCCTCTGATTGCATTCCTGATGTTTAGATCCATACATGTACAAAACTGGTCTATCATCATCGGTTCGTATCGACGCACACCCCAGCGCTGGCATCACAGAGGCGGCACCCTGTGCCCTGCTCATGGTCGATCGGGCACCTCGGCACCGTCCATTTGAACCGCTGCTTTGTTGTGGCTCTCGGTGACTGCAACGAGTCGCAACAAGTACACCCTTTGGTCACCATGGACAGTGAAGAGAAGCGCTGGCGTGTACGAGTTGTGCAGGACGCAGCGCAGCGCAAGGTTCTGCTCCGGTTTCTCGGTTGCACGGAGGCACGTTGCCCCCTGGGGCCCTTGCGTTGGCAGCGCGCTCAACGTAATAGGGTCCAGCTGGAAACCAGCACTGTGTCCTTTGAAGGTCCGCTGGTTGAGCTCGATGGCTCCTGGGAGGCAGGGGCCTGGCGGACGGCGCGTCTCGAGGCCAGTGCTGGGCGAAAGGCGACCAGCGGTCAGCACGTGTTGATTTTTGTCGATGCTGCAGCTCAGGAGCTACAAATTGTGCCGATCGCCAGCACTGCCACGCTTCGAGCGGGTTCATCGAATACAGTGAGCTCTTTAGTGCCTTCATTGGCGCTTCAGCAGAACTCCGGAGAGACTGCAGCAGCGGACGGCGCTCAGCTCCCCGACGAGCTCGCTGTCCAGTCGCAGGCGTCCCGGGAAGCACACGAGGCGCGAAACGCACTCATTGCAGCGTTTGGGAGCAAGCGCCAGAAACGCGCACGTGCCCTCTCTTTGGCGCGCCACGTAACGAATGAGAACGTGCAAGCGGCAGAGGCAGCTGTCCAGGGAGACGCCACAGACGACGACGCTGGGGACTCTTTGAACCAGCACGTTACCGACGTAGTGGAGCGCGGTCCATCAGACCACGTACGCAAACGCGATGCTATCTCGAGAGAAGCTCCGCCACCGAGTCTCCGAGAGGCCACCACCGAGAGCGTTCGGTTGGTACCGCCGTACAACTCGGAGGCGACGACACCTGAAACAGCGTATCCCCTGCTGGGTGGCTGCCTCCCGAGCCGCTTCTTCAGTGCATACAAGAGCAATGCCACCGAACTTGAATCACTTGGAAGCGATATGAAATACGCGAAAAGTCTGAGGGAACAGTTTACGAGTTCCCGAAAGACCGCAGATACAGAGACGGCAACCTCGCTAGAACAGCCGCCCGCCAGCGCTGCCGCTGAAGCGCTGCCATCTACGACAGCTTCTGTAGGTTCGAACCCTCTTTTACAGCGATGCACGCACCTCTACCTTTGGATTCTGCTGGAGTGCTACCATCGCTGGCCACGACAATTACGCGTACCGGCGTCTCGTGAGCACGGTCTGTCGGGAGATACCGCCGATGTGCCCGAGCCGCTGCGCTGGCTGCCGTCCTGGCTGGGTAAGCTTCTGCTGGAGATTTTCACTCAAGCAGATTGTACCGAGACCAAAAGAATAGTGGAAAAAGAGCGCATGCTGCATCATATCCTCGTTCTGTACTTGCACTGCAGTGGTTTTCAAGACCAGCCCGTCGATGCTTTGGCGGAGGCTCTGCGTCTGCCGCCTGCTCGTTGCGCGACCTACTTCAAGTACATGGGCCTGAGTGTGCGACGGGTGCGTTCTGCGGCACCAAACAGCCCAAGTGGCGCCAATCGCAGTGGTCTATTTGTGTCGCTTGATCGCTTGCCGCTGCAGTTCCCGCGAGCAGTTCGACGGCAGCGTCTGCCATGAAGCACGATTTACTCAAACACAAACACAATCGCGTTCGTACTGGAAAATAGAGAGAAAACGACGACGCCGGCGGAGCGGTATCAGTAGCGCTAGCTCGAATCGCACGATTTATCGACGCATCCCGGTTGCTGACTCCAAGCGCCTGGATTATTGACACTCCGGGGTCTGGTTTCTGTCCACGATCGCGTTGCAGGGCCGTCTCGGGAAGCGGCATCATACGCAACGCGGGATAGGTGCAGCGCGTGCGCTCGACGTGGCGCGAGCTTAGATGCGAGCACTCGGGTTTCTTAAACAACCCCGCCGATATTCCACAGGTATGGGATCGTTTGGAAGAAAAGGTATCTCCGATAGCGTGTCCAATGCGGAGCGGTTGCCTCTTCACGGAATCCATGATGTCGCCGCTGACTGCGCTCACAACGATTGGCTGTCAGATGCACCTGAAAAACGGAGCCGGTTGCTCTGTTTCTGCGTTTTGATGGCGTTTCTGAACTTTTCTATCAAATGTGCAGCCTTGACGTTCAAATTGTATCAATTAGAGCTGACGAACTCATATATAGCTGGAGGATTCGCCGTCGTCATTCTGGAGCGGAACCTCTGCCGCTCTTTTCCGCTGGAATCCGTGACGCAACGAGAATCGAGATGAATCGCGGAGCCTGCGATCCGCGATTGCGAAAATAACTGATATCAGGAAGCACTACGTATGGGCAAGCCTCCATATTTCTGCTTTCCTTATGTACAGCATGGTCAAACCACGCATTCTGCAAGTTTTCGATATCTCTGTTGCAAGGCGAGTCGTCGACGCAGCAACGAACAAAACTGGATTGACGAAGCAACGAACTGGGCGTCGTCCCTGGCGACTTGTTTAGAAGCTTATGCCGAAAGCTCACCAACTTTTTCACGTCAAGTAATCGATTTTGCTCTTGGGACAAGCGCTTGTCTCTCTGTGTTCAGTGAAGAATCGGTATTCGACAGCTGCATGACACCGTTCATGGGATACGCTTTCAGAGGCCCCTTCTCTTCTGTTTACATAGAAAACAGTCGTGGACATCGACTTGAGTCATCAAAGCAATTGCTTCCAGTGGAGCGTGCGTCACCGCTTTGCACGCTAGGAGTGTAGACGGATCAACATATCTCGACTTGTTCGGTAATCCGGATTTCCTCCCGGGACCTGTTTCATCATGCACAGTATCGCATTTCACAGATCCTCCATCAAATAGAAAGACGTGCGCTTGGTTGTGCGCCGGCCAGCGCACTCGCCGACGGTATCGTCGAGAAGAAGCCCGGAATCGTAGGGTACGGCGACAGGCGTGCAAAAGCGAGAGGGTATCGAATAGAGCCGTCGCCATCCCTCAAGAGCATGTGCCGTGCGATGAAGCAGGTCTTTACGCGCCACAGTCCGGTCCACAGATGACGAGTGATGGCGGACACATGAGAACATCTGACCTCACCAGGTGTCAACACTGCGAAATGCACATCGAGGCTTGGTAGGAAGTAGATGAACACGGCAAGCGAAGAGTCCACCGCAGCTTTGGCCTGTGCATGAAATGGTCAGAAACAGCCTGAAGCTGCCAATTTGGGATATTCACGCTGCCGTCAACGACTTTCGACTGCTGATGATGGAGCTTGCGGAACAGAAACGACCAGAGTATTTCGAGTCTGAGACAAGCGAACGAAAAAGGAATCCTTCAGAGAAGAGCCCACGGGGACTCTTGTCGCTGACAGTGGAAAGGCACCCAAGCTTCATCGCATACGTCCGAGGTAGGTCAGAGGAACTGTTCGATTTTATTTTTGCGTGGATGAAGCAGATGTGCACCGATGGAGGTCGTTTTTTCCAAGCAGTCTGTCTCCGGCAGCACGCAACGGGTCAGCGATATCGACACAAGGGCGACATCGAGAAACGCCGGCGTTATAGCTGGGGCCATGCGCTCTGGAATACCCCTCTAAAGCAAGCCCTATTTCTTCTTGTATGTTTTTCTCGCAAGTATTCAACAAAAGGAATGAATTCAGTGGATCGAAGAAATGTTGCTGAGATTTGGGATGCTGTCATTACCAGCCTACGAAAAAGAGCATCGCTTTTACGCGTCAGTTACTCTATGCTCATCTGGTGCACGAATGACGCTTCTGTTCGTGCATAGCCCGAAGGTCGTGCTCCCAAAGATAGAATCGCCAAACACTGCCTATGTGACTGTCTGCTCGTCAGTCCATTGCACGCGGTGCGTCCTTTTAGGTATACTGTCGAAAAGCCACAGAATATAAAGCTCGCATAATATAGATCCGAACGGTGATGAAGAAACACAGATGGAAAGAAAAAGCAAGGCGCTTCGATGACAAGTGTCGCGTGTAGAACTGCTCAGAATCGGTATCGCACTGAAGCACGAACGCTTACCTCAGGACAGACGGATGTTTGTCGCATTCACCGAGCCTGTATGCACCGAAAACGGTAGACCTCAATACGACTACTCAAACACTGGCGGGCCGCTGATCGCAAACAAGGTACGATTGGCCGTTACGAGGCCACCAGGACTAGAAGCGATTCAATCGTGTGGTCGCCTACAAATCGACATACATACCAGATCTTTTCGTAGCTCAGCGATCCAAGAAACACGAAGCGTAGCTTGAGCTTCCCGCCTTCTTCTGTTCCGTTCTTAGATAACGTCGCTTTCGATCAATGCGGAACGGTTGCGTAGTGCATAATCGACATTCATGTTGCGCTGCTCTCCTTATCGTGCTATTGCCCATGGATCAACCCAGTCGAAGACGTCTTCGATGTTGACAAACGTTATTTTCACCCTCTCAAATCAATGGGACACTCGTTCGCATCGGTGAAACCGTTCATCCATTCGTTGCTCTCTGGCTTCGCCGGCCCCCGGTGTGCTGTGTTGCTTCTCTTCGCGTTCGCGGGAGGCAGCGGAGCGGTGCGCATCGGTCCGCAGCTGTGCTCGCATCGGAGAAGACAACGAAACGCCGCGTGAGGAGTGGTACACACAAAGAGGGGATGGATTTCAGTGTCAGGATCCATCCAGTGCGCCTGTATCCCGAGGGAGAAACGGACGTGGAGTCTAGCGAACCCATCCATGCCACTTTGCCAAGAAAAAGAAATGGAGCAGACTCTATCTGACAAGAACGAGACAGATCGACAAAGACGGGGGCGAGCAGGCACTGGAACCAACGGTAGCGTCATTCCGGACGCAGTGTCAAGATCTCATATCCAGAAAAATAAACATGGAGAATGTTTCAAAATGCAGGATGCAGGACGCGAATGACGGATCCCGTAGCTTCTGACTCGAGGCTTAGTTGCTTAGCTCCTCATGCCATGATGAGCCTCGTCAAGCAGCTCTTCCTCGGAGTTCGGGACGCAGGACTGTCTACCGTCCAAATTCTTTCGGAACTCTTTCATCAAGCTTTCGTGCGACAGTACAATTGATACACGGTGCAGAAGACGCAATTCGGTCTGATCGTCGGGTCAGAGGTTTGCACTTGTGCTTCTCGGAGCCGTTTGCCGCGTCGCGGCGCTATCCCGGCGATTCACGAAAATCCTACCGCACCGGGGCCAAAAAGTATCAAACCGGCAAACGAGACTCGTCTTCAATCATTCAGGGTAGACGAAGAGAGCTTCAGTCCGTAAAGAGCGTGGATCCCACTTATTAGAACATCGTAGCCACCGTCGCCGCCGCACCCCTAAAATCAAGAGAACGGTGCCAAACACCCGCTACGAAAGCAGTTCACGCTATTCAAACTTTCCAGGGCCCGGCACGATCGATCGTCCGCCATGAGCGAGGCCAAGACGCATATGAACAAGTGGAATGATGGAGGGAAACATCAGCACCTACCTCGACGCTCTGTGCGCTGTGTCGAGCATGCAGCGAATGTGTCGTGCGCCTTTTCCAGCGCGTTTCTGGGCGTCCGAAGAACTCGCACGGACGATATTTGGCAAACGTACACGAGAGAGCGCTCTGCTAGCCTAGAGTCACTGTTGTACAGAAGCAAGAAACTTGCATTCGATAACTTGGTTAATGAGTTGGGAACGGATATTACCGACGAATCGTTTCGCTTAATTGTATCCTCTGGTGCTGGACGTACAGTGCCACGCCGGGACGGCACGCTTGCTCCTTACACGAGAGCCTTCAACGAGTTCAGGAACCGATTCTGTACGATTCGCGTTGATGCGTTCAAGACGACGACGTGCACGGATCACGAGCACGGGTGCACGCTGAAACAGGTATAGAAGAAGGGCGTGAAACGGAGCCGGATGCCTGAGAAGAGGCGTGGTAAGCTGGCTGGAAGTCACATGGCGTGGCAATCGGAAGCTGAGGGGCTTTCTATGGTTAGGCTCCGCTGCACCGATGCGGAAAAGCAGTGTCCGAACCAAGAGCCGAACGCCTCAATCAACATCCGGATCTGTCTCATGTTTCGGGAGCGTCCGGCAGCTAAAGTCGAGCGCGCTTTCAAGGAAACGGTTTTGTATTCAGTACGGACAGTGTGCTGAAATTCCGAACACCCTCGATTAAAAAAAGGTGACCATGAATGGGAGAGGGGACTGCATTCTCCCCTGGATCAATGTACTGGTCAGGTACGATTCGGCGATAAAAGAAAGCTGGAGCGCCATGTATCTACACATCGGGAACGTTTTTCCCGAGCAATCGATGGCACAGCATGGTGCTCCATTCTTCGATAGTGCTACGTATAAGCGAGAGACACCGCGTTGACATAGCGATGCTGTCCTGCTTTAGATACGGCTCTATTGTGTAGAGGCACCCCCGCTTGCTGCAGCGCGAGCGTTGCTCCTTCCTGAACACGGCCAAGACAGATGTTGACGACAACAGGCCTCTGGGTGAATGCCATCCCGTCGTTGTCCAATAGCATCGTATGCCCATCATCAACAAGCCAAGATCCGGTCCGAGTTCTCGTGAGGGCAACGACCAGTACCCGCAGCGTAGCCAGCGATTGAGATTTGCAGTCGTTCACCTCATCGCCACTACAGCGTTCCCGCCGATGCGTCTCAGGCCAGGGATCGTCGGCGAGCTGGTCGAGCGTGGTGCTCTCCTACGTCTTTTGCGTCTCCAGGTTAGCCCCGGCGGAGTAGATCGGGCGCTTCGCGGCCTCCTCTCGTGCCGTGCGACGCGCCCAAGCGTCTGCAGCAACGAGATCATCCAAAGTAGGTGTTTGTTTCCAGTCGCTTGTGTCATGCCGCTGCATGGTGCGCTCGATGACCGCGGGAATCCCCATAAAATCCAGTTCGTTACGCAGGAAAAGCTCCACCGCGACCTCGTTCGCCGCGTTCAGCACCGCCGGCATGGTACCGCCACGGCGTCCCGCAGCGTACGCGAGAAGCATGCATGGATACTTGTCGTGGTCAGGCGCGCGAAAAGTTAGACTTCCCACTTGAACGAGATCCAGTGGGCGAAACGCCTCAATCCGAAGCCGATGAGGCCAGGACAGCGCGTACAACAGTGGAAGACGCATATCTGGCCATCCGAGTTGAGCGAGAACGCTCGTATCCTGAAACTCGACTGCCGAATGAATGATCGACTGGGGATGGATGACAATTTCGATGGCGTCGTAATCGATGCCAAAGAGAAAATGCGCTTCAATAACCTCCAGACCCTTGTTCATGAGCGTCGCCGAATCGCAAGTGATTTTCGGACCCATGTTCCAGTTCGGATGCTTGAGCGCATCTGCAGCAGTCACATGCGCTAAGCGCGAAACATCCCAGTCGCGAAATGCACCACCAGACGCCGTGAGAATGATGCGCCGAAGCGCGCCATCTGGCGCACCCTGAAGACACTGGAACAACGCAGAGTGCTCTGAGTCGGCTGGAGTCAGATGAATGCCGTACTCGTGAACTAGGGGCACGACCACGGGGCCACCCGCGATCAGTGTTTCCTTGTTCGCCAGCGCAATGTCTTTTCGGGCCTTGATCGCAGCAACTGTGGGCAAGAGACCCGCACATCCAACAAGCCCAGTGACAACGACATCTGCGTCACCGTATCGCGCACACTCGACGACACCGTCTTCGCCAGCAACAATGTGCGGCGGTTCCGGGACGCCACGCTGCCGCAGCGCCTCCCGATAGGTCTCGAGGCGGGCAGTATCACGTATAGCGACAAGTTCGGGCGAAAACTCGTGCGTCTGCTCCGCGAGAAGCTCTACGTTTGAACCGTTCGCCGCCAACGCTACGACAGAAAACTTGTCCGGACAAGAGCGCACAATATCCAGGGTTTGCGTTCCAATGCTCCCGGTGCTTCCCAAAATGGTGACGCGTCGGTGGAACGCCGTAGGTTGGAGCGCGTTCTCCAGCGCCTGGATGCTCTTCCTCGTGCCCACGGGTGCAGCACCCTGGTCCATGCAGACCCAGCGGGCCGGCGTACGACGCGCACTGCGCTGACGACAGGTGGCTCCACGAGTTGTCCACCCGCCAACCAAGAGGCGCACGCCAGCCGATGCCGCAAGGAAAGCACCCGGCGCGGTTGAGCTTCGAGGAGTCAGCAAAGCACCGCCTCGCGCTTGAAGCTGTTCGGGTTTAGCGTTCATATATTGGTTCAATTCAATATGAAAACAACGCTTACCATGCACGAGAAGAGTGTGCTGGTAGCCGGCCTCGGTGCAGCAGCGCAGCGCTGAACAGTGTACGGTATTCTGCAACAGCGCGTATGCGTGCGTGCGTATGCGTGCGTGCGCGATCGCAGCGAAGCAGGGAGATCCACTCGGCCGTGGGCGCATGCACACCCAGTCGTTGCACGCTGAGCGGCTGTCGCTCAGCGTTTCCACTGCGATGCTGTATGATGCATTGGGGCGAATTTTCAGGCAGCGAATCCGACGAGCGTTACAGTGGATGTGCGACGTATCGGTATATCGCGGAAGCTGTCCATACAAAGGCGAGCAGAGTGCCGAGTTTGACGGTCGCCTGCCGTGATCGCATGCTCCACGCAGGTAGCTGGAAACGATCCCGGTGTGCCTCTCTCTGTGCGATGCGAGGATTCCCCATTTAGATGCATCTCTGCGCTGCCTCTACGTCTAGTTTCTGAGCTGTTTGGCGTCTGGTGGACGAGCTCCTGATTCCAGGTGGAGCTTGGAATGGATGGTGGCGCCCGATTCGCTTACACGATGCACCGCTGGATGCGTCGGGTGTTCGTATCGGACGCGTTGCCGTTGGCATGTGCCGGATCATAACAACGTACTGGAGGCAGTCTATGCCCGTTTGAAAGACTTCATAGCAGGACAGTGGCGAAAATGCGGTCCGTGCAATACTATAGTGGTGCGCTTTGTTTATGCGTCGGGGTCCATTCGTATCATGGACAGTCCACGAATGCGGGAACAGATAAAGTCGTACGCAACGCTATCGAAATGCTGCAATAGACCGTAGATCTGCTACGTTTGTTTTGCATTGCACGAATGCATTCCGCTAAACCCGCCAGCAAATCCGTGCCTTGCTCGGAAGAGAACCATGCCGAAATCACGACACCAGTTTCCACAAGTCTCGATGGCGTGAAGGCGCGCTACGCACTGGGTCCTAGCACCAGCCTCCATGTCGATGCGGGCCGCGTATCCGGATTCACCGGCGCTGGCATCAGCGCATGCGCAAGAGACGCACGCCGAGCGTAGGCACGTGCACCATGCAGCAACGCTCCTGCACCGAGTTTGCGCATCTATGACCTCGTTGCGGGCGTATGTGGGCTTTCCGGCTGCGGACGAACAGATCGGCCAGTTGGTGCGCCTGTGGTGGTCGCTCGATACCGTGTAGCGCTCAGCGATGATTACACGAGGTACACAGCGCCGCTGGAGTCGCTTCCTAGCGCGTACAGGGAGTAATGCTGTTGCTATTGTGGTTGCTAGAGCGCAGAATTCGAGTCCATCGCACGACACTGTGGATACACCCGCGCTCGTGCCATGACCCATTGCATGCCTAGAGTGGCTACCGTACCCAAAACGTTGCGGCGCTCGTTGATGATGTCTTCGCAATGGACTCGGCAGGCGCGCTACAAGAACAACAGATCGCAGCGCATGCCGTTGGAGAAACCGAATCTAGCTAGCATGTGTCCGACACGTCTGGTCTTGTGTAGAGATGACGTCCATAAAGCACCGCAAAGCTTTCCGGTCTCTGCATGAACAGCGTAACGAAGCACTCAGCGTTGTAGCGGGTGTAAGAGAGAGCCTCCGCACTCGCAAGGTCCGCTGGTTGGTTCCGGCTCCTACTCCCGAAGGAGCGATTCGTCCAGAGTCTCTGGAACCTTGTCGTACTCAGCGAGGAACAGGAGTCACGCTCCTAGTTCCCCATAGCCATCATACATCCAGTGGCGTGATGGTTTGATTCATTGGACCAGAACGAAAGATTAGTCGAATCTACTGGTATCAGGTTGCAGCGTTTTCGTTAGAGCAGCCCCCGAATCACCCAAACTTGATTGTATTCAGTCGCGAGACGCGTACGCTGTACTTCTGAAAACGAGCACTGCCGTTCGACGCCCCGCGTACTCTACCAGGAAACTGTCTCGATCTGGTGCCCTGAACGAAAACGACACCGAACAGGAAACTGGATAGTGCCTATTGACTCTATGGTCGTTCGTGACGTGGACAACGGTAGGTGCTTCGAGTCCGGCAGCGGAAACCGGTGGTGACTCGTTGCTCCGCGTCGATCGACGACAACAACGACGGACGTCTATATCTGAAACAAGTTGCTTCCAGTGACCATGTCGACGGCTAATAACTTGTCGTCAACGCTGCCCGAGGCGTTTCAACACACCGCTGAGCGGCACGGAAGCCGAACTGCGCTCGTTCAGTATCGGCCGAACGCTTGCCACTACACCTATACTGAATACTATGAAGCGTGCGTGGACGTGGCACGTGCCCTGGTCGCTCTGGGAGTTGAACCTGGGGCAACGGTGGCCATATTCGGCTCGAATAGCCCCAAATACCTTATAGCGTATTGGGGTGCGTTGCTTGCTGGCGTGTTACCATACGGCATCTATCCGACGAGCAGTGAGGCAAGCTGTCGGCAGCTGCTAGAGCTTGGTCGGTGCGTCGTCGCTTTTGGGGAGGATGGCGACTGTGGAATGCGCCTCGTCGCAGCAGCAGCAGCAGCAGCAGCATTCTCAGAACTGAAACTAAAGCATCTCGTCTTATGGCCAAGTGCAGCGACGAGTCCCGACGATGACACCGTCTCGCAAACAAAAACGTTTGCGTCCATGGATACTCGTGTCATGTCGTGGCATACATTTCTGAATGCAGGATGCTCACTGGACGACGGGAACATCGTTCTCATGCACCGCCATCGCGCTCAGAACGCTGACCAAGCAGCGCTGATTGTCTTTACCTCGGGAACCAGCGGGACGCCCAAGGCCGTCGCGCTCTCGCATCGTAACGTCCTGTTTGTCATTGAGAGCGCACGGAGGCTCGTTCAGTTCGATGAGACCTGGCGTGGCGTCTCGTACCTGCCGCTGTCGCACGTGGCGGCTACCATGCTCGACATTATCGGACCCGCCATTGTCGGATTTTCTCTACACTTTGCAGATCCCGACGTGCTGCAGCCTGGTTCCCGTTCTCTCGTGCGAACGCTGCGAGCGGTGCGACCAGACTTTTTCGTCGGTGTGCCGCGGGTCTGGGAGCGCATCGCCGAACAGCTCCAAGAGGTCGCCGCGAGTCAGCCGGCACCAATCCGACACGTTTCCACCTGGGCGAAGCGCGTCATGTTCAGCGATATCCAGCGCTGGGAATATCCACAAGCAGACTGGTGTCCAAGCTGGTCGGCGTGGCTGGCCGACCGCCTCGTGCTTTGGCCTATTCGCCGAGCGCTCGGTCTCGATCGAGCTCGCATCCTGATTTCCTCTGCTGCACCCTTGGGACCTGAAACCCTCGACTACTTCAGCTCTCTGGGCATGCGAATCTGCGATCTCTACGGAATGACTGAATGCACCGGTCCGATTGCAATCAACCTCCCGAGGGCGTACCGAAGGGGGAGCTCCGGCCGGCCGCTACCGGGAACCTGCGTTCGCGTCGATGCCGAGACATCGGAGCTGCAGGTTCAGGGCTCGCACGTGTTCAAAGCGTACTTTAATGACCCGGCGAGTACTGCTGTTGCTTTTACGAGCGATGGCTTTTTCCGTACCGGTGATCTGGCGACAATCGATCGTGACGGTTTCATTTGGATCACTGGACGCTTGAAAGAGCTTATAGTGACAGCTGGAGGCGAGAATATTGCACCAGCGCCACTAGAACGAGCCCTGGAGAGCGCCATGCCGGCAGTAGCGCGCGCCATGGTGATCGGTGATCGGCGAAAATTCCTCAGCTGTCTCCTGTCGTTGCAGACTGCGCCTGACGGGGAGACGCTCATCGGCGAAGCAGCCGCCGTAGATGACGCGACTCGGACGGCAGCGGATGCATCGGCGGAAGCCGCAGTTCTTGGTACACCCTGGAATCGGTACGTGGAGCAGGGTCTTGCGAAAGCGAACAGACAAGCCGTTTCTCGAGCTGCGCAAGTGCGCAAGGCTTGGATTCTTCCCCGCGCGTTCTCTGTGGAAGATCAGACTCTGACACCTACGCTGAAGTTGCGACGCGCATTCATCGAAGCTCGTTATGCGGCGCAAATACAACGCTTGTATGCAGGTGGGTGAAGCGCCACATGGTTTGTTTCGGAGACGCATATCGCCTGCAGCATCCGAATTGCGCAGTTCGACGTTGGCGGCAACTGCTAGTGCCGTACGCGAGTCGAGTGCCTTTTCCATGACGCCGAAAGTCTTATGGGAGCGCGAAACATGCCACGGGAGGCAATGAGGCGGCGTTGCTCGTACAACGTAGAGAGCAACTCGGCGGGAGTCGGCACTCTGTGTGTCCATGCGTGCTGCTCGCGGCATACGGACACGTGTCCTCGCCTAGTGCGCTGCAGCGCACTACAGACGTCCATACGTGCTGTTCGCGGGACGCAGACACGTGTCCCGACGCAAATGGCTATCGACGTTGGAGTGCGCACGGAGGCTGCGCGTTCAGCGTCGACGCAGGCATAGCATGGATGCGCACCGCGAAACGCTTCTGTGAACGAGGCACTGGTTACTGCATCCAATGGAGTCGTGTTTGTTTTCCGGTGTACGTGGATGCCTAGTGTCTACAGGACGAAAGCTGTCTCGGTCGCATGCTCTCGGCGGCAGACCGCGATGCTCAGTCTCGCGATTCGGTTCCGCTTTTCCTTCATAGAATCAGGGGCGTGCTCATTAAAACCTCAGATACGAGATTTCATGCCCGCACGTTTTACGAACAAGGCAAAGCCAGTTATTAGGATTCGCTCCGCTCGTGAGTCGTCCCGCCTAGACCTACTGACGCCATGAAGGGGTCTCCCGACGGATGTCGTCGTCGTCGGCGGCGGCGGCTGCCGCATCGGCCCTTTCTGGTCGTTCTGTGATACGCATCACCGTGACCATCACCATGACTTGGAACACGAACTTGGTCTACGCATCATACCGTTCGCAGGCGAGCAATGGCCGCGAAGTTCATGTCCCCGTACCAATGCGATCTTAGAGGCGTCGGACGAACGAAATCCGCTGCAGGTGATCGACCTTGTTCAGGTCTCACAACTCAGTTTTGCTTCACTTGTGCTGCGGTGGATAGCAGGTGATCGAGAGCAGGATGCAATGCGCTCTATACCTCCTGGACGAATTCCCTGTAGGATAGATTCTTTACTGAACTGTATAAGGAGCGCCGCATGAATCCTCAGTGTCAGTCATACCACAGTACTCAGGTGGTTGGCGAACCCTGCAAGAAACAAGCAGATGCGCTTTGCGCCGAATACCGATATTATTCAAGACTTCTTGCGGTCAAGGGTAGGAAAACGACCTGCTGACTACCTTACGGAAAGCAAAAGCAACGATCGCAGCAGCCATCATGGGCGTCTCTGTTTCGCAACATCTAGTTCGTTTGGTCCTGAAAAACACTTGGATACAGTCGAAAAAAAAGTCTTAGTTCATGTACGGCCATTGTTTACCAAAAACGCATCAACAGCGTACCTGGAACTTCGCGATCGCTATGAAGCACAGGGATGTCGGTTTGTTTTTTCATTCGATCATAGTTCCTTCGGACGAAATGGTCGGAGCGTGAATGTTTTTTCTCGGAGATGGAGCCCGTTTTATGTGCGATCCAACTGGACGACGACGACACCATCTGTTCTAGCTGCGGTGGATTCATTTGGCGGCTCAGTTTCGCTCGTAGAGAAGGCTGGAACAACTGCATCAGCCACTTGCTCGAATTACACAAGACTTTTCCCTGACATCTGGCAACGTCCTTCTGTTGGAGAGCGTGGTATTTCACCATTTCCCTAGCGTTCGAGCTTGTGTCGAATCCGTCCCAGGAGTAGAGCTGCTTTTCTATCCTCCGTACGCTGCATGTTTCAACCACGTATAAGAAATGTTTTCTATTGTGAAATTAATAATCGCTCCACTGGGCGAATCGCTTGAGCGTTCTGCACGCTAACAACCCAGGGCACATGTCGTCTTTCTTGTGCGAGCTATCGTGCCTCTGGGAACGCCCTCACACAGGGGCATACAGAAATGCGTTCATTTCTAAGAAATAAAAAATCCAAGCAAAGGGTATGGGCGTGAGATTCAAGGATCCCGGAGGACAGTCATCCCCGGTCGTCGGAAACAAGCGAAATAAATCCGCATCTCACTAACCATCAAGCGAAGAAGAGCAAGTGATGAGGCAGCAAAAGTAAAAGGGGAGACAAGTGAGACAAGGTGTTTGCCCGACGACACGATAACTAGGCTGTAGCGGCACGCATTTTAGCTATCCTTTCGTTGATGAGTTCCACCAGCAACGAGAAACCCATAGAGTTCGTGAAACGAGACTTTACGCTGCTACGAATATCAGACAATGTGTGGTGCCGAAGACGATACCCGAGGAGCTCAAGTGATCTAACTTTGTGAGGTAGCCTCTCAAGCTCGAGGTGTGCCTGGAAAAACGGAAACCGATAGCAGGCGGCCGGTCGAACACGGCTGGAAGGCGTCTCCGAATGGGTACGCATTCACCCTCTATGATTGCGAAACGTTTTCGCTCCATTCACGATAATCGTGATCCTCATCCACAGCGATCTCGACATCGCTTGTGTCCTTAAACAAGTCCACACCGTCCTCTAGGGCATTCTGGTAAAACACATTATCATCGGGGGTATAGTCGAATTCAATATTCGCAATGACGACAACATCACCGGCGCGAATGCCGCTCTGCGAGAGCGCCTCCGTGACCCCCAGCGCTCGAAGTACTCGCTGAAAGCGATCCACGGCCTCTGGGTACGCCCAGTCCGTCATAACAGCGAGTCTTTCGAGCTTGGGCAAACCCAGTATGCGCCAGCGCCGCTGGCCATCTGCCATTCGCTCCTTTTGGATACGGAACGTGCCATCCACGCTCGCACCGATGGCGTCATGATCACCACGAAAGGTATCAGCGGTTGCTGGGCTCCGCGATTGCTCTAGCACACCAGGAGATGCATCAGGCAGCGAGCTTAAGCGGTCAGGTTGCGGGATTTTCTCCAGGAGCTTGCATACACGCTGCATGGTTTCCTCTACACCCTGGCCCGTAACTGCTGATACGGCGGCAATCCGGCGGTGCCCCACTGCCTTCTGGAACGCCTCGCGGAAAGAAGCATCATTCCAACGCTGCTGGGCCAAAGGCAAATCCATCTTCGTAAAGAGCACGACGTGCACTTTGTCCTGGACCAGACGCGGATTGAACAACGCCAACTCCAAACGAATAGCCTGTAGATCATAGAGAGGATCTGGTGCATCTCCTGCAACCAAATGCAGTATCATGCGGCAGCGCTCAATATGGCGGAGAAATCCTATACCAAGCCCTCGCCCGAGATGGGCGCCCTCGCACAGCCCCGGTATATCCGCAAGGACAACGTTCTCAGCGTAGACGCCCAGATTCGGAACCAGAGTGGTAAAGGGATAGTCAGCAATCTTTGGTCGCGCGTTGCTCACCGCTGCAAGCCAAGTTGATTTGCCAGCATTGGGGCACCCTATAATGCCGATATCGGCGAGCACGCGCAGTTCCAGACGAAGCCAGCAGCCGGTGCCGGGTTCACCCTTTTCGCGGATAACGGGCGCTCGGTTTCGATCCGTTTTGAAGGCTGCGTTGCCGCGACCACCGCGACCACCTCGTGCGACCAGCAACCGCGCACCAACCTGGTCAAGATCGCCCAAGAGCGCTCCCGTTTCTGCGTCGTAGACAACTGTACCGAGCGGGACTCGCAGCTCCAGCGCCTTGCCATCGGCGCCAGTGCAGTTTTTCGGCTGACCCTTTTCTCCGTTCTCAGCCGCGAAGTGAACCACACTTCCGAACTTGACTAGAGTATTTAGTCCGGCGTCTGCCACGAGGTAGACGTCACCGCCTCGTCCACCGTTGCCACCAGCGGGTCCACCGCGTGCGTTGCCACGCTCTCGACGCCAGGCTACACACCCGTCACCGCCGTCGCCTCCCTTGACGCGGATGCGTGCCCTGTCGATGTAACTGTATGCACTTGTGGGTTCCCGTTTCCGAGTCGGTACTTTGGTCGAGCCGAGCACCTGGTTGTCGTCGTCGGCAGGGGTCACAGAGCGCGGCCTTTCGAGGCTCGCCCGCAGGGGTGCCAAGCGCCAGCACCTCGTCAAGGGACCGGGTCCCCGCGGACGCCTCGCTTGCAACACTGCGTGCTTTTGTGGGGCACGAACTCCTCGCGAGGGCACTATAAATGTCATTGGACGGGCGAATAGCGTATCCGACGCTCGTGGCTCCTCGCAAGCGCTTTCGTGAGCGATCCACAGCAGCCGCTTTGCAGCGCTCGCACGGTAAGCAAGCGTCCGTCACACGGTCTGGACACCACGGGGTCACTGCTTTTCGGGTATGATGCACGTGTCACCCGCTCCGTGTTCACCAAGCGCCAGTCAAACAGTCAGACAAGCACCACAACAGGTAACTGGTCGTTCCGTTCGAAGAGCGTGCGTCTCACGCTGCACAGCTGGTATGGCACATCAAGCTGGCAGCGGCCACAGCAGTCGCGGCTGTCGCACTACCCAGACCAGCGACGGCTGCGGAGGTTAGCACTGACTTTTTCGTGCTCTAGGGTGCACAGGCACCAGAGATAGCTTTTCAACTGTAGACTGGGGTGTGTACGGTTCGTGTTCTGTGTCGAGGAGACGGCAAGTTTCGCATCGCGTAGTCGACCGGGTCTCGGAAGACACCCTTGTCGAGCGACGCGTTCACTGTGAACCCAGCACTGGTGTTGCTGTGGACCAAGTGCAAGCACCGTAGCCGCGGTTTGCGCTCTTCTGGAAAACCTGAAGTTACGGTTGATAATTTTGAATAGGGCGTTTGTAAGGAGAGCGGGCCTCGACGGCTTCAGGTGGCTGAGGTGCTTTTGCCTATGGTTGTTTGTCGTTACTATTTGCAGGGGAACTGCAAGTTCGGGGACCGTTGTCGATATGAACATCCACCGGGGCTTGGTGGGAGAGCCAGTCGCCAGCAGGTCGGGCCTGGCATGCCTGCGGCAAGCGGACAGGCAGGGTTCCCGGCCTCAGGCTTGCCTACGGCGGGCACACCAGCAGCCGGGGGCGGCACCTGGCCGGCGGTGACACTAAACGCGTTCAATATGTCAGGTGGTGCGCCCTACGGGGTTAACGATTCAGCAAGGGCACCGGATCGTGGAGCTGGCAGCGAAACGAACCAGGGAGCTGGGCGTGGTAACAACCAGAGAAAGACGCTTTGGGACTGGTGGCGCGAAGGTCACGAATCAGGGGTCTGGCCCCTCTCCTGCTACGGCAATACGTATGCGAAGAGTTCGGTGAAGGGCGTTGATGTTTCATTTGAGGAGTTGCGAGCCGATGCCTATGCAGCTGTGCACTTTCAGGGCGCTTCTCTGGCACAGATCGAGGCACAGGAGGCAAGCCGCGTCCACCAAGCGCTCGAGACTGCGCAGCAGATGCTGCAACGGCAAGCGCATCGACAGGCATCCCGAACGATGCAGGGCATGTCAACGGCACCGCCTGCGGCTTTTGCAACAGCACCGCAACCAATGCCGCCAATGTCGTCAGCTGTGAATGGGGCCTTCTCGGCAACTGGAGAGAAAGCGCCCAGCACGATGACGCGTTTTGGGACGGAATCCATGATGATGCCTTCTGGATCCGGTAAGCCGCCTGCGATGGCGACTGCGTCCAGTTTTGCGCATCCTGAAAATGTTTCTGGCATGTACACGGGGACATCGTTCCAAGGAGCGGGAGCCGTGCCGCTGAACGCACCACAAAATTCTCTAGATATGGCGCAGGCTTACCAGTCAATCGTTTCACCATATGGCCAGCCTGTCGAGGCACCCTGGTCGATGGCGGTATCAGCTGGAGCAGGTTTTGGGGAACCCACGCACCGAACGAACGAGTCCATATCGAGCATGGAAATGGGAGCTTATCCGTCCAATGGCAATGTTGAGTGGCAGAGTAGTTCGGGAGGCACCGTGCCGCAGCAGCAGCAGCAGCAACAACAACAACAACAACAACTTTCCGATCAATCTGCTCAAGCGTTCGCAGCAGAACATTTCAGCCGCGGTGCCGTGCCAGAGACGCCGCCACCTTCGCATTTCTGTTAATGCTTCCGAGCAAAGTTCAGATCTATATGTTTAACTTAGCGTCTCCTTAAGCGTAACGCTTCGCAGTTTACACAGCACCGCGTACAATCCGACACTTGTGCAGGTCGCGGCTCTGAGGCGTCCGCACCTGGCACCCGCATCCCGGAGGTACCGAGCACAATCTGATAGGTCGCTATGACCTTTGGCGGCAGCATGCATCAAGCGATCGAACGAGCCAAAGCAGCGTCGACACAACGGATATTAGGGGTGGCAGGAAGTCGGCCCTCTGAATACGTTGGCCTAACGTCCTGCACGCCTCGCTTCCCTGAAGCACCTGATAACGCTCAGTACACCGGTGCCTAAATCGTAGTGTCTTCGTGGTTGCTTCATGAGACTGTCTACAAGCTGGAACGTCGAGCAGCGCCTCCAAGCTGCACAAAAGTTGACCAGGTAAACTCCGGGAGCTCGTCGAAGCGGAGCCACCGCTCGCCTATCTAACAGATTCGCGTCACCTTGCGAGCGTTTGCCGCACCAGTCCCAATACCACAGCGGAAGCGAGCAACACCAGCATCGAAGACCTGCGTCTATCCTCCATTGGCGCTCATCGAAGGGCCCGCAAGTCGCGCTTACGCAAGCGCCTTCTCCGGTGGCTGCGCACAGGCTGCTGCAGAGCCGCGGGAAAAATTTCCCACAACAATTTCGCTTTTTTTCGCGCGGGTTCCAGTACATAGCTGGCCTTGCCTGTGCCAAGGGCACGCTTTTCGAGCTTGTGCCCGGTGAAACAGCATGGCTGCTGTAGACATAATTTCTGTGGCAGTGGAAAATAACCCAGCACCCTTTCTCTCAAACCTTCGCTTTGCGATTGCGTACGAGGTTCGAGAGGCGCTCTCTGACGACATCGAGTGGCGCGTCGTCTACGTCGGTTCAGCGTCGTCCGAATCTTATGACCAGGAGCTCGACGCTGTTCTGGTACCCGCGGATACCCCTGGGCGCTTTGCGTTTGTCTTGGAGGTGCCACCGCCGCGACCAGAACGGATACCAGAGGAAGATGCCACGGGGGTTACGATCGTACTCGTGACCTGCAGTTATCGTGGGCAGGAGTTTATCCGGGTAGGATACTATCTATGTAACGAGTATCCACCGGAGGTTTTGAAAGAGGCGGCTAGCAGCGTGAAGCAGCGACTAGTCCAGGCTGGTATGAGCGAAGCGGAGGCAGAAGCACAGGCTGCAGCAACGGTGGAGATTTCGCCACCACAGTGGGACAAACTCCTGCGCAATATTCTAGCGGAGCAACCGCGAGTTACTCGTTTCCCTTGCAGTTTTGATCGGAGTGTTCCGGCCAAGACACCTTCGACCAGTGTCGCGGCCACAGATCAAATATATTGACGGTCTTCTCGGTACGAAGCGGTATTGGATTTCGACCTGCAAGTACCCGCTCGGCGCTGTGCGGGTTGGAGCTGAACCCTTTCCGTCGCCACGACACCGTGAGCTAGCCCTGTATATGGTATGCGGATGCCTCGGGGGCTAGACGCTCGGGTTATTCAACCTACCCGAATGACGTTTGACGTACACGTGTATATCGAGCGCACTGGTTCAGGATAGATCTAGCTTTGCTTTACCCCTGGGCATTCTGGGTCGGCCTTGTCCGAGTCGCCGCGCTCGGGGCAGCAGCCGGATGCATCGTCATCGGTACGCACCGGACTCGAGCGTTCAGCGCTTTCCCGCCGCTCAGGCACGTTCACCAATGGTTGCGAGAAAGCGGCGCTTGCTTCCGCGTCAGGCACATAAGCTAGCACCATCTCGACAGGGCAGTGATCGCTTCCGTAGATATCCGGGCGCGGACGCACTTGCACTACTTTCCAGACGCTCTCCGTCGCCATCGATTGCGGGGAGGTGTCAGCGGTGCAGGCCTCTGCGGAAGCATCGTTATGCCGCAGTACCTGCCGCGGTGTCCGACCCTGACCCACCATGGCTGCACTGACGCAGAAGAGATCGATTCGCCACCCGTTCCGTCGAACGCCTCCCATAGAATCCCGATAATCCCAAAATGTAAAGCGCGGTGTCGCCTCGTTGCCATGCAGAGCCATGAAAGCGTCCACCAGACCCGCTTCCGAGAGCGTTCTCCGAAAGCTCTCCCGCTCATCGCTGGTGAAACCCGCACACCCTCGACAAGCCTCCACCGAATAGACGTCGCGATCGTCTAGAGCCACATTCATGTCGCCACAGAGAATGATGGATCGTCGCGTTGCCGCTAGTTGTCGGAGGTAGTCGCGCAGGGCAGAATCCCACTCTTGGACTCGGTACGCAAGGCGCTCGCAGGACCTCAGTCCCGAGTTTGGTACGTACACGTTCACTAAGACAAGGTCGGGATATTCGTAGACGATGCAGCGACCTTCAGCATCGTGTTCCGGGTGACCTGGTATTCCCCGATGTACGCTTTGAGGCTTGAGTTTCGATAACACTGCGGTGCCAGAGTAACCCTTGCGCGCTGTACTGCAAAACCAGGTCTTGTAACGGTACTGAGGCAGAAGAAACGGCCCGGGTGTCGCGTTCGCCTGCAGCTTCGTCTCCTGTAAACAGATGATATCTGGATTAGCTTCGTGAACGTATTTGAGCAGTGCAGTCGAAGCGCTGCGGTAGGAGGCCACGTTCCAGGTGACGAGGCGGAGTTGTCTGCTCGAGGTTACCGAGCGCTCACTTGTCAGCGCTGGCGTCACCTGGGTGCTTTGCGTGGACGTTCCAGTTGCGGGTAGGGTGCGGGCCCGCTTCTCGGGTGGTGGCAGCAGCGCCTCGGGCGCGTCGGGTGCCGACCCGCCGTCCCCGCTGAGCTGGTCGGGCATCCCGGGTCCGCAGGGTCAATCAGAACGGACCCAGTCTCCTCGGGAGGAGAACGATGCTCGCCTGAACTTTAAATTATGGTGTTTCCAAACCTGCGAGCTCGATCCGTGCTTGCCGGTATAAAAAGAGTGCCCGAGGAAGCGTCTCGTCGGCGGAGGCACCCGACTGCGCCAGCACCTCGAGCTGCAGCAGGTTCGCAGTGCCGTAGCGCCGAACCAGGTACAGACGCAGAAAGTGGAGCGCCTCTCGAAACCGTTCATAACGACTATGCGGGCAGCCGTAACTATGGCATAGCATTTCCGCCGCGAGCAGCATGCTCGCGAGGTCACCCGCAGTAGCCTGTTCGCGAGTCTCCTGGAACCAGCGTTGCTCGCAGCAACGTACCTGCCGCGCCAGTGAGCAGCGCTCGTCCGAGTTCTCCAGAATCATTCCCAGCGATGATAAGCGGCTTTTTTCAAGGCATTATGCGAAGCGGTTCAGCGAACGCAGCCCTTCCGTAAGTTTTCTGAGCTTGAAACCGCACGTCCCGCGTCAATGGTTCTGGTGCAAGTCGCTTCGCAGATACGGATCCTCCGTCGCCGACGCTGATGATTTGCTGTCGATGGAGCACATGCGCAGAGCGGCGAACCTGCAAACTCCTTGGATACGCGATTGCTGTCGATGTGTCAGCAGCAGACCTCCTTTCTTCCAGAGATGCATATAGGATATACGAGCCCCAGACCAGTGTTATCGTTGGGAGCTGGCTCTCGCACGATCCATTAACATGGATCCTCAAGGTACCTGTCGTGCCGCAGACGCTTGACAAGGACGTGGATGCACTGCAAACGCAAAAGCGGCAGCTTCCAGACGGCCGCGGAGCAGCTTGGCGGTGCCTCTCGAGGTCGCGACTCGCAGTTCAGGCTCACTTTCGACGGCCGATGCAGTTGTGCTGTCCGCGTCAACTCGGCTACGTGCAGCCGCCGCAACCTATATTTCCATTCAAGGCCCAGTTCGACGGGATGACGGCCTCTGGGGGCATCTGGAGCAGCCGAGTTGCGACCATGGAGAGGCGCACCAAAAACACCACCCTTCCAGCGTCTGATCCTGAGCGTTTGCGGCTGTCATACGCTGTGACTATCGACCTCGAACATTGGTGAAGCCAACGATACCAGATAGACGTACCTGAAACAGATGCAGTGCATGTTTGCTCATCAACGGCGCCATGGAGCAGGCACCCCGACGAGCGCATTCCGCTTGCGTATCCCGGGCGCGTCCAGTTGCAGGCACGGATCCGGTACCGAAACCGCACGTGTGGTAGCGATGAGGTGCGCGAGGCGCTGCTGCTGCTGCTCGTAGCCCTGGACAGCACCGCGCTGGTGGACAGCACAGCGGCAACCAATTTCGGGATCGTTTGGATTGCGCACGCACGCATGCACGCGCGCACGCATACGCTTTTCGACGTTTCGTGTGTTTCCTCTCCAAAAGTGACCTGGAGGCTAAATGTTCGCACGAAGGTTTATACTCCTCGTTATATTCGTTTTCGTTATGTTTCGTTTTGTTGAGGCTGTAACTCCTGCGGCTTCTCCCACTGCTACACCTGGACTTTCAGGCTGTGCCGCGCTTTTCACCGAGGAGTTGCCGAGCTGTATCGGTGACGTTCTCCAAGTCCCGGGCGTTCTTTTATCGGACCTCATAAACGCTGCCCGTTACTGCGCAAGTACAGTTGTTAGCTTGATCGTATGTGCTGCTGAAAATATTGATTCCTTGGAGTCAAGCTGCGCACCGGAGCTGAGCATCATCCGGGCCTGTGTGCAAGCGTCAGTGTCAAACTCGTCACTGACGCGTTGAGTGCGCGCTCCAGTTCGCCAGACGCCGCCCGCAGGCTTCGCATGGGCCCCAAATGAACGCTTTATATCTCACGAATCGATCTTGAAAGCTTGTGGCAAGTGCACAGAGCCAAGCGGGGCTATGGTAGCGTTCCGCACTCGCGGCGGCTCCACATGGGTAGCTGGCGACACGCGCTCCTCTGCTTAGCTGCGGTACCGAGAGCCATGACAGATTCGGAACGACGACAGGAGTGCATCGCAACAAAGCATGCTCTTGCAATGATCATTGTTTGTAAATGTTCTGTTTGGAATACTCCATCCCAGCCTCCATTGCACACATCCGAGCACGCATGCATGACACACATTGCGCAACGTGTCCCGTCAGCGAGACGCCTTCCCCCCGCGTCTAGCGTGACGAATGGAGCTGCGTATTCGCGACGCAGCTCTACGTGCATGTGTTTTCTGCTCTTGCGAAGCACTAGAGTTCGGTCGATTGGTGCTCGCTCAGGTGTTGGTAGGTTTTGCGCACGTCCATGTGCAGTCGGCTGTTGTTCGTCTCAATGTTTTGATTCAAAACATCAGAGGACCGTTATCAACGCCACCGGGTCCCTGCTACTGACTTGAAGCATACGCTGTGTATCGTCAGATGCGTTTCGCGCCTCTAACGGAGCGCGTCCGATTCTCGTGAACGGCCTTTGAGCGCGCCGTCGCGTCGTGCGCGGGTCGCTCGCAACCCCAGCGAGCCCCGCGGGTTCTGCATAAGGATCGCGACTCTTCCATGCAGCAATTTGTTCGTACCTGTCGAGGCGCGAGATCGAGGGGGCAGCCAAACCCCTGACGCCTTCGGATTGCCGCGTGCCTAAAAGTCGTGAATCGCGTCGGATGGTCACTGCGATCCCCGTGAAGGAAAAAAGCGACGCTAGCAGCTCCCGTGCGACGATCCGAGTGATGGAGCCCGCGACTTGACACGCGTCGCTTCCGTCACTGGGTGTACGAGACTGCAACCATTTCTAATCGATGCGGTTTACATGCCGGGCGAGACTGCGGTGTGCCTTCTGCATTTTACAAACACATGCCACCTAGCTCGCGCCTCCTAGAACCCGAACGCAGCCCAGCGCTCACAAGTGTTGGTCTGCCTGGTGCCTTGCCTCTTGAAAGCGCCCCAAAGCACCAGCACCTCGATGGTGACGACGTTGACGTTCGTCGACACCATGTGCTTGGTGGTAATCACAGCCGCGATGACGAGCATGCTGATCGTGATGATGCTCAGCAACGCCCGCGTGCGTCCGCGCGGATATCGATACCGTCTCGAGGATTCGCGATGCAGCTGCTGGGAGGAGCTCTTCGCGGAATGACTCTCCGCGCAACTGCGGAGAATCCTCTTCATGTATCTGGTTTCGTAATTTTGAAAAATCATGGCTCGTTAACTCCCCGTCAATATGATGCTCGGGCCAGAAATCGCCCAAGAGCGCCGGTTCACCACAACGACCCTCTGAAAGTTCTATGCAACGTTGGATCAGATCGTAACATGCCTCGGGAGTCACTTTTGAATCATGTCGATAGCTGGGGTGCTTGAGAATGAATTCTCGCATCCATGCCGCACAGGTCAGCAGCCTTCCACTGGAACGTGCAGCTACAAAGTCCAAATAGGCTCCAAGACGCATTCTCGTGGCCCGATCGAGACCCGGGATTGCGTCGAGGTAGACCCGAACGAGCGTCAGGAGGCCGGGGTAGGCTTTGCGAAAAGCGTGTTTCTCGCAGCAGGGTTTTCCATTCATGATCTCGTCGATGGTCATGAGCTCCATGGCCTCGGGATCCGGATCGGTGCAGAAGCGGAATGGACAAGACTGCGATGGCGACGATTGCGAACCGGCTGGTGACCCCGCGTTCAGGCTCTGGAACGAGACACAGTGCTCCGAACCGCAAGCGCATCGATAGTGACACCGGACAGAGCAGGAGAGCTCTGCTTCGCGAGAGAAAATATGTTTGCGGAACCAGAACTTGCCTTGGCGCACAGCGTCGCGCTGGTGTGCAGTCACAAGATTCTCATCATGCTTCGATATCGGAATGTACAGATTCATGCCAAACGCCAGAATGCAGCGAGACAGCAGCACCATGAACACCGTGAACGCGGCATTTTCAAAGTCCGTGATCTGGAGCTCCATCGAGCGGAACTCGGTTCGCCAGCCCGCGGACGTATTCGGGCCAGTCTGGCTCGGCGGCTTGAACCGCACCGTATTCCAGTTCGTGGATTGGATATTCTCGAAATGAGTCAACGATACACGGTCGTCGACGGTGGCAAAGTCATCAAATATGACCAGCGGATCTCGAATGAAGAGATGCGCAACGTGGCGTGCGAGGTGCTCGTCGACACCGGCTTCGCGAAGTCGTCGATAGGCACGTGCATCCACCAGTACGGGGATATCGTTGTAGAGGGCGGCTTTCATTTCCGGTCTATTACTGATGAAACAGTCAATCGAGGAATATCGCGACTTGGGCGGGCATCCTAATGCGCGCTCCAAAGCGGTCCGATCGTCTACCGAAGCGCTGATGATACTCCATCGCACATCGGTATCGGTGAGAAAACCGCGCAGCGCTGGTGTCGCTGCGGTCAGTGCCAACATGACCGGGGCCAACACCGCGAGCTGGTCGTAGAGGTACCGACCCTCGTCCATATTCGCTGCCTGCAGGGTAATTTGCAGACAACAGAGGCCCATCCCAAAGCCCATAGCATCCATGTAGATATCTGGACTGGTGTGCCTCCCGTCGCGATTTCGCTCATTCCACGATGCAAGCCCAGCCTTCTCGCACAAGTAGCCGAGGCCGTCGTGTTGCGCGTCAAGCGCTACGGGACGCTCGGGACCATCGACACTCGGTGCTTCAATCGGTACAAGTACTAATTCAGTATCGCCGCTGGCCTGCGACAGTGACCAAGCCAGCCGCTGTCGCTGCACGGCTTCGTCAATCCGAACAGACCCAACGTCCTGGTCGGTGTTGTCCTGCGACAGAGATGTCTTTGCGAGTTTTTCGTCAACAATCTGATGCAGATCGATGTCAACAACGCCGCCGTGTCGCGAACCACCCTCCCAGAGGGGAATCTCAGACGGCGTGCTCTTGTCTCGATACAGAGGCACATGAATGGCGACCGGCTCGCCTCGTCGTAGCCGAATGTTCCGGGTGAGCGTACCGAATCGCGGGTGCGGGTTAATGACCGCATCTGGAAGGTAAAGTGAGCGCGCAAGTGGACCGCAAACCCCGTCTCCAGCAGGCTCACAAAAACGCCCGCAGCCCAGCAGCGGATAAGCAGTGAGCGAGAGCAAGCGCTCGTTCGGCCGCAGGACTCGGCGTATCTGGGCTCGCCGCAGTGCCATATTCTGCTCCACCAAAACAAGGTCTCGCATATAACACGAGTAGGGTACACCAGGTGTACCTTCAACCATCCAGTTGGCATACTCTGGGCGCCACAGTGTCTCTGGAACTGGAGCAGAGTCGAATTCAGACAGCTCCGACTCTCCGGTCACATGCTCCTGCACGTCGGCAAGCGAATTGCGACTCACGAGTCGCTCCTCGGACTGCAACTCTTGGATCACCTGCGGTGCCCGAAGCGATAAGTATGTGCAACGCTCGGACTCATTCAAAACTAGGAGTGTGTACTCGATCTCGTCGCCCCATTTGAGCACGTCACCTTGGCGATCACGCGTTGCGCAGAACACGTTCACAAACTGCTCGATGCCGTGCTCGCGAACGTAGTCCAGGTGGGGTTGGGCGTCCCACCAGCCGAGCGGGCGGCCAGTCGTGAGGAGGCCCATACGGAGACGCTGAAGCAGCCCAGGGCGTCAGTGTCAGGAGCGACAGGCACGCTAGCTGCACAGCAACCGCTCTGCGCTCTACAAAGTGTCGTGCAACGCAACGCGATGCTGTGCTCCAGTTCTTGATGCGGAGGCAGGCGTCGCAGTGCCGCTTCGTGACGCGTCGACGCGACTTTTGTCGCCCATCGAGCTGCCAGGGCGTCTCTATCGCGCGCGCGCGCGCTGCAATGCATGCGCGAATGCCCTGCAACGTGGTGTCTGCGTGCGTGCACGGCATTGGCAGTCACGCCACAGGCTTGCTGTGACAACTCCGTGGGGAGCACTGCATCACTCGCAATGATCGCTTTGATATCCCATAATGGAGCACAAGGGTGATTGTTCAGGGGCATTGTTTCCAGTGTGCGTGTATAGGGCGCTACAGTTTTCCTGGATTCCAATGCCCTATCATCTAGACACTAACTGTTTTTTGAAAGTGTTCAGTGTTTCAGTACGATGCCTACTCTGTGTTCATCCTGATCACTAGAAACGTTTGCTCAATACAGAGCCAATGGACGTTCCGGAAACGTGAAGTTGTTTTTCGGATACTGACCGGGGTGTTCAGGTCGTCGTGCAGAACGTGCTGTCGTGCACTGTTGCTGGTGGAGTTCCACCAACGCGAGGGTCACGGATGCAATTGCCTTGCTTTCGGAGGTTTGCTCAGCGTATTGTTTGCAATTTCGTGTATTCGGCGCTGTTTCAAACGCTTGTTCTATTCCAGATTCCGTGTCCGCCCGTGCTCGTGATGCGTCTGTGTCGCTCGGAGCGCATCAACGGGAGTCATGCAGGGTCGCTTGCTGGACTCGTCGAAGGAGCAGGAACGTGACCGTGGCGCGCTGCGCCACGTGATACGCACTAGGCAACCGCAAATCAACTCGACTGAGCAGCTATTTCCTTTATGAAACCATGGAGGAACTTGGCGAATGCAAGTTTTTTGCACTCATCGCGAACCGAAACAAATGGCGACCCCAGCGCAATGCTATGCAAGCGTCCATAAGATTGTCCGCATGCGAAGTTTGGGTACTCATATACTCTCTGAAGCGTGAAATCCGCTTGAAGTAGTCTTCAGTTTCTCGGACCAGCGAGTTGAGCGTACAACGCTCACGAGACAGACCTCATGAATCGCTCGACATTGACCTGCAAATGGATTTGCTTTTTGAGTCTTGTTCAATAATTTTTCACACCTGTGCTGTATCGTTTACCTCAATTGACAACGTGACGCGTCCACGTCTGAAGGTATGCTGGGAAGTGTGCCTCCAAACCTCTGATCATTACATCAGATCGAGTTGCGTGCTTTCTAACGAATATCCGTTGTACTGTCGCAGGGAAATTTCATCAAAAAATTCGAGTGGAAAAAGGACAGCTCGATGCCGTGTGTTCGAGAAACTTACGCACATTTGCTTGACGAGGTGCGTCGAGGCGATGAGTGCTAGGCGAGCCTTCCTCGACTAGAAAGCTACGCGATCCTCAGTGGCGTCCTGCAGCTTTCAGCGTCGCGGGTGCAACTGACCAATCTATTGATCCGTGGGCGCGAAAACCGGCGCTTCGCACTAGACAAGCTGTTTTCGACTGGATTGCACCGGAACGCAGAAGCTGGTACGAAGATCAGCTCAACGCCAACGTATGTCGGGTGCCGCATGACCGCTTTTACTTGATGGACGGCGACCTTGTCCGAGAGTAGGACAGCAGCACCGAGGAAGGAGAAGCCACGAAGCACGCGTCAAGGAACAATGAGATGTCGATTGATCCTCTCCGCCTGGTGATATGTAGGCGATTGCACCATTGAAGAGCCGCTAGGACTTTTATTGTTGTCATGCTCGCTTGCATCTTCTGTACGGACAGCGTTCTAAACCTCTTTGAGTACCGTATACAGGTCGAGCGTTTTTCTCGAATCGCGTAACGTCCAGGGCGACGAACACTCGTCCATTGTGTGGGAAGCGTTTGCGTTTCAGTACAACAGTGTTCGTGTGCTGTTCAACGCGTGACGGAGTCCCGTAGAAGCAGGTTTTCTCCCTATGTCCATCAGTGCCTCTTCGTCACTTTTCGTATCCTTAGTAGGAAAAAGTCGCGTCCTGTGGCTTCTTTGAGAGGTTTTCACAAAGAAATTACGGACGGGAATGTATGGACAACCAGTCAGACATTTGTCTAAATAGAGAACGACAGGTTCCGTTTTGGGTGCAAGAGGTTCGGCATCAGCGCCACGAGAAGCTCGCTTCAAGTACGTGCTGAATGCCAGAATGACTGACTTGGGCGAGTGAACCAGTTTTTCGCAAGCGAGCAGCCCCAGCATGAATTCTTTCCGCGGCGTTTCCCCCTATCGACAGGATTCATTCCCTTTGTCCAATACCTCCGCGAGACAACGACGAACAAAGTCAAAAAGATCATGATGATACATGTATTCCACATTTCAGTGCTTTGTGTATGACGCCTACAGTCCTGATTCTACGTATGTGATCAAAAGCACGTCTCCGAGAGACACTCCAGCCGCGCAACGCACAGCGCTGTCTTCATGGACGCTGCACATACATACGTCAGGGCAGATACCTACCTGCGCATCGCTCTCGGCATTTAGGGCAAGTGGCTCGTCTTCGACGCGTGGCAAGACGTTGTAGCTGTACTTGCTGCTCCCGCACTGGAGCATGAGCGCTCGCATCTGGATCACTTGTTGAAGCAATTTCTGTGCTTTGGGTATCGAGTTGTTTCGGGATGAATCCGGATGCCAAGCACTCGCAATATAGAATTTGATCGTCGTCTGGTGAAGCAGCTAGTTAGGTTTGGCGGGCACTGCCTTCCATATCCAGAGCTTACCATGCGTCGCAAGTACCATCTCTGAGTTCGGGTCCTAGGAAAGCGTACGTGCATGCAAGCAGCGCTTCTCGTTCCGTGCGATATCCATCCGCAGAGGCAGTTCGCGCTACCGTCCACCACTATGGATAACAGCGAGCCTGTCGATCACTGCGACAAGTGAGCTAGTTCTGATTCCAAGAAAAAATTCCTGGAACATGTTTGCTCAGTTGCACTTTTCTCTGTTGCATCCAACGCCGTCACTGCGCAGCATACACAACGTGAGCACAGTACGAAAGTGCACATCCCGCGGGCAACACTGTAGGCAGGCAGCTGACACCGCAGTCGGTGCTGGTGCTGTTGCGGACATCCCCGCTTGCGTCCTGCATTTCGGCTTTGGGCACTGACAGCCGAGCGTTTGACGACTAGGGGACCTTAACTGAAAGGAAAAAGCACAGAGGGTGCTTTGTGGTAGTGACTCCGACCTGCGGCTATAGGTGGCGGTGCGATGTTTCTCTGTGCTCATCGAATCACCGTAAGACAGCCGCTGTGGAAGTCGGCCGCACCTGCAGTCCACGAGCAGTGTCGTGGTCGTCAAGCCCCGGGCTACGTCCGAGCTGCGCGCCTGTGGCCGCGAGCAACTCGGTCTAAGCGGTCTGACAGGCGTGCTTTGCAGATGACGGGCCACCTGACCTGCAGTACAGCAGTGAACTGGAGCTTGTACCGCTTGCTTCCGAGCTTTTGGCTCGCCGAAGAGGCAGCCTCTGGGCCGGACAAGTCGCTTTTCTTTCGCGTCGTCGTCGGCGGCGTCGCCATCGTCTTCTTCGGAATACTCTTTACGACCATAACTGCACGAATTGCGTCAGAGGCAGAAAAGGACCCCGAGTCCCGTGCGCTATTTGATGAAGTTTTGGACTCATCGAGGGAAAGGCGTCCAAAACGAAAACGACCTGACTCGCGGACAGCGCCTCCGCGAGCACCAGGTTCGAAGCCCGAACAGGACTAGCATGTGTTTCTAGACGACTAGTAGCCAATCGACATGAACGGCCTGCTCATCTTTCCAGTACATAGGGGTAAAGTTTCCAAATACAAGACGCTGGTGTGATCTACGAAACAACTCGTCCTTCCAGTGCCTAGGCGTAAATGTTCCAGAAGCAAGACGCTGCAGGGATTCGGGGATTACAAGCTATGCGTCGCGAGCGAGTCACCGAACACCGTGCATACGCAGTGGTAGCGACGTGAACCAGATCCTAGGTCTGCGCTACCAGCGGAACACTGGCCGCAACTTGACAATCTATGATGATGGACGCACTGCCAAAGTCGAAGGCGCTCCTTGGGCTGCCATTCTCGCACAAGGGCCGGCGACTTTCCCCGATTATGGCTTCATGTTTGAAAGAAGGCAGTCATCGTTGCCAATGGTTCAGGTTTCCAGCGTACAGACTCGGAACATGTTCGCAAATTCGGCGTAACCGGTGTCGCGTTGGCTTCCTTCCGGACCTCCGCACGACCTTCGGCTCCGGCTTCAAGACGGAAAACGTCTATTCGAGCCACCTGTTACCTCGATATCGCTCCCCGAAACGCAGGAATCAAGTGCGAATGCCCCAAGATGAAGTTTGCTGATGAATGGACGAAGCGAGCGCCGCCAGACGGCTACCGCACAATAGCGGAGGCTTCACGTCTCTAGTGGAACGCAACACGCTATGTCATCTTCTGTAATCGTACAAGAGTGGAGCTTTCATTCGATATTGTGTCTGTAGTGAGACGCACCACGCATTGGCATCTGCTCGAGCGGTATGAGCATGGGCATCTCATTTGATATTGGAAGAACACGAGACCGTCACCTACGATCCCAGGGCAATACCGAAAAAAAGACACAATCCGTATGTGCGGCTATCTCAAGGATGAATCAAGAGTCGCGATTCATCGTTCTTACGTGGTTCTACCTGGAAAAGCGACATCGCGTTAGAGTCCAGCAGAAAACTCAGCGCTTGTCTCAATAGCTGCTTCTTTCGACCTGGTTGGATGCTTTCCCTTCTTACTGGATTTCGCATCCAGCTGTACCATCGCCGGGCTCTGTACTTCCCAGTCCTCTGGGCCGTCACCAAATATACGATATTCGCGCTCTCGATAATGTTTCGGATCGAGTTTCCGATGTGTGCCTGCATCGTTGTACACAGACTGAACGGCCAAGGTCGGTCCCTTGACTCCAACAGCATCCGCAAGCTCGCGGTTGTAGGCCCACTGGCGATCACCGAGTCGATGAAAATGCTTTGCCAGTAACCCAAAGCTTTGCTGCACCTGTTTCTCTTCTAGAATCGCAGCCTGCATTGCCTTCATTTCCGGCAACTGGACGCGACCTTGGAAGACCGCAGCTACATAACGAGCCTGGAATTCAAACAATGGAAACGGTACCACCGCATATGGTATACCTATGAGCGGTAGCGTCCACCTGGACACTGGAATCAGATGGCGGTAGAGCGGCGTGACGACACGTCCCTGCAGCGTCACCGATATACCGCACGCTTCGGTCAGAAACGGAAACGAGTATCGATAGCCGGTGCAAAGCATGATCACGTCAATGTCGTGCAGAATGCTGCCGTCCGCGAGTTGCACGGTGCGTGGACCAATGACAGCGACAAGTCGCGGTACCTGGAGAACTCCGTACTGCTCCGTGGCGCTATCTGAGGGCATTTGCTTCACCGCTCGACACGAGAGATAGACAGGTTTTCTGGCATATTCAGCGATCTCTAGACTGATATCAACTCCGGAGGGACCAGCTCCTAAGCAGATTACCCGCAAATCGCGATACTTTTCTGCATCCCGATAGTAATGACTGTGCCGCACAACACCAGGACAAAATGTTCCGTCAGTGAGACCAGGAATGTACTCCGTGCCATCCGCAGGCTCTGAGTACGGCTCAGCAGGTATTTGTGGCACGCTGTAGTGCCCGTTGCAGACGCAAACAGCATCGAATGCTTGTGTGCATGCCTCCGGGCTTTTCGAGGACGAGAACGTCACCAGGTAGCGACTCCAAACGTCGTTCGAGACCGGCTGCACGCGCTGCACCCAGACACCGAAGCGTATGTGGCGCTCCAGGTTGTGTCGTCGAGCATAGTCTACCATATAGCGCTGAACATCGCGATGGCCTATGAATGAAGGCAAATGCTCTGGAAACGGAGCATCGGAAAACTGCATAACTTGCCTGGGCAAGTTCGTTCGCAGACCCGCGTAGATAGACGACTGCACCGGCGGCAGTGCAGCGAGCCTAGTCGTCTGTTCTGGCACCTGCCTGAAAACCTCCGAAGATGGCGTCTCTGTCGTCGTTGTCGACTCGAGTCTGCGGCTTGCGGCCCGTGCTAGGTCAGGCTCATTCGCAACATCTTGGTAGTTCCAAGTGCCGCCGACGGTTTCGCTGCACTCGAATGCAGTCACGCGGAAACCCGCGTCACGAAAGATCCGTACTGCCACTAGTCCGGCAGCACCAGCGCCAATCACCGCAACAGACGCACCTGGGTTCAGAGGCATACGTTGCACTGGTCGCTGCACCAGGCTGCGTAACGCTTCGCCAAAACGCAGCAACCCTAGTGCGTGGCTTTCGCGAAGCTCTGGTTGCCAGCCCAACAAAACCCGCTAGCAGGTGCGGCTCTAGCGGTCTGCGAACCAGTTTACGATGAAACGCAAACGGAGCAACTTAGGCTGCGACACTGAGCGGCCTGAGCACTCCGTCTGCACACGAACTGATTATTCAGTGGACGATACGTAGACAAAGAGTGCTGCAGCGGCAGCAATGCTGTCCAGCATCAGTGCTTACGACGCATTCGTCTTCGATGAAACTAGAAGGCTGAACTAGTCGCACTGTTTCTCGTATACAACGCTTTTCGAAAATTGTTTCGATGCACAGCCTTGTTATTCAAAGTGCTGGAATAAAGCCCTACGGATTCTTTGGTGCTTTTGGGAATCTCGGTCGGCTCGTCGGAATCGCTCTATGGACGCGTTGTCCCCGGCATTCATGATATCAGCGAAATAACCATGATTCCGGACGTCCTCGAACAATGACTCTTTAAATACCATAATCGTCCGCTTCTCGTGTGTGAGGCACGCTCAAATCACACATGCTTCGAGTC
>Ga0080006_1142229_pt1 | contig 54172 bp, 54 predicted proteins | sample RS3BMetagenome_FD_69209 | JGI IMG/M metagenome (GOLD analysis project Ga0080006, IMG submission 69209) | Ferric oxide microbial mat and aquatic microbial communities from Rainbow Spring, Yellowstone National Park, USA - RS3B (SPADES... ... | reverse complement strand
CCGTGCCCCCCTCCAGCGCCTATGGTACTAAGCGGGCAACTGCTTGGGAGAGTCGGTCGCCGCCGGAGCATCTTTAGACAGAGAGGCCATCCCTTCGGGGGTGGCCTCTCTGTCGTGTTGCACCCGTCCCCCCGCTGCCCCGGCGTGCCGCCGGCTCCCGGGCAAACCCCCGAAGGCGCCGCGGGCACCGACGCCGAAAGCGCCTTCGGGTGGCGCCCCCCTGGTGACCTCGGGGGGCCCAGAGCGCGCACAGAGGAGGCCCCCCGTTGATCAATGTCGGAATCGTGGGCTATGGGTACGCCGGTCGCAACTTCCACAGCTATCTCGTCGGGCTTGCCGACGGGCTGCACCTTGAGGCGGTGGCCAGCAGTCGCGAGGAAAAGCGCCGCCAAGCAGTGGCGGAACGCAACTGTCGCGTTGTGGAAACGATCGACGATCTTCTGGCGGATCCCCGCATCGATCTCATCGTGCTGGCGACACCGCACGATACCCACGCGCCGCTGGCCATCCGCGCGTTGGAGGCCGGCAAGCACGTCGTCACCGACAAGGTGATGTGCCTGTCGCTGCAAGAGGCGGATGCGATGATTGCCGCTGCCACACGTACCGGGAGGATGCTCAGCGTCTTTCACAATCGTCGTTGGGATTGGGATTATCAGACCGTGCGCAAGATCATCGACGACGGGCTCATCGGGCGGCCGTACCTCTATGAGTGCGCGGTGATGGGTTACAACGGCCCACGGGGGTGGCGCGCGGATCCGGCCCGTTCCGGCGGAGTGCTGCACGATTGGGGTGCGCATCTTCTCGATCAGGCACTGCAGATGGTGCCGGCGCGGGTGGTGGAGGTGTTCTGCCATGTCGCGCATGTCCGTCCAGAGCCCGCGATCGGGAACTTCGGCAAACTCGTCTTGCGGTTCGCCGATGGAACCCTCTTCGAAATCTGCTGCGGTAATTTGGCACGGCAGGGAAAGCCCCGCTGGTACGTACTCGGGGATCAGGGCTCGATCCTGCGTGAGGGTTTGGATCCGCAGGAGGCGGCGATGAATCGTGGCGATATCGATGCAGCCAGAGAGGATCCGGCAGGTCGCGCCCGGGTCCGCACGACACTGGCGGGCATGCCGGCGGAGTTCGTCGCCGAGTCCGTCCGCGTCAGCTGGAAGTCGTATTATCAGAACATCAGCGATCACCTGCACGGCAAGGCGCCTCTGGCGGTGACACCGGAGAGCGTTCGTCGGAGTATTGCCGTGTACGAGGCGGCCGACGCCGCATCAGCCTCTGGGCGGAGCGTGCCGGTGGACCTATAGCGGGGACGGACCTCATAGACTTCGGTGGCCGCGGTTCCGGTGTATTTATATGTGCGTGCGCTGCTGCGGGGGACGGCCGCGGCCTGTGGGGACAGCGTGCGGGGGGCGGGCAGTCCAAGCCATCGCGCCGGTGCAGGCCTCGGCATTACGGGGCTCGTCCTCTGCCCCTGGGCCCGCAGGGGGGCGCGCGGGTGCGTCCTTCTGATCTTTCGGTGTTTCCTCCGTAGCACGGTTACACTTCCGTTAAAACGCGCGCTTGCGCCATCGGCTGCGCAGGCGGAACGCTATACTGTGCCGGGACCGCACGCGCATGATGGGGTGCGGACCGAGGTATGCTGGGCGTCGTAGGGATAGCGCGTGGGCAACGCGGGATGCCCCCGACCGTCCCGGTGGACCGGCACCGAATGCGGTGGACTCGCCCCGGATGGGAGAGGGCCGGTTTGGGCCGTCCTGCCTGGTTGCTGCTAATGGTTTGCACCGGGATGGCCGTTCTTGCGGTTGGCTGCGGGCGGCCACCCGCTCCACCGGCCGCACCACCTCAGACGCTCCCGGATCCGTCGACGCTAACCATCCTCTCGGTGGCGCCGGAGTGGACGGCGGATCTACCGGGACCCGTCACGGTATCTGTGGCCCCGGACGGGGAGACCGTCGCCGGCTCGTCACCGACGGGTCCATGGGCATACGATGCGCGGGGCGTCCCGCTTCTTCTCCACGGCTTGACGGGAAGCGCGGTCTGGGCTCTCCCGGCGGGCGTGATCGTCGTGGGGCCGGGGGCGGCGGACCCACCAGGGCCGGTGTCCGTGCTCAGCGCTCAGGGGACGCCCCTTTGGTCGGCGCCTGCGGTCGGTCCCGTTGTGGCTGTCGGAAACGTGAGCGGCGATCGTATCGTGGTGACGGATGACGGTGCCGACACCGCGACCGAGTTGGCGATGGGCGCTGGCGGCACGGTTCGGCAGATAAGCCTGGGGGCGGGTACCTCCGCAGAGGTGGGTGCCGTCGGCGACGCGTTGGTGTATGACGCCGCCCACGTCGCCCTGTACAGCCCAGACGGTCTGCGCCGTTGGACGCAGGCGTTGAATCCGAACACCCCCCCGCGAACGTTCGCGCTGGACCCGGGTGCTGGCGGGGTCACCGTGGCGACCAGAGGAAACGACCACTCGCTCTACCAGTTTCTCTTGGCCGGTTCGGGATTTGCGCCCAGCCCCGTCTGGAGCGATCCGCTACCACCCGGCGGTAGCAACCGGGTGACGGCCGGCCCGGGGGGCCGGGTCGCCGTGTGGGGCCTGGGCGGTACCGCGGCCCTCGCGGTCTATCGCGAAAGCGACGGAATGCGCCTTTGGCAGGATGCCGTGCCGCCGGCGGCGGGGCAGGAGGCCCCTGCCTTGACAGGGCTGTCGTTCACAAGAGACGGCGGCGTGGTGGCGGCACTCTCCGGCTGCCTGACCTCAGGTGCCCCATGTCTCCTGGTGCTCAGCCCCCAGGGCTCCCCGTTGGGCGTGGTGCCCATGCCGGCCGGATCCCGAGTCGACCTGGCAGGCGACGGTCGAGCCGCGGTGGCGGCCACCCAGCTTGGTGGAACGGGTGAACGGTTGGCTTGGTATCCCCTGACCGGCGTGGTCGCCACCCCCTCCCGTGGCGTGGCGCCTGCGTCGTAGCGGTGGTGAACGGCTGCCGGATGGCCACCGGCGGAGGCGGTCCCCCGGGGTTGCCCGCCGACGGATGGAGCGGTTGTGATGACAGCGTCCCTCCCCGGCCGGACAGCCCCGGGTGCGCATGTCTTGCTTCGGGCCAGGGTATGTTGAAGGACGGCAGGAATACGAGAACAAGAACAGAACTTCCCGCAACGTCCGCGCTGCCCCTCCCGTCGTACCTCACCTCAGGTCCCCGATTTCAGGAGGCGGTTATCCGTAGCCCGGGATCCGCGAAGCGCGCGTGCTCTTGCCCGCCATTGCATCAGGCCGTTCATGTGCTTCATCCCGGCGGTATCCGCCGCGGCTTCCCTCGTACCGTCGCACGACGCCGGCCACCAGCCGCGACGCATGCGACCGGTGGGCGATGGGCGGCTCTGCGTGTTTAGCCTGTGCCGCCAGCCGTGGTCGAGCGCCGGGGTGGGGTTTCGATTCTGGGCTGCGGACGAACAGGAGGTATCCCCCTGGAGGAGGTCAAGGTGGCCAAGGGCGCTGCGACCGTGGAAACCGGCGACCTGGAGTCTCTGACGCTACGCGAGTTGTATAAGCTGGCCCGGGACCTGGAGATCGGAGGCTATTCGGCCCTTCGTAAACGCGAATTGATTATGGAGATCATGAAGGCGCGGACGGAGAAGGACGGTCTCATCTTCGCCCAGGGTATCCTGGATATCATGCCTGAAGGACCCTCCACGACCAGGTACGGATTCCTGCGACCGGTGGGTTATCTGCCGAGCAACGAAGATGTCTACGTCTCACCCTCCCAAATCCGTCGCTTCGACCTCCGCAGCGGCGACCTGGTCGCCGGGTATGCGCGTCCGCCCAAGGAGAACAGTCCTGAACGCTACTTTGGGATGTTGCGCATCGAGAGCATCAACGGCGTGAGCCCGGAGGACGCCGCGGAGCGCCTTCCCTTCGACAACCTCACCCCCATCTTCCCCACCGAGCGCTTCACGTTGGAAACGAGCCCGATCAAGGTCTCGCCTCGATTGATCGATCTGGTCGCGCCCATCGGCAAGGGCCAGCGCGCTATGGTCGTCTCTCCGCCGAAGGCCGGCAAGACGGTACTGCTCAAAGAAATCGCCAACAGTATCAGCCGTAACTATCCCGAGGCGCACATCATGGTCCTCCTCATCGACGAGCGGCCCGAAGAGGTTACGGACATGGAGCGATCCGTAAACGGGGAGGTCCTGGCCTCCACCTTTGACAATCAGCCCGAGAACCACGTCAAGCTTGCGGAGATCGTCATCGAACGGGCGAAGCGGCTTGTGGAGCACAAGCGTGACGTCGTCATCCTGCTGGACTCGATCACGAGATTGGCCAGGGCGTACAATCTGGTCACGCCGCCGTCCGGCAGAACACTCTCGGGTGGCTTGGACCCCGCATCCCTCCATAAGCCCAAACGGTTCCTCGGTGCCGCCCGCAACATCGAAGAGGGCGGGAGCCTGACCATCATCGCCACGGCCCTGGTCAATACCGAGAGTCGCATGGACGATGTCATCTATGAGGAGTTCAAGGGCACCGGCAACATGGAGCTTCACTTGGACCGCAAGCTTTCCGAGCGACGCGTCTTTCCGGCGGTGGATGTTAAGAAGTCCAGCACGCGTCGCGAGGAACTGCTGCTGGCCCCGGACGAGCTGGAGGTCATGTGGCTTTTCCGACGCACCACGGCCAACATGGACCCCTCGCAGGTCCTGGAACTCATGATGGATCGCCTGCAGAAGACCAAGGACAACCGGGAGTTTCTCGAATTGATCAAGCGGGAGGCCCGTCTACCCGGTTGACGGGCGCAGCACCGGTGGCGTGATTCCCGTTCGTGTGCAGCGACGGGCCCGGCAGCCAACTCCCTCACCTGCCTGCCGCGTGGCGGATGCGCGGATGTCGCGGGTCGGGCCGGCGGGGGCGGACTCCGGGCGATGCCGCAGCGGTGCGTTGCCCGCCATCGCGTATTCGTGTATGCTCAGTTGCCAACAGTGGCCGGTTCGGCCCGGGTCGATTGTTCTGGTGGGTTGGACCGAGCGTTTGATTTCCCTGGGACAGGGTGAGGCGTAATGAAGGCAGGCCTGCATCCGAACTACGTGACCACCAAGGTGACCTGTGCTTGTGGCTCCACCTATGAGATCCGGTCCACCAAGCCCATCACCCGAGTGGACGTATGCGCCAATTGCCATCCGTTCTACACGGGAAAGCAGCGGATTGTGGACACCGGGGGCCGGGTCGAGCGATTCCTGCGTAAGTATGAGCAGGCGAAGGCGAGGGCCGCGGCGGGCAAGTAGGGACGCCGTGCTGCCTGCAACCAGCGCCGCAGGGCGCGGCGCCACGGGGTCTAGCGTCGGGCTGACTCCCCCGGGATTACGCGCCTTCGGCGATCGAGACCGGCAGCGGGAGATCCGCCATTTTCGTCCCAAGCGTGCTCGCGGCCCGAACCGGTAGGACCGGTGGTAGCGCCGTGCCGCGCCCCTTGTGTACCGGCAGGGCGTATGGACGCGGCGCCGTCTGTTCCCCGCGCGGTGAGGATGGCCTCGCCGCCCCTGGGGCGCGGGCCGCAGTCGGCCTTGGCCCTGTGCTCCGAGCAGGCCCTTCGGCGATGATGGGGGTCATCCGGGCACGGTTAGGTGCGCTCCCGCTCGATGGGTCCATGCGGCCTGCGCTTCGGGCGCCACCTCCATCCACTGTGAGCTCACCGCCTGGTGCTCGAAGCCACGGGCGCCGGCCCCGTCCGGCCGAGGCACCGGCCGGCAGCACGCGACCCCTGAAAGGAGCGCCCCGTGTGCCCGACGACGACCTGCAGTCGCGCCTTACGGCCGTGCATGAGCGCTTCGCGGAAATAGACCGCGCGCTCGCCGAGCCGGCGCTGGCCGCCGATCAGGTGCGCCTGCGCGACCTGATGCGTGAGCGGGCCAAACTGGCGCCCACCCAGGAAAAGGCCGCCGAGCGCGCCGTGGTCGGGGCCGATCTGGACGCGGCGCGCACCATGCTGGCCGAGGCGGACGCGGATTCCCGGGGATGGATCCGGGACGAGGTGGTACGCCTGGAGGCACGACTGGCGGAACTCGAGGGCGAGATTCGCATCCTGCTCTTGCCGCGCGATCCCCGAGACGACCGGGGGGTCGTCGTCGAGGTGCGGGCCGGAGCGGGCGGCGACGAAGCGGCGCTGTTCGCGGCCGACTTGGTCCGCATGTACGCCCGATACGCGGAGCGCCGTGGTTGGAAGGCAGAGATGCTGAACTCCAGCGAGACCGGCATCGGCGGCTTCAAGGAGGTCTCGCTCGGCATCGAGGGCGAGTCCGTGTATAGCCGGCTTCGCTTCGAGAGCGGCGTCCATCGGGTGCAGCGGGTTCCCGAGACGGAGGCGAGCGGACGGATTCACACCAGCACCGCCACAGTGGCGGTGATGACGGACGCGGACGAGGTCGAACTGGATATCCGGCCGGAGGATCTGGAGATCGACACCTATCGCAGCAGCGGCGCCGGGGGCCAGCACGTCAATCGGACCGAGTCCGCCATCCGCATCACCCACAAGCCGACCGGCATGGTCGTCACCTGTCAGGACGAGCGCAGCCAGATCAAGAACCGCGCCAAGGCCATGAAGGTCCTGCGGGCCCGCCTGTATGACATGCAGGTGCAGGAGCGCGACCGCCAGATCGCTTCGGACCGCCGAGCCCAGGTGGGCACCGGCGAACGCAGCGAGCGCATCCGCACCTACAACTTCCCGCAGAACCGCCTCAGCGAGGAGCGGATCGATCTCACCCTGTACCATCTGCGGGAGATCCTCGATGGGGCCCTCGACGAGGTGCTCGATCCCCTGATCGCCGAGGACCAGGCGCGCCGACTGCGCGGCGCCGAGGCGCGGTGACGAGCGGGTGGCTCGCATCCCAGGCCGTGGGGCGGCTCACGGCGGCGGGTATTCCCGAGCCCCACCGCGAGGCGCGGCTGCTGTTGGCCGCATTCGCGCAGGTGGACGCCCGCCTGCAGCCGGAGGCGGAGATTCCAGAGGACGCGGCGGCCGCGTATGCGGCGGCGGTGGATCGCCGCGTACGGCGCGAGCCTTACGCCTACGTCACAGGACGGCGAGAGTTCTTCGGCCTGTGCCTGGAAGTGAACCGCGATGTCCTGATCCCCCGGCCGGAGACCGAACTCCTGGTGGAGAGGGCTCTGGTCCTTGCGCCACTCGGCGCCGTCGCCGCGGACCTCTGCACCGGTTCGGGCGCGGTGGCCCTGGCGCTGATGGCGCAGCGCCCGGATATCGAGATCACGGGTACCGACATTTCCACGGCCGCCCTGTCGGTTGCCGCCCGAAACGCCCGACGCCTAGGTCTGCCGCTCGGACTGCGCCAGGGCGACCTCTGGTCGGCGCTTCCCGCCCGTGCCCGCGGTACGCTGGATCTGTGTACCTGCAATCCCCCCTACGTGGATGCCGGCGAACTGCCGCATCTGGATCCGGAGGTCCGGGACTGGGAACCCCGCATCGCCCTCGTTCCTCCAGAAGGCTGGCGCTCTTTGCAATCTCGTCTGGTCGCGGGGGCCGCCGAGTGGCTGAAGCCCGGAGGGTGGCTCGTCAGCGAAATCGGCGTGGGGCAGGCACCCTCCGTCTACCACATCTTTTTGCGCAGCGGCCTGACCGATGTCGGCGTCCGGATGGACCTGGCCGGGGTGCCGCGCGCAGTGGAGGGAAGGAGACGGCCGTGAGGACCATCCTTACCGAGGACGTGCGGCTGGCCGCCTCGATACTGCGCCGCGGGGGCTTGGTGGCGTTTCCCACGGAGACCGTCTACGGACTCGGGGCCGATGCCACCGACGTCACCGCGGTCCGCGGCATCTTCGCTGCGAAGGGTCGCCCCACGGACAACCCGCTGATCGTGCATGTCGCCGATGCGGCGGAAGTTGGCCGAATCGCCGTCGTGACGGACCTGGCGGCCTTGCTGATTTCGCGGTTTTGGCCCGGTCCGCTGACCGTCGTCGTCCCGTCGCGTCCCGTCATCCCGGTCGAGGTGCGGGCGGGACTGCCGACCGTCGCCGTACGCTGTCCGGATCATCTTGTGGCGCGGGGGTTGATTCGCGCGACCGGCCGCCCCCTGGCGGCCCCTTCCGCCAACATGTCGGGCCGGCCGAGCCCCACCGCGGCGGCGACCGTGCTCGAAGACCTCGCCGGCCGGATCGACGCGGTCTTGGACGGAGGACCGTGCCGGCTGGGTCTGGAGTCGACCGTAGTCGACTGCACCGGGCCGGAGGCGAAGATCTTGAGGCTTGGTGCCTTGCCCGCCGAGGCCATGGGGCTGGTGCCGGCCGTGGACCCGCAAGCGGCAGGCCGGAGTCCCGGGACGCTGCACCGACATTATGCGCCCGCAATACCGCTGTATGTGGTCGACGACATGCGGATCGGGTTGCGGGAAAACCCGGATGCCGCCGTGCTCTGCGCTCCGGAGGAGGCCATCCGCCTCGGAATCGTCCCGGGAACCGCTGCCGCTTGTTGGGACGAGACGCCGGAGGGCCGGGCCGCGGGCCTCTTCGCCCTGCTGCGTCGCCTGGAGAAGAGCGGACGGCGCGTGATCCTGGTGTCGCCCTTGCCGAAGAAAGGGCTGGACGCGGCGACGATGGACCGCCTGCACCGCGCCGCCGCCGCGGGGCCGGCGCTGGACGCAGACGCCAATCAGGCCGTGCACCAGAAGGAATCGCCTCCGGATCCGGGAAGCTTCGCGTGATTCGCGTGATGACTGCACTCGCGGGTGTCGGCGCCTTATGTTACAGTTCCTATTTGGCTCGACGGCGCGGGTCGGTGCCGTGGCCGAGATGCATGCTGGGGGTGCGTCCATGCGGGATCTGGAGGCGACGAGCGGCCTACCGCTCCAACTCGCCGACGACGGGAGCCTGATCTTTGGTGGGGACCTGCCGCCCGTGACGCCGGCGGCGCGCAGCCTGGCGGCGATGCGAGAAGTGCTCGCCGACCCCCAGGCGACCGGGCCCGAGAATCTTTACTACATGTATCGAGATGTCGGCCGACCCGCGGACAAGGCGAGGACCGCGCCCCAAGGACTGCGTTATGACATCACTGTGTTGCTGCCGACCCGGCTGGGCCCAGAGTGGAATAAGACGTACGGGCACTATCATCCTCTGGCCCCGTCGGGCGCCTATTATCCCGAGGTGTACGAGGTCATCTCCGGTCGTGCCATCTACCTCTTGCAGCATCGCGACGCTGCCGGAGCCATCGACGACGTGCTGATCGTTCCGGCCATGCCGGGCGAGAAGGTATTCATGCTTCCGGGATACGGCCACGCGACGATCAATCCCGGAAACGAGCCCTTGGTCATGGCGAACTGGGTCGCGGGGGCCTTCAGTTCCGAGTACGGCGACTACGAGCAGCGACACGGCGCGGCATATTACGCCCTGGCCGGTTCGGATGCGGTCCGCTGGCAGGCCAACCCCCGCTACGACCGCGTGCCGGAGGCACGGCTGGTGGCCCCGCGGTGCCCAGAGGATACCACTGCCCTGAGGTCGGGCCGCCCGATGTACGGCGACGGGGTCCGGGCGCCGGAACGCCTGCAATACCTGGTGGATCCCGCCAAGTATGCTGGCGATTGGATGGCGCTGGTGGGTTGAGCGGGTGGGCCGGCATCCGGCCGGCCCGCCCGATCCACCCTGAGGGGGGCGGTCATGTGGCGCCTACGCGTGTGATCTTTGTCTGCGCCGGCAATACCTGCCGCTCCCCTCTGGCCGCAGCACTCGCCGATCGCCTCATCGGGGGTGCTGGGGTCCCGGTGGTCGTCGCCTCGGCCGGTCTGGCCGCCGATGCCGGGCAACCGGCCGCTCAAGAGGCACAGGGCGTGGCCCGCGCGATGGGCCTGGATCTCTCCACCCACCGCAGCCGGCGCGTGGAGGAACTGACGCGCGGCCACAACGACCTCTGGTTGACCATGACGCCGGCCCAAGCGGCCGAGTTGCGGGCGCGCCTGGGCGGCGATGCGGTGGTCGAAGCGCTCCTGCCCTTCGCCCGCCGATCCGGTGCGGTGCTGCCGGAGAGCGATGTCGTGCCGGACCCGCTGGGACAGGGTCCGGAAGCCTATGCCGCCGTCGCCCGCACATTGGAGGGCGCCCTGTCGGCCATCGCGTCCGCCTGGCGGCGAGTCTCCGCGTCCGATGCGTCTCCGGCGCAGCCGCAGACGAAGACGCTGGCCCTCCCGCGCCTCACCGGGCTGCGGCCCACACTGGAATCCACGGCGCTCAAGCTCCTCGAAGAGGCGGGAGAACTCGCCGAGGGTATCGGGAAGTACAGGGCCCTCTCGGGGGAACGGCGAGCCGATCCGCCGCACCGGGTGATGACCGCCATCGGTCAGGAACTGCTCGATGTCGCCCAGACCGCGATCACCATGATGTTCGTGCTCGAAGAGCAATACGGGGTCGATCTGCAGGGGCTCCTACACGAGCACATCCGGAAACTGGCGGCCAAGGGTTATCTGTCGCCGGCCGGCGATCGTGACACCTCCGATGCACGCCAAACATCGCCAATTCCTCCCGAAGCCCTGTAGTCTCCACCAAATGGGGGGTTGTCATTGGAGCGACCTCCTGCGATAACTGTGGGCGTGGGGTAGGCTCTCCCGCACGGCTCCCGCGCACGCCCGCCGTACGCGACCCGGCGGTGGGTCATGCTGCACGCGACTCCACGCTGCCGGGACCCCACCGGAGGAAGGCGCTGGATGGGCACTCTCTTGATGGCCTTTTTACCCGCTGTGATCGTCGCCCTCGCGGTGACGCCCGCCGTACGGCGGCTGGCCCTGCGCGTGGGTGCGATCGATCGACCCGGCGCGGGACACATCCATCGCCGCGCCGTTCCCTACCTGGGCGGGATCGGGATTGCCGCGGCCTTCACTGCTGCCTTGCTCGTCCTCCTGCTGGTGCATCGCGACCCCCAGGATCGCTCGGCCATGACCGGGATCCTTCTCGGGGGCCTGATCGTCGCCGTCATCGGTGTCATCGACGACACGGGCGAGTTTTGGGCGAGCCGCCTACCCTGGTTGGCCGACGCCGAGGGGCGCGGCCTGCGCCCAGCGGTTAAGCTCTCCGGGCAGGTGCTGGCCGCCGCGGTGCTATGCCCGTTCGGGGTGGTCATCTACGGTATCCAGAACCCGTTCACGCCGGCGACGCCGGACTGGATCGGCTTCGGGTGGGCGGCGTATCCCCTGACCGTCTTCTGGGTGGTGGCCATCTGCAATGCCGTCAACCTCGTCGACGGCCTCGACGGCTTGGCTGCCGGCATCTCCTCCATCGCAGCGGGAACCCTGCTCGTCGTCGCCCTCCTCGCTGGGAACATGGTGGGCACGGCCCTGCTCTGCGCCGCCCTGCTCGGGGCGTCTCTGGGCTTTCTGCCCTGGAACTTCCACCCCGCCCGCATCTTCATGGGCGATGCCGGTGCGCTGTTCCTCGGCTTCGCGCTCGGTGCCGTCTCGGTGGTCGGCCCGCTCAAGAGCGCGACGATCGTGGCCCTCTCCGTTCCCGCCCTCGCGATCGGGCTACCGGTGCTGGACACCGTCCTGGCGATCGTCCGCCGCTGGGGGGCGGGACGGATGGTCGGCACGCGGGACCACGCCCACGTGCACCACCGCCTTCTGGCCATGGGGCTCAGCCACCGAGATGCCGTGCTGGCCCTCTATGTGATCAGCGGCTGGCTCGGCATCAGCGCCTTGGCGGTCGAACGCGTCGGCCCGCTGTTCGGTGCGATCATCGTGCTCTTTGTCGTCTTCTCCGTCGCCATGGGGGCTCGTCTGGCCGGGGTCCTGCCGAGGCGGCGCCGCGCGCCGTCGCCCGAGCGGCAGACCTCCTTCCAGGCGTAGGCCGGAAGGGGGCCGGGTGTTGCTGCGTGTGGCCACGATCTTCGGTACGCGTCCCGAAGCCACCAAGATGGCCGCGGTCGTCGTCGAGTTGCAGCGCTGCCCCGAGACCGAGCCGATCATTGTCAGCACCGGCCAGCACCGCGAACTGCTGCCCCAAGCGCTCGCGGTCTTCGGACTGCGTGCGGACATCGACCTCGCGGTGATGACGCCGGGACAAACCCCCGCCGCGGTGACGACGCGCGTGCTGGAAGGGTGTGCGCGGGTCCTCGCCGAGACGCGGCCCGACGTCGTTCTCGTGCACGGGGATACGACGACGACGATGGCGGCGGCCTTGGCTGCCTTTTACGCGCAGATCCCCGTGGGTCACGTAGAAGCGGGCCTGCGCACAGGGGAGCGGTATTCGCCCTTCCCCGAAGAGATGAACCGGCTGCTGGCCGATCGCATCTGTGAGATGCACTTCGCCCCCACGGCGGGAGCCGCGGAGAACCTGCGCCGCGAGGGGCTGGACCCGGACGGCATCTTCGTCACCGGCAACACCGGTATCGATGGGCTGCTGATGGTCGCGGGTCCGAGGCAGCGTCGTCCCCCGGACTGCCCCCGCTTGATTCTGGTGGAGGCACACCGCCGCGAGAACCTGGGTGCGCCGATGGCCCGCATCGCCCAGGCGATTCGGGCGTTGGCGCGCGGACCCGAGGGCTTCGAGGTGCTGTGGTCCCTCCATCCCAATCCGGGGGTCGAGGGTCCGGTGCGCGAGGCATTGAGTGGTGAGCCGGGCGTCACCTTGATAGCGCCCCCCGACTATGCCGTTTGGGCGCGACTGATGGCAGAAGCGGATGTCATTCTCACCGACTCCGGCGGCATTTCCGAGGAGGCGCCCGCCTTGGGCGTCCCCGTGGTCATCCTCCGCGACAGCACCGAACGGCCCGAGGTCGTGCGGTGTGGCGCGGGTTGCCTTGTGGGTACGGACGCCGGCCGCATCGTCGAAACCACGCGATTGCTGCTGGGCGACGAGGCCCGATACCACGCGGCGTCTACGGCCGGCAGCCCGTTCGGAGACGGCCGGGCGGCCGAACGCACGGTGGCCGCCCTGTTGCACCGCTTTGGCCTGCGCCTGGATCGACCGCCGTCATTTGCCGGCACCCCGGTCGATTGACCCCCCCCGGGTGGCGTGTTATATTCCCTGCGGCGTACGTGACGGCGCCTTTTTGTGTGTTCAGAGGGTGGACGCGCGGTCCGGGAGGCCGTGATCGCGCGCCTCCCTTCGCGGATGTCTCGTCGGCGCGCCCGGACGTCGGCGTTGAGGTGCGACGGTGAACGGATCGGTATGGAAGGCCTTCGGTCTGGCGACGAGCTTCGGCCTTACCGCGGCCCTCTTGGTGGCGGGTGGGGTCTTGGGTGGCCGCTGGCTGGATGCCGTGGCCCACACGTCGCCGCTGTTTACGATCGCCGGGTTGCTTCTGGGGCTGGCCGCGGGTGGCGTGATCTTCGTCCGCCAGGTCTCCCGGATTTTCGGAGGGCCCGAACGTTGAGCCGCAAGAGTCTCCTGGGGGCGGGTCCCTGGCTGCTGGTGGCGGCGGCCCTGCTCGTATGTGGGCTCGCGGGCCTCGTCCCGCGAATCGCCGAAGGTCTGGCGGCGGGGTTCGCGATCGGCGGCGCCTACCTCTGGCTGCTGTGGCGGCGTACGTCGTCCTTGGCGACACTGCCGCCGCAACGGGCGGTGGCGGCGGCACAATTTGCGGCGGTGCTACGGTTTTGTTTTGTCTTCGCGGCCTTCGGCGCCGTGGCCAGAATTTGGCCGACGGCGGCCCTCGGCTGGGGAGCGGGGGCGTTTCTGGTGCCGCTGGCGGTCAGCATGTTCGTCATGGCTCGAGGGGGCTGAAGCAGCATGGCCTGTCCCGGGGCAACCTGGTTTGGGAGCCTATCCCTATGCAGCACCACCCTTATTCAGACGTGGATAGTGATGGTGGTCGTCGCCGGCCTCGCGCTGATCGCTGCGGGTTCGGCCCGAGCCGGGGTGCCCGGGCGGATGCAGAACATCATGGAGTTGCTGATCGGTTTCGTCGGCGGCTTTATCGGCGGTTCGTCCGATGTCGGTCCGGACCATCCCGCGCGCAACAGGCGGTTTTTGTTCGAATACCTGGCGACACTCTTTCTGTTCGTCCTCGTGGCGAATATGCTGGACGTCATCCCTCCGTATACCGCGCCAACCAACACGCTCAACACGACGCTGCCGCTCGCCATCTTGACGTTCTTGTTCACCCACCTTTCGGGCCTCGTGAAGCATCGGAGTAGATACGGGCGGACCTTCATCCACACCCCTGGCTTCCTCGGTTATGCCTTCCTGATCATCGTCGCCATCGAAGAACTCAGCAAGCCCCTGACGCTGGCCTTCCGACTCTTCGGCAACATCTTCGCGGGTGAGCTTATGATCACCGTATTGGTCAAGCTTATCCCGTTACGCTGGTTCTACTTCACCGGCGGTTTCGTTCCGCATGTGGGCTGGCTGCTCTTCAGCGTCTTCGTCGGCGTGGTGCAAGCCTTCATCTTCATGGTCCTGTCCCTAGCCTACGTGGGGCAGGCGACCGCCGACGTCGAGCCTGCGCACTGATCGGCATTGATCGCGGGACTTCGGCCGGCTCCAACCGGTCGGGACATAAGGGGGACGACGCTCGATGACGACCGCTGCCGCACACATTCTGGCCTCGGGAATCGGTCTCGGACTGGCTGCGCTGGGTGCCGGTATCGGTGACGGTCTGGTGACGAGCCGGTTCGTCGAGGGGATCGCGCGTCAGCCCGAGGCGCAGGGCCGCCTGATGACCAACACCTTCATCAGCGTGGGGCTCATCGAGGCCCTGCCGCTGATCGTCCTCGTGCTGGTCGGCTTCGTCTTCACGAAGTGAGCATCGCCGTCGACGCCGCCCGCCTTCGGTCCCGCATGCTGCCGGGTCCGGCCGGCGGGCGGCCGCGCATCGATGCACCGGCGTGGACGGTTGGGTGATGCACTCCACCTCGACCCGCGCAGGGTCGCGGGCTTCACGGGCGCCGCTGCCGGTCGTCTCCGGCCGTGCGGCGTCGGACGGGCACACGAGGACGGGGGCGCGCGCCCCCGTCCCGGGAGGTTGGATCCGCACATGGCCAGCATTCTCGCTTCGCTCGGCATCAACCCAGGCACATTTGTGTTGCAGATTCTGAACTTTGCCATCCTGTTCGTCTTTCTGCGCATCGTCGCCTGGCCCCCTTTGGTGAAGGCCATGGAGCAGCGGCGCAAGGGTATCGACGACCAACTGGGCGCGGCGCGGAACGAACGCGAAGAGGCGGTCCGCCTGCGCGAGCAGCAGAATCGGGAACTCGCCGAGGCCAAATCGCAGGCGCAGGCGATCGTGGAGCGGGCTCAGCGGGCGGCGGCGGAAGAATCGCGGCAGCTGTTGGAAGAGGCGCGTGCCCAGGCCGAGCGGATGCAGAAGCAGGTCCGTGAGGAGATCGCTCGCGAGAGGGACGCGGCTGTCGCCACCCTGCGCAGCGAAATGGCGGATCTGGTCGTCGAAGCGGCCGGCCGCCTGCTTGGTGCGCGGATGGATTCCGCGGAGGACCACCGGCTTGCGGACGAATTCATCGCTGCCGCTGGCCGCGAAGCGGGGAGTGCCCGGTGATGCCCGCCGCACGGCCGTACGCTGAGGCCCTGTTCTCGTTGCTGCGCGAGCGTGGCGGAGCGGGGGCCGTCATCGAGGAGATCGAGGGCGTGGTGCGCGCCCTCCAAGAGGCGCCCCATTCGCGGGACGTGCTGGTGCATCCCGGAGCGGCGCCAAAAGCGGCCGAGGCCGTGCTCGGTACCCTGGTGCAGGGCCGGTCGCCGGTGGTGGGCAATCTGCTGCACCTGTTGTTCGACAAGGGCCGCATCGGTGCGCTGCAGGACATCGTCCTCGCTCTGCGGTCGCGTGTGGACGTCGCCGAGGGGCGCGTGCAGGCGCGGGTGCAGGCCGCCCGGCCGCTCACGGAGGCGCAGGCCGTCCGCCTGCGCGAGGCACTCTCGCAGCGGTTGGGCAGCGAGGTGCAGCTGAGCTTCGAGGAGCGCCTGGAACTGATCGGCGGTATTCGGGTGCTGTTTGGGGATCGCGTGTTGGACGGCTCGCTTTCGGGTCAACTGGCGTCCCTCAGGCGCCGCTTGTCCGCACAACGCGGTTGACGCGCCGGGAGCCGGGACCGGGGCCCAGGGCAGGGAAAGGCAAGGCGTGGCGTCCTCGGGCGGCACGCCCAGGTGAGGTGCATCGGCGGTGAGCATTCGTCCGGAGGAGATCAGCGCCGTACTGCGGCAACAGATCGAGCAGTACGACGTCCAGGCGCGGATGGACGAGGTCGGGGTCGTCCTGCGCGTAGGCGACGGTATCGCCTCGATCTACGGCCTTCGTGACGCCATGATCGGGGAACTGCTGGAGTTCCCCGGGGACGTGCGTGGCATGGTCCTCAACCTGGAAGAGGAGACGCTCGGCTGCGTGCTCTTCGGTTCCGAGGTCGCCATCAAGGAGGGCGATTCCGTCCGGCGCACGGGCGAGATCGCGCGCGTGCCGGTCGGGGATGCGCTCATCGGCCGCGTGGTGGACGCGCTGGGCCAACCCGTCGACGGCAAGGGACCCATCGAGACCACCGAGACGCGTCCGGTCGAATCGTCGGCGCCGGGCGTCATCCAGCGCAAGAACGTGCACGAGCCGCTGCAGACCGGTCTCAAGGCCATCGACACCATGATCCCCATCGGGCGGGGGCAGCGGGAACTCATCATCGGCGACCGTCAGACGGGGAAGACGGCGGTCGCGCTCGACACGATCCTCAACCAGAAGGGCAAGGGCGTCGTCTGCATCTATGTGGCCATCGGGCAGAAGGCGTCCTCGGTGGCCCGCGTGGTGCGCACCCTGGAAGAACACGGCGCGATGGAGTACAGCATCGTCGTCGTCGCCGGTGCCTCGGAGCCGGCCCCCTTGCAGTACCTGGCGCCCTACGCCGGCTGCGCGATGGGCGAGTACTTCATGTATAAGGGCGGGCACGCCCTGTGCGTCTATGACGATCTGAGCAAGCATGCCGTGGCCTATCGCGCGATGTCGCTCCTGCTCCGGCGCCCGCCGGGGCGCGAAGCCTATCCGGGCGACGTCTTCTACCTGCACAGCCGCCTCCTGGAGCGGGCGGCGAAGCTTTCGGACGAGATGGGTGCCGGCTCGCTCACCGCGCTCCCCGTCATCGAGACCTTGGCCGGTGACGTGTCGGCGTACATCCCGACCAACGTCATCTCGATCACAGACGGGCAGATCTACCTGGAGACGGATCTCTTCTACGCCGGTATCCGCCCCGCCGTGAATGCCGGCCTCTCGGTTTCCCGTGTGGGCGGAGACGCTCAGCGCAGGATCGTCAGCAAGGTGTCGGGCGGCCTGCGCCTGGACCTCTCGCAGTATCGTGAACTGGCGGCGTTCACCCTGTTCGCGTCGGACCTCGACAAGGCGACGCAGGCGCGTCTGGCCCGCGGCCAGCGCCTGACCGAACTCCTCAAGCAGCCCCAGTACCACCCGATGGACGTGGAGGATCTGGTTGCGGTCATCCACGCCGGGACGAACGGCTTTCTCGACACGATCCCGGTGGATAAGGTCGGCGCGTTCGAGCGGGAGTACCTGCTGTTCCTCCGGGCCGAACGCCCGGATCTCATCCGGCAGATCGGCGAAGCGCCGAAGCTGACCGACGAGGTCGACGCGGCGCTCAAGGAAGCGGCGGGCACGTTTGCGAAGGGCTTTGGCGGCTGACCGACGTGGGTCCGGCCGAGCCGGGGGATGGGATTCCCGCCGCGTGGGAGTTCGCGCCCGAGTCCGTGTCGGGGGTTGAACGCGCAACGCATGCCGGGATGCAGGGGGCGGGGTTGTGGCCGAAGGGCTGAAGGAGATCCGGCGGCGGATCGGCGCTGTCAAGAACATCCGCAAGATCACGGCGGCCATGAAAATGGTCGCCGCCTCCAATCTGCGTCGCGCCCAGTCGCGGGCAGAGGCCGGACGCCCGTACGCCGAGGCCGTCCGGGGCGTCCTCCTGCGATTGGCCGCGAATGCGGGAGTGGACCACCCCTTCCTGGTGGAGCGTCCGGTGGCGGCCAGCCTGGCCGTCGTCGTGACCTCGGACCGGGGCTTGGCCGGTGCGTTCAACTCCAACATCAACCGTGCGGCCGCACAGTTGATGCGGACACTGCCCGGACCACGGGTCGTGGCCGTGGGCAAGAAGGCCCGCGACTTCTTCCGCCGGCGCCATTACGACGTCCTGAGGGATTACACCGGCCTCGGCGACACGGTGCGTTTCGCACAGGCCGAACGGATCGCCTCCGAGGTGACGGAGCATTTTCTACAGGGTCGCTGCGATCAGGTCCACCTCGTCTATCCGCAGTTTGTGAATGCGGTCACCTCCCGCCCCGTGAGCGTCCGGCTGCTGCCGCTGGCCGGCGCAGACCTCAAGGGCGGTGAGAGCGGCTCGGGTGAAGGCGAATACATCTTCGAGCCCGACGCCGCGGGGGTGCTGCAGCGCCTGCTTCCGCACTACATCAGCGTTCTGATCTACCGGGCGCTGCTTGAAGCGAAGGCGAGCGAATTCGGGGCCCGCATGGCGGCGATGGACAGTGCGACCAAGAACGCGGGCGAAGTGATCGATCGATTGACGCTGGTGAGCTTTCGGATGCGGCAGGCGGCGATCACCAAGGAGATTTCCGAGATCGTGGGCGGTGCGGCCGCGTTGCAGGGATAGCGCGGCCGGCGGAGTGGCGGGGGGGCCGGCGGCGGGCCACAGGGTAAGGGCCCGGCGTCCCGCGGCCCCTGCGCGCTGGCTTCGGACCGACCCCTTCGGCAGTGCGGTGGGAGGAAAGCGATATGGCGAACGTCGGTCACGTCGTATCCGTCATCGGTCCCGTTTTGGATGTCAAGTTCGCACCGGGCGAATTACCCGCCATCTACAATGCCGTCCGAGTCACGGGCGGCGCACCCGCGGCGGACACAGGGCATGCTGGTGGTGGCTCCGCGGTTGCCGTGGATCTGATCGCTGAAGTGTTTCAGCACCTGGGCGACAACAGGGTGCGCTGCGTCGCCATGTCCTCGACAGACGGCCTGATCCGGGGCGCCGAGGTGACCGATCTGGGCGCCCCGATCTCGGTGCCGGTTGGAGATGTGACGCTGGGGCGCATGTTCAATCTGTTGGGGGAGCCCATCGACGGCAAGGGCCCGGTGGAGGTTCAAGAGCGCAACCCCATCCATCGCCCGTCGCCCGCCCTCACCGAGCAGGCGGTCGCGACCGAAGTCCTGCAGACCGGCATCAAGGTCATCGACCTCCTGACGCCCTACCCCAAGGGCGGCAAGATCGGGTTGTTCGGCGGCGCCGGCGTCGGCAAGACCGTTCTGGTCATGGAACTGATCCACAACATCGCCACGGAGCACGGCGGCATCTCGGTCTTCGCCGGCGTCGGGGAGCGCACGCGCGAGGGGACGCAACTCTTCGGCGAGATGACCGAGTCGGGTGTTCTGAGCAAGACAGCCCTTGTGTACGGGCAGATGAACGAGCCGCCGGGTGCCCGCATGCGTGTGGCGCTCTCTGGTCTCACCATGGCGGAGTACTTCCGCGACCGTGAAGGTAAGGACACGCTGCTGTTCATCGATAACATCTTCCGTTTCATCCAGGCGGGCTCGGAGGTATCGGCCCTGCTCGGCCGCATGCCGAGCGCCGTCGGGTACCAGCCGGTTCTGGGGACGGACGTCGGCGCACTGCAGGAGCGCATCACCTCGACCCGCAAGGGTTCAGTCACGTCGGTGCAGGCCATCTACGTCCCTGCCGACGACTACACAGACCCGGCGCCCGCGACGACATTCGCCCATCTCGACGCCACGACGAACCTGGAGCGCCGTCTGACCGAGCGCGGATTGTATCCCGCGGTGGACCCGCTGGCCTCCACTTCGCGCATTCTCGATCCCCAGACCGTGGGCGAGGAGCACTACGCCGTCGCACGTGGTGTGCAGGAGGTCCTGCAGCGGTACAAGGAGTTGCAGGACATCATCAATATCCTTGGGATCGATGAACTCTCCGAGGACGACAAGCTGACGGTCGCGCGGGCCCGCAAGATCGAGCGCTTCCTGACGCAGCCGTTCTTCGTCATGGAGAACACGACCGGCAACCCTGGCAAGTTCGTGCGGCCGCAGGACACGGTGCGTGGATTCAAGGAGATCGTGGAAGGCAAGCACGACGACCTCCCCGAGATGGCCTTCTACATGGTCGGCGGCATCGAGGAGGCCGTGAAGAAGGCGGAATCCATGTAGGGCCATGGGTGCCGGCCGTCCGGCTGCCCGACCGGCCGGCACGCATGGCCGGTGCGGCGGCGCATCTGCCGGACGGCCTGCGCACCGGCGGCCCCGGTTCCGCCCGGCAGGGGAGGCGGTGGACGAATGGCTGGAGTCATCGCGGTTCAGGTCGTGACGCCGGAACGGCTCGTCTGGTCGGGTCCGGCAGAGATGGTGATCGCGCACGGTGTGGAGGGTGAACTCGGGGTGCTGCCCCACCACGCGCCCCTCATCACATCGCTCCTCGACGGTGCCCTCCGCATCCGCCGGCCGGGTGGGGACGAACTGGTCATCAGCACCAAGGGCGGATTCTTGGAAGTCAAGCCCGATCGGGTGACGGTGCTTGCGGATGAGGCGAACCTGCCGGAAGACGCCTCCGCCGAGTTCGGCGCCAGACTGGAAGAGGCCTGAGTCCGCGCGGGCGACGGTCGCTCCGGCGGTATAATCCGCCCAGGGGGTGGTGCCGCGTGGCACTCGACGAGGAGACGCTGAAGGAAGCCCTGACCACGGTGAACGACCCCGAGATCGGGATGAACATCATCGAGCTTGGACTCGTCTATGACATCGACGTGGACGCGGAAGACAACGTCAACGTCGAAATGACGCTGACCAGTCCTGGCTGCCCACTCGGGGACATCATCACCGAGCAGGTGGATTCGGCGCTCAAGGCGGCCGGGGCGAAGTCTGCCAACGTGGAAATCGTCTGGAGCCCGCCGTGGACGCCGGAGATGATGTCCGAGGAGGCGAAGGAACGCCTCGGTTGGGGCATCCGGTAAGGCATACGCCGCCGACTCCCGGCCTGGGGGCGCGCAGGGTGCCGGGCGATCTCCCTGGATCGATCCCATCCCGACAGAGTGCCCCGGACCGCCCCAAGCCCGCCCCTGCACACATCCGCCCCGCCGCACGGCGCCATGCCATCGGCGGGGTCCCCGTGATCGCAGCCCCACCTGCATAATCCTCCGTGCCGCCGGAAGCATGTTTTGGTGACGGTTAAGCCGGGCAACACGGGCGCTTGGCGCCGGGACCGGCACGGGGGCGGTGGATATGGGGCGTCACGTGCGCCCGTCTTGGCCGCGCAGGGCATGGGCGGCATGGGGCAACAGGTGGAAGGCATGGGCGGAGCGCACCAACGGCGCCTGGGACGCCCGGCGGGCGGGTGTCTCCCGGCGGGTGTCTCCCGGGCGGCGGATCCTGCGCGATGGCGTGCTGGCCCTCGCCCTGGCGGGGTCGGCGGCCGGGGTATACGGGCTGATGTTCGTATTGGCGAGACCGCACGCGGGCCGGACGCCGGGATCCTCGGTGGTTGCCGCTGCCGCGCCCGGGCGCCCGGCGGCGCAGGTATCGCCGGCGGGTGGCGGCGCCGCCACACCCACCGCCGCCTCGGCGGCTTCTGCGGCGGCATCGGTGGCGGCGGCCGAGCCCACGCCCCCGGCGGCACCCCGGGTTCCGACCGGAGCGGTCGCAGGAAGCGCTGGACCATCTGCGCGGGGGGCCGCGCCGGGTGCCCCGCGCGTCCTGGACGGCAAGCCCACGGCCCGGAATACCGTGAAGACCGCGGCCGCTGCGAGCCGTGCTGGGGGGCAGGTGTCGGCATCGACGGCGGCCGCGCGGACGGCCGCCAGCGGCTCCACCGAATCAGGGGTGGCGGCACCACTGGCCGCCTCTCTACCCGCCCAGCCGCCCCCGTCGTTGCAGGCGCCGGTGTCGGGGCCGGTCCTCGCGGGGTTCGGTTGGGCCTATTCCCCGGTCTTTGGCGACTGGCAGGAACATACCGGCGTCGACCTCGGGGCGGCGGTGGGGCAGACTGCCGTCGCTCCGGGGGCCGGCCTGGTGCTGTCCGTGCGCCAAGACAGCCTGTGGGGCTGGGTGGTGAGCATCGCTTTGGGAGACGGCTACTCGACCAACGTGTCGGCGCTGGGGAGCGTCGCGGTCCGACCGGGTGATGCGCTGCGGCCGGGCCAGACGCTCGGTACTGTCGGCGCCTCGCCTGCCGCAGAGGCAAACCTGGGTCCGCATGTATTCTGGCAACTCTTTTCCGGGGCGCGACCGCTGAACCCCCTGGCGCGTTGAGCCGCGTTCGCCCTCCGGTGGTATCTCCCTTTGGCGCGGGACATATCGATTAGTCAAATCCTCGAAGGGGGCGGACCCGTGAAGGACCACATCTGGAAGCGGGTTATGGACAAGAGGTGATCGGTGGCCGTACGCCCGCCCTCCGTCCGACCCCGGGGGCCGAGACGGGGCCGGGTGGGCGGGTGGGGCACGGGATGGACGCCGCGCGTCGGGACCCGCGCCGCCCCGACGGCTTCCGGGGTCGCCGGGTTTCGCTTCATCCCCCGCCGGGCACACGGCACAGGGCATCGGCCCGACGGACGCACCGCCATTCGGTCCCGGGAGCGGCAGTTTCCCGGGGCTTCATCTTTCCTTAAGCCCGCACCCCGATAATGCCTCCGGGTGAACCATCAGGGAGTGCCCCCAGTGCCGTCGGCGGTGGGGCACTCGCATCCTGCGGGGCCGGAAGGGAAGGAGCGCTGGAGTCATGCGCGAGATCGCTGCCGATGCGCCGAGACCCACCTGGGGGGCGGTGCTGCTGCGCGGATTGCTCTGGCTTGCCATCGCCGCGGTGGTCGTCTTGGGAGCTGTCTATGGCGTCCGCCGCTACATGCACTCCAAGAGCGCCGTCGCTGCACCCCGTTTCTTCACCGTCACCGCCGGCATCGGGGCCGTGTCGGTCACGGTGTCTGGTTCTGGGAGCATCCAGGCGGTCGCCACGCAGACGGTGAGCCCGCAGCAATCGGGCGCGGTCAGCAAGGTGGACGCCACCGTCGGCCAACAGGTGACCGCGGGCGAGCCGCTGCTGCAGTTGTCGGACACGCAGGGCCTCACCCAGCAGGTCGCCTCGGCGCAGGCCACCTTGGCCCAGGCGCAGGCACAACTGCAATCGCTCACCGACCCCGCCGCCGCCCAAGATCCCCGCACGATCACTCAGGCGCAGTTGAAGGTGCAGCAGTCGCAGATCGCGTTGCAGCAGGCCCAGTTGACGCAGAGCCGCGATGAGGCCAACGCCGCGGCCGCCGCCGCGGTGACCACGCCTGTGGCCGGCACGGTGGAGTCGGTCGCCGTGATTGCCGGGCAGCAGGTGAACTCCGGTGAGACGATCGGCACCGTTCTCCCCGCCGGCACTCCGACCGTGAGCGTACCCGTGCCCGAGGAGGACCTACCTTATCTGCCGGTAGGCGCTTCGGCCACCGTCACCATTCCTTCCTTGGCGCAGGTATTCACCGGTACCGTGACCGTAGTCGGCACCAGTCCGGCCTCCGGTCAGCAGGTCAGCGTCCAGCAGAACGGCTCGACGGCGCGCCAGAGCACGGCCACCACCCAGACGGAGCAACTGTACCCGCTGACGCTGACGCTCTCGCCCTCGCCGCAGGGTGCCCCTCAGGACGCCGCCGCGACCGTCGTGTTCACCCCCCAAGGCACCCCGCCCGCGGCGTTCACCTGGACGGACGCCGGTAGCGTCGTCTATCCCACACCGGTGAACGTGACCGCGCAGCAATCCGGCACTGTGGGGAATTTGGCGGCGCAGGGCGCCACCGTGACCGCCGGGCAGACCCTGGCCTCCGTCACCAACTCCAGCGTCCAGACGACGCAGCAGCAGGACCAGTTGGCGCTGGAGCAGGACACCATCGCCCTGCAGGAGGCGAAGATATCGCTGGCGCAGGCCACCAACCCGACGCCGCCCACGGCGGACGCCGTCGCCGCCCAGCAGGCCGTGGTCAACAGTGATGCGGCGTCGTTGCAGGAGAAGCAGACGGCCCTGGCCGACCTGACGGTACGGGCGCCCATCGCCGGCACCGTCACCGCCGTCTCGGTCCAGGCCGGAGAGAGCGTCGGCACCGGGACCGCCGCCGTCACCCTCCAGTCGGCGCAGGGTATGGAAGCCGTCGCGCCGATCGATGAACTGGACATCGGCAAGATCAAGGTCGGGCAGTCCGCCCAGATCGTCATCAACGCCTTCCCGAACGCGCAGTACACCGGCACCGTGGCCTCGGTCGCTCCCTCGGCGCAGGCGCAGAACGGGGTGAGCACCTACCCGGTGACGGTCGACCTCAAGAACCAACAGAATCTCCTGCCGGGCATGTCGGCGACCGTGATCATCCAGGTGGCTTCGGCCAACAGCCTCCGCGTCCCGTCCCAGGCGGTGACGGTGACGAGCGGTTCCAACGGTGTCCTGCGAGTGCTGGAGAACGGTCGGCCCGTGACCGTGCCGGTCAAGGTCGGGCTCGTCGGCAGCGGGTTCACGCAGATCCTCTCGGGGCTTCAGCCCGGGCAGTCGGTGGTCGCCGGCCAGGCGGCGGGCGGCGGCGCGACGACGACGCGTACCGCGGGCCGCGGTCCGGGCGGCTTCGGCGGCGCAGGCGGCTTCGGCGCGCTGGGTCGGGCCGGGTAGGTCCCGTCGTGTTCCGACCGGGATCGTCCACGCCCCGCCGCGCGAGGCGGGGCGCGGCTGGAGGTGGCGCACTTGCCCGAACCCGTCATCGCGCTCCGCTCGATCGCCAAGACGTACCGGATGGGCGGTATGACCGTCACGGCACTGGCGTCGGTGGGCCTGGAGATCTATCGGGGTGAGATGGTGGCGATCATGGGGCCGTCCGGGTCGGGCAAGTCCACCCTGATGAACATCCTGGGGTGCTTGGACCGGCCCACCGCGGGGGAGTACCATTTGGCGGATCGGGCCGTGGCGCGTCTGGGCGATGATCAATTGGCCGATGTACGCAACCGCTTCATCGGCTTCGTTTTCCAGAGCTACAACCTCTTGCCGCGCCTCTCCGCCCTGCAGAACGTCGAGTTGCCGCTGATCTACCGCGGAGACTCGACGAAGCGCCGTCGTCAGGCGGCCCTGGAGGCACTGGCGGAGGTCGGGTTGGCCGAGCGCGTGCACCACCTCCCCATGCAGTTGTCGGGAGGCCAGCAGCAGCGCGTGGCGGTGGCGCGGGCGCTCGCGGGGCGGCCGCAGGTTCTCCTGGCCGACGAGCCGACCGGCAACCTGGACAGCCGCTCCGGGCAGGAGGTCATGTCCATCATCCAGGGGCTCAACGACGCCGGCATGACCGTGGTGATGGTGACCCACGACGAACGCATCGCCCACCACTGCCGGCGCATCGTCCGCGTCCTGGACGGCCGTGTACTGGCCGACCGGGCGGTGGATGACGACGAACGCGTCGTGGCGACGCTGACAGAGGCTCCGGGGGCCTGAACGAGGCGTACGGAGGCCCGGGCCGCAGCGCCAGAGGCGGGCGCGGAGCGCCGCCCGCCGGCTCCCGCCCGGATGCTTTTGCGTACCGCGCCTTCTAGCGGCCGGTACATCCTTGGGGCGTAAGCGAAGAGGGGTGCTGGCATGAACATCATAGAGGGCCTGCGCATGGCCTGGCTTGCCATTCGAGGCAATGTGATGCGTTCGCTGCTCACCGCGCTGGGGATCATCATCGGCGTCACGACGGTCATCGCCGTGGTGGCCCTCGGCGAGGGGTCCCAGCAGGCCGTGACGAAGTCAGTCGAGTCCCTGGGGACGAACCTGGTGGTCGCGAGCCCGGCGTTCAGAAGCGGCGTGCAGTTCACCCCGGGCATGGCGGCGAATCTGGCTACACGCGTCCCGGACATCGCCCTGGCGATGCCCGTCTTCCAAGGCGGCGGGCTGAACGTCGTCTGGACCAATCAGAACACGCAGGCGACGCTGCAGGGCGTGTCCGAAGCCTGGATGCCGATGCACGGTGCGCACATGGCCCAAGGGGCCTTCCTGACGGCCAATGACGTGTCGCAGCACTCCCAGGTGGCGGTACTCGGCCAGACGGTCGTGCAGGACCTCAACATGGGGGGTTCCGTGGTCGGGCAGCAGATCTTCCTCAACGGCTACCCGTTTACGGTGGAGGGTGTCCTGCAGTCCCTCGGATCCGGTGTCGGCGGCAGCAACCAAGATGATGTCGTGCTCATCCCCTACACCGCGGCCGAAATCGTGCTCGGCACCGTCTATCCCCAGTCGCTGGATTTCCAGGTCGCCAACGCCAAGGATGCGAATCTGGTCGTGGGCACCCTGCAGATGATCTTCAACCATGAGTTTCCGCGTCCGAATTCCGTCACCGTGGCGAGCCAGAACCAGCTGCTGTCGACCCTGAGCGGTGTCAGCCGGACCCTCACGGTGACACTCGGAGCGATCGCGGGGGTATCGCTTCTCGTCGGTGGAATCGGCATCATGAACATCATGCTGGTCTCCGTGACGGAACGGACGCGCGAGATCGGGTTGCGCAAGGCCATCGGGGCCAAGCGCAAGGGTATCCTGCTGCAGTTTCTGCTGGAGGCCGCCCTGCTCTCGTGCGGCGGCGGCGTGATCGGCGTCGTGCTGGGCGTGGCGGGTGCCCACATGTTGTCCAAGGCGCTGCAGACCACCACGGTGGTCACGCCGGCGTCGGCGTTGCTCGGGTTCGGATTCTCACTGGTGGTCGGCGTGTGCTTCGGGCTGTGGCCGGCGGCACAGGGGAGCCGGCTCGATCCGATCGTGGCCCTGCGCCACGACTGAGCGGCGGCCACGGGCGCACCCGATCGCGAGAAGACGGAAGAGAGGGGTGGGGACGGCTTGAAGTCGTTCCGGCTGGGGGTCCTGGGGTTGGGCATGGGAGCGATGCTGCTGTGCTGTACGGCGTGTGGAGCCGCGACGTCGTCGCCGGCGTCGCCGAGTTCGCGTTCGGCGGCGGGGCGCCAGCCGCGCCAGGTGAATCCGGCCATGCAGGCCGCTCTGGAGGTCATCCGGCTGGAGCCGGTGGTGCCGTTCTCCTCGTCCCAGGTCCAGAAGATGGTGCCTATCCTGCAGGCGCTGGCCAAGACGCCCAATGAGGCGTCGGCCGACCTGGCGACCCAGGGGAAGGCGATTGAGGCCCTCTTCACGGCCACGCAGCAGGAGGCGTTGAAGAACATGGCGGCTGCCGGACCGGGGGCTGCCGGTGGCCCGGCAGGCGGCTTCGGCGGGGGGCCCGGCGGAGCAGGGGCCCGTGCGGGCGCCGGACGCGGGGCGGGGGGCTTCCGCTTCTCCAGAAGCGGCTCTTCCGCCAGCGGGGCCGGTGCGCCACGCTTCAATCCAGCCGCGATCTACCAGCGGGCGATCTCCACCCTCCAGGGCGGCGGGGCGCCATCCAGTAGCACGGCGGGGGCGGCGACCGGCGCATGAACGGTCTCCTGCGTTCCCCGACCCGGCGGCTGCACGTCTTGTGATGCCGTACCGCTCGGGTGGCCGCGGCTCCCGTCTCCTGTTCGGCGATCCTCTGCGACGACGGGTGCTCCAGGTGCGAATACAGCACTCCCTGCCGTTGTCGCCGTATTCGCGACGGCGTGCCGCGGGGACCGGCCAGGTGTCTGCGGGCCGGCGCCTCGACGGCAAAACGCTTGCGGAAGTCGCCCCGTTCCCCGGCACCGGGGGTGGGGCGACTTCCGTTTCCGGCCCCACCCACCACGCGTCTCAGGCATTAGCCGGGACCGGCCCGGGCGCACCCTCCTCGGTTGCCCACCGCGTGGCCCCATCCAACGCGGCGCGTGAAGCGTCCTGTGCGCCGGCGGACGGTGCCCGCACCCCCGCCGCCCCAAAAACCAGTGTCGCGTTCTCCTCTCGCCGCCCGCGGACGCGGCAGCCTTCGGGCCGGTGCTCTGCGGTGGCAGGCCAAAAGGGGGATCCGTCCTCGGTGTAGGGCGATGGCGCCGGGTACTCCGCGCCTCCGCTCCACGGCCTCCGGCGTTCTGCCGGCGACTACTCCCGGGGGCCGAAGTGTGCTCACGGCGTTCCGTCCGCGGATCCCCCGCCTCCGGCCTATCCGCCCGCGTCCCCGCCGATGCAAACACCCGCACGCAGTCTGTACCGTCCCAGCGCAGACATAGCATTGGGACGGCCCTCGGAGAGGGGGAACCGCCATGGCGCGACCGGATTACCGTATCGTCGTGGAAGCCTCCTTCTCGGACAAGGTGCGGGCACTGCGCGGCCTCGTGGACCTCTACCGCCGGCGGATGCCCGAAAGGATGGACCGCATCGCGGGGACGGCGCCGTCCCGACACCGGCAGGCCACGGGAGCCCCGGAGAGCAGCCCGCGATAGGAGGCCGGTGACGAGGTGCGCATGACGGCCATCTATGCACGTGTGAGTACGGACGAGCAGGCGGAGCACGGGACGAGCCTCGATGAGCAGGTCCGGCTCTGCCGGCAGAGGACCGGGGAGGGTGAGGCGGTCGAGGAGTTCGTCGATGCCGGGCTCAGTGGCACCACCCTCGATCGACCCCAGTTGCAGAAGCTTCTGATGCGGGCCCGGGGTCAGGAGGTCGCCCGCCTCGTCGCCTACGACCCGGATCGGCTCTCGCGTAATGCGGCCCACCTCCTCCTGCTGGTCGACGAACTCCGCGAGGCCGGGGTCGACATCGAATTTGTGAACTTCGCGGCAGATCCATCCCCGGATGGGCGCCTACTCTTCACGGTCCGGGGCGCCATCAGCGAGTTCGAGGCATACCGGATCAAGCAGAGGATGTACTCGGGCAAGCAGGCTCGGGCGCGGGCGAATCGCGTCGCGGCTGGCACGTGCATCTACGGCTATCGCCTCAACCGGACGGCCAAGGCCTGGGAAGAGGACACCCGCGAATCCCAGGTGATCCGGCTCCTATTCGAGTGGGCACTGGAGGCCGGGACCTTCGACATCGCCCGGCGCCTCAACGACCGGGGCGTACCGGCACGCTTCGGCGGGCGGTGGAACCAGAGCAGCGTCATCGGGATACTCCGCAACCGCACGTACACGGGCAGCATGCCGCAGATGGGCGGTCTGGGCTTCGTGTCCGTCCCCCCGCTCGTCGCGCAGACGGAATTCGACCGGGTGCAGGCGGCGCTGCACAGCCGGCGCAACCGCCCGCCCGGCCGCGCCGTCCACCCGTACCTGCTCACGGGCCGCCTCACCTGCGGCGTCTGTGGCAGGGCCATGTGCGGGGGCTACGGAAGGCCGACCAAGACGGGCACCACCACCTACTACGGGTGTGCGGGCCGTGCGAGGCCCCGGCCGGACGGGGCGCGGTGCGTCAACCGGTACTGGCGGAGCGACGACCTCGACCACCAGGTCTGGGGGCGGGTCCACGCCTTCGTCTCGGACCCCGTCGCCTTCCGTGAGGTGGCCACGGCCGAGGCGCGGGACGACGGTCTGTGCGCCGAGCTGCAGTCCCAGCAGGACACCATCGCCAGGGATCGGGAGCGCATCCGCGTGGAGCATGGCCGACTCGTCCGGGGGTTCCGCCGTGGGGTGTTGTCCGAGGACGACCTGGCGCGGCAGAGCCGGGAGCTCGAGGCCGAGGAGCGGGTATTGGAAGAGCGGGCGACTTCCGTCGCCGCGCGGCTGCACGCCGCCGCCCAGCGTGGGGACGCGTTGACCCGGACCGAGGAGGCCATCCGGCGGATCGTGGCCGACGTGCCCGGTCTGGATGCGGTCGATGCCCGCCGGTCCGTGCTGGCCGCCCTGGGGGTACGCGTCACCGCCGGACCGGAGGATGGTGTGCGCGTGCGCGTCGGCGTTCCTGAATGACTGTCGAGCACCCGACCGGCGGCATCCCCCGCGGGTGGTTCGGTAAGGAAGCTTTGGCCGTGCCGTGCCCACGCCTGGGATGTCCCCCCGCGGCGCGCGGTCGACCGGATCGGGCGCAAGCCGGTGCCGGCCGATCGGGCCCCGGGGTCCGGAGCACGGCGTTGTGGAGGTGTCCACCTCATGGAGGTGAGCCGGTACATCTCGCGCACGAAGTCGACCGTGCGCGACACCGCCAAAGTCTTCGGCGTGAGCAAATCAACCGTGCACAAGGACGTGACGGAACGCCTGCCGAAGCTGAACCGCGACCTCGCCGCACGGGTCAAGAAGGTCCTAGATATTAACAAGGCAGAGCGCCACCTGCGCGGCGGAGAGGCGACACGCCGGAAGTATCTCGATGACGGGCAGCCCTCCCTGTCCGACGAGTTGCCGCTGATGAAATAGGCCTCCGGAGGACGTGGGCGCCCGCATTCCCGCATCCGTGCCGCGGGGCATCCGCCGGCGGGGCCAGGGCGGCGTTCAGAGCCGCCCTGGCCCGCTCCGGTCCGAAGACCGAGGCCTCACCGCCCCCCGGCCACGTCGTTCCCACTCCGCCCACCCCGTGCCGCCGCCATCCCGACCGCCGCCACCGCCCCACAGCCGTCCTGTGGTCCGAAACGCGCCGCGCGCACCCGGCGGCAGCCGATGGCCGCACGTCTATCTTCCACCGCCGCTCCCCGCTGCAGGAATTATCGCGCCGGCGATGAACGAACCCAGCCGGATAAAGTGGAGGGTGCCGCCGCGCTGCCGGTATCGGCGGCCGGGCACGTTTCCAGTATTGGTGAGCGCCCCGATACGGGCAAACCCGGCGGAAGCCGGGGACGCAAAGCCACGGGTCCGACGGTGCGCGGGAAGAGTCGAGCGGCGCGCGGTGCGCAGGCCCCGAGGGGCCGGTGCCGCGGACGGCGCAGCCGACATGACCGCACACGGGGATGGCCGGGTTGCCGAAGGGTGGTCTGCAGCGGCATGCGAGCCGCCGGGACGCCCGGTGGCTTTTTGGTCGTCGCCCCGCCGTCCCCGCCGCTTTCGCGAGAGGGCCGTCGTGGCGACCGGGTCTCCGGCCGTCGCGTCGTACCAGCTCCGGGGTGGCCCGCCAGGGATGGAGGGAGATGGATGATCCGCGGGCTGTACAGCGCCGCCGCCGGCATGCTGTCCGCCCAATTGGGCGAAGGCGTCGTCGCCAACAACCTGGCCAACGCGAACACACCGGGCTTCAAGGCCGAAACCGCCGCCTTCGCCGCCTTCGCCCCGCTGGCGGTGAACGTGGCCCAACCCTCGGCCTTCGCCCTGCTCGGCGCGGGGGGGGCGTCGGTCACCCCTATCGGCAGCGTCAGTAGCGGTGCCATCGTCGACGCCACCGGCATCCGTTGGACCCCCGGCTCGGTGGTGCCGAGCAGCAATCGCCTCTCCGCCGCCCTCGTCGGGCCTGGCTTCTTCGGCGTCACCACCCCCGGGGGCGTCCAGTACACGCGGGCGGGCGACTTCCGTCTGAACCGCGCCGGCACCCTGGTCAACGCGGGCGGCGACCCCGTCCTGGGCATGGGCGGGGTGCCGATCCGGGCGCCGGCCGGAGCGGCGGGGGGCGCAGTCTCGCTCGACGCCGCCGGCTTCGTCCGCGCCGGCGGTACCGTCATCGGGCAACTCGCCGTCTACCAGCCCGCGCAGACCGCACTGCTGCCCGCCGGGCAGGGTCTCTACGCCCTGGTCCCCGGCACCGCGGCGCCGGCCGCGGCGGCCGCCGCCGTGCGGCCGGGCTTCCTGGAGCAGTCCAACGTCAACGTCGTCGCGCAGATGGCGGGCCTGATGCAGATCCAACAGGCCTTCAGCTCCGACCAGCGGACGGTAGTGACAGCCGACAAGACCGCCGGTGTCGCCATCTCCCAGGTCGGCACCGTCGCCTAGGAGAGGGGCGGCGACTGTCGCCCCTCTCCGCCCCGTCAGGATCCGGTCCCTTGTCCCCCAAGGCTTTCGGCAAGGCGGCCGACGCCTGACGGGAGAACTGGCCGCGGGCGTAGACCACCCGACCCGCGCGGCCCCGCCGCACGGGGGCCGCCGGTACCGTCCGCAGAAGGGAGTGAGCACCTTGGCGGGAAACATTTGGGTCTCCGCGTCCGGCATGGAGACGGAGTCCTGGCGGATCAACGCCTTCGCCAACGACATCGCCAACGTGAACACCACCGGCTTCAAGGCCCAACTCCCGCTGTCGACGAACATCGCGCCGGGGGCGGCCTATCCCGCGGGGCTCGCCGTTGGCCCGGGCGTGCCACCCACCGTCCTGGCCGGCGGCGGCGCCTCCCCGACCGCCATCCTCCAGGACATGTCGCAGGGCGCGCCGACCATCACCGGACGCCCGTTGGACCTCTACATCGCCGGCAACGGGTTCTTCGCCGTGCAGCCCCCCGGGGGCGCCACCGTCTACACACGTGACGGCCGCTTCTCGCCGAACGCCGCCGGGACGCTCGTCGACGGCCAGGGCCGCGACCTCCTCGGCCTCAACAGCCAACCCATCCAACTGCCCCAGGGAGCCTCCGGCGTCCAGGTCGCCTCAGACGGCCAGGTCACCGCCGTCGTGGGCGGCGTGACCAAACAGGTCGGGCAGATCGGCCTGACGCTGCCGGCAGCGCCCCAGGGCCTGCAGGGCTCCGGCGCCGGCGCCTGGGTCGCCACGCCCTCCGCGGGAACCCTGACCACGGTGACCCCCGGCCAGGGGCAGGCCGGGACCCTGCACTCGGGGATGCTGGAGGGGAGCAACTCCGACCTGGCCTCGCTGCTGCCGGGCCTCCTGTCGGCGCAGCAGGCCTATGCGATGAACTCCCGGGCCCTTGGCGTCAGCCTCCAGATGTGGTCGCTCGACAACCAGCTCTAGGTGGCCTCGCCAAAGTCCTCTTTTGCGAGGACTGTTTCCACGTCCCTTGGGCCTTCGGCTCATCCCACCGGCGCTCCCATCCGGGGCCGGCTCGACCCAGGTCGCTGCAGGCGCTTGGCGCCTTCGCTCCCGGCATCCCCACCTTTGGATGGGGCGGCGGAAGCCGTCCTTCGCGCCGGCTCCGCGCCAGTCCCTTGCCGTCCGGCCCACGCCCGCAGCGGGCTTCGTCGCACCCGTCCAACGCCGGGACCGCCTCCGCGCCGCCTGCCCCGCGGCACCGCCGCCGGCTACCCCGCCGGGTTCCAGGACGCGCCGGCACCCCGAAGGCCCCCGCGGCAGGAGGGGCGTCGCCGCGCACGGAATGCGCCCCCCCGTCCGGGGCAGCGGCCGGTCCGCTTCCCCGGGGGAAGGCGGTGTCCGTCCCATGACCCCGCAAGAGGCGCGCGCAGCCGCGACACAGCCCGGTGGCGGCCAGACCCCCGCCGATCCGCCATCCGGCACCCCCGCCTCGACCGCGCTCGGACCCGAGGACGTGCTGCGCATCCTGCCCCACCGGCCGCCGTTCCTCTTCATCGACCGCGTCGAGTCCCACGAGCCGGGCCTCCGCGCTGTGGGCATCAAGTGCGTCTCCGCCAACGAGCCCTTCTTCGCCGGTCACTTCCCCGGGCGTCCGATCATGCCCGGCGTCCTCCTCCTGGAGGCCCTCGCGCAGGTCGGGGCCGTCGCCATCCTCACCCTGCCCGAGTTCGCGGGGAGGATCGCGCTCTTCGGCGGGGTCGACGACGTGCGCTTCCGCCGTCCCGTCGTGCCCGGCGACGTGCTTCGTCTGGAGGTGGAGATCGTCCGCCGGCGCGGCCGGGCGGGGGTGGGGCGCGGGATGGCCACCGTCGCCGGGGAGCGGGCCGCGGAGGCGGAGTTAACCTTCGTCGTGGCCGGGGGCTGAGCGGCGGACGCGCCGGGGTGGGTGGCCGCGGGCGCGCGTCTTGCGCGGCCGTCCTACCCGGCGTAATCTCGGGTGGCGGCGCCCGCGTCCGTGTAGCGGCGGCCGGGTTCGGTGTGCGCATCCCCGCCGGGAGGTCGGCCGCGACAGTCGTCGCGGCATCCCCATGCCCCATCCGTTTGCGGAAGGTCGTGCGACGCATGACAACCGCCCCTGCTGCCGTCAGCCCGGTCTCGGCCCGCGCCCGGGGGCTCTCGCCCTCGCCCACCATGGCCTTCGACGCGCGCGCCAAGGCGCTGAAGGCGGAAGGCCGGGACCTCGTCAACCTCACCGCCGGGGAGCCGGACTTTCCCACGGTACCCAAGGCGGCGGCGGCGGCGGTGCAGGCCATCGCCGACGGATTCACCTACTACACCGAGGCGGTCGGCATCCGTCCTCTGCGCGAGGCCGTCGCGGCCAAACTCCTGCGTGACAACCGCCTGCAGTACGCGCCCGAGGAGATCGCCGTCACCCCGGGGGCCAAGTTCGCGCTCTACGCCGCGATGCAGGTCCTGCTGGACCCGGGCGACGAAGTACTGATCGGCTCGCCGTACTGGGTGTCGTATCCAGAGCAGGCCAAGCTGGCCGGCGCGGTCCCTGTCTTGGTGCCCACCACGGCGGAGGACGGCTTCGTCCTGCGCGCCGCCGACATCGAGCGGCGTCTGAGCCCGCGCAGCAAGCTCCTGGTGCTCAACAGCCCGTGCAATCCAACCGGCGCCGTCATTCCCCCGGAGGAACTCGCCGCCATCGGAGAGGTGGTCCTGCGGCATCCGCGGCTGTACATCCTCTCCGACGAGATCTACGAGAAGATGGTCTACGGCGGCGCCCGCCACGAGAGCATCGCGGCGCTCTCCCCGGAACTCCGGCGACGCACCGTCACCATCAACGGGTTCTCCAAGGCCTATTCCATGACCGGCTGGCGCATCGGATACACCGCTGCGGACCGGGAGATCGCCCGCGCCATCGCGCACCTGCTCAGCCAGACCACATCCAACATCACCTCCGTGGCGCAGAAGGCCGCCTTGGCGGCCCTGGACGGGACAGACGGCGAGGTCGCCGCGATGGTGGCCGAGTTCGGGCGCCGGCGGGAGTACGTGCTGGACCGCCTGGGGAAGATGCCGTTCGTCCACTGCCCGCCCCCCGGCGGCGCGTTCTATGTCTTCCCGCACGTGGCGGAGGCCCTGGGGCGCACGACGGCGGCGGGGTCGCCCCTGCCGGACGTCGATGCGTTCGCTGCGTGCCTGATGGAGGAGGGCGGCTTGGCCGTCGTGCCGGGTACGGGCTTCGGCGTCGACGGGTACATCCGGATCTCGTACGCGGCGGGGCTTCAGACCCTGACGGACGCCTGCGACCGGCTGGAGGCGTTCCTGCGCGGGTCGCATTGAGGCCACTGCGCAAAAGTGGAACGCATGCCGGAACCGCCCGAATCATCCATCGGCCCGCCTCGGGGTGGGGATGCGCCGCCGGGGCACCACCTGCCGACGGGATATGCCGTTTCTGCCAGGTTGTAGTCGCTCTGGGGCATAGTTACCCTTTCCCCTAGACCCACCATGCACCGTGAGGTCGGAAGGGGAGATCGAATGCGTGGAACGCGACGGCTCCTGGTGTCCGCAGCGAGCGCCTGCGCCCTCCTGTTGTCTGCCTCCCCGGCACTGGCGGCTTCACCGGCTCCGACGTTTACACCCGACGCCTGGTTCCAGCCCGCTGCGCCGACGAGCACTGGGAATTTCTTGCAACCGGGCCCGACGGCCGGTTCAGCGGCGACCGTGACTGAGACCTGGGGCACGACGGTGGTCGTGTACTGGAGTAGCGGCGCATCGAGCGCCACGGGCAGCACGACCGGCGGCACCACGGGTACCGCGACCGGCGGGACCACGGGCAGCACGACCGGCGGCACCACGGGTACCGCGACCGGCGGGACCACGGGCAGCACGACCGGCGGCACCACGGGTACCGCGACCGGCGGCGCCACGGGCAGCACGACCGGTAGCACCACGGGTACCGCGACCGGCGGGACCACGGGCAGCACGACCGGCGGCACCACGGGCACCGCGACCGGCGGCACCACGGGTACCGCGACCGGCGGCACCACGGGGACCCCGCCGGCGGCCACGGGCGCACCCGGCAACCTCAGCCCCGACGCGGCGGAGATCGAGTCCTGGACCAACGCCACGCGGGCGCAGAACGGTCTGCCACCCCTGGCCGACAACGCGTTGCTCGACAAGATCGCCCTGCTCAAGTGCCAGGACATGATCCAGAACAACTACTTCGGCCACGATTCGCCCACGTATGGCACGCCGCTGCAGATGCAGCAGGCCTTCGGCGTCCAGGCCCGAATCATGGGCGCCGAGAACATCGCGGGGGCCCGGGACACCGCCCTCGCCTGGTTCATGCTTGTGCACAGCCCTGGCCATCTGGCGAACATCCTGTACAATGGCCTCACGGACCAGGGCGCCGCCGTCGTGCCCTACGGTACATACGGTGTCTACGTGTGCCAGGAGTTCACCGGAAACTAGTAACCGTGCCCCGAGCGGTCCGGCAGCGGTGAGTGCGCGCCCGTCGCCACGCCCCGTGCGTGGCGCGGGCGCGCGCCCGTGCCCTCCGTCCCCGGGACGCGGCGGGAGGCGGGGCCGAGTTGGCGGAGACGACGCTGTTCACCTCCGAGTCGGTGACGGAGGGGCATCCCGACAAGATCTGCGACCAGGTGGCCGACGCGCTGCTGGACGCCCACCTTGCCCAGGACCCGCTCGCCCGTACGGCGATTGAGGTGACCGCCTGCACGGGCCTCGTCCTGGTGATGGGGCAGGTGAGTTCCACCGCTGCGGTGGACGTGCAGACGATCGTGCGCCGGACGCTGCGGGAGATCGGTTACACCGGCACGGCCGGGTTCGACGCCGACAGCGTCGCCGTGCTGACGGCCCTGGAGGGCCAGTCCCCGGACATCGCCCAGGGAGTGGACGCCGCGCTGGAGGTGCGGGGCGCCCCGGCGGGGCCGGAGGATTTCGACCGGGTCGGCGCGGGCGACCAGGGCATGATGTTCGGGTATGCCTGCGACGAGACCCCCGAACGGATGCCCCTGCCCGTCGCCCTTGCCCATAGGCTGGCGCGGCGACTGGCGGAGGTCCGCAAGAACGGGTCGCTGGGCTACCTGCGCCCCGACGGCAAGACGCAGGTCACCGTCGAATACCGCGACGGCCGGCCGGTCCGCATCGATGCCGTCGTGATCTCCACCCAGCACGCCCCAGAGGTCGACCTGGCCACCATCACCGCGGATCTGCGCGCCGCCGTGATTGCCCCGGTGATCCAGGGCGAGTGGATGGATGCCGAGACGCGGGTCTACGTCAACCCCACCGGCCGCTTCGTGGTGGGCGGTCCGCAGGGCGACACCGGGCTCACGGGGCGCAAGATCATCGTCGACACCTACGGCGGGTATGCGCGTCACGGCGGGGGCGCCTTCTCCGGTAAGGACCCCACCAAGGTCGACCGGTCGGCGAGCTACGCCGCGCGCCACGCCGCCAAGAATCTCGTCGCCGCCGGGCTCTGCCGGCGGTGCGAGGTGCGGGTGGCCTATGCCATCGGCGTCGCCCGGCCCATCGCCGTGGGGGTCGACACCCAGGGCACGGGCCGGCTGCCCGATGAGAATCTGGCCGAGTTGGTCCGCACCGTGTTCGATCTGCGGCCGGGGGCCATCATCTCCGGCCTCGACCTGCGTCGGCCCATCTATCGCTCCCTGGCCGCGTATGGACACTTCGGCCGCACCGACATCGAGGTGCCCTGGGAAGCCGTCGATCGTGTCCGGGCGCTGCAGGATGCCGCCGCGCGTTTCGGCGCGCGCGTCTGAGCGCCGGCCGCGATAGGCCGCCATGAGCATGGCCGGTCTGGACGCCGCAAGGCTGCGCCCGCGGCGTCCGGATCGGCCGAGGCGCACCCGGGGGATGGCGCGGGCGTGCCCGCGCCGGGGCGCAGTGCGTCCCGGCGCACGCCGCGGGCCAGATGTGCCCTCCGGGCGGCCGGTGTTCCGGCCGGAGCGTCGCCCCCCGGCCGGGTCGCCGGTCCCGCGGATCTCCGCCTTCGCCTTCTTCTTTCAGACCACAGATCCTCCCGCCGCCGTGTGCCCGCTTCCCGGCGGTCCCCGCCGCGGGCCGCGCCGGCTGGTGGCGGTGCGCATACCCTGCCGTACGCCGGACCCCGGCGCCGGGAGGGCGGGATGACCTGTGTGGCCGATGTTCGCCTTGACCGGTGCGCTGATCGCCCTGCTCGTCGGCGGGGCGATCCGGCCGCACCGGCGGAGGCCGGGCGTCCGGGACATGAGCGTCTGTCTCATCGTGCACAACGAGGCCGAACGCATAGAGGGCTTGGTGGGCGAGTTGGTCCACCTGGCGGGCGACATGCGCTCCTGCGTCGCCGACGTCGTCGTGGTCGACGACGGTTCGACCGACGAGACCGCCGCGCTGTTGGCGCGGCTCGGCCGCCGGCACCCGGGTGTCAAAATCCTGAGCAGGTCGGACGATACTGGTGACGGACGGTATGCGCTCGACGCCGCGTGTGCGCTCTGCGGGGGCGCCCTGATCCTCCTCGGTCAGGCGCGCTCCGGGCAGGTCTGCGGCGTGTCGGGGCATCCCATCCCCTGAGAGCGCCTGATCGGACGGCGACCGGGCGGAGGTGGACGCATGCTGCGAAACTGCCGCTACTGTGGTCGGTTGTTGACCACGCCCCCGGGTACCCCCTGCGCCCAGTGCCTCGCCGAGGAAGATGCCGCGATCGAGCGCATCGAGGGCTATCTCGAAGGGGGCGGTACGCCCACGCTGGCCGATGTCACCCGCGAGACCTCCGTCCCGGTGGCGCTGCTGCGCCGCCTGATCCGGGAGGGCCGCATCTCCCTGGCGGAGGGTGCGGCCGGGGGGATCTGCGTCCTGTGCGGCAAGGGCCTGGAGGGCGCCACGGGGCGGCTCTGCGCGCGCTGCGCCACCAGGGTCTCCGGCAACACGAGCGGCGCCGCGGGCGAGGCCTTGCGCGGGAACCCTTCCGCGGCGACCAACGGGGCAGTCCCTGGCCGACGCTCTGGCTTCTACAGCCGCCCGAACGACCGGCGACCCAATCCGTGAAATCTGCGACGTCCCACGCGGGCCGCCCCTCACAGGATCGAGGGGTCCCGCCGATAAGAAGCGCAGGTGGAAGGGGGCATGCGCTGTGATGATCTCGGGACGTGAGCTCGGCAGCCTGATCGCCACCCACTCGGCCGCCCCGGGCCAGGTGGCGGGGTCCAAGCCCACTCCGCCCACATCCGCCTCCAACGCCCCTGATGGCGTGGCGCTCTCCTCGGAGAGCGCGAACGTCGGCCGCTGGCTGTCGGCTCTCCGGGGATTGCCTGACGTCCGGTCCAATCGCGTGCAGACGGTCGCGAACCGAGTGGCGTCCGGGCAGACCCCGCACTCGACGGAGGTGGCCCGGCAGATGATGAGCCGCGTGGTCGGGGATCGTCTGGCGGCGAACGGCTAGGATGGGTGAGGCGGCGCGGGGTGGAGCGGAGGGGCCGGTGGGCGCCGCCGCGGCCGCGCGGGAGGCGATCGCCCTCCAGGTGGCCGCGTGGGCGGACCAGGCGCGGCTCGCGGAAACCATGCGGGCGGCTCTCCTGTGTCAGGACGCCCGGGGCATCCTGGCGGCGGTGCGTGGCCAGGATGCGGTGCTGGCGGCGTGCGGGGAGTGCGCCGCGGGTACCGCGGCCGCCCTGCAGACGCTGTGCCGCGGTTTGGGACTGCCGCGTTCCGCCCCGCTCCCGGACATCCTGAGCGCCCTGCGTGCGATCGACGCCGCCGAGCCGGCATCGCGGCTGGAAGCGGTCGGGGCCGAGGTTGCGCGCGCCGCCGCGGACGCGCGCCGTCTGGCGGCGGCGAACATGCTGCTCCTGCGGCAGGGTCTGGCATTTACATCCTTCGCCCTGCGCTGTCTGACGGCAGAGGCCGCCGGTCCGGGTTACACGGCGTCCGGCCTGCCTCAACGGCCCGGAACGCGCCGCGTCGTCGACACCATCGCCTGAACCGCGGAAGGCAAGGGGGAGCGTCGGTCTTGGGCGGCAGCCTGTTCACGGGCCTGAACATCGCCCTGAGCGGTCTCGAAGCGCAGCAATCCGTCCTGGCGGTCACCTCGCACAACATCGCCAACGCCTCGACGCCGGGCTACTCGCTCCAGGAGGCGGATCTGGCGCCGAACCCACCCTATTCGCCGCCGGCTGTGCAGCAGGGCAACGGCCCCGAGCAGTTCGGCATGGGGGTGACCGTGGCCTCGGTGCAACGGGTGACCAGCCAGTTCCTCACCCGCCAGCTCTGGGACACGCAATCACAGCTCGGCGGTAGTTCCGAGCAGTCCACCGCCCTCGGCCAGGTGCAGTCCATGCTGAACGAGCCGTCCTCGACCGGGCTGAATTCCACCCTCGACGCCTTTTGGAACGCGTGGCAAAATCTTGGGAACGATGCCCAGAGTACCGCGGCGCGCAGTCAGGTCGTCGCCGCCGGTCAGGCGCTGACGTCACAGTTCAACACCCTGTCGGGCCAGATCACCGGGCTGCAGTCCAGCCTGGATGCCACGGTCGGCCAGGACGTGGGCCAGGTCAACCAGATGACGGCCCAAATCGCCACCCTGAACCAACAGATCGGAGCGGCCACGGCGGCCGGCCAGAACCCGAACGACCTCATGGACAGCCGGGACACCCTCATCGGCAAGCTGGCCAAGCTGATGCCGGTCAGTGTCACGTGGCAGTCCAACGGCGAGGCCGACGTCGCGGTCGGTACCACGCAGGTGGTCGGCGGTCCCAACGCGACATCGCTCGTCGCCACGCCGAACCCGGCCAACCACAACTTCCTCGGCCTGACCTGGAGCATCGGCAACATCCCGGCGACCATCTCCGGTGGGTCCCTCGGAGCCGTGCTCACCATGCGCGACACCACGCTGCCCGGGTACCTGAGCCAGCTCGACGCGCTGGCCTCGGGCATCGCCACGCAGGTGAACACGGTGCAGGCGGCGGGTTTCGACGCTTCCGGCAGTCCCGCCACGTCCGACCCCTTCTTCACCAGCACGTCCGGCCCGATCACCGCCGCGAGCATCACCGTCAATCCGAGCGTGGTCGGCAACCCGTCTCTGCTCGCGGCCGCGTCCAGCGCGAGCGCCGGCCCGGGCGACGGCAGCAACGCCGTCAAGATCGCCGACCTGCAGAACTCGGCGTTCCTCGGCGGCGGCACGCAGACGCCGACCGACGCTTACTCGGCGCTCGTCGGCCAGGTGGGCAGCGACGTCCAGGCGGCGAACAACGCCCAGGCCAACCAACAGGCACTGCAGCAGAGTATTCAGAACCAGCAGCAACAGGTCTCGGGTGTGTCGCTCAACGAGGAGATGACCACCATGGTGGAGGCGCAGAACGCCTACGCCGCGGCGGCGAAGGTCGCTTCCACCATCGACACCATGCTTGGGTCCCTGATCGCGATGGTGCCCTAGGAGGGTGCGCAGCGGCCTCCGGCTCCGGCCCCTTGTCCCCCAGAGGCCTCCGGCCAGGCGGGGGACGCCCGCGGCGGGCTCGCCCCGCGCCGGACCGGTGCCCTGCCGGAGCCGCGCGGCAACCCGCCGAGGGCTCTGCGGGTTGTGTCCCCGTGGCCAAGGGCTTTTCTTTAACAGGACTCTCGCAGCGGTCGGGCCGCGGGGAGCCGGGGAGGGCGCGGACCGTGCGTGTGACGCAGATGATGTTGGGTTCCATGCTGACGTCGGACCTGCAGTCCGTGCAGTCGCAGATGCTGCAGGTGCAGCAGCAGTTGTCGAGCGGGCACCAGATCATCCAGCCGAGCGACAATCCGGTCGGCACCGAGAACGTGCTCAACTGGCAGAGCGCCATCGACCAGAACACCCAGTATCAGAGCAATGCCCAGAACGCCACCGGCTGGCTGCAGAGCACCGACTCGGCCCTCCAGTCCGCGATCGGCCTGGTGCAGCAGGTGCGTACCCTCGCCGTCAGCACCAGCACCGGAACCCTGACGACCGCGGAATACCAGGCCATCTCCGAACAGGTGGCGTCGCTCCAGGCGAGTCTGGTCACCGTGGGCAACACCAAGGTCGGCGACCACTATCTGTTTAACGGCGACCAGACCGCAACGGCTCCGTTCACCCAGAGCGGCAGCACCGTCACCTTCGCCGGTGGCAGTGGCAACCAGATGCGCGAGGTGTCACCGGGGATGAGCGTCCAGGCCAACATCGGCGGGAGTGTCTTCAATGCGGCCTTCACGGCCATGACCAACATGCTCGGGTATCTCTCCTCGCCGACGACGGCCGATCAGGTGACGCAGACGGTCGGCGGAACCCCGAGTGCGCTCAGCCAATTGGACACGGCGCTCAACAACCTCACCAACGCCGACGGGCAGGCGGGCGCCCAACTCCAGCAGGCTCAGCATGCGCAGAGCCTGCTCACCAATCTCGGCCAGTCGCTGCAGCAACTGCAGGCCGGGACCCTTGACGCCAACCTGCCCCAGGCCGTGGTCAGTCTGCAGGAACTGCAGGTGAGCTATCAGAGCGCACTGGCCGTCGGGGCGCAGTTGATCCAGCCCACCCTCGCCAAATACCTTCCCTGAAGCGCGGAGGCCGGCGGCGGCACGGGCACGGCCCGGTCGCCGTGCCCAGGCGCCGTCCAGCCCGCCCAAGGGATCCTCATGGACACCCACCTCAGATCCGGTACACTCCCATCAGCGTATGGTAGGGAAGGTGCGGTTCCTCCGGGGTGCCGGCCGCGCGGCGCCGCCGCGCGCCGGCACCCCGGAGGAAGCGGTGTCGGCCGCGCCGAATCCGCAACGATCCCCTTGCGGCGTTCGCGACACGCGGATCTGCCGCGCAGTGAGGTGTTGAGGCGTGGACGGGCGCGATGCCGGGGATACCGGCGCGGTCGGGCCGGCGGTCGCCGGCCGCGGGGCGCTGCGTACCGTACCGGCCTGGACGAGTGACCCCGTTGTGGAGGGTGAGGACGACCTCGATGCGTTTCCGCTGCCGCCCGAGGCGCGCTCGGCGGAGTTGGAGGCGGTGGTGGCGGCCTCCGGCATGACCGAGTCGCCGGACGTCGCGGCTGTGCTGCCGGTCGCGGCCGACGCGACCGAAGGCGACGGCGTGGAGTTCCTTTCTGACGACCCCGAGGAATCCATTCGGCGCTTTCACCAGAAGCTGGGACTGGTGCCGGCCGAGCCGGCGGCGGTCGTCCCGGTGACGGCTGAGGTCGTGGCCGAGGGTGGGGGCGGCGAAGGGGACGGCGGCGGGCCAGCGTCCGGCGCCGCGGGCGGCGGGGGCGGGAAGGGACGGCGCCGGCCCTTCCAGATCATCGACAAGCCGATGACGATCTTCGAGCACTTGGACGAGTTACGCAGGCGCATCATGTGGGCCGGACTGGCGTTCGTGGCGGCCATGGCGGTGGTGTTGCCCTTCTATAACCCGATTATTGATTTTCTGCAGCGCGGCTACCAAGCCCAATCCCTGGCGCCGATGGCAGCGATCTACGCCGTGATGCGCGTTACGGTCATGGGCGGCCTCGTCCTCGCCTCTCCGGTGATCCTTTACCAGGCGATCGCCTACATCCAGCCGGCCCTCACGCTGAAGGAGCGGCGTCTTCTCTACAGCTATCTGCCCGCTTCCATCGGGTTGTTGGTGGCGGGGGTGTGCTTCTCCCTCTTCGTCTTCGAGCCGATCCTCCTGCGGATGGGCGCGCACCTGATCAAGAATGTGCCGTACGATCCGAGCATCAGCGAGGTCATCAACTTCGGCATCGGATATTCGCTGCCCTTCGGGCTGCTCTTCGAACTGCCGATCGTCATCACCGTGCTTGTCGCTCTGGGCGTGGTGACGCCTGAGTTGCTCATCAAGAACCGCCGTTGGGCGGTGCTTGCCATCGTCGTCGTCGCCGAGATGTTCACGCCGCCCATGGACCTGTTCGTGACGCCGTCGATCATCTTCGTGCCTCTGTACGGCCTCTACGAGCTCAGCATCCTCTTGGCGAAGCGGGCGTACCGCCGGCGCCTCCGTGAGGAATCTGCGGGCTTCGGCGACGTCGCGTAGACGGCCCGCCGCCTTCGGGGGGTGCTGTGAAGGCCTTCTTTCATAGCACCCCCCGATTCTTCCCCGGTCGCCGCACACCGTCGGCGCGACCTCTCGCACCCGGCGTCGCCCGGCCGCCATCGTCGCCCGGCCGTCACCGCCACGAACTGTCGAACGTTTCTCCTCGGCGGGCCGCGGTCGGGCCGCCGGCCCGTCGGCATTCGCACCGGCGCGCGCCGCCGATTGCCGATGGGCCCGGCGCAGGGGATGGGCGTCGCCGTCGGTGTCGCCGTGGCGAATCCAGTCGAACCGTGGCGGGCGTCCACAAGGTTGTCCACAGGGGCACGCGTTGTGCGCTCGGTTATGCACAGGGTTGTCCACATTATCCACAGGCCCCGTCACCCACAGGCCGGCTGACGGCGTCCGACGACGCGCGGGCGCGGACGTGCCCGTCGGCTGCCCCCGGCGGGCCCCGTGAGGCGCCGTCGATGCCGTCCCCAACGCAGGCCGGCCGCGCGTGTTCCACGGCCGACTGCGCGGGGGTTCGCGGTATAATCGGAATCTGGGAGTCGCCGCCCCGCCGGCCGCCCGGCCCCACTGCCGCCGGTGACGCCGGTTTGGCGCAACGCCCGTCTGCCGCGGACTCCCGACCGACTCGGCCCGGCCCCGTTGCCCGAGGTTTGGTCCGACTCCGTCGCCACTGCCCGACTCCGCCCGGTCCTGCCGCCCGTCCGCCTGCCTCACGCCCCGGACCCGCCCAACGCCCTGTGCCCTATCCGTCGGCGGTCCGACCCCGACCCGGGAGGTGCGGCAACTGGCCCTCGATCGGCTCGTCGTCCGCGGTGCCCGGCAGCACAACCTCAAGAACATCGACGTCGAGATCCCGCGCGGCACCCTCTGCGTGTTCACGGGCATCTCCGGCAGCGGCAAATCCAGCCTGGCCTTCGATACCATCTATGCCGAGGGCCGGCGCCGTTATGTCGAGTCCCTATCCGCCTATGCCCGCCAATTCCTCGGCCAGATGGACAAACCAGACGTGGACGAGATCTCCGGCCTCTCGCCGGCCATCTCGATAGACCAGAAGACCACAAGCCGAAACCCGCGCTCGACCGTGGGCACGGTCACCGAGATTTACGACCACCTACGCCTGCTCTTCGCCCGCATCGGGCACCCGCACTGCCCCAAGTGCGGCCGGCCGATCCAGAAGATGACCGTCGAGCAGGCGGTGGACCAGGTCTGCGCCCTGCCGGAGGGCGCCCGCATCGAGGTGCTGGGTCCCATCGTCCGCGGGCGCAAGGGCGAGCACGCCAAGGTCATGGACGACCTGCGCCGGTCCGGCTTCGTCCGCGTGCGGCTCGACGGGGAGATGTTCGACCTCGACGGCGTGCCCGCCCTGGACAAGAAGCGGCAGCACCGCATCGACGTGGTGGTCGACCGCCTCGTCGTGCGCCCGGGCGTGCAGCAGCGCCTGGCGGAGGCCCTGGAGACGGCGTACCGCGAGTCCGAGGGCCTGGCCTGCGTGCACGTGCTCGCCCAGGAGGGCCGGGACGAGCAGGAACTGCTGCTCTCGCAGAATCTCGCCTGCCCGGACTGCGGCACGAGCATCGAGGAGCTCGCCCCGCGCCTGTTCTCCTTCAACACCCCCCACGGCGCCTGCCCCGCCTGCACGGGCCTCGGGGCGCATATGGACCTCGACCTCGACCTGGTCATCCCGAGCCGCCGCCGGAGCCTGGACGAGGGCGCCGTCGCCCCCTGGGGCGGCCGCGACAACCACTTCTCGCGCATGCTGGCGGCCGTCGCGGCCCACTTCGGCGTGGACACGGCCGCCCCGCTGGAGGACGCGGGCGAGGAGTTCCTCCAGCGGCTGCTCTACGGCTGCCCCGACGAGGCCATTGCGTTCCACAACCCGCGCGGCAGTTGGGAGGGCGGGCGCTTCCACCGGTCCGGCCACCGCACCCTGCGCTGGGAGGGCGTCATCCCACTCCTCACCCGCTATCACCGCGAGGCGCCGGAGACCGGGGCGGCGCGCGAGGAGATCGAGGCCGTCATGGTCCCGGTCCCCTGCACCGCCTGCGGCGGGCGGCGGTTGCGCCCGGAGGCCCTGGCCGTCACCCTCGGCGGCCGCTCCATCGCCGAGATCGTCGCCATGCCGGTGGCCGCGGCGCGTGACTTCTTTGCCACCCTCGACCTGAGCGAGCGCGAACAGACCATCGGCCTGCAGGTGCTGCGCGAACTCGCCGAACGGCTGGGCTTCCTCTGCAACGTCGGCTTGGAGTACCTGTCCCTCGACCGCGCGGCCGGGTCCCTCTCCGGCGGCGAGGCGCAGCGCATCCGGCTGGCCACCCAGATCGGCTCTGGCCTCGTCGGCGTCCTCTACATCCTGGATGAGCCCTCCATCGGCCTGCACCAACGCGACAACGCGCGCCTGCTGCACACCCTGCAACGCCTGCGCGACCTCGGCAACACCCTCATCGTCGTCGAGCACGACGAGGACACCATCCGGGCCGCCGACCACATCGTCGACATCGGGCCCGGGGCCGGGGAGCACGGCGGGCACGTCCTGGTCTCAGGCACACTGCAGGAGGTGCTCGACTGTCCCGACTCCCTCACCGGCGCCTACATCGGCGGCCGTCGGCGCATCCCCGTGCCCGCCCGCCGCCGCGGACCCTGGGAGCAGCACATCGGTGTGCGCGGCGCCTGCGAGCACAACCTGCGGGACATCGACGTCGACTTCCCCCTGGGGCGCTTCACCGCCGTCACCGGCGTCTCCGGCTCGGGCAAGAGCACCCTGGTCAACGAGGTGCTGTACAAGTACCTGGCGGCCGAGCTCAACGGCGCCCGAGTGCGTCCGGGGCGGCACGGCCGCGTCGAGGGCGCCGAGCGCCTGAAGAAGGTCGTCGACGTCGACCAGTCGCCCATCGGGCGGACCCCGCGCAGCAACCCGGCCACCTACACCGGGCTCTTCGACGACATCCGCGACCTCTTCGCCCGCACGCCGGAGGCGCGCGCCCGCGGCTACCAGAAGGGCCGCTTCAGCTTCAACGTCAAGGGCGGCCGCTGCGAGGCCTGCGGCGGCGACGGCATCATCAAGATCGAAATGCACTTTCTACCCGACGTCTACGTGCCCTGCGAGGTCTGCCGGGGGAAGCGGTACAACCGCGAGACCCTGGAGGTGCGCTACCGGGGCCACACCATCGCCGACATCCTGGACATGACCGCCGCAACGGCCCTCGACCTCTTCGGTCCCGTACCCGCCCTCCGCCGGCGGCTCCAGGCGCTGGTCGACGTCGGCTTGGGCTACGTTCGCCTCGGCCAGCCGTCGACCACCCTCTCCGGTGGGGAGGCGCAGCGCGTCAAGTTGGCCACCGAGCTCGCCCGCCGTTCCGACGGCGGCACCGTCTACATCCTGGACGAGCCCACGACCGGCCTGCACACCGCGGACGTCGACAAGCTCCTCGGGATCCTGCACCGTCTGGTGGACGCAGGCGACACCGTCATCGTCATCGAGCACAACCTCGACGTCATCAAGACCGCCGACTGGGTCATCGACCTCGGCCCGGAGGGCGGTGACCGGGGCGGGTCCGTGGTGGCGATCGGCACCCCGGAGGAGATCGCCGCGCGCCTCGACTCGTACACCGGGCGATTCCTGGCGCCCGTGCTCGGCCGGGAGCCGGCGGTGCCCGCGCGCGCGGGCGCCGGGGCGTCGGCATGACGGCCCGCGGCGCCACCGCCGGTCTCTTCGTCCACGACAGGCTCGCGCAGTCGCCCAAGCCCCTCTGCGCGTGGGGCCCCAAGGGTCGCGCCACGGCCCGCGCGCAGGACCGGGCGGCTGGGTGCGCCACCCACCTGCACAGGCCCGGCCGGACGGCTGCGCCGGCCGCCGCGCACCGGAGGGGCGACGACGGTCGAGTCCCCCGTGTGTCCGTCCGGCCGCCCGTGCGCCTACCGGGAAGGTTCACCGCATGAGTAGCGCCGCCGCCGACCTCTTGGTCAAACACATGATCGCGCAGCAGTCCAAGGCGTTCTTCGGGTACGGCCCCAAGGGCCGCGCGACGGCGCTACTGCAGGACCGGTTCGCGGTGTTCGCGACCGAACTCGAGGGTCCCGGCCTCATGGCCGCCCTCGCCGCCGACCCCTTCGGCCGGCTGGCCATGCGCCACATCAACCGCCTCTACGTGCAGGCCACGGCCGAGCCCCTGCGCCGTGTGGCGGCCGAGCGGTTCGGCCTGACCCTCGGGACTGTCGAGAGCGACATCGACTTCGACGCCCGCCTGAGCCTGGGCATCGCCGTGGCGGATCGTCCCCTGCCCACCGCGCCCGCCGACGCCCCCGCGCCGGCCCCCCTCGCCGAGGCGGTGGCCTCCGCGCTCGGCACGCCGGCGGATGTGCGCCTCGGCCCGGCGCTCCTGATCGCATGGGCCGGAGCCCCTTCGGGCATTGTGCCACCTGACGGTGGCGACCCCGGCGAAACCTGCGCCTTTCTGCGCGATTGGCACACCTTCCGCGTCGGCCTGGGGGAGCGCCTGAAGGCGGCGGGCAAGGCCGGCGGCCTTCACCCCCGCGGCACCTTTGCCGCCCTGGCCGGTACCGGCCTGATCGTCGGGCTTCTCCTGCACTGACGCGTATTCCGCGGGCGGTGGGTGCGCCGGTGGCGCCCTCCCCATGTTTCCCGGGGTCGTTCGATGCCGACTTCGGACGCGTTTTCCTTGTCTCTACCACTCCGCCATCGACCGCGGACGGGCCCCGTGTGCAGTGGGGTGTGAACACGCCGCACACCAGGGGACGGCGGCGACCAACCCTTCCCTGCATGCCGTCCGGCCGAGCCGCGCTCCGCGCCTGCCCTGCAGATGTGCGACCCAGTGAGGGCTTCGCGACCGAATCCCGGGGGAGAGCCGGCTGGTCGTGGGCGGCACACCCTCTGGGGCGCACACGGTACCAGGCGAGTGTGGCACCGAACGTTTGACTCGACCACGCATGCCTCCGCCGTTGCCGCCCCCGACGGAAGGCCGAGCAGGACCCCTGTCGGCGCGCAGGCCGCTTCGGGGTCGCGACCGCCTCTTCGCGGACTGCGCGTGGCGATCGGTAGCGTGGGTGGGCCGCGTGCGATTGTGCGATCGCCTGTTCTCTATTGCCGCCCATTGCGTCTCGTGGTAGGATTTTACTACATCCGACCGACCTGGAACGGAAGCAACCGTGCCAGAGGCCGGGGAGCCCTCGGGTTCCCTTTGGCCTTTTTTGTCATGGGCGTCCTCACCCTGCCGGGGGGGCAGCATTCGAAACGGGGAGGTGATCGGGTTGGCCATGAGCGGCCACGCCGCTGTGGGCGACGCCGTCGTCATCGGCATCCTCTCTTCCCTCGCGCTGACCGCCGCGGGACGGATGTGGCGCCATGCCGGCCTGTGGTTGGCCGCGGGAGTGCCCTCGCTCTTCTTCTGCGTCGCCGAAGCCCCATCGATCGGGCTGTTTGTCCTGCCCCTGCCGGTCGCGCAGTTCACCCTCGGCCTGCTGCGCCTGCTGGGCGGCACCGGGGCGCTGCGCGTGGCGATAAGCATCGCGGGCGGCCTGCTGATCGTGTATCTTGCCGGTCGGCTGATCTCCGTTGTTCCTGTGACGCGCGGGGGGGCGTCGCGCGGTGCGCGCGCCTCGGCGAACCGGAGGGTCCGCGTGCCACGCCGCTGCTGCGGCGGCGCGCCGCACCTCCACTCACGGAGGGTCCGCGTGCCACGCCGCTGCTGCGGCGGCGCGCCGCACCTCCACTCACGGAGGTCCGCGTGCCACGCCGCTGCTGCGGCGGCGCGCCGCACCTCCTCGGGAGGCGGTCGGGATGCGGGTATTGGTGACCGGCGCAGCAGGATACCTCGGCGGTGCGGTCGTGCCGGCACTGCAGGCCGAGGGGCATCGGGTCCGGGCCCTGGTGCGGCGCACGGGGGACGGGCCCCCGCACCTGCGCACCGTCGAAACCGCCACGGGGGACGTCGTAGAGGGCACCGGCCTCGACCAGGCCGCCGCCGGCAGCGACGCCGTGGTCCACCTGGTCGGGATCATCCGGGAGTCCCGCGGCGCGACCATGGAGGGCGTCCACGTCCAGGGGACCCGCAACACCCTGCAGGCGGCCGCGCACGCCGGGGTCACGCGCTTCGTCCACGTCAGCGCCGTCGGCGCCGACCCGTACGGCCCCACGGATTACCTACGGACCAAGGGCGAAGCGGAGCGATTGCTCGCCGCCTCCGGGTTGGCCTGCACCGTCATCCGTCCGACCGTGGTCTTCGGGCCGGGCGGACCGGGCAGCAACCTCGTCGCCGAACTCGGCGGCATCCTCCGCGCCGCGCCGCTGATGCCCGTGTTCGGCGACGGCCGCTACCTCATGCAGCCGGTGTCGGCCCGCAACGTCGCCGCCGGTTGCGCGCGCGCCCTCGCCGTCCCGGCCACCGCGGGGCGGACATACGAGGCCGGGGGCCCCGAGCGGCTGGCGTACGAGGAGGTCCTGCGCCGCATCGCGGCGGCCATGGGCCGCCCCTTCCGGCCGCTCCACGTCCCGCTGGGCCTCATCCGCCCACTGCTGCCCACCCTGCAGCGCCTGCCGGGTTTCCCGTTGACCGTCGACCAACTGACCATGCTGCTGGCCGGTAGCGTCTGCGACGCCGGCCCCTTCTTCTCCGACTTCGGCCTGACCACAGACCGGTTCGAGGGGCGATAGCATGCGGGCGAGACACGCCTTCTCCGTCGCGACGGCCGTCCTCGGCGGCGTGGCGCTCCTGGCGGCCTGCCTGCCCATAGCGGGCCGTGCCTGCTCCGGGAGCAGCGCCGTCACGGCATCGAGCGCCGGGGCGGCGGGAACGGTCGCCCCCGTCCCTGAAACCGCCGCCGTCTGCCACGGCACCTCCCTGCTCTACGCCTTCGGGCCACCCTGGGCAGCCGCGTTCTGGCTCTGCGGTCTCTCCCTGCTCACCGCCGTGCCGCTGCTGACGGGGCGCCGCCGCTGGCCCTCCGGGGCGGCCGCGGGCGCGCTGCTGGCGCTCTTCGTCCTGAGCTTTGGGGCGACGGCGTTCTGGCTGCCGGCGGCGCTCTGCGCGGGCCTGTCCGCAGCCCTTCCAGACGGGCCGACCCGCTGAGGCCGAGGGCGGCAACCGGCGTGCCCCACCCTCGGCCGCCTCCCCCGGGCATCGCCACGCGCCTCCGGGGGCCGCGCAACCTCCGCCCGCCGTACGGGGGAGTCTATGGCAGGGCGTCCACGCCGGTGGTCCGCGCGGGTGCATACGGCACGCCGGGGATGCTGGATCACGGCCCCCGTCTCGGCCCCCCGGTCTCCGGCGCCCGCCCGGTTCCGGTGTCCGCCCGGTCTCCGGCGCCCGCCCCGTCCCGGTGCCCGCCCGGTTCCGGTGTCCGCCCGGTTCCGGTGTCCCGTTCGGCCCCCGCCGGGCCCCGGTGCCCTGTCCCGCTCCGGTCTCCCGCCCGTCTCCCTCGTCTCAGCCCGCCCCGGTTCCCCTGTTCCGCCGCCGTCCCGGTCCCGCACCCGCCTCCTGGGGAGGCCTGCCCCTTGCACCGGCTATGGCGATTCGGCACAGCCCTCGCGCGGCGGCTCGTCCGTGACGAGGTGGGCGCCTACGCGGCCGCCCTCACCTACACCCTGCTCTTCGCCCTCTTCCCCCTCGCCCTGGCCCTGGCGGCGCTGGTCCCGGCCTCCGTGCAGCGCGCCCTGCTCGTCCCGCTCGCCTCCGTCGTCACGCCCGAGGTCATCAGCCTTCTGCGCCATACCGCCGCGGGCGGCGGCCCCGCCGCGCATCCCGCGCTGGCCTATGCGGGCCTGACCGGCTATCTCCTCGGCATGTCCGCCGCCTTTCGCCGGCTCATCGACGCCTTCAACCACGCCTACGAGTTCGCCCCGCCCCTGCGGCGCGGCCCGTGGCGGACCGCCGTCCTCTCAGTCGTCCTGGCCCTGACCGCCGGCGCCATGCTGGTCTTGGCGATGGCGATGGCCACGCTCGGCCAGCACCTGACCCTGGCCGTCCTCGGACCCGTCGGCGGGCCGCTGGGGGGTGTCGTGGTCGCGGCCGTGCGCTGGGGCACGCTGCTCGCCCTCGCCGTGGTCATGCTCGCCGTGCTCTACGCGGTCGCGCCCGACCGCCCGTGCCGCTTCCGCTGGATCACCCCGGGGTCGGCGGCGGCCATCGCCGCCTGGCTGGCGATCTCCTTCGGCTTCTCCCTGTACCTCGCGCACTTCAACTCCTACGACCTGCTCTACGGGAGCGTCGGCGCCGTCATCCTGCTCCTCCTCTACATCTATTTCCTCAGCTACGCCCTCCTCCTCGGCGCCGAACTGAACGCCCTGTTGGGTGTACGCTGAGACCGGGGCCGGTGCGTTGTGCCGGCTTCCGCCGGCCCACCCAGGCGGCGGACCCTGCCGTGCGGCGCGGGCCGCTGCGGCGGCGGCAGCCGTCTGCGGAAGCCTCGGTAAGGAGAAGGGGTGCTCGCGGGATGCAGGTGACCCTCTCAGTGGAGGCCGCCGAACGGCTGGATCGTCTGGCCGGCCGGCTGCGGGCCGCGGACCCGCGGATCGTCCTCCGCGTGCGGAAGTTCGGCGGCTGCCGCGGGGGTATGGTCTGGATGGGCCCCGGCGTGCCGGCGCCGGGCGACCGGCCCGTGGAGTGCGCGCCGGCCCTCGCCGTGCCGGTGGTCGCCGACCCCTTCACGGCGGGGATGCTGCGGCGCGTGCGCGCCGCCCTCGACGAGCGCGGCCTGCGCCTCGTCGTGGAGGACTCTACCTGTGCCGTGCCGCAAGCGGTGGCCGGTCCTGGGGACGAGCCCGCGCCACGCACCTGACGGCAGCGGCGATTCCGTGGCCCGCGCCGCCAGCCCACCGCCCCCTGCGGGGCTACCGCCGGAGGATCTCATCCACCGGCCGAGCGATGTCTGCGGCCGGTCGGTGCTCGGCGCGCGGGATCCCGTGGCGTCCCCGCGCCGACAAACCAGGGGTGACCCACGGTCAGCAGCATGGCCGCGCCCCCGCCCGCAGGGGCGCGGCGCGAACTCCGCGTGCCCGCCCGGTCCCCCCGCCGTCACGGGGGGAGCGCCAGACCGTCCCCATCCGCCGCAAGCACCCATCCGCCCGCGCCCGGCACCGCCGCCGTCCAGGCCGCGCACGCCGCTTCGGCCTGCCCCGCCGGCACCACGGCCAGGGCCAGCCGCGCCCCCCAGAGCAGGGCGGTGGCCGCCACCCCCACCGCATCCGGGGCCGCCACGGCCACCGCGACGGCGGGCCACCGGCGCAGCACGTCGGCCAGTGGATGATCCGCTCCCACGGGACCCGGCGGCACCTCCACCGCGGCCGGCACGCCCAGCACGGTGCAGACGTGGGCGAAGGATACCGCGAGGCGATGGCGCTGGGGATCGCCCGGCACCGCCTCGGGCCGGTAGACGCAGAGGGGGCTTTCCGCCGCGGCCGCGGCGGCGTCGAGCCAACGCCGCAGGCGCGCCACCGCCGGGTGGGCCGCCCCGGTGGGCGGCAGCAGGCAGGCCGCGCACCCGGCCGGAAACGGCGGCGGCGCGTCGGCAGCCGCCCCGGCGAGGTAGGCGAAGCGGCCCGCGGGCGGCACGCCCGTCCCCGTCGGTGGCCACGCGACCATCCGGGCCACTCCGACCGTCGGCACCACGCATCGCCTCCCGCGCCCGATCCCCATGCCCACGTTCCCACTCCGCCCCCCCTGGCCCCTGCCGTCCCCCGGGTGCCACTCGCCGCACGGACGCTGCTCGGCCGCCGTCCGGTGCCCTCACGGCCCGCCGGGGCGGCGATCCCTCGCTTCCGGTGTGCCGCCCTCGCCGGCGTCGTCCCGCCGTCACCCCTCGCTCGGCCCCTCCCTGCGCGCGCCATCCCGTCCGGGTTGCATCCCATCCCCCCACCGGCTACGCTCACGCGGTACACCGGCGTGCCGCCCCGGCCCCGCCCCATCCAGACCTGCGGCGAGGAGTCGTGCCTGTGCCCCCACAGCGGCGTCCCGGTCGACAGGTGGCGCTGATCGCCTCCTTCGTGGCGATGGGCCTGGCGCTCGTCCTTCTGCTGCAGCCCGGCCTGGCCAGGAGCGCCGCCGGTCCACTGGATGCCGTGATGGTCGCCTGCGTCCTGGTGGCCCTCGTCGCCTCGCGCTGGCGCCGTCGGTAGGCGGACTGGAAACGTCGCCTTGCGCGAGCCCCCGGTTTACATAGCCCTTGACGACGCCGCAAGAGTCGATCTCCGCGCCGGAGCCCGAGCCCGAAGGCCGTGGGGGCCGGGGACGGGCTGAGACGAAGCCGAAGCCCCAAGGGCCATCGGAGCAGTGGCCTCGCATAAAGAGGACTTTTGCAGCGGCCACCTCGGGAGAGGGTCAGGTGTCCGACAGCGACGACCCCCGCGCCCCCGCGGCCGCGCCCGCCTGGGACGAGTCCGTCCCTGCCCCGGCAGCGGTGGGCTCGGCCACCCCCCCCGCGCCCTCCGCCGCCCCGATCCCGTCTCCCGCCCCCGTCCCGCCC
>Ga0080006_1150396_pt1 | contig 54230 bp, 53 predicted proteins | sample RS3BMetagenome_FD_69209 | JGI IMG/M metagenome (GOLD analysis project Ga0080006, IMG submission 69209) | Ferric oxide microbial mat and aquatic microbial communities from Rainbow Spring, Yellowstone National Park, USA - RS3B (SPADES... ... | reverse complement strand
CGGTGGCGCTCATGTTGTGGAATCAGTGGCGGTCATGCCGTGGAATGGGTGGCGGTGAATGACTGGAATCGGTGGCGCTCATGCTGTGGAATCGGTGGCCGAATTACTCTGGAATACGCAGATGGGAAAGAAGCTATGGATGAATTGATGAAAGCGCATGGAACTGTGTTCGTATACCACACCAAACATCAAAGCATAGCTATGCCGATTCGCTCGAAACCTGCCTACAGAGGAATTGTACAATGAATTTGGAGTTTCGAAACGGACTACTTTACGTCTCCTTGAGCGTCGTGTATCAAGGCTGCGCTCAGACGGTTGACAGCATTATCCTCGATACGGGTGCAGCACATTCCTTGATAGACAGATCAACGGTGGATTCGTTGAATTTAACGACAGACGGTGATGATATTATTGTCACAATGGCAGGTATCGGTGGTAATGATTACGCCGTTAGAAAGCAGATAGACAGTCTGACATTCGCCTCTCATACTATCCACTTGCCTTATTTGGACTTCGGAAATCTTGATTCCCACCCAGGCATCAACGGATTGTGCTAGGAGCAGGCATTCTTGTGCACGGACGTTTCACCATTGATCTGAATAAAATGGTGAAAAGTCCGTGAGCCAATCAGGGTTCAGGGCTTTAACCGCCCTCGGATGCGGGCAACCGTCAGATGGCATGCATAGAGGCATTTCAGCGCCAGAGAGAGCAGCGCAGTAAGCCAGGTCGGGTAACGTGCGGCATGGTGCTTGCGGTAGTAGATCAGCATCGTATTGTAAAAATGGTACAGGGAGTGAGCGGACCGTTTCCCTCCGTTCCCGCCTTTATGGTGCACGGTGACCGCGCTGCCTTCGTACCATACCCGATAGCCAGCCGCCCGGATGCGGTAACACCAGTCGATGTCCTCGCCATACATAAAGTAATCCTCGTCCAGTCCGCCAACGTGTTCGTGGACTGAGCGGCTGATCATCAGGAATGCGCCGGACACGCAGTCCACCGCATAATTCGCATCATTTGGCAGATAGGTCAGATTGTAACCGGCAAAGAACGGGGATCGCGCAAACAGCAGTGACAGGCCGGACAGGCGCGCAAAGCTGTTCCACAGGGTGGGGAAGGATCGGCGACATGCCCGATCCAGGCGCCCGTCGGGGAGCAATAGCTGACACCCGACCACTCCGATTTCACTGCTCTCGCCGATCTCGCTGTTTGCTTGTTGCAGCCGACTCGCACAGGCGCTGATGGTCTCTCTCCCCACTTCCGTGTCGGGGTTCAGGAGCAACAGGCAATCTCCGGTTGCGCGGGCCAAACCGCGATTGTTGGCGAACGCGTATCCGCGATTGGCAGGCAGTTGCTCGGCGACGATGCGGGCAAATGGGGCGATCGCGGTCGGCGTCTCCGTCTCCTGTGTTTCGTCTGGAACGTATGATTGGACCATGGCCCAGGTGCTGTCTGTCGAGGCGTTGTCGATGAAGATGAGTTCCATGTCGCCGGCGCAGTCGGACAGCGCGAGAGCTTCGAGACACGCGGGCAGGACTTCTGCGGAGTTGTAGGTGATGATGATGACGGAGATCATGGTTGCCACGGAGCACCTCCCGAGGTGGGGTGTCTGTCGTCGTGCGGGTCGGGCGGATTCGCTGCACTCGTGGCGTCCGCTGCGGTTGTTGCACTCGTGGCACTCGCAGTATTTGGTGCACCCGTGGAATTCGTTGTGGCGCGTGCACGCAGCCACGCGAGACGCTGGTTCCGGTTCCATCGCCGATTTTCGCGAATGTGGCGCAGCGCCAGTCTTGCCGCGTCCGGGTCGCGGACGGTTAGCAGGACAAAGCGCGCTGATTCCACGGACAGGCATGCCCAGAAGAACGGTCGCCGGGGATCGAGATATTTGGTGACGATGGCGATCTGATTGGCAAATGAGTGGGCTGCAGCCGCTGTGGACGGCGTGTGGTGTCGCTTCCATCCACGGCCGTGATCGGCGATGGCCGACGGTTCATAGTGGAATGACCAGCCCAGAAGGCGCGCGCGCCAGCACAGGTCCACGTCTTCCTTATATATGAAAAATGTGTCGTCGAAGATGGGGCCGTGTTCAGCGAGTTCGCGCAGCATGGCCATATTGTAAAGGGCGGCGGCGCCGCATACTCCCCAAACTGGCTGCGGGGTTTCGAATTGCCCTTCATCCTCGCTTCCGGCGCCGCGGTCGCGGGCATGGAGGAAAGGCCCCATGCGCAGACCTGCGCTGTCAATCGTGGTGGAAACATGGGGCGCGGCATCGGCAGGATAAGGATAGCGCAGCGATTCGGGGGCGCGTGTCAATTCAGACGCCAGTTTAGGCGTCGACTCAGGCGCCGACTTGGGCGTCGGATCAGGTGACAGCTTGGGTGACAGCTCAGATCGCAACAGTTTTCCGCTGACTCCGCCGATGCGGATTCCTTGCGAGCCGACTTCCTGTGCGCGCGTGATGACCTTTTGCGCATAGTCTGGCGCCAGTACGACATCGGGGTTGACCGTGAGGACGTATGTGTAGGGAAGGGTGGACGACGCTAGGGATGCGAACGCCATTTGAGACGCTAGGGGCGGGGTGGGCATTCCGGATGTCTCGTGCGCCTCAACTGCTTCGTGCGTCGCCAATGCCTCGGGTGCGCCGGTCGTTTCGAGTGTTCCTGCCGCTTCGGACGCATCAACTGCACCCGTTACGAGAGTTGAGATCGCTTCCAGCTTCCCGAGCGCCGCGCGCGTACCGAGCGGTCCGAACGGTCCGAGCGTACCGAGAAGACAGCGGTTGTGCCCGGCTGCGTAGCCGACGTTGGTCTTATTGATAAGAATGCTGAGGGCGATGGACGCGGGATGCGCGGCGACGAGTTGCGCGACCTGCTGGCGCAGGACATCAGCGGTGTTGTCCTGCGAGGCGTTATCGAGGATCACGATCCGGGCGGGCGGCAGCTCCTGCTGTAGCAGGGAGGCCACGCAGGCGGCAATGCATGATGAACTGTTGTGCGTCACGATCTGCGCCTGATACGCGGTATGCTGCTCTGCCTGTGCGTTTGCCATCCTTGGCATCCCTGGTCACCGCCGTTTCCCGTTCCACTGTGTCTGGCCATGTGTCCATGCTACCAAAGTGAACGGCAACCAACAAGCTGGCAAGATTGCGGGATAGCGGCGACAGCAGCACGGACAGCAAGGTCTAGGTTGAAATTCGCGACTGGCGGCAATGTTGAAAGTCAGTTCTAAAATTGCCCGAATTGCAGGAGATTCGCCAAACTCAGCTCGACATCTCTATTGTAGAGCCGTTCCAGTTCTTCGACGGACAAGTTATGGTGGTACTAAAATGCATTATTGCCTGATCACATCGTGGTCAGTGGTTGGAGATGATTCAATTCGGATTTCTACGTTGCCACCCATCGCTTCGGCCATTCTCCGAAGTTTTTCAAGCGAGATGTTTTGATCCCCATTTTCGATTCGAGAAATTTCGCTTTGGCGGGTATGGAGCCTACGAGCTAATTCTTCTTGAGTCAATCCGGCCTGTTTTCGGAGTTGAATGAGTTGGCGGGCAACCTCATACTCCAAGCGACTTTCTTCCCAATGCTTCTTGAACTCAGGGTTTTGTACGCGTTTATTGAGGTACTCTTGCAGATCGCTCATGGTCTGTTGGTTCCTTTCCGCTTCAGAAAATCATCTCGATACGAGATGGCGTGTTGTATTTCGCCTCGGGGTGTCTTAGCTGTTTTCTTAGTGAAACCGTGTAACATAACCAGTTTTTGATCTACCCAAGTGAAGAAGAAAATACGAAAAATGTTATTCCCATGTTTCACCCGTAAGCAACGAATGTCGTCTATGATATTCTCCACATGAGGCGCACCAATTGACGGCCCGAATTCCTCAAGGAGTTCCATCGAACGAAGAACCTTTGCGGCATGTTTATCGGTCAGTGACTCAAGGTAATCCTCCACGGGACCGTCTCCGTTTTCTTTGCGATAAAATTGAGTTTCCCAGCTCATGGCCTTATTATAACATATATATGATTTCACTGCGAAAAATGGTCCTTTTTTTGCTGCGAATTGGTGTTGGAGCGCAGGGGGCTTGCCTTCGACGCCAATCAGGCCAAGGAACAGGATCAATGGATGGCTGGGGAAGGAAACGAGGAGTCTCTGCAAGCAAGGCTGAGTCCAATATGCGCATAAGTTAGCGATGCTTTATGTGGAGAGGTGGGCATGATAGGCGTTCTTGGCCAAGCTTGATCCTTTCAAGCGGCCTTTCAAGCGTAAATCACGCCCATGGAGGGCTCCGTCAAGCATAGCGTATTGAGTCAATATACAGCGACTCTTATATTTCTTTGCTGCGAAACTCTGCACTTTTGGACTGCAAAAAACACTTGAGATCTCGGATATAAACAATATTTACATTGAAAAAGGGGAACTGGAGTTTGACATGTTGAAAGGTTGGTGGACGGTGTGGTACTTCCCGGTCGGCCAGGCGCAGGTGGTTCTGCATGATCTTCGGAAAGACTCTCCCACGTACGGACAGACGGAAGTTTTCTATCTGGGGGAACATAACCTCATATCTTGACTCCACAGGCCAGTCGTATTTCAGCGCTACAGCCAGTGTAGGAACATCGTTCGGGTCACGATGGCCCATGACCTCGGCAGCCATTTCGATGAGAGGGATGGTAGATCGAAAGTAACGCATTGGCGTCAATGACGATCTTCGCGATAGGTTTCAAAGTCGGCCAGAACCTCCTCCTCCTCCTCCATGGTCATACTATACACCCGATAACGATATTTGTTGCGTCTATTCGTACCAGCCCGGCAGCGGCCGGTGAAATCCCTCTCGCGTACGGAACGCAATCAGCTCCTGTGCACTGTAGAGCGCTCCGGGAACGGTGCCATGACCCACGGTTCATCGTCTGGCGGCATTGTCCGTCACGCGGCTGACATTGTAACGCATAATATGACATTAGAGATAGGATCAGTTGGGTGAAGTAGTTGGAGGGTGCTGGGGCGGCAAAGCATGCGGACAGGATCGCTGCTGAGTTGTAGGCGGCAATGTTGAAAGTCAGTTCTAAAATTGCCCGAATTGCAGGAGATTCGCCAAGCTCAGCTCGACATCTCATTGTAGAGCCGTTCCAGTTCTTCGACGGACAAGTTATGGTGGTACTAAAATGCATTATTGCCTGATCACATCGTGGTCAGTGGTTGGAGATGATTCAATTCGGATTTCTACGTTGCCACCCATGTTTCACCCGTAAGCAGCGACGGATAGAAACAATGAATTAGGTCTCGTCCTCTCGGCAAGTCCATGACCTTCGATAAGTGACCGTGCTACAACACACTGATGCTGTTCTTCAATGTGCATATAAGTTAATGGTATTGGAAATAGAGTTCTTATTTTCCTTGTGATAAGCTGTTGATAGGCCGGTATCAGGAGTTGGGTAAAAGGAACTGGAACTAAGGGCTGAGCAGCGGGTGGACGGAACCGCGGCAAAGCGCGCGTGACCCTCTACGATATCCCGCCATTATTGCGTATAATAATGAGGTGTGAATGTGCCAAAACTCAGAGCCGTTTCAAAGGATCGAACTATAACTTGGAGGGACTATGTGATGGAGTTTTCTGAGATGAAGGGACTTCTGCATCGAATTCGCAGCGTCTATCCTTTATCGGAATATCGAGTGATCCTGGAATTTGATGAAGACGGGTACCGAGTGGTCAGCATTCGGCCTTTTATTGAGAAGGGCGGCGTGTTTGCGCCACTGTGGAACCAAGAGCTTTTTAGGACCGTTCGAGTGAGCGAGTCCCATACGATTGAATGGGAAAACGGCGTGGATCTCGATCCCGATGTCCTATATGCTGTAAGTGTGCCGTTGGCGATTCCAGTGCTTTGACCAGTTATGAAGATCGAGGACACTGAATTCGAAGTAATAAGGTCGTCTGCAAATCGCGATGAACTGGGATTGTGATTTATATCGCTGCCGACCACGCATGCTATAATGAAGATTGAGATTCGGATAGGGGTTCCTGCTGCGGGCATGGACATTCTTCGTGAATATGAGGACGAATTTTGGGTCTCGGCAGCGGTCGAATATCAGAACAAAGGGGATTTTGATACCTATGCGAACGCATGATGGACAGGGTTACCCCCACCGATTCAAGGTGCTGTTGGAATGGGACCGGGATGAGCGCGTGTGGGTGACCCACGTGCCGTCGCTTGATCACCTGTCCACTTATGGTGAGACCAAAGAGGAGGCTTTACAGAACACACAGGAGGCAATTTTGGGCTATCTTGAAGCGGCAGAGAAAGATGGCATTTCTGTACCTGATGCAGATACTGCCGAATTGGTTGAGGTCGAGATTCCTTGACAAGATTGCCAAGAATCAGCGGAAAAGATGCGTTGCGCGCCTTTCAACGCGCTGGCCAGGAGGTACAACTATGGATTTGCAGAATAAAGTAGCTTTGATCACTGGAGCAGGAAAAGGCATTGGGAAGGCAATTGCTGTCCGCTTGGCGCAAGAGGGTGTTCATGTCGGCTTGGTTGCAAGAACGCAGAGTGACCTGAAAGCATTGGCCGACAGTCTGACCGAATCCTACCATGTTCGAGTCAGCACAGCCGTTGCGGATGTAGCAAATCGCAACGAAGTCGAAACAGCCGTGGCTAAACTTAAGAATGATTTGGGTGCGGTCGATATCCTGGTGAACAATGCGGGGATTGCAAAGTTTGGAACGCTGGCAGACATGTCTCCGGAAGACTGGGAACGCATTATACAGGTTAACCTGATGGGAACGTATTACGTGACTCGTGCGGTATTGCCAGATATGATTGAACGGAATTCTGGCAATGTGATCAATATCAGCTCGACGGCTGGAGAGCGCGCTTCAGCTACGACATCCGCATATTCAGCTTCCAAGTTCGCCGTTATGGGACTTACCGAATCCCTTATGCAAGAGGTCCGCAAACATAACATTCGCGTGACAGCATTGGCTCCCAGTACGGTCAATACTGAATTAGCCGTAAGCGTCGGGTTGAAAATTGGCGATGAAGACCACATGATGCAGCCTGAGGATGTTGCGGAATTGGCGGCGGCGATGCTGAAGCTTCCGCAACGTGTCTTCATTAAACAGGCTGGCCTTTGGATGACGAACCCGCAATAAAAACAACGATATTCGCTATCAATGGAGAAGACGTTTTTTATCTCACGGAAGCAGCCGCCTGCTCATTGTTTCCCACAGGCATTCCGATGCCCTTGGACAGTTGGTACACCACGTACTGATTGAGGCTAACGCCTTCTTCGCGCGCCTTCTCGACCAAAGTCTTGTGAAGGGACTTCGGCAAGCGAGCGATGAACTTGCCGGAGAATTCTTCTGGATCGGCAGTCGGTTCAGGGATTGCGACGCCCATGTCCAAAGCGGCTATGATCCATTCCCGTTTCGCATCTTCGATCATGCGGTACGCGTGTTCCACCGTTTCTCCCTGACTGATGCAGCCTGTCAATTCGTTGATCTTCACAGCAAATCCACCTTCTGGCGACGGGACCAACGTAATCGAATAGGGGAGCGACAGGTAGTGATCAAGTGGTCTCTTTTCCAGTGGCTTCATTCCAACAATTTTTCGAATCGGCTCATGCTTGTCGCCTCCGCTGTTATAGTATCATATATAGTATCTCTTTACGAGGTTATACACAGTGATACAGGGTCGTCTGCAAATCGCGATGAACTGGAACTAATACGTATTCAACGGCATTAAGTCGGAGTATGGGCTTTCACTCATTAAACCATAAGGTTTCCTCCAACAAAACGCGAAAACAGTACGCTAAGATAATCCTTTGAAGGAAAATTCGTACAAAATTCTCGCTAAGGTTTTAGAACCCCGCATCGTGTACCAGGATATCGGTGCGGCCATTCGAGTTCGCGGATTTGGCCATCGCTGGCTTCCGGATCAAATGCATCAGGGGATTTGTCCGTAACGCAGGAGGCGGTGCGGTACATACTATGATTATAAATCATGGAGTGTTGTGATGCGGCGCTGTGTGTCAGGCGGGGTGGAACGGCATGCAATCTCAAGCTCCATCCAGAGACGGGCGGGCCAGAGACGAGCGGGCCAGAGACGAGGGAACGGCCAAATGGGTAGAGAATTATTTCTGCATATCGGCACGCATAAGACCGGCACAACCTCGTTGCAGATCATCCTGGCAAACAATGAGGAGAAACTGGCGTCACATGGGGTCTATGTTCCGAAAACAGGCAGGAATTCTCTGCTTCCTGGGCATCACAATCTTGCCTGGGAACTCAATGACGACGAGCGGTTCGACCCATCCACTGGGAACATTCAGGCACTCCGCGAAGAACTGTCTAACGTGTTCCAGCCTCGGGTCATCCTTTCTTCCGAGGATTTTGAATACCTTTACTGCCGCGAAGACCGATTGGGTCTGTTGAAATCATTGGCGGATTCGTTGGGGCGCGATATCTATGCTGTTGTTTGCTTTAGAGATTGGGCAGGTTACGCCAATTCCCTATATGCTGAACTGGCAAAACATGGGTTAACCAAGAGTGTGGAGTATTTCGTCAACGAGATTGTTGTGAGTGGAGAATTTGTATTCAACGAGCATTGGCGATTTTGTTTTGACTATCCGAAGATCGTGGCCGGATTTCAAAAGGTATTTGGCGCTGATCGGGTCCTGTGGTATTCGTACCGGCGCGGAATCGAGGAACCATTCTTTACAGCCATGGGTCTGGGCGCATTTTATGCGCAGTTGGGCGGTGAATACACTACCAATGAATCTATCGGTCCGGCCGCCGTGAACGCGCTGATTGTCTTAAATCGCAAGGCGCAGCGCCAAAACATGCCGCCAGCCCAATTCTACGAAAATCGCGAGCGGATCATGACGCAAATGTCTGAAAAGGATTCTGGCGTCAAGTTCAGTGGAATTTCTGGACCCCTCAAGAACAGGCTGGAACATCGGTTTCGGAAGGCGCGCCACTGGCTGGATGGCGGAATATGAAGTTGTGAATCGACGGCGCCTTGGATGGGCTCCGTCGATTCACAGTCTGCATTTATGCAGCGCTCTGGCCGCTGAAAATCCTAGGATTCCAGCGGCCAGAGCGCTGCGGATTCTTCGTCTGTGAAGGGGCGCGATCTGGTGATAAAGCGCACCCCTTCTGACGCATCGAGGGAGAATCCGCCGCCGCGGCCTGGAACCGCGTCGATCACCAGTTGCGTGTGCTTCCAGTATTCGTACTGCGCGGCGCCGATGTAAAACTGGCAGGCGCCGATTTCACCGAGCAAAACGTCCTGTCCCCCGACTTTGAACTCGCCCGCCGGATAGCACATCGGTGCGCTGCCGTCACAACAGCCGCCGGACTGATGGAACATGAGGGGTCCATGCAGACCCTGCAGTTTTTGTATCAAGGCAATGGCCTTGTCCGTGGCGATGACTTTGCGCGTGTCCATCTTCCACTGTCGCCTCCTTTGGGCGGTTTAGAAGAATCCGAGTGCTTTGGGGCTGTAACTGACCAGTAAATTCTTCGTCTGCTGGTAATGGTCGAGCATCATCTTGTGATTCTCCCTGCCAATGCCAGATTGCTTGTAACCGCCAAACGCTGCGTGCGCAGGGTAATCATGGTAGCAGTTGGTCCACACGCGCCCCGCCTGAATGCCCCGGCCCATGCGATAGGCCGTATTCATATCCCGTGTCCAGACCCCGGCGCCGAGTCCGTAGAGGGTGTCATTGGCAATGCTTAGCGCGTCCTCCATATCGGTGAAGCCGGTGACCGAGAGCACCGGTCCGAAGATTTCCTCCTGAAAAATGCGCATTTTGTTGTTTCCTGCAAAAATCGTCGGTTGAATGTAGTACCCGTCCGCCAGATCGCCCGGAAGGGAATTGCGCTCCCCGCCTGTCAGCAGATTGGCTTTCTCCTGTTTGCCGAGGTCGATGTAGGTCAGTATTTTTTCCATCTGTTCGGTTGAGGCCTGCGCGCCAATCATGGTTGACAGGTCGAGCGGATTCCCCTGTTTCACTTTGCGGGTGCGCTCGATGGCCAGCTGGAGAAAGTCGTCGTAGAAACTCTTCTGGATCAGTGCGCGCGAAGGGCAGGTGCAGACTTCACCCTGGTTGAGGGCAAACATCGTAAACCCTTCCAGAGCCTTGTCGGCGAAATCGTCCTGTTGCGCAAATACGTCGGCGAAGAACACATTCGGAGATTTGCCGCCGAGTTCGAGGCTTACGGGAATAATATTTTCGGATGCATACTGCATGATCAGCCGACCTGTTGTCGTCTCGCCGGTGAATGCGATTTTCGCGATACGTTTGTTGCTGGCCAGCGGTTTGCCCGCCTCCACGCCGAATCCATTGACTACGTTTACCACACCTGGCGGCAACAGGTCGCCGATCAGTTCCATGAGCACCATGATGCTCGCGGGCGTCTGCTCTGCCGGTTTCAACACCACACAGTTGCCTGCTGCGAGCGCCGGAGCGAGTTTCCAGACCGCCATCAAGATCGGGAAATTCCACGGAATAATTTGTCCCACCACGCCCAGCGGCTCATGAAAATGATAGGCTACTGTGTCGTCGTTGATTTCGCTCAGACTGCCCTCCTGGGCGCGAATGACGCCTGCGAAGTAGCGGAAATGATCGATGGCAAGAGGAATGTCCGCCGCCAGCGTCTCGCGAATCGGTTTCCCATTATCCCAGGTTTCCGCGACTGCCAGCACTTCCAGGTTTTCTTCCATTCTGTCGGCAATCCGGTTGAGAATCAGCGACCGCTGCGCCACTGAAGTCCGCCCCCACGCGTCTTTTGCCCTGTGGCCGGCGTCGATGGCCAGTTCAATATCGTCCGAAGACGATCTCGCGACTTCACAAAACACTTTGCCGTTTACAGGCGACGGGTTTTCAAAGTAGTTCCCCCTGACTGGCGCTGTCCATTCGCCGTTGATATAATTGTCGTATCTCGACTTAAACGTCACCTTGCTGCCGGGTTGCCCCGGTTGTGCATAAATCATCCGAACATTCCTCCTCTTCAATTATTGAAGCAAGTGTTGCACTCATAGATACGCAATATTCGTGCCAGTTATGAGAGCGCTTACTGATCCGGGGTTGCATCTTTCACGCTGTTTCAACAGGTGTTCTAAAGTGATACAAGCGTTCCATACCGGCGCGTATTGTGCAGTGTATTGGACAAGCCAATCATTTGCGAGGTGACAGCGGAAATGCAATCGGAATTCACGAGACCTTTCCTGCAGTCGTCGTGGGAACGCAGCAGCGCATTCGGCGTGGACCCGCTGGAAAACCGTGATCCCGCCCTTCTCAATGCGGGCATGTTGCGTCAGCACAGAGAGGAGAAGCAGTCGCTGCTCCAGCAGATGGAACCATCGCTGATGCGGCTGTACACCTGGATCCGCCATACCCAGTCGTCCGTGATTGTGGCGGATACGGCCGGATATATCCTGGAAAGCATCGGCGATCCCGTTTTTTTAAGCGCGGCCGACAGGATCCATCTGACGAAAGGAGCCTGTTGGACGGAGCAGGTGAAAGGAACCAATGCGATCGGAACGGTGATTGTAGAGCAGGAGCCGATTGCGATTGTCGGGCAAGAACACTTCTGTGTCCAGAATCAGTTTTTGTGCTGCGCGGCGGCGCCCATTTTTGACAAGGCGGGAAACATGTCGGCAGTTCTGGATATCAGCGGCTATCATGAGCAATACCATCCCTCCATCCTGGCGATGGTGGATGTGGTGGCCCGCAATATCGAGGACTGGATGATCATTGGCGATGTGGGCAGCCGCCTCATCGTATCGCTGTCGTCGGATACTGGCGATCATAGTCGTCAGCATCAGGCGCTGCTGGCGGTGGATGAGGATGGCGTTCTTGTCGGCAGCAACCGTGAGGCGCGCATGATTCTGGGTATTCAGGGATCGTTTCGCCGCACTGTTTTGCTGTCCGATTTGCTGGAGGGATGCCAGCCGCTGCTTGCGCGCGCCGCGCGGCAGCCGGCTCAGGAAGTAGCTGTGCGCAGCCTCTCTGTGAACAACTCTGTGAACAACTCTGTGAACAACAACGGAGAGGTTGCGCACAGAGAGGCTGTCGCTGCCGCTGCCACATGGCGTGCGGAGGTGTTTCTGGATCGGCGTGATCCCACGGTGGCGTTCGGCAGTACAGTGCGCGCAAAGGCCAGTTCTCAAGCCGCCAATTCTCGATCCGTGAGTTCGCAATCCGCCTGGGCGACGAGGTATAGCTTTTCAGACATTTTCACTCGCGATGCGAAACTCACGGCGGTGCTCCAGTTGGCGCGCCGGGCAGCCATGACCGACTATAACGCGCTGGTCGTCGGCGAAACGGGAACAGGGAAAGAAATGGTCAGCCAGGCGATGCATCAGGCCAGCCCGCGCGGGAAACGGGCATTTATCGCGATCAACTGCAGCGTGGTCGCAAAGGCGCTGCTGGAGAGTGAACTGTTCGGCTATGAGGCTGGTTCGTTCACTGGCGCCAAAGCATCCGGGCAACCGGGGAAAATCGAGTTGGCGCACGAAGGAACTCTATTTTTAGACGAAATTGCCGACATGCCAACCGACATGCAGACGGCTCTGTTGCGCGTGCTTCAGGAGCGGACGATTGTGCGGGTGGGCGGTACGAAGCCGCTTCCGGTGGACATCCGTATTATTGGAGCGACGCACAAGGATTTGTGGCAAGAAGTGCAGGCGGGTCATTTCCGCCAGGATCTGTTTTTCCGTCTGCAGGGGATACAGATTGCACTGCCTTCACTGCGCGAACGCACTGACCTGATGGACATGGCGTCTCATTTTTTGCTGGTGATCGGGGAGGAACTTCAGAAACAGCCGCTGGTGCTCGCTCCAGACGCGCACAGACTGTTGCAGCAGTATGATTGGCCTGGGAACGTCCGGGAACTGGAGACTGTTTTGCGCCAGGCGGCTTTTCTAGCGCTGGACAACACCCTGCGCGCGCAGCACTTCCCGGCTCGCATGGCGGCGGCGCATACAACGCAGCCACAGCAGTCGCCAGCACAACCGCTGCAGCCACAGCAGTCGTCGCCTCAGCCGCAGCAGCAGCCGTCGTATCCACACCCGCAAACTCAGGTTGATCGCCAGCGCCTTCGGCAGGCAGAGCTTCAGGCAGTGCTCGAAGTGCTGAGAGAAACGGACGGGAACATCTCGCGGGCTGCAAAGCTGCTTGGAATTGGCCGCAACACGCTGTATCGCAAATTGAAAAACCTGTAATCGGCGGACGCAGGTCGAGGAACTTGCGGCCATGATGGTTCAGGCTGATCTGGCGCGACACGGCGCACTGCTTTAGGCTGCCATACCCTCACAAAGATGTCTCTCCCATCGAATCCTGGAGTCAGAACCATTTCGACGCGAGGATCGACTGGAGGGAATTTTGTCGTGAAAAGAATCACCAAACTGGCAGGGGCGACTCTGGTGGCCGCCGGAGTCTTGCTGATCACGCCGCGGGTGGACGCGACCACTTCTTACGTTCAGCCAGCTACAACGACAGTGTTTAATGCGAAACTGCACACGGTGAGCGCACAGTATGTACAGGCGTCCGCAAGGGTACGCGCTGCGGAAGTTCTGCAGGGGAGGCTGCAGAAGGACTTTGCCGCGCAATCGAAGCGGTATCTGCAGTTGCAGGTGCATGCGCGATCCGCTGTGCATCCGCAACCGGAGTCAACCATGTCTCTTTGAGGTGAACGGGCTTTGGATTCAGAAGGCCACTGTTCTGGCTCGGGCGGCACAATCAGTCAACGCCATGTTCTCGCGCAGTGTGACGCGGACCTCGCAGTTGCTGAACCGTGATCTTGGTCTATTGCATGCAACCGTCGTTCATGTCGGTTAACAGCACGGCTTCACGTTTCTGCTAGATGTTCATGGGGAGACGCCGCATCGTTCTTTGTAGCGGCGATGGAGAAGGCTGGCAAACTGACTTCTACTGGCGGCATGGCGCCGCTGGCTTACGCGAAGTCAATCGGGCGGTTCCACCACCCAGGCGCCGACCGTATCTTCCGTGACGCTGAGCGGGGGCGCGTCGCTTTCGTCCAATACCTCTGAGCCACTGACGGTGACGGCCACGGATTCCAGCGGCAATGTCGTGAATGTGAGTTCTTCGCAGATCTCCTATCAAGTCACTGGCAGCGGCTCCACAAACACAGCGGGCGCATTTGTCAGCGCGAGCGGCGAGCTGGTGGTAACTGCGCCAGGAACCTACAACATTACGGCGACGGTGGGGGGCGTCACTTCGACGCCGCTTGTGGTGACTGTGCCGGGAGCGCCTTCGGCGCTCAAGCTGAGCGCGGCTTCGCCGTCACTGGTGGCTGACGGGTCGTCCACGGATACGCTGACCGCGACTGTGGTCGATGCAAACGGCAACCCGGTGACCAGCTTTAACGGAACGGTTTCATTCAGCGACACGAATGGCCAACTGGTGGGTGCAAATGGCGCGCCTTCAAACGCCGTGAGCGGAGTGTCCGTGACAAACGGGGTGGCGACCATCAAGGTGCAGGCGACTGCAACGCCAGGCACGACAGACACCATTACGGCCAATAACCTGGTCCAGTCAGGCACATCAACGCCCGTTGCGAACAGCGGCGGGGCTTTGTCGAGCAATCTGACCATTTCCCAGACGCAGCAGGTCGCCACGTCGCTTTCTGTAACGCCGAGTTCGCCCACGGTGGAAAACAATGCGCCGAGCACAGACGCATTTACCGTTCAGGTGCTGGATCAGGCGGGTGTGCCGATGGTAAGCGGCGTAAATACGATCAATCTCTCTGTCTCGGGTGCGGGCCAACTGTCGCCGACGTCGCAAGCCACGACGGCGTACGTGGGCAACGGCACGGCAACTGCAGGAGCGAGCGGCAGCGTCACTTCCGAACAGGGGGTTACAGGCTCCATCGTCGTCACCGCAACATCGCCTGGCCTCGCATCGGGGTCCGCCACCATTCAGTCGCTCGTCGTGGGCAGCCCGGCCGCCATTAAGGCGGCGGCCGACAAGAACTCCAGCAGCACGTTTGCGGCGGGTTCTTCTGGCGGGGTATTTGATGTCAGCACCGTGGACGCCAACGGCAACACGGTAAACGATACGAGCAATCCCACGTACACCGCGACTGTCTGGCAGGGGAACACGCAAATCACGTCGGGGGTCACCGCGACTGTAGCGGGCAATTACACGCTAAAAGTGGAATCCAGCGACAACCTGACCGCAGGAACTGTGAACTTCCAGGTAACGGCTGGACCGGCCGCCAAAGTGGTCTTCCTCTCACCGAACGCTGCGGTGGATCTGCCGATTCAGAACGACTCCATGACCATCCAGGCGGAACTGCAGGATTCGTACGGCAACGCGGTGACCACCACTGGGGTTCCGGTGACCTTCTCGGTCGCTGAGCGTTCTGGACAGGACGTCGCGACTCTGAGCGCAACGGACGCGTTTGGCAACGCCAGTCCGAACGGCGATGTGATGCAGGTGACGTTGCCGGCTGGCCTCAATAATCCAGCAGGACTCACGGCGACGTCTACGCCCGGCGGTCGGGGCGGCGCTCTTTAGCAACGCCGCGATCGTCAATGCCGCGAATCCGCTGACGGTGCAGGCCAACACACCCGTTCAACTGTGGGTGAAACCCGTTGACATCGAGGGGAACGCAGTGGTTCAGGGCCAGCAGCCTCTGACACTCAACCTGAGCGACGGCGGCAAGGGCGGCGCCTTTAGACTGACGCCTCAAGGCGGCAACATTTCCTCGATTCAGGTTCCTGCCGGATCAAGCGAAGTGATGCTGTATTACGTCAACGCCACCGCAGGCACATATGTGCTATCGGCGCAGGCTACGACTTCCTGTTCCAGTCCAGTCAGTCCAGCCGGCATCTCCATAAGCAGTTCCATCAATAAGACGCAGCTCACACTCGTGAGCTGCGTCTTATTGATACTGTATTCCAGTCTGCTGGTGTGTGGAGTTGAATACTTTCGCCGACGGATTGAACCATTGCGGCTGGAACGACCACGGAGTTCCCGGCCCCGGAATTTGCGTTGCGGATGTAACAAAGTACAGACGCGCCCAAGTCGGGTCCCAGTAAATCCACTCATTGCCGATCCAGGAACGGTTCCAGGCGTGCCCGTCATTGGGGTTGTCGACTTGCACGGGCGCTCCGTTGTTGGCGTAGCCCACGACCATTTGTGTGGGAACGCCGAGCGACCTCATGAGGGCGTCCGCTACATTGGCATAGTCGACACAGATGCCAATTCCTGAGGAGAGCGTCTCTTGCGTCGTGCTCCAGCCGTAGCCGCCGTTTGCCAGCAGGGCGCCATTGTATCCGATATGCTGGCCTTCCCAATTATAGACGGCCTGAGCCTGGGCGAGCGGCGAACTGATTCCTTTTGTGATCTGACTGGCGAGAGCCTGAATCGCCGGGTCTGTCCAATCGGCCCATGCTGAGGCCAGCATACCGAGTTGCTGGTTGCTGTCCTGACCCTGAAACGTCATGGTGAACTGACTCGATACGGTTTGCTGTTTTGTCGCGAACATATAGTTGAGGCTGGTCTGTGCGGTTGTCAGCGGCGGCGCCGCCTGCACTTCATACACATCGGCCGAAAAGGGGATCTGCAAAACGTCCGCAAAAGTTCCTGAGGACAATACCGGAACGGCATAGTTCCACTGATTCGGATTGCCAGAGGTTAATCCAAGATCGTTGATCTGAATCCACGCGACACTTGGCATTGGCGTTCCGCTGGCTTCCTTGACTACACCGGATACGACAATGTTTGGATTGCCGGGATTAAAAATGACATCCTGCAATTGCACTGGTTCGTTCGCGGATGAAGGCGACTGCAATGGCAAAACGGTGTGCAGCGATGAATTGGCGGCCACGTCCGCTGCGCTGGGAGCGGAAGAAAGAGGCAGTTCGCCGCTGGCAGGAACGGCTGGGATGACATATGGCGTGCTGGAACCCGTCGCCGCGGTTCCGGAAGAACCGGAAGATGCGGAGTTCGGATTGCCAGCGCCCGCTGTGCTTGTTCCAGACGGCGTCGAGCCGCTGGGGGCCGCGCCCGGATTTGCAGGAGCGCCTGCGCTGGAGGACCCCGGAATACCCGTTGTGGTGGGTTGGTTGCCGTCTGCGCCGCCTGCAGCGCTGCTCCCCGTCGGCCCGCCGCCGGATGTGCTGTTTGGATGGGGGCGGTTCCCTGCAGTCCGCTGTGCAGACAGACTCTGTCTTACTTGCGCAGCCAGGGTGAACATCTCTGCACGGCGAAGCCAGACGCCTGTGGGCATGTTCTTGAACCAGCCGAGTGAAACAGCGTAGAGATAAGGAGACACGCCATGCGTGTTCAGGCGTAACAGTCGGACAATCCCCTGCGCTGCGACGCCGCGCGACAAACGGTCGTGCACGCCGAAGTAATGACCGGCGTCAGGAAGCACCACGCCTAGCGCGACCGCCTGACCAAGTGGTCGCAGCAGCGCTGTGGGTACGTCGCGATATCTTCGTTTGGGCAACATGCTGTGCGATTGCTGATGCGCAAATGTCACCATTGCCCATTCTGCAAATGATCCCTTGGTTTCAAAGGCGAGCAGAGCAGACCGCGTTGTCCGTTTGCCCGCCTCTGCCGCCGACAATGTTGTTTTATGCGCATGAATTGCACTCGGTCGAGTGGGAAACGCAGCGGTTTTCGCATAGGCGGGCGTTTCTGGGCCAAGCATAATCCGGGAGCCGATCATGAGTATAACTATGGCAGTGGAAGAGATCGCCGCAAGGATTTTGGTATGACCAGAGTGTTTCATAGACAGGAGTCCTCTTTTAAATATATATGACGTGTATGATCTCGTTAATTGTAAGTATAGCACGCATAGGGTTGGAGTAGAACGCACGAATTATTGGCAAAAAAAATACCCTCCCACAAGAATGGGGGGCGCCGAGATCGCTAAAGGTGTCAACTGCTTTACAGCTTATTCACATTAGCGGCTTGAGGTCCGCGTTGGCCTTCCACGATGTCAAATTCAACCTGCTGACCTTCTTCTAGCGTACGATACCCTTCGCCGTTGATTGCGGTATAATGGACAAAAACGTCGTTGCCGCCATCTACGCGGATAAATCCGTAGCCTTTCTCACTGTTAAACCATTTGACTGTTCCTTGCACCGGAGAAGCCCCCTACAGAAAGTACAAACGTACTTGCCTAATTTACCTGCATTTCTAGCATATCATCGAAGAATTAAGAAGTCAAACGATTATAACTTTTATGGACTTATAAATTACATAATAAAAGGGTTTAATAGGTTTATTGTTATTGTTATTTCCATTGTCGCTCTATGGTCTATCAAGTATGATGGGATATAACGCATGTCCAAATTGTAATGTACGGAGAGGGAGAAGGCTGTGAAACCTATACTGCGTTCTGTGTCAGGTTATGGAATGGGGCTGTTCATTGGCGCCATGGTGTTTGGCGGCGTCTCATTTGCCGGTACGGGCCTCAAACCACTGCAGGTCCACTACGCAAACATCAAGATCGCTGTGAACGGGAAAGTGATTCCCACCAGTGCGGAACCATTTATCTATAACTATAACGTGTATGTTCCGATCAGTGCGATCGGTCATGGACTCGGCGCCCAGGTGAGTTGGGTGGGAACCAAGCACGAAGTAAGCATCGCACGAACGGCGCAACTGAAAACGCAGTCGGGTTCCCTGCTTTATTACGGATCGCCAATCCTCTGGTATGGCAATACACACACGTTTTCCTATAAAGGCCAATCCTACGTGTCGCCGTTCGCTCTGGCAACCGCTCTGAATGAGCCTGTATACATTGATCCGACAACGCATGCCGCCTATATCGGTCAGGGACCCTCGTCAGGCATGCCGCTAGTCAATTTCCCTGATGTACGCGATTATGGGAACTACGCCGTGGCAAGCGGCGGCTATGTAGGGGCCATCACGGGATGGAAAGACGGACCGTCGCAGATCGCAGGTCAGATTTACCCCAACAGCAACGGAAGGTCAATCCTCTGGTCGCCTGCAAACAGTAACGGACAGATTGCAGGGGTCACTTACAATCTGAATGGGAAGTACACATCACTGACAGGACTGTTTGGCGTTGATGACGCGTCAGGTACAGGCAGCCAGTTGCAGTTGACGATAGCTGGCGATGGGCAGCAACTCTATCAATCGCCCTGGATGTCCAGGGGACAGGCGGCCACTCCGGTTGAGGTGAATATCAGCAAAGTCAAACTGTTGACGGTCTCGTTTTCCGTGAAGACCGCTTCAGGCGCCGTCTATACGATGGGGGAGACAGTGCCGCAAGGGACTGTAGCGGTCGCTGATTTTGTCGACGCACTGGTGCACTGATCATTTCGTGGATTGCTTATTATGATGGGGTTGACAGGAGGGCAACAGATTGAAAAGATTTGTGGGCATGATGATGGGGGTTGCGACCAGTGCAGTGGTGTTTGGAGGTGTCTCCTATGCCAGCGTGGGCATCCAGAAGATTGTAGCATCCTATGACAACATCGGGCTTACGGTCAATGGGCAGAGTGTGGCCACGAGCGCGGAACCCTTTATCTACAAATATAATGTCTATGTGCCGATCAGCACGATCGGACACGCTTTGGGCGCGAATGTGAAATGGGTCAACAGCCCCGCCGAGGTCCAGGTTGAGGGGGCGGGAGCGAGTCTGCAGCCTTTTTCTGTGTATCTGAATGGCCAGCAGATGCCAACAGGCCTGTCAAACGGCAAGTCGCTCTATGGAATTCCTGCCGGCAATTCGCAGTATGAGAGCGTCACCAGTCTGATTCCGAGCATCGACAGTCAGGGCAACCTCAATTTTCAGGGAACGTCGACACCTGCCGCGGCGCCGGGAACGCCTCTGTCAACACTTACTCCGAGCGCGCTGCATGGCGATTTCAATAACGCCTCGCTGTATCCACAGGGTCAATTGACTGGCTACTGGACTCCGTCCGTACTGGGGCAGCTATACCCTGGACAATCTGCGATCGAATGGGGTGTCGGCGCAGGGCAGACTGCTCGGCTGCCGGGCGCGGAGTATGCGCTAAACGGTCAATATCAGACGCTGATAGGCCAGTTCGCAGTCGACGACCTGTCGCGCAACTACACAGGGTCTCTGCAACTGGTGTTTGTGGGCGATGGAAAAACACTCGGTTCGACGGGCTGGGTTCAGGGCGGCGCTGCGCCCACTCCATTCAGCGTCAATGTCACAGGAGTCCAGACACTGGAGATTCAGTATGAACTGAAGAATTCGAATGGAACCGTGTATACGATGGGTCAAACGTACCAGGCGCCAGCTAAAAACCCGGACGGTACAACGGATCCGATTGTCGTGTCGGATCTTATGAATGCGGTCCTGCAGCCTTCGTCCAGCGCCTCCACCATTGCAGGAACGGGTTCCACAGGCAGCGCAACAGCGCCCAGTTCCGGAAGTTAAATTTTTTTCTTTTAGGGCTTGTCAAATTGTGTCGAATTGAATATAATGGGTTCAGAAAGACCTCCCGAAACAAGGCAAACGTACTGAAAGGTACGGACGCAAAGCCGATGGATCTAAAGACGCGAGAGCGTCCATGATAGCCGGGCTGCCGGTAGTGGTCACACACGTACGGTTGAGGGATAGTTCGGGAGGGAACCATTCCCTCGTGTTGTAATCGTAGAGTGGGCAAGTGTAACCCTAGTCCCCCCTAGGATTCAAACCCCCGAAACTTGCTCACTCTACGCATTCTATATTGTTGCGCAACACATAGCTGCCACTATATGTTCGCCATGATACATCCGCCTTATGAAACTGCCCGAAGCTGCCGCCCATGGCAGCTTCTTTGCGATCTGCTTCGCTGGTGAAACAGGCATATGCAGAAACTGTACTGGTTACCCTACCCTGGAGATGATGACGCCGGGGGGAGTACGCTATGCGGATTGGTCAGTGGAACTCCTTGGCGGCGTATCTGGTTGTATTTGCTGTAATTGGCGCATGGAGGTTGAGCCTTGCAGTTGAGACAGGAACTGCGGCTGTGCAACAGGAACTCAAGGCGGCATTTTGGGGCGCGCCTGTTTCTATGGCCGAAACTTCTGATACGGTGGGAGCGGTGCATACAGGCGCAGTGCATGTACTGCGGGGTCCGCGCAACGATGAGTCGTGGATGCGGAACGCGCTTCAGGATATCGCCATTCAACATCGGGATCGCGATCCCGCGACCTGGCTGCTGGTCGGTTCGGATTCGCGTAAAGGAGAAGCGGCCAGATCAGACACGCTCATGCTTGTTCGCCTGAGCACGCAACGCGGTATGGCGCTGCTGTGCTCCATCCCGCGCGACACCCGTCTGTATATTCGCGATCATGGGTATACAAAGGTTAATCATGCCTTGGTCTATGGCGATCTTCCGCTTCTGAAGGTCACTGTTCAAAGGGCGTTCGGCATCCCGATTGATCATGTCGTGTCCGTTGATTTTCAGGGCTTTTCAGAGCTGATCGACGCACTGGGGGGCGTTGTCGTCGAGTTGCGGAGTGATTTTGACTACGATGACGCTTCGGATGGCACACATATTCATCTGAAAGCGGGGAAGCAGCGTCTGACCGGTAAAACCGCACTTGATTTTGTGCGATTTCGTCACGATGTGTTTGCTGACACGGGAAGAATGGAACGGCAGCAACAGTTTCTCAAGGCGGTGGCGGCCACTCCCCTGCCATTTTCCAAATGGTGGCGTGTGGGTAATGCGGCAATGCGTCTGCAAACGCATATCCACAGCGATCTGTCCGAATGGGATCTGCTCGCTGCGGTGGCCCGAATTGCTCTTATTCCGCATTTCTCGCTGCATATGAGTACATTGCATGGGATAAATCGTGTAGACCCGCACGACGGACTGTGGTATTTTTACGTCGATGCAAGAGACGTCGTCCGTTTGCGCGCGGATTTTCGCCGAATCGGAGGCTGATGGAATCTCTGTGAGTAAGGATGTTGTGTGTGCATACTACAGTTTCTGTATTGGGTATTCCTTTTATAATGAATGATGAAAAGTGGGTTTATAATCAGTGTGTTTCGTTTCTGGCTGACGAGCGGCCGCATATGATCATCACGGCTGGACCGGAGTTTGTCATGATCACGCAACGGTTGCCGAGCCTGCTGGCTGTTTTGGCGCGCGCAGATTTTATCACGCCTGACGGCATAGGCATCGTGATCGCATCGAAGTGGTACGGGCAGGCGGTTGCCCAAAGAATTACCGGGGTAGAGTTGGCGGAGCGACTCATTGCCCACGCGGCCGAACGGGATCTGCGCGTGTTTCTGCTGGGGGCGTCCCAGACGTCGCTCAACCACGCTTTGCTGAAATTGAAAAATAGCTACCCGCAACTGCATATTGACGGGAAACATGGGTACTTTACGGATGAGCAAACGGCTGAGGTTATTGCGGAGATTCGCGCAGCGCGCCCGCACCTTCTGCTGGTCGGGTTGGGACAACCGCGCCAGGAAGTGTTTATCTCTACGCATCTGGACGATCTCGGCGTACCGCTCGCCATCGGCGTCGGCGGCGCCATCGATGTAATCGGAGGCACGGTCAGGCGGGCGCCCGCAGTTTTTCGAAATGCGCGACTGGAATGGCTCTACAGACTGATCAGAGAACCCAAACGGTGGCGGCGTCAGCTGCTGTTGCCGCAATTTGCCTGGGCGGCATGGAAGGACGCACGCCGCAGGGCGCGTTCGGCGAACTGAATCGAGTTTTCATCCTGCTGAACAGACGGTCATCCCTGCCAGGCGCGTGAAAAGGAGTTGCTCGGATGCGTGCGCTATCCAGGCGGCAATTTGTTGTTTCGCTGTTTGCCGCCGCCATGTTTCTGCTGGGGGTTTCTCATGAAAGCAGTGCTCAGGTGAACGGTGTGAGCAACATGCGCGACTCGCGTGGAAACGCCCGTTATGTTGTGCTCATTGCCGGGCTGGACAGCGATCCCCAGAGTTCCGATCGGGATCGACGTACGGACGCCCATACGGATACGCTTGTTTTACTGACATCGCAGGCTGGATCTGGTGTGGTTGACGCGCTGCATATACCGCGCGATACGAGAGTGCTGGAACCGGGGATTGGCTTTATAAAAATCAATGGGATTTATATGAACGACGGAAGTATGGCGCTGCGCAGAGCCGTTGAAAAATTGACGGGCATTCCCGTAAACGCGGTTTTGCTGCTGGACTTCTTCCGTTTTCGCCAGGCCGTCGCTTTGGTGGGGTCTGTTCCGTTTGACGTGGACAGGTCCATCTGGGCTCCGGAAGGCGATGTGGCGTTGCCTGCAGGCTGGCGACGACTGACGCCGCGGCAGGCGCTTGCGGTCGTTCGTTTCCGTCATGAACCACTTGGGGACATTGGACGCGTACATCGTCAGGAGCGTTTTATGCGCGGCGCAGTCACCATCGCCGCGCACGTGCCGTTCGCGGTGTTCACAAAGGTGATGCGAACGCTTGATGCGCAGGTGTCTGACCGCGAGATCATGCTTGCCTACTCGGTGGTCCATCCGCTCGTCCTGTATCGAGCTCATTCTGTTCCAGGCAATTTCAGCACTGGTCCTGGCGCCAGTTATTGGCTCCCTGACCAACCTGGGTTACAGACGATTGCCGAATTTGTGCTGGGCAAATCCGCTTCAGTTCCTGCGTTCGCACGGTGGCGGAACAACGCCGCCATCCGTGACGCCGATGATGGACGGGATCGCTCCCGCTGACTGCCCATGCACACTGTGCCAGCATATAACTGCCTAATCTCCCCGTGGTTGCGCAAGCTATTGGTGTAGTCCAAAGGCTGCAAAACGGGGGGGAGTTTCAGGATGGCAAGCGGGTATACGCAAGTCGTGAAAGGGGCGCACAAGGCGCTCGATGACATGAAGTATGAGATAGCGGCTGAACTTGGTCTTCCTGTATACAAGGGGAGCGAAGACTACTGGGGTCACATCATGACCAAAGATGCGGGTGCTGTAGGCGGTCACATGACCCGGAAACTGGTCGCGTTTGGAGAAATGGCCCTTCGTCAGGGCCCGCAGCAATAGTGAATACATCCGGATCCGGCACAGGAGGCGGCTGCCCATTTTAAGCCGCCTCCTGTGCAATTGGTTCCTTCATTCATTGACACCATCCGCTGTCTGTAATACAGTAGCAGTGGTCTCTGCTCGGGTTTCTGAAAAGGCGGAGTGCAATGGTATGGGGGTGGACGATATGGCTGGCCGACGGTTGTTTACGTCTGAATCTGTGACTGAAGGACATCCTGATAAAATTTGCGATCAGATTTCCGATGCGCTCCTTGATGCATTTTTACTTCAGGACCCTTACTCCCGTGTCGCTTGCGAGACATCTGTCACCACGGGACTGGTACTTGTGGCGGGTGAGGTTACGACAGAGGGGTATGTTGACATCCCGCGCGTCGTAAGGGAAACCATCCGTACCTTGGGCTATACGCGCGCCAAGTTCGGGTTTGATGCGGACACATGCGCCGTGATCACTTCGATTGACGAACAGTCGCCCGATATCGCCCAGGGTGTTAACAAAGCGCTGGAGGCGCGGCGTGGAGAAAATGTCGACGAGCAGATTGACGCCATCGGGGCTGGCGATCAGGGCCTCATGTTTGGGTTCGCGGTGAATGAAACGGACGATCTGATGCCATTGCCCATCTCGCTGGCGCACGGTCTGGCCCGTCGTCTTGCCCAGGTGCGCAAAGAACGTCTTGTGAGTTACCTGCGCCCGGATGGGAAGACTCAGGTTACCGTTGAATACGAGGGAAACAGACCGGTCCGTGTGGATACGATTGTTATTTCCACGCAACATCATCCACTTGTCGATATGGAAACCATTGAAAGGGATTTGCGCGACCTGGTGATCAATCAGGTGGTGCCCGCTCATCTGATCGACCAGAATACGCGGTATCTGATCAATCCAACTGGACGCTTTGTGATTGGCGGCCCGCAAGGAGATGCGGGGCTCACTGGACGCAAGATTATCGTCGACACGTATGGAGGATACGCGCGGCATGGCGGCGGTGCATTTTCGGGCAAGGATCCCACCAAGGTTGATCGCTCTGGCGCCTATGCAGCTCGCTATGTGGCAAAAAATATAGTCGCGGCCGGACTGGCGGACAAGTGCGAAGTGCAGATCGCCTATGCCATCGGTGTTGCGCGACCTGTTTCGGTCATGATCGACACCTTTGGAACCGGACGCGTCGCTGACGAAAAAATTGAAGCGCTCGTTGCTAAACATTTTGATCTGCGGCCCGCGGGCATCATCCGTGCACTTGATTTGCGCCGGCCGATTTATCATCAGACTGCGGCCTATGGACACTTTGGCAGGCCGGATCTTGATTTACCGTGGGAACGGGTCGATCAGGCGCACATATTGCGAAAAGAAGCGGGACTGTAACCCCCAGAAAATCTGTGTCCAATGCGAAACACTACTGAGAACACCCTAACCCCATTCCATGGCGCGTAGATAGTCTACGCGCTTTTTTTAACCCCTCAATCGTGGTGGTGACCACTCTTCGTGGCTGTGCATAGACTGTTAGCCATGCAACTCACGGGGGGCGGCGTTTGTGATACTGGTAATCCTCGTCCTGCTGGCCGTTTACGGCCTGCTCATGTTGATCTGGCAAATGCATAAAAAATGGGGTCGCGGCAATGACCCAACTTTACCGACTGTCATTGTGATGGTCGGTCAGGCGCAGGACTGGATTGAATGGTTTATTCGGCAATTGACTATACAGATATATGCAGATGGGCAGGAGTTTCGGGATTTTTTCATTGTCGATATCAGTTCCTCCGAGGAAACAGCGACCATTATTTCCAAACTGGAATCCAGACACCACTTTGTGACGTACGTCGCCAGCTCGCAGGAACGCTGCTGGGATGATGTAGTGACGCTGCTGCAGTCAGGGCAACAGGCGCCCACCGTGGTGGCGGATGTCAAATCGGAACAGGATGTCAGAATCCTTCTCGACATGTTGCAGAGGTTCCGATTTTGAAAATTCGAGAAAAACTTTTCTATTTCGGAAGGTAATATGATCTAAATAGCGAAATAGATCACAGTTAAGGTGTGTTTGGCGTTCCATTGTACTGAGGGGGCCCATCCCGTTGTTCGCCGCAAAGAATCGTTACTGGACTGTTGTGTCGCTCTTGGGAACGTTGGCAGCAATCTCGCTGGTATGGGTGGGCGTGTCGGAACCTGCGCCCCCTCTGGACGGCATGAGATTATTGCTGCTTGTTGTCTATGCTGCGCTGCTTACACTCGCGCAGGTGTTTCCGGTTCGACTCGGCGAACAGACCATCAGTCTTTCATTTGGAATTGAATTGCCTTTGTTTTTGCAGTTTGGCGCCGTGTTTGCATCTGTGCTGGTCAGTGTCACCTGGATTCTCGGAAACGTGATCATGGGGCGAACGGTCACCCTTCGACGGCTGGCCGGGAATGTCAGCATGTTTCTGCTGATGACCACTCTGGCTGCCAGTGTATACGGTCTGCTTGGAGCCCGCGTGCCCATCCACCTGTCCTACGATCTGTATCCAGTGCTGGCGCCGCTCTTTGTGTTCGTCGCTGTCCACTTCGCAGTCAACTACTTTGTTGCCATGTCGCTGACCCATCTAGAGGGGCGAAGCGATCCCTGGTTCATGGGATTGCGCTGGGATCTTGCATCTCTGCTCGCTGAGTGTGTGATCGCTTTGCTGTTCATTATTTTGCAGCATCTTTTCGGAGCGGCGGCGTTTGTATATATTTCAGTGCCGTTCGCTGGTCTCATCTATATCTTTAATCTCTATTCGAACCTGGTGCTGGCCAACAGGCAACTGACAATTATCAGCGATTTGACGATGAAGCTCAACACTCAGTTGCGGGAAGATGAGGTTTTCAAGGAACTCCTGGAGGGCATCTCCCGCCTTGTCAGGATGACAGCCTGTTATATTTTTATTCCTGACGCGCATGATGTGCTGATTCCCTACGCGGTTAAGGGCGCCACGCATGAAATGGAAACACAGATGTTGCGCATGCGGGTGGAACGCGGGGCGGGCGTAACAGGCACTGCTTACGATCTTGGGAAATCGCTTGTCCATAATATTCCGAAGGACGTCCTGATAGAAAAGGAGAGCATCGTCAGAGCGCCTACGCCTGGGAAGTCCATATTGGCCGTGCCGCTGTGTTATCGGGATCAGGAACTGGGTATGTTGACGCTGACTCATGTGGAGAAGCGCGCGTATTCTCCTCGTGATCTGGAGATGGTCCAGATTCTGGCGAACCAGGCGGCGATTACACTGTGGAATGCGCGCCGATTTGCGCAAACAGAGGAACAGAGCTACGTTGATCAACTGACGGAACTGTATAATTACCGTTATTTTGAAGCTGTTATCGACCAGGTCTGTCGCGAAGCGGATCGATCCGGTTCGTCTCTGGCATTGCTGGTCATCGATCTGGATCACTTCAAGCGTATCAATGACATATATGGACACCTGGTGGGCAATGAGGTCCTGAAGCAAGTGGCTCATGTAATCAAGGAAGGGGTTCGGGAGGGGGATATCGTCTGCCGCTATGGCGGCGAGGAGTTCACCGTGATCTTGCCGAATGCGACAATCGACGTTGCGCTGCAGATTGCGGAACGGTTGCGCGGCTTCATCGCAGAATCTCCCATTGTCTTGCCGCCAAACGGTAAAATGACCGTGCTGCCCATCCGCGTGACAGCGAGTCTGGGCGCAGCAATCTATCCGGACATGGCTGATTCTGCTTTGAGTCTTCTGCGCCATGCTGATCGCGCCATGTATGTAGGGTCGAAGCAGCGCGGACGAAACCGGGTGGCGGTCTATGAAAAGTAGGGGTCAGTCTAACGGCACGCGCCAGTGCGCCGTTCAGTGCTCTGTATCTTTGAATGGCAGCGACGCGGCGCTTTCCCAGGCCAGTTCCGGTTGCCCGTTTCGCATAAATAACTGGGCAAGGATTTTGTTGATGTGCGCCGCGTGAGAGAATTTTCGTAACTCGACGGCATCGCGATACGCAATTTGGGCAAAGGAGATGGCTTCTTCCAGTGTCACTCCTTGTTCCGCGCTTGCCAGGGCCGACAAGGCGTCAATGCGCTCCTGGCTGGGGTCGTCAATCAACTGAAGCGCTTCACGGGCAGTGGCAAGCGCATCTTCAATCCGCGCTTCCGCAGTCCACAGATCACTCTTCAGAAGATACATCCGCGCTTTGAAGCGGTCAGAAGCGAACCATGTTCCGCGAAAGTTCCATTCATCGATGATGACGTGAGCGCGTTTCAGGTCGCCGTCGTCACGGGCCTGTCGGGCGAGCAGAATCTCTGCTTCGATCGAGGATTCCAGCCAGTGATAGACGTCAAATATGGAACGCGCTTCGGCCGTCAAACGGCGCGCTTCAGCATGCCGCCCCTCTTCATGCGTCCTGATCGCTTCAGATAACTGCAGTTGCGCGATGTTTTGGGATCTTTCGCCGATGGAGAGGCGTTCTTCGGCTTGCTCAGCGAATGCCCGTGCGTGTGCACTGTCGTGTTTGGATCTGTACGCCTCACTCAGGCGCATGGCGACCTGGGCCTCGACAATGCCTCCTGACGCAACCCGCTGCCGCCAAATAAACAGCGCCTGTTCATAAATGTGTATTGCCACGTCAACGTCGCCTATCGCAAAAAGCACATCGCCCTGGAGCATCAGCAGGTCGGGCATGAACTCGGATCGATGCTGTTCCCGCGCCAATCGCAAAGCCTCGTCCAGAGCTGCGAATGATTCGCTGAACTGTCTGCGCAGCAGCAGCAGTTTGCCTTGCAGATAATGCAGTTCCAGAGTCGCCGCCGGCGGTTCAAGCGCAGACTTGAGAAGATCCTCGGCTTCCTGCAGACGCCCCAGTGCGATACAGGCGCCGATTATTTCCAGGCGTCCAAACAGCGCTTCGTCCTTGGTTGGAGCCAATGACAGCGCCTCTTCTGAGACGTCCAAGCGCATGGCAAGTTGTTTTAACAGAGCGTCGGACGGGTGCGCCTTGCCTGCTTCGATCTGGCTGATCATGCTTGGGGTTACAATTCCCCTGGCCAGTTCCGTTTGGGTAAGACCGCGTTCCTGACGCAGTTCGCGAATACGTTGTCCACTCAGAGACGGCATTGTTTATATCCTCATTTTCTAAATAAACTTGTGATTAATCAATCATATGCGAAGCGATTGCTTTGTGCAATATGAAGATTGATTCTTGCTTCGGTTTTGTGAAGCAAAATCTCATCGCTTTTCGCCGACAAAGACATGGGGGAAAGTCGCTGTGCCGAGATTGTAACTCTCTGCCGGGATTGTAACTCGCTCTGCCAGGATCGTATACTGTGCCGCTGCTCAGACACAGCTGCGCCGAACTCGCCTCGGCACAGTATACGATCCTGGCAGAGCAGGCGTATTTTCGGGAAGGCTTTCCATGCCGCTGGGCAGTTCTTACTTGGAACTGGGTAGAAAATACGCCTGCGGCGATTTTCAGGATAGATTGCGCAATTCTTCACAAATTGCTTACCTAAGCTTCTTCTTATGCGCTGTGTGTTGGAGTACACTTAGGTCAAGGGAAAGGAACGGAGGTTAAACTGATGGATGAGATAAGAAGTCTTCAGGAATGTCAGACGCGCTTGCTGCATGAATGGCTGGATGCAGCGAACGGGGAAGCGCGATTCTCCATTTTAACTGAGTTGCGCATTGTTGAGCGAGAATTGGGCGAGAGGGCTAGAAAGGCCCGACTGCCACATAAAATCCGCACCTTTTCCGTGCGTTCCGTACAGTAGAGCTGTCACGCCTTGCCGTTAGTCAGGGCGCAATTGTGCGTTTGATTCTAAAAAGAAGAGCGGCGCTATGCTGCTCTTCTTTTGTCTGAAGGCGCAGTCCTACTTGCAGCCAATGTTCAATGTTCGGCTCACCCCGCGATTGGTTGCCGTATACATAGCTTTCAATCCACTTGGATGGACTGCGACTTCCCAAACGCAGTCCATCCAAATCATTTACGGAAATACCACTTCGCCCACTGATTTTTCAATACTTGCTGACCGTCTGGATCTATCCATTTCCCATAGGCATCTTCCCACTCATCAATTGCCCGCCGCAAAGGCCGAAAAAACGCATAATCGTAGATATTCCATGAGTCATGCACCTTGCGATAAAACTTTCCGTTGACGACACATTGCGATCGACGGACAGCTTTGTTTGCCAGTCGCTTTGACTCCCTTCGACTCCTCAGTGTACCGTCTTTGATAATCGGCATCCCCTTGTAACTTCTGGACATAGTAACCTCCTATTCGGGAAGTTAGTATCCGTAATTCGTATTTTTCATTTACTCGCTCTCCCTTCGATTTCGTAGCTAACGATCTTGCTTGCTCCTTACGCATTAACTTTCTTCGGTGGATTTTTCAGTTCACGATGCAATAGCATTCTGGCCATGGTTGTATAGCCTATCCCGGCCTCCTCCGCAAGTTTCCTCAGTTGGTCCATATCTTCTGGATCAATGCGCAACGTAAGGGGTTGGAGTTCCCTCCCTTTGCGATTCAGGTTCACATTCACTTTCACCGGTTCTCCCGGTAAATCGGTGGTGCTGTGTTTATCAAACCAAGCTGCGACTTCATCGTCATCGTCATTGTCTGGATTGAATGGCAAGTGTGTTTTCTCGCTCATGGGGCTTGCCTCCTTATATAACGTCGGATTTCATTGATCTCCATGGGCAGTGTTCCTTTTCGGCATATGCTTATGTTATACATTATACTTGTTTGTCATACACAAGCCAAGAGATTGATGACTGTTTTTTGTCACTTCTCATTGAGGTCCAGCCGGGATACGCACGAAACTCCGCTGCGGGAATATAAGGCGCGCTTCCGGTGTTTTTCGTGCAGCATACAAGAGGCTGTGATATAATAAATTTATGAACTATAAAACGAATCTCAATGTCGTCTACTCGTGCAGGTATCACGTCGTCTGGTGCCCGAAATATCGGCGCAAAGTCCTGGATGACGACGTCGCTGTTCGGCTTAAGGAATTGATCCGTGAAGCGGCGGCGGAACATCAGGCGGATATTCTTGAACTTGAAGTCATGCCGGATCACGTTCATCTCGTGGTGGAGGTCGATCCACAGTTTGGCATCCACCGATTGGTGCGGCTGATGAAAGGGCGCTCTTCCCGTTTCCTGCGTCAGGAGTTCCCAAAGCTCAAGAGTCGGTTGCCCACCCTCTGGACGCACTCGTACTTTGTCTCCACGACTGGAGGTGCGCCCCACGCTGTTATCAAACAGTACATCGAAGACCAAAAAAACGTCTAGTCTAAGGGAACGCACCCCTTCTTTCTGTCCAGAAAATCGCTGTAGGCGTATTTTCATCCCGACTATTGGCTGATGCAATGTTGGGAGCGGGGCTATTCTTTATGTTTATTTGACGATATCTTAACACGACTGCGATATATTGGTGATAGGGCGCAGGGGCCGACAGGAGGACTACGCTTTGGATGCGAGGCGTCAGTTTCACGGAGATCTGCAGGTATTGCAGCAGGACTTGCTCAAAATGGGCTCGTTAGTCGAGGAGTCCATTTTCAAGGCGGTCCGATCCCTGACTGAACAGGATCTACAACTGGCTGAACAGGTATTGGCTGGAGATGATCTGATTGATCAGATGGAGATTGACATAGAAACACGGTCTTTGCAATTGATTGCTCTACAGCAACCGATGGCGGGCGATCTGCGGATTCTTGGCACGGCGCTCAAGGCAGTCACAGATCTGGAGCGCATGGCGGATCATTCTGTTGACATCGCCAAAGTTGTGTTGCGTATGAATCGGCAGCCATGGATCAAACCGCTGATCGATATTCCGCGCATGGCCAAGATCGTCGAAGGGATGGTCAGGGACGGCCTGACCGCATTCATTCGGGGCGATGTTGCGCTTGCGGAAACTCTGGCCGCGAGTGACGATGACGTGGACGGGCTGTATGGCCAGATCTTTCGGGAATTGCTGGTGCTGATGATTTCCACGCCCACCTCTGTCGAGCAGGCCACTCAGTTGATGTTCGTCGCGCAGCATCTGGAGCGAATAGGGGATCACGCTACGAACATCGGCGAATGGGTGATCTATATGGTCGATGGCGTACGGCGCGATCTCAATGTTTGATCATGGCGACGCAACGGATCCGCGCCAGCGCTGAGAAATTCCTTATTCAGAGAGACGATGGGTTTTCCGTCCTACGGGTCCGGCTGCTGGATGGAGAAACGGTGCGGGCGGTGGGCCAGTTGCGCGATATCCCCATCGGAGCAGAGTGTGAACTGATCGGCCGTTATGAATACCACCCTGCGTTTGGCAGGCAATTTCAGGTGGACTCTGCGCGCGCGGACTTGCCGATGACCTTGACTGGCTTGGAACGTTTTCTGGCGAGCCGCCATTTTAAAGGTGTTGGACCAAAGACGGCTCAGCGTCTGGTCAGTCATTTTGGGGCGCAGACGCTGGATGTGCTCAGAGAGCGGCCTGCGGCGCTGACTGAGGTGCGGGGCATCTCCGAGGCCCGGGCGCGGGAGATCGCGCAGGCGTTTCAGAGTCAGGGGGATGTGGCGCGGTTGGGCGCCTTTCTGCGCGGTCATGGCCTGTCGCTTCGTCTGGCGGAAAAGCTGGCGGCGCATTATGGCAGCGGAGCGACCGCCATGCAGATGATGCAGGAAAATCCCTTTCAATTGATTGAGGATGTGCATGGCGTCGGATTCAAAACGGCGGATGAACTGGCGCGCGCGGCGGGGATATCGGAACGTGCGCCGGAGCGGCTGGCGGCTGCCCTTCTGCATGTGCTTGCGCAGGCGCAGGAGGATGGACACCTGTATTTACCACTGGAAGAGTGGACTCAGCGGGCGGGCAAGCTGTTGTCGTTGTCGGCTGCGGATTTGGCTGTCATGGCGGCGCAACTTGCGGCCCGCGGCGCAGTCGTCTATGAACGCAGTGGTGAAACGCTGGTCGTATACAGCGCGCGCATGCATCAGGTGGAGATGAATGTAACGCGACGGCTGCTGGAGTTGGTGAATGCGGAACGGGTCATTGCCGTATCTGCTGACTGCAGCGACGCTGCTCCCGGAGACGGACAGGATTCCTTTCTGGACGCTGAAGCTGCGCATCTCCGGACTGCCGGGAACAGTGCGCTGGATATCGCGCTCACCCCGTTGCAAAGGGAAGCCGCCGCCGGAATCTGGCGCCATCCCCTGGTGCTGCTCACAGGCGGTCCGGGAACAGGCAAGACCACGGCGGTCTGCGCAGTCGTGGAGCAGGCCGGGGCATATGGCCTCACAGTTGTGCTGACCGCACCGACAGGGCGCGCGGCCAAGCGACTCTCAGAGAGCACCGGTCATCCGGCGGTGACGTTGCACCGATTGCTGGAAGTGGGTCAGCAGTCGGGGGGGAGCTTCGGATTCGGGCGTAATCGCAGGCATCGTCTTGAAGGCGATGTGTTTATCGTGGACGAAACGTCGATGGTCGATATGCCGCTGTTCTCTCATCTATTGGACGCCCTGCCCGAGGGAGCGCGCCTGCTGCTGGTTGGCGATCCTGAACAGCTTCCTGCAGTGGGACCAGGCCAGGTGTTGCAGGATATCATCGATTCGGGCATTGCTGCCGTATATGAACTGGAACTGGTGTTCAGGCAAGCGGAACAGAGTTCCATTTTGCTCGCAGCTCACGCCGTTCGCGCGGGCAGAGCGCCAACTGGCGGAACAACGGGGCGACAGGATTACTATTTTATTGAACAGAATGATCCAACGCAGGCTGCGCAACTGATTGTTGATCTGGCTGCCGCCCGTCTCCCCGCCTATCTGGGCCTGGATGCGAAGGAGAGCATCCAGGTGCTGTCTCCCATGCGCAAGGGACGGTGCGGCACGGATCGTCTCAACGCATTGCTGAGCGTCCGGCTTGCCTCCGAGTCCAGTTCACAATGGCAGACTGGCGAAAGAATTTTTCGCATGTGGGACAAGGTAATGAATAGCAAAAATGATTATGATCGCGACATTTATAATGGTGACATCGGGCTGGTGAGCGGGATCGACTCCGATGCTCTGACGGTGCGTTTCGGCTTTGACAAAGAGCCGCGGGAGGTGCGTTTTGCGAAAGCGGAGTGCGGCGGACTGGTCCACGCGTACGCCATCTCTGTGCACAAGAGTCAGGGCAGTGAGTATCCGTGCGTCGTCCTGCCGATTGTCAGCGAGCATTCGATCATGTTATATCGGCAACTGGTTTATACGGCCATGACCAGAGCCAAAAGGTTGCTTGTCATTGTGGGGGAAAAATCTGCCTTTGAGGCGGCGGTGCGCAAAATGGACGCCGCAAAGCGCTATACTCGTTTGGCTCTGCGTTTACAGGAAATCGCCCGCGTACCGAATGATAGTTCATTTGATGAGAGGTAGGGCTGCGACGTGGCAGAGAGAGTACTTGTAGTCGACGATGAGGAATCGATTCGAACATTGGTAGAGTACAATTTGCGTCAGGCGGGGTATGATGTGCTTGTTGCGGAAGATGGACAAACCGCCCTGTCCATTGTATCGCAGCGCGGTGTGGATTTGCTGATTCTCGATTTGATGCTGCCTGGATTAAACGGTCTTGAACTGTGCAAGAAGCTGCGTCAGGAACAGTCGCAGATTCCGATTATCATGCTCACGGCGCGGGGCGAGGAAATCGACAGGGTTTTGGGACTGGAAATGGGAGCTGATGATTATGTCACCAAACCATTCAGTCCGAGGGAACTCGTGGCGCGTGTCAGAGCGGTGCTGCGCAGAAAAGTGGATGAAATGAACCCTGCGGCGGGAGACGCGGCATTTGTCGTCGGCGATGTGCGCCTCGATCCTGAACGCTACGAGTTAACCGTGCGCGGGGAGGTCATCGAACTCACTCCGCGAGAATTCGAACTGTTGCAATACCTGTTGAAAAATCTGGACCGCGTTGTCAGTCGCGATCAACTGCTGGACCGGGTATGGGGGTACGAGTATGCGGGAGATACGCGGTTGGTCGATGTTCACATCAGCCATCTGCGCGACAAAATCGAAGACGACCCGCGCAACCCTCGCTACATCAAGACTGTCCGCGGCGTGGGCTACAAGTTTGTCAAAGGGGAGTAAGAATCCGTGCAGTGGCAGATGATCGCCAGGGGATTTGCGGCGGCAGCGCTCATTTGCCTTGTCGCCTTCAGTTGGCTCATGGTGCGTTATATGAAGGTGCGCAAGGTGCAACGGGGTCTGATCGGAGTTCTGGAAGGCGCAATCACAGGAAATGAAAATGCGCCGCGAGTCCTCGCTGACCGGCTCTCAAGTCCGCTTATTGGCAGGACATACGATGTGGTCGAGTTGCTGCGCGATGTTCGGGAAGAGGTCATTCAGGAACGCAGCAAGCTGGAAGGCATCATGAATCCGCTCGTCAGCGGGGTCATCATCATCGACCACGCCGGTCGGGTTGTTCTTGTCAATGCTGCGACAGAGAGACTGCTCGGACTTTCCGAGGCGGATATGGTCGGGCGCTGGCACTGGGAAGCGGGGCATCACTATGGGCTCGCTTCTTTGGTGGATGAAGCGATTGCGTTTGGCGTCGTTCAAAAACGGGAAGTGCAGCTTCACAAACCAAATGAATTGACTGTGGAGGCGCACATCACCCCCATTCGAGAATCAAGCGGCGGAATAGCGGGAGCGGTGGTGCTGCTGCACGATATCAGTGAATGGCGACGGGTAGAACGCATGCGCAGCGATTTTGTGGCCAATGTGTCACACGAACTGCGCACACCGATCACGGCGCTCCAGGGCTTCGCGGAGACGCTGCTTGACGGAGCGCTTGAGGACAGGGAAACGGGACGGCAATTCGTGCAGATCATGAAGGATGAAGCGGACCGGATCGGGCGCCTGGTGGAGGATTTGCTCGATCTCTCACGCATTGAGGCCAAACAGATCCAACTTCATCTCACGCCGATGCTTGTTTCATCACTGTTGCAAAAAGTGGTGGATACGTTTTTTGGACAGGCGGCCGACGCTGGAGTGACACTTTCGAGTGAGGTGCTGAACGCTGGTTGCGTTGCGCTTGGCGATTTCGATCGGTTGCAGCAGGTGCTGATCAATCTGGTGAGCAATGCGTTGCAGTTCACCCCCGCCGATGGCAGCATCGTGCTGTCTGCAGAACGCATGGGGGACAGGATTGTGTTTGCGGTCCAGGATTCTGGCGTCGGGATCCCGGCGGCGGATGTCGGACGCGTGTTCGAACGGTTCTACCGCGTCGACAAGACCCGCAGCAGGCGTTCGGGAGGTACGGGACTTGGCCTCGCCATTGTCAAACATATCGTCGAGGCGCACGGTGGCCATGTGGGTGTGTATTCGGAGGTGGGGAGAGGGAGTCGCTTCTTCTTCGATGTGGCCAGTGCGGGGACGGACAGCGACGAATAAGACGGCAGGGGGCGTCGGGGCCTCGCTGCGCGGCAGGCAGCAAGGCAGCGAGGCGGGCAGCACAGCCGGGAAACGGCAGGCAGCGCGGCAAAGACGCGGTAGGCAGCATAGCAAGGAAGCGGCAGCGGAGGAGTCGGAAGAATCCTTATGCTTTTTTTTGTGGACAGCGGACGAGTGATTCGGTACGATGCGAGTTGAGGACAGCATGCGCTGATGCTGAACTGCGAACAGCGACTTGCGGCTTGCGAATTGGATGAAGGAAGTCTAATGAAGCCAGGCAATTGTTGATACCAACCTGTGACTGAGTTTAGGAGGCGGCGCCCATGCGCGTGGCGATCGTTACTGACAGCACTGCGGATATTTCGGCGCAAGAAGCGGCAAAACTGGGCATCACCGTTGTTCCACTGCAAGTGCTGTTCGGAGAGCAGACGTTTCGCGACGGCGTCGATATTAAAGCGTCCGAGTTTTATCCCATGCTGGCTGCCCACAGTGAGTTGCCCACCACATCACAACCGTCTGCCGGAACGTTTGCTGAGGTATTCGAAAATCTGTTGCACGACTGCGATGAAATCATCGGTATATTTATCAGTTCGTCTCTGAGTGGAACCGTGCGTTCAGCAGAGACGGCGAGAGATCTGGTAGGCGGAGCGATCACGGTGGTGGACTCGGGGCAGGCCGCCTACGCGCTTGGCATCGTCGTTCTGGAGGCCGCGGCATTGGCCGCAGAAGGTGCGGCGGCGGCGGATATTCTCGCTAGGGCGGCCTTTGTGCAAGAGCGGGTGCGGGCGTACTTTGTACTCGATTCACTGGAACATCTGCGCCGTGGAGGGCGTTTGAGCAGCGCGTCCGCCATTATTGGTACGGTGTTGCAGATCAAGCCAGTCTTGACGCTTCGTGACAAGAAGATCGAGATATACGAAAAGGTGCGCACGCAAAGACGCGCGCTGGAGTCGATGGCAGATCGTTTCGTGACGGACGTGCAGGGAAAAAGGCGCGTCGTGGCAGGCGTCATCCATTCCGCCGTGCGGGCGCAGGCGGAAGAATTCAGGGAGCGGTTGCAGATGCGGGCTCCTCAGGCAGAGTGGCGAGTCATCGAACTCAATCCCGTCGTTGGCGTGCACGTGGGACCGCGTGTGCTGTCTCTGATCTATTTTGCGGAGTAGTTGCCGGAGTCGGAGTCGGAGTCGGAGTCGGAGACTCCAGGTCGAGCGGCGGTGTGCGGGAGATGATAGTTGTGGCAAAACCCAACTTGAGGCGGAGCGTTGTGGATTTTGCGCTGTCTCTGCTGTTTCCTGAACCGCTGTGTTGTCCACTGTGCGGCTATGCGTTTCAACACCTACCGCTAGGAATTGCGAAACCGCGTCTGTGCGCGAGTTGTGCGCGAAACGTCTCTGAGCTTGCCTTCGGACTCTGCCGAGTCTGTGGCCGGGCGGGTCAGGGCGCTGTCTGTCCTGAATGCGGTCTGGAACCGCATGTGTTCTTTGCGGCAAGGGCATTCGCCGCATACGATGGAAGTGTTGAGAAGTTGATCAAGGCGCTGAAGTATCAGGGGGATATGCGCGCGATGCCAATCCTTGGGGACTGGTTGGTTGAAGCGTATGAACGTCACTATGGGGCCGACGGTCATGTGGTCATTGTGCCTGTGCCGATGCACTCGACCAAACAGGCGCGCAGAGGGTACAATCAGGCGGAGGACCTGGCGGCGTATCTGTGCAGGAAGCTGAAACTGCCTCTGCTGCACGCTTTAACGAGAGTGGATACAGGCAACAGCCAAACCACTCACACACGGTCGGAGAGAAAACAGGCGCTGCAGGGCGCGTTCACGCTCAGTTCGGATATGCGGATGAAGTTCTATAGTCTGGCTGCCTATCGGAAGACTATGAGGTATAATCGGATCATGCAGCAGCGCGAGCCGGGAAGCAGTCGACTGTCGGACCGGCGCGAACAGGAAACCAATCGACTGCTAGGCCAGCATGTTATTCTGGTTGACGATGTGATCACAACGGGGGCGACGGCCGACGCATGCGCGGAAGTTCTCTTTGCGGCGCAGGCGGTGTCGGTATGCGTGCTCACGGTGGCGCGGTAGCGACGCCGGGATGAAACAACTCGCTCGGCTCCGGCCGCGCACCGCGCCAAGGCGTGACGAGACGAGTTCGGCCGCAGCTTTGTATGCCGACGCGAGTTCGGCGTAACTGTGTCTGGCTCCGGCCAAGCAGACACATTTCAGTAGGAGGAGGGGATGTACAGTGCCGCTGACGAATTGCCAGGAGTGCGGCAAGGTGTATCTGGCGACGGTAGGGAAGGTGTGCCCAGATTGCCATAGACAGTCTGAGCATCTGTTCGATTTGATAAAAGACTATATCAGGAACCATGACAAGTCTTCCGCGCAAGAGATCGCTTCCGCACTGGAAGTATCCCAGGAAAAGGTTCTGCGTTTTTTGCGGGAAGGGAGACTGATCGCATTGACGTCAGCGACCTACCCATGTGAAGTGTGTGGATCCGAGATCACCACAGGCAGGTTCTGTACGCCATGTCGGGAAAAAATGTCACACAGTTTGCAGGATGCGGCCAAGCTGGTGAAGAGTGACCTGGAAAATCAGGGTGGATATTTAACAAACAAGTACAAGAGAAAACCATAAATGAAAGCAGATTGCATTGTGCGAGCGCTGTCTGTCAGCTTATAGCGCTGTGTTGGTGGGCACTTTACGCCACGTCTCGGCCCAAGACTGCCAGAAGTGTATCATGGCGTCGTAGTCCTCCTTGATGTCGGCTGGATGCAGATACCACCTGACGGTTACCTTATAGAAGTAGGCGTATGTCTGATCTGTCATTGCCGACACCTCCAATGAGGGGTCCAGTGAGGAACGCAGGAACGTGATTATATTTTGCAACTCCTCGAGGTTTGTCCTCATCTCTTGCAATTGACCGGATTCTGCGTCCGCCAGGGCCTGTCTGGTCAGCAATGCGCCCCGTTCGTGCAACTGCGAGAGCTGTATGTTGAAAGGCATCGTATTGATGGCCTGAGTCCGATAAATATCTGCGGGATTCATAAGAAAGTCCTCCAATCGTCGACTGACCTGTGTCAGATGGGTGAGTCCGGGAACCATTTCATGCAACTGTTTCGTGGATCCCTGTATGAGTTCGGAATCCGGAAATAAAGCCGTACCCATGGTGAGAAACCGCAGCGCCTGGGGAGCGTTTTGCGAGGCAAGGGCCAAGTCGCATTCGAGCATGATCTTGGTTACTGTGGGCGGGAAATCCAGAGCGCGATCCAGCCATGTTCGAGCTTCTGCCCACTCCCTGGCAGAAAAATGGCGCCGTACGTTCTGTTCGCACTCCCAGACAGTGGCTCCTGTCCACTCGATGGACTGCAAAACCGGCGCTAGAGGCGAATATTTGAGGTAGTGCCATACGGTCTCGCGGTCTTCGGCGCGCGGCAGCCACTTTGTCAGCAAGCCCTCCGCGTGTAGGGCGACCAGATCGCGGACACAGGGCTCGATATTCCATCCCGCCTCATCTGGATCAGCTGACCTGGCGACGATGGCCATTACATACTCTCCACGGGGGCCAGCCTTGGCGAGCGCTTCTCTGGCCCGCTCGGCGTCATTCAACTCCAGATACTGCATTCCCAGCAACAGCCACTTTTGCTCGGAAGGATCCCTTTTCGCTTCCTCAAGCAAACGCTCTGTACCATGGTGTCGAACGGCGGCCATGCGGGCTCGGTGAGTGATGTCTGATCCTGTGCGACTGACCTTTTCTTCAATTCGGTCGACTACATCCGCAGCGTCGGTGTAGCCAAGGATCGCGTACATTTCGGCATAGTTGGCGAGAGCTACCCAATCTGTCAGTCGCAATTCGATGTGCTCTCTCAAAACAACGGGGTCTCGCGGCAGAAGATGCAACAAAGGGAAGGTTACATAATCAAGATTTGGATTTTCGAAAAACGCCTGCAGGTACCACTTGCGCGCCATGAAGTGGTCGCCCAGCTTTGCCCATACTGCGCCCAAATCCATCGCCGCCCGGTACGTTCCCATGCCTTCGATGGTGTCGATCATAGTGTTCTTGGGATCCCCCAGGGCCCGACACTCCATCAAAGCGTCCAAGGCTGCGATCCAGTTCCCTTGCGCCGAAAGAATGCCAGCATATCTTATCTTGATGTCGGTCAGCAGAGGGAAGTAGCCGATGCCCTCCAGAGCTACTTCACGAGCTCTTGCCATACGACTCGTCTCCACCAGCGACATGATAAGAAAGATGATCAGCCGCGCGGCTATATGATCCCAAGTCTCCGTAGATTGTGTTTCCTTGAGGTGTGCGTAAGTCTCTTCACCAAGCTCTCTGCATTTGTCATATTCGCCTCTGCGAGCGTATTCAGCCATCAGATTTGTGCGGTGGAACAAATCATCGGGAGATTTGGCGAGTTCGCCCTCAAGTAGTTCCTTGTTCCGATCTATCTTCTTGCGGATAGAGACGAATTCGGCGAGATATCCGACATGATGAAACGTGAGCGGCAACTGTTCGAAGGTTCCCCCACGCGCCTGAACAGAGGGTACGATCTGCTCATGAACCATGCCGGTATAGAGATGACCTTTACGAAAGATGCGCACCACGGAAAGGGATAAGGCGCTCTGTATGCGCGCCATCGAACCGACGTAGTTGCGGATGCTCACTGTAACGCCCTCCGCTTTCGTTTGCAGAAGAAATGGGCGCAGTTGCAGTTTTTCGGTGGGATCCAAGTATTCGTCGGCGTCGATTACGAGGATAAATTCTCCTGATGCATGGCGCATCGATTCATTGCGAGCGTCGCTGAAGTTGTCATTCCATGCAAAATTATAGATTTTAGCTCCGCATTCACGGGCGATGTCGACTGTTTCATCGGTTGAACCGGTGTCTACAACGATCATTTCATCTGCGACTCCCTCTAGAGACTCGAGACATTTGCGGATAGTCCACTGTTCGTTTTTTACGATCAGACAAGCGGATAGTAACAAACAGTGTCATTCCCTTCTATTCTAGACCTGGTTTATGATATTGCCCGAGCGCGTTTGCCACAGTATAAGCGCGACGAGCTGCGGTTGAATTTACTTCCTGATACATTTTATGATGCACATCCTGCGTCGCATGCTGGATTGCAGCTTCAAGTTTCTCGGTGGATATTTCCATCCTAAGGAGGATCTTCCTAGGTGCCGAGGGTCCATCGCCAAGCAGGCAGATTCGTCTGGTTCGCTCACTCATCAAGACATAGGCCTCATGGTACCTTTCTTCTGCGAGGCAGGTCATGATCATCTCATACAGGCGTTCTATATGTGTCCAGTTGGGAGCCGATTCAGGGCGATCCATCGTTTTCACCTGCGATCATTATCATTAGGTAGCGTGTGGGTTCGTCCTACCGCTATCAGGGAATTGAACTCCCGGATGAGGACCCGGTACTGCTTGAGCCGCCCAGCAGTGCACTCAGTGCCTGGGTTTGCGCCTGTGATTGCTGGATAGCGGCGTTCAGGGCGTTTAACTGCGACGTAAAATTGGCAACGTTCTGCGCAATCTGTTGGTTGATTTGCGTCAGATAGTTGTTGATATTGGTCTCCTGAGCGGAGATTGAGTTGAGATCTGACTGAATGGGACTTTGCTGGCCGCCTGCCCCCGTCAAATAAGTGGTCAGAAGATTGCTCACACTGCCCAGCACGCCATGCGTTGGAATGGCCGTACTCGCAGAGTTGTTCTGAACAATTCCGAACAACTGCTGAACCCCGCTCGCATTGGAAGTGAGAGCGTTTGTAAACATGGTCTGACCGTCTTGCAATGTTCCGGTGAAGGACGTACCGGTGAATCCGGATGACGACTGAAATTCCAGATGGCCAGTGGTCGGGCTCTCGACGATCCCCACCGCCGCAAGCGAACTCAGATTGGAGCTTACGCCGGATACGATTTGGCTGACGGCTGACGGCAACTGGGATAACAGATTGTTGGCGTTTGTGTCAGTGAACAGAGGTCCGGTTGTGCCGCCGGTAGTAGAATTACTGGTGTTTGTCGAGGCAGTGTAAGCTGTGTCCTTATGCAAAAGGTCAATCAGGCTGTTGTACGACGACATCCAGGTTTTCACGGCGGCAACAGTGCTGGATGTGCTGGAAGTGATGCTGAGAGTTCCTGGTGTTGTCATTAGACTGGAAACGTTAATCGTGACGTTTGGTATGGAATTTGTGAACGTATTTGTGGAAGACTTCAGGATAACGCCGCCCAGGCTAATGTGAGCGTTGGCGGCGCTTGTGTTAGTGGTCACTAATTGTCCAGAACTGATCAATGTGCCTCCCAGTGTATATCCGTTTGCGGTTCCCGTCTGGGTTGACGAAAATGCGAGCTGATACGAAGAGCCGTTGTACAGAACCTGCGCTGCCACGCCAGTCAGGGCGGTGTCGGAATTTACAGAAGTTGCGATCGAATTCAAGCTCTCATTCGCTGTCACGTTAATAGTTTGCGTTGTACCGTTGTTGACTGTAGTCGGAGTAATTGTGATGGTGTCGGACGTAAAATTGGATGCCCCAGATGCGCTTGTCGCGAAATTCGTATTTTGGATGTTTGTCTGATTTTGCGCCAAGCGGGTCACCTGCATCGAATAGATGCCAGGTTGCGCGCCAGACGCCGTTGTGGCCGTAAACGCCGAGGGGTCGCTCGACGCGGCGGACACACTGTTCCAGTTCGCAGAACTCGCCAGAGTGTAGGTAGCTGTCTGAAACGACTGGAGCGCCGTTTGCAGGGCTGTCAGTGCGCTTTGGCTGGCGTTCAAAGTGCTAAGCTCGTTGTTGGGCGCGGTTGTTAACTGTTGCGTCAGGATTTTTTGCATCTCGGACACGTACGTGCTCACGGGAATGCCAACCCCGTTCGGATTGGAAACGGTGTTGAGTTGTTGGAGCAGGTTCACTGACAAGGAAATCGCCTCCTGTCGTCTGGGGCGTCCGCCGGATCCAAACCGATCCGGCGGACTCTATGATCAAGTCGCGTACTTCAAGGTTAGCTGAGCAGCTTCAGGATTGCACCTGGTTGCTGCTGTGCTTGACCCAGCATGGCCAGGCCAACCTGAGAAAGCACCTGCTGCTGTGTAAATTGCGTATAGGCGCTCGCCATATTGGTGTTGGTGATGGTAGCTTCCGCATTTTGCAGGTTTTGCGCGGAGTTCTGCAGGTTGGAAACCGTGTAATTCAATTGATCCTGCACAGCCCCAATGTTCGCCTGGTAAGCCGACAGGCTCGTAATCGCCGTCTGGATGAGGGCGATGGCTGATGGTGCGGACAGCGAACTTGAGATACTGACAGTGCTTATTCCAAGCGCCACCGAACTGATGTTTGCGATGGTTAGTGACAGCGTTTGGTTTAGCTGGGCTCCCACCTGGAAAGTAACGCCGGAGGATGCCATCGCTGTGCCGCTAAGAAGATTGATGCTGTTAAACTGAGTATTATTACCAATGGTGTCGATTTGTGATGTGAGCGCAGCCATCTCCTGCTGGAGATTGCTGAGGTCAGTAGAGTTTTGGGTGCCGTTTGACGCTTCGACAGCCAGCGTGTTCATGGTTTGCAAGATGTTTTCCACTTGATTCATGGCGCCGGAAGCAGTCTGAATCAGGCTGATGCCATTCTGCGCGTTTTGAGTCGCCTGGTTGAGTCCGTTGACCTGGGATGTCATCTGCTGCGATATGGCGTATCCCGCTGGGTCAGACGCTGCGCCGTTGATCCGATTGCCGGATGAAAGTTGCGCGTACGATGTGTTGATCTGATTCTGGACGTAATTCAAGTTGGAGAGAATGTCGGACGCCGCTGAGTTATTGTTAATGCTAAATGCCGTTGACATATGGTTATACACCCTTTCTAGCTGTTTTTTGCAACCCTATAGCAATGGCTGAACCATTGCCATCAATCGTTATGGCAAGAAGCTGACAAGAGTAGGCAAAAGGATTTGGGCGCCCATTTTGAGCGCGGCGGTATACACCGTCTGATCCGTATTGAACTGCGTGATCACCTGTGCCATGTTCGCGTCTTCGATCACCCCCTTCTGGTTGGTCATGGTTGTGCTGTACTGGGTCATCTGGTTCTGCAGGGCGGTCAGTCGATTGATTCTGGTTCCCAAATCAGCGTTGGCGTTGACAACGTTGTTCAGGTTGGCGCTTAAATCCTTCAGATCCGTCTGTAATGCCGACATGTTGCCTGGCGACTGCAAGTTGGTGGCGATGTTGGCCAGCGTTTGTTGCAGGTTGTTGGAGGCACCAGCGGGCGTTGTCAAGAACAAAGAAGATGCAGTCACGTTGACCTGGATGGTGTTGTTATTGGCAACCTGGTAATTCAGGGGGCCAGACGCTCCAGACAAACTTGCCGTCGGCGCGGTGCCTGTTTGCGTGCCGCCAAAGAGGTAGCGATTTCCTTGCTGGGAATCAAGGGTTTGGTAAATTCCGGCCGTTAACTGTTGCACGGAATTTGCAAGCGCATTCTGGATCGCAGAAGTATTGGACGTGCCGTTCAACCCTTCGACCACTTGCGTACGGATGGTCTGCAAGCCTGAGATCATGCTTTGCAGGGCGCCTGAGGTGTTGTTCATCCATGTAAGCCCTGCCGAGATGGTGCTCTGATACCCTTGCGTTTGCGACAAAATCGCCCGGATTCCCATGTCCTGCGAAACGGCCAGCGGATTGTCCGAAGGGCTGTTCAACTGCTTGCCGGTGGACAGTTCCTGCTCCAGTTGCGACATGCGCTGGTTGTCGTTTGTGATGTTGCTGAGAAATTGTTGGGTCATCATTGTTTGTGTAATTCGCATCGTTCACACCACCATTTCGGGTTTGCGCCAGGACAGTGTTCCTGCCTGTTCGGACTCTCTCATGCTGCGTTCCTGCCCAGATACGGCTGTGCTAAGCTCTCTGTTTCTATACGTTGCTGATCAAAGTTTGCAGCATCTGATCGAAGACGCTGATGAACTTGGCCGCCGCGTTGTACGAGTTTTGATATTCAACCATCAGGGCGGCCTGCTGGTTCTGGTCGACGCCGGAAATCGACTGCCGCAACATGCTGCTCTGTTGGGAAAGAGCTTGGGCGGTGTTTTGACTGGAGGTCGCGGCGGCTGCTTCAACGCCGATGTTTGCCACCATCTGGCTGATCGACTGGTCGAATGTTCCCGAGTATGTCGAATTGACCGTTGCGCCTGTCGCAAGAGAGTTGTAGCTATAGGTAAAGTTATAGGACTGGTTTTGCAACTGGGTCATGGCCAGCGCATTGCTGTTGCCGCCTGGCTGATTCGGCGTTCCCGCCGCGCCAACCTGGTCGGGAGTCATTCCGCTGCTGAGAGAAAGATATACATGGCCGGCTATGGTGTTGACGGCAAATAAGGCAGGACTGTGGGTTGAACTGTTAAGGTTGTATCCCTGTTGCTGCTGGTTGTTGACAGTGTTTGCAAACTGGGTCAGCATCGCGTCGAGGTTGCTCAGCACATTGCTTGTATCGTCATAACTCTGCAGATTTCCGGCGATGGAACCTGATGTTATATAGGACAGGTATGGATTCAGGCTGGAAACCGACGCAGTTTGCGGCTGCAGCGTGGCGGCTGAAACAGGAACTCCCGGTGGATACGTCGCCGCTGTTGATCCGGTTACCAGCGGGATCGGCGTTCCGTTGCTTGGAGGCTGTATATAAACGTTTACTGCGCCGTTCATGCTGGTGTTCGCTGAGTAACTGACCCCGGCCAGACCGGCCATCTTATTCAGGAGAATTCCGCGTTGATCCAGTAACTGGTTCGGGTTTTCGCCGGCGGCCAAAACCGCTGTGATCTGCTGGTTAAGCGTCGCCACCTGACTTGCGTACTGGTTGAGTTCACCAAGTTGGCCTGTGATGACCGTTCCGAGATTTGTCTGTGTTTGCTGTAACTGCGTCGTCACTGTCTGAAAGGTTTGCCCGAGTGTCTGCGCCTCGCTCAGCACCGACTGGCGCGCCGCCGCGTTGGAAGGATCGGTGGATAAAGTCTGCCAGGATTGAAAGAATTGATCCAGAGAGCTTTGCAAGCTGCTTGAACTCGGTTCGTTAAGGATGGCCTCAATATTGCTGAGGGTTTGGCTGTGCGTACTGTACATGTTGTAAGTGGCCTGGTTAGCCCGGTCCTGCTGGTTGACAAAGGCGCTGGTCTGGCGATTGATCGCCGCCACCTGAACGCCTTGGCCGAACTGGCCGCTTTGCATCGGCGCATTGTTCGACGGCAGGGGGGGGTACGGGCTGGCTTCTGCAAGAGCGGCGCTTTCCTGGACGTAGCCCGGTGTATTGGCGTTTGCGATGTTGTTCGCCACAACGGATTCACCCTGCTGCATGGCATCGAGGGCGGTCACCCCGACATTTAATACGGAGAATGTCGATATGCTCATCACTGCGCCCCCTTCCAGCGGCATAGGTCCTATGCCGGGATTCGTTTTTCTGCTTCCTAGCCGATTTGATTGAATGCGCGCATACTGCTGAGTTCCTGTAAAAATGAGTCTGTGACGCGCAGCGCCTGCGCGACCAGAGTCTGTTGTCTCACGATCACGTCCTGCAGTCCGCTCAGTCGCTTCTGGTCGATACTCTGGATCGGCACTGTTTCCAGCATGCGCATGAGTTGACACTGTTTGACCACGAGTGGCTCAAGATCACCTGGATGGTGCTCTACCAGCGTGGCAAGAACATCTTCGGTCACTGTTTCGATCTCGGTCAACAGTCTATCCGCAGTCGCTCCGTTCACGTTGTCACGTCCTTTCTGGACACGCGTCTGTCAGAATCGATCGGCCAGCATGACGCCGGGTCCAACTGCGCCCCGGGAACTTGGCATGGTTCTCAGGGTTGTTTGAGCAACCCGCTCTCTAAAAGGCTGCTCGCCAATTTTCCGGTGTCTACAGTGAATGTGCCGTTCGCAATCTGCGCGCGAATGTGCTCAAGTTGCTGTGACTTGCTTGCAGCATCCGACCTGGTGCTGCGTTGTTCTGCCTTTCCTGCGCCGCGGCCATTCTGTGCTCTGACGATGGGATTTACGTTGTTGGGTGGTTCGATGGGCGATGAACTCATACTCTTTACCCCCTCACTTATATAAACGGTCGAAAAACACTATTTTTTGCGTGCTGCTTGGCTATCGGACATATTTTCGCGAATGCTCTGCAATGCGCGCTGATAGGCGCGGGTAATCGTTGACACCGACACATCCATGGCATAGGCGATTTCAGTAAATGAATAGCCGTGTTCGACTGCCAGAGAGAGAATTGTCTGTTCGCGCGGCGCCAATTGGTTGACGCCCGCGACTACGTCAAGCCACAGTTCGAGGTCCGGGTGTTCATCGCCGGCGCTGATGTCGATCGCATGGTCGAGACTCACCGTGTAGGGAGTTTCATATGCTTTCAGTTTGTTTTGATAGGCGCGGGTCGTTTTTACAGGGGCGGAATCGCGCAGGACATCGCGCATGGCGAATTTGACCTGTTGTCGAAATGTGATCTCAATCAGGGAAGGATCCATGCCCTCGGGAACCCGGAGGCAATAACGCCACCAGCGCATCGCGGCTGCGGAAGCAAGGTCGTCTGCGTCGATGGAAGCGCTTCTGCGCAGGCGCACGAGCCGGTTTGCCAGTCTGCGTATATACGCCTGCTTTTCAGGCGTCAGATCGGTATACTCCACACAATCACCTCCTGTCTATAGCATATAACACATGGGTGGGGTAAGACAGTCTTCCCGGGTTGTTGCGACCGATTTCAGACTCTGTAAAGGGATCGCATTAGTATGTAAACTCCTTTGCGCTATTGTTGTGACGGTGTTATAATCTCGTTAATTCCGAAGGGAGGAACACATGTGATGAAGATTCACGTTCGTGGAGACCATCATCTTGATGTAACACCTGCCTTAAGAGAGTATCTGGAGAAGAAGTTTGTGCGAATTGAGCGATATTTTGAGGCGTCCGACAATCAGGAAGCGACGGTCACGATGTCGGTGACGCGGGATGTTCACACGGTGGAAACCATGATCTCCGTGTCGCATATGATTCTGAGGGCAGAAGAACGATCTGATGATATGTACGCTTCGATTGACCTGATGATGGACAAGTTGGAAAAACAGTTAGAAAAGTATAAGCATAAGATAGGTCAAAAAGTAGGACATCGTATGAAAGTGGAGGGAAGCAGGGCCAAGGAAGGTTTTCGTGGGAACGCGGGAGCGCCTGCAGACACGGGAACGGCTGTTGTGGACGATGATTTCGAATACCCGGTGGTGCGCATGAAACGGTTTGACATGAAACCCATGCATCTGTCCGAAGCGATTCTGCAGATGGATATGCTTGGCCATGATTTCTTCGTATTTGCAAATGCAGAGACGGAAGTGACGAATGTCGTCTATCGTCGGCACGATGGCCAGTACGGTCTTATCGAAACCAACTGATCGCGGGTCAGTTCGGCCCGGCCTTGGCTTGCACGGCCAGGCATGAAAGCATCGGAATCCCGGTCAGGAAAGAAACAGGACTGCCTTCTTCGGCAAAATGGACTGGCGCGCAGAATACGCTGAATATAGGCGATTCTTTGCGCGCTGGCCGCAAGGAGGTAGAATGATGGGATTTCTGGTCTGGATTCTGCAGCTGATCGTGTTTCTTGTCGTCTGGAAGGCCGCACATCTGCTGTTCTGGAATATTCGCCGGCTGTCTGACGCGACATCGCTTGCTGTGACCATGCTGATCACCCTGTTGATCGGTATTGTCGGCGTGATCTGTGCGCGGGCCATCAGCACGCCGTGGCCCGCCGTATTCGCCACGGCGGTGTTGCTTGGCGTTGCGAACGGCGAATACGAATATAACCGCGGCATCTCCCGCAAATCATGAATTATGCCTTTTTGTATGAATAAGGGTGGCGTGAGCCGCCCTTTATTGTTTATGGGCCGGGAAAGAGGTACAATGTTACTCTAAGACCCGCATGATCGGCTCCTTTCGATCACGGGCGGTTCATGGATTCATGTAGACTGTTAGCGGCTTGAGGGGAGTGACACCCTGTTGATAGGGTTCATTAAAAACGTCGTGGGCATCAGCAGCGATCGTGAGATCAAGCGATTGCTCCGGACTATTGAGAAAATTCGGATACTGGAACCGCAGATGGAGGCGCTCAGCGACGAAGAACTGAGCGGTAAGACGGCGGTGTTCAAAGAACGATACGAAAACGGCGAAAAGCTTGATTCTCTTCTTCCGGAAGCATTTGCAGTGAACCGCGAAGCGGCGAAACGGGTTTTGGGCATGCGTCATTTTGATGTTCAACTGGTCGGGGGCATCGTTTTGCACCACGGTCGCGTCGCCGAAATGAAAACGGGCGAAGGCAAGACCCTGGTGGCCACCTTGCCAGCGTATCTGAATGCGCTGGCGGGGCAGGGAGTGCACGTCATCACGGTCAACGACTACCTGGCGCGTCGCGACAGCGAGTGGATGGGGCAGGTACACCGTTTTTTGGGTCTGACAGTGGGGCTCAATGTGCACGGCCTGTCTCATTTTGAAAAACAGGAAGCGTATCGAGCCGACATTACTTATGGAACGAACAACGAATTCGGGTTTGATTATCTGCGCGACAACATGGTGATGACGCTTGAAGAGATGGTACAGCGTCCGCTTCACTATGCAATCGTTGACGAAGTCGACAGTATCCTGATTGATGAAGCGCGAACGCCGCTCATCATCTCTGGACCGGCGGAGAAATCCACCGACCTGTATTTTATGGCGGATTTATTTGTGCGTTCACTGACGGTGGAAGACGACTACAAGTTTGATGAAAAAGCGCGCAGCGTGAATCTGACTGACGCTGGGATACATAAGGCGGAACGGTATTTTCATCTGGATAATCTGTTTGACCCCAATCAGGTGAGCATCCATCACCACATTACCCAGGCCCTGAAAGCACATGCTCTTATGAAGCGGGATAAAGACTACGTGGTGCAGGGCGAAGAGGTGGTCATCGTTGACGAATTCACCGGCCGCATGATGCAGGGGCGTCGGTACAGCGATGGGCTGCATCAGGCGATCGAGGCTAAAGAAGGGGTCAAGGTCCAGAACGAATCCAAAACATTGGCCACCATCACTTTGCAGAACTACTTCAGGATGTATAAGAAACTCTCCGGCATGACAGGCACCGCGAAGACGGAACAGCAGGAACTGGTCGATATTTATGGCATGGATGTCGTGGAGGTTCCCCCGAATAAGCTGAACCAGCGCCGGGATCTGTCCGATATCGTGTATAAAACGGTGCGGGGTAAGTTCCAGTCTGTGGTTAATGAGATTGAAGCGCGGCATAAAACCGGACAACCGGTTCTCGTCGGCACCACCTCGGTGGAAAAATCGGAGATCCTGTCTGACATGTTGCGCAAACGCGGCGTCAAGCATCAGGTTCTCAATGCAAAGTACCATGAACGCGAAGCTGAAATCGTGTCCCATGCTGGCGGACACGCGCAGGTTACCATTGCGACCAACATGGCGGGGCGCGGAACGGACATCATTCTTGGCGACGGCGTCGTAGAACTTGGCGGGCTGCACATTATAGGAACGGAGCGTCATGAGAGCAGGCGCATCGACAACCAGTTGCGTGGACGGGCCGGCCGTCAGGGCGATCCGGGATCGTCGCGGTTCTATCTGTCCTTGCAGGACGATCTCATGCGTCTGTTTGGCGCGGAGAATATCATGGGCCTCATGGATAAGCTCGGCATTGAGGAAGATCAGCCGATCGAAAATAAAATGGTCACCAAAGCCATTGAACGGGCTCAGCGCAAGGTGGAAGCCAACAATTACGATATTCGAAAGCATGTGTTGAAGTATGACGATGTGATGAACAAGCAACGTGAAGTGGTGTACCGTCAGCGGATGCAAATCCTGAAGCAGGATCATCTTCGCGACATTGTGTCCGGCATGGGGCATGATCTTGTTGATTTCATGCTCAGGACGTATTGTCTGGAAGAGCAGATTCCGGAGGACTGGGATATATCCGGTTTGCTGGAATACGGGGAACACCTCTTTCTCACGCCCGGTCGAATCCATGAGGATGAACTCCGGAAACTGGACCGGGAGGAGATCCGCGACTATCTGTACGAGCAGGTGGAAGTGGAGTATCAGACGCGCGAAACGGAACTCGGCGACTTCGTTCGCGAACTGGAGCGCATGGTGCTGCTGCGTACGGTGGACAGCAAATGGATGGACCATATCGACGCCATGGAAACGCTGCGACAGGGCATCCATTTGCGCGGATATGCGCAGATTGATCCGCTCACAGCATATCAGCAGGAAGGCTATGACATGTTTGAACAAATGATCCACAGTATTCGTGAGGATGTCGCAACCTATATGTTCAAGTCGCAAGTCGCATTTCAGGAGTTGCCGGCGGAAGCGCCGCAACCGCTCTTTACTTCGTCATGACACTTGGCGCGCATGTTTTCCAGGTGCAATAGGAGGTTGTTTGATGGCGGAAACATTTGGCGAATTGAGACAACAACAGCAAAATATGGACCACAGGCTGGCGGATATCGGGAGGTCTCTTTGACGTAGCGGCGAAGGGCGCCCGCATACGTGAACTGGAGAACTGGATGACTGCGAGCGATTTTTGGGACGATCAGGAGCGCGCTCAAAAGGTCATCGCTGAATTGAATGGCATCCGCAGTTTGACGGAAATGTACAATGGGCTGGTCAATGAACTTGAGGATCTGAAAGTGGCGCTGGAATTGGCGGAAGAGGAACAGGATCAGCAACTGTTCCGGGAGGCCGATGACGGAAGCGACAGATTGCGCGAGGCGCTTGACGCGTTTGACCTGGAACTGTTGCTCGACGGGCCGTATGATCGGAACAACGCGATTGTTGAATTGCATCCGGGAGCTGGGGGTACAGAGTCTCAGGACTGGGCGCTCATTTTGTTGCGCATGTACACCAGGTGGGCGGAGCGAAGGGGCTGGAAGGTCGAGACGCTTGATTATCTGCCAGGCGATGAAGCTGGTCTCAAGAGTGTTACCCTGCTCGTCAAAGGTCACAACGCTTATGGCTATATGAAGGCGGAGAAGGGTGTTCACCGGCTGGTGAGGATTTCTCCGTTTGACAGTTCTGGGCGGCGGCACACATCCTTTGCGTCCGTGGACGTCATACCAGAGATTGACGATGAAGTGGCCGTCGAGATCCGTCCGGAGGAACTCAAGGTGGATACGTACCGTTCGACTGGTGCGGGGGGACAGCACGTCAACACAACGGATTCCGCAGTGCGAATCACACACTTGGCGACGAACACTGTTGTTACGTGTCAGAGTGAACGATCACAGATCCAGAATCGCGCGGTGGCCATGAAACTGTTGGCGGCGAAACTCTATGAGAAAAAACGCGAGGAGCAGGAGGCGGCGCTGGCGGCGCTGCGCGGGGAGCAGAAAGACATCGGGTGGGGGAGTCAAATCCGCTCCTACGTGTTTCACCCTTATTCTCTTGTGAAAGATCACCGGACCAATCATGAGGTGGGCAACGTCCAGGTGGTCGTAGACGGGGATCTCGACGGCTTCGTCAATGCCTATCTGCGCTGGCAACTTAAAAAGAAGCAGAGTTGATCATTCACGCTGGGCCTCTGTAATACAACGGAACGTTGCTGCGAAAAAGGGGGAAAGCATTTGGATGACTTTAATTGGCGGGTGGTTGACGAAACACTCGCGGACTATCTTTTGGCACATTCCGATATTCGGGATCGTTGGCTTCTGGAGCAAACAATCTATACAGGGTCGTCGCGAAGGGCCATGTATAGACAGATGCCTCTTCAGGCAGCCGCCGACGTTCTGGACATTGGCAGCGGATTCGGGGCACTGGCCATCGATCTGGCCTGTCTGCCGTTCGACCTGCATGTGCGGGGGATCGATTACGATGAGGAAAAGATAGTTGTTGCCCGTGAGCTTGCGGCGGGTATCCGGAATAAGGGAGGATACCGGCTGGAGGGTATCCCGCAGTTTGATCAGGGTGATGTATATGCCATGCCCTATGCGGCCAATTCCTTCGATGTGGTGATTGCCCGTTTTGTATTGCAGCATCTCACCGATGCAACGAGTGCGATAGAAGAGATGAAGCGGGTGCTGCGGCCTGGTGGATACATCATTCTCATCGATATCGATGAAAATATGACTGTCACGCACCCGGAATCCAGTGTGTTTGTCGACCTGCACAGCGCTTTCAATCGTCTACAGCAGGTGCGCGGCGGCGACCGCACGGTTGGACGCAAACTGTCGACGTTCCTGCAGCGGGCGGATTTTGCGCAGGTCACGGCCTCTGCGCAGGTGTTGTCGCAACATTCGTTCATTCAGCCCGGCGATCCTGCACTCCTGTTTGCGGTGCGGCGGTTCCTCTCTGTGCGCGATGATCTTGTGAGCGAAGGAATTATGTCAGAACAGGATTTTGATTTTTGCCTTGACGCCTACGCCAAAGAGACAAACAGGTGGGAATTTCACTCCAGCGCGCAGGTTGTGGCGTTAGGTCGAAAACAGGCGCGCTGATTTGCGTCTGACGGGCATGGTCACTCAGGTCAGGGAGATCGGATGAACAATTCTGTATTTAATAACCTGGCGACATGTAATAAAATACCTCTGAAAAATGCTTGATTTTGAGTTGACTCGTATTGGTTGGCTGTGCTATATTACGTTTTGTCGCCGCGAACGAGAGGCGGCGCAAGGCCGGACGGAGCGCCTGAAAGCAGGGTGGCGGACGGCAGTGGATCCTTGAAAACTAAACACGTATCGAGATGGAGAAGCAAGAGAAACACAATGCTTGAGAGTTTGATCCTGGCTCAGGACGAACGCTGGCGGCGTGCCTAATACATGCAAGTCGAGCGGGTGGTCTTCGGGCCATCAGCGGCGGACGGGTGAGTAACACGTGGGCA
>Ga0080006_1149111_pt1 | contig 54264 bp, 45 predicted proteins | sample RS3BMetagenome_FD_69209 | JGI IMG/M metagenome (GOLD analysis project Ga0080006, IMG submission 69209) | Ferric oxide microbial mat and aquatic microbial communities from Rainbow Spring, Yellowstone National Park, USA - RS3B (SPADES... ... | reverse complement strand
GCCGACACCGACACCGCGGTGGTCCCCGTAGGAGGCTGGTAGCTGCCGTCCCAGGCCACGCCGTTGTAGCACTGGTCCTGGTATCCGGTGGTGGAGGGAGCACCCGTGGCCTGCGACCCGTTGAAGCACACCGTATAGCTCGAACTTGGGGCGAGGCCGGAGACCGTGTAGGTGCCGTCGGCAGCCGTCGAAGTGGATCTCACCTGGTTCCCGCCGCTGTAGACGGTGACGGAGACACCGGCCAGGGCGCCACCGCCCGATGCCGCCGTCACTGTCCCCGAGATCGCGCCTGCAGCCACCAGGGACCCGTCGATCCCGGTGGTGGCCGTCCCCGCCGACACCGACACCGCGGTGGTCCCCGTAGGAGGCTGGTAGCTGCCGTCCCAGGCCACGCCGTTGTAGCACTGGTCCTGGTATCCGGTGGTGGAGGGAGCACCCGTGGCCTGCGACCCGTCGAAGCACACCGTGTAGCTCGCACCAGGAGCGAGGCCGGAGACCGCGTAAGTGCCGTTCGCAGCCGTCGATGCATACTCGACTGAGCTCCCGCCGCTGTAGACGGTGACGGAGACACCGGCCAGGGCGCCACCGCCCGATGCCGCCGTCACTGTCCCCGAGATCGCACCTGCAGCCACCAGGGACCCGTCGATCCCGGTGGTGGTCGTCCCCGCCGTCACCGACACCGCGGTGGTCCCCGTAGGAGGCTGGTAGCTGCCGTCCCAGGCCACGCCGTTGTAGCACTGGTCCTGGTATCCGGTGGTGGAGGGAGCGCCCGTGGCCTGCGACCCGTTGAAGCACACCGTGTAGTTGGAACTAGGGGCGAGACCGGAGAGCGTGTAAGTGCCGTTGGACGCCGTCGAGGAGTATCCCACCTGGTTCACGCCGGCGTAGGCCACGACCTCGACATTGCTGAGGACGCCGCCCCCTGACGCGGCCGTCACTGTCCCCGAGATCGCACCGACAGGCACCCGCGGCTGCAGGGACCCGTCGATCCCGGTGGTGGTCGTCCCCGCCGTCACCGACACCGTGGTAGTCCCCGTGGGAGGCTGGGAACTGCCGTCCCAGGCCACGCCGTTGTAGCACTGGCCCGCGTAGCCGGTGGCGGAGGACCCGCCGGTGGCCTGCGACCCGTTGAAGCACACCGTGTAGCTCGCACCGGGGGTGAGGCCGGAGACCGCATAGGTGCCGTTGGACGCCGTCGAGGTGGATCCCACCTGGTTCACTCCGCTATAGACGGTGACGGAGGCACCGGTCAGGGCGCCGCCGCCCGATGCCGCCGTCACTGTGCCCGAAATCCCGCCGGTGGCCGGCAGGGACCCGTCGATCCCGATCGTGGTCGTCCCGGCCGTCACCGACACCGCGGTGGTCCCCGTGGGAGGCTGGTTCGGATAACTATCCCAGGCCACGCTGTTGTAGCACTGGGCTCCGTAGCCAGTGGTTGAGGAACCTCCGGTGGCCTGCGCCCCTTCGAAGCACACTGTGTAGCTCGCACCGGGGGCGAGGCCGTAGACCGTGTAGGTGCCGTCGGCAGCCGTCGAGGTGGATCCCACCTGGTTCACTCCGCTATAGACGGTGACGGAAGCACCGGTCAGGGCGCCTCCCCCTGCCGCCGTCACCGTGCCCGCGATCGCACCGCCGATCGCCAGAGATCCGTTGATCCCGGTAGTGGTCGTACCGGCCGACACCGACACCGCGGTGATCCCCGTGGGAAGTTGGTAGCCGCTGTCCCAGGCCACGCTGTTGTAGCACTGGCTCTGGTATCCGGTGGTCGAGGGACCCACCGTGGCCTGCGACCCGTCGAAGCACACCGTGTAGCTGGCACCGGGGGCGAGGCCGGAGACCGTGTAGGTGCCGTCGGCAGCCGTCGGGGTGGATCCCACCTCGTTCGCGCCGCTATAGACACTGACAGAGATACCGGGCAGCGCGCCACCAGTCGAGGCCACCGTCACCGTCCCCGAGATGGCTCCTGCGGCCACCAGGGACCCGTCGATCCCGGTGGTGGCCGTCCCCGCCGACGCCGATACCGCTGTGGTCCCCGTGGGAAGTGGATAGCTGCCGTCCCAGGCCACGCCGTTGTAGCACTGGCCCGTGTAACCGGTAGTGGAAGACCCACCCGTGGCCTGCGACCCGTCGAAGCACACCGTGTAGTTGGAACTAGGGGCGAGGCCGGAGACCGTGTAGGTGCCGTCGGCAGCCGTCGAGGCGTATCCCACCTGGTTCCCGCCGAGGTTGACGCTGACTGAGACACCGGCTAAGACGCCGCCACCCGCCGCCGCCGTCACCGTCCCCGAGATGGCACCTGCAGCCACCAGGGACCCGTCGATCCCGGTGGTGGTCGTCCCCGCCGACACCGACACCGCGGTGGTCCCCGCGGGAAGTGGGTAGCCGCCGTCCCAGGCCACGCCGTTGTAGCACTGGTCCTGGTATCCGGTGGTGGAGGACCCACCCGTGGCCTGCGACCCGTTGAAGCACACCGTGTAGCTGGCCCCGGGGGCGAGGCCGGAGACCGTGTAGGTGCCGTCGGCAGCCGTCGATGCGTATCCCACCTGGTTCACGCCGACGTAGGCCACGACCTCGACGTTGCCGAGGACGCCGCCCCCCGACGCCGCCGTCACCGTCCCCGAGATGCCCGTTGGAGTCGAGGTGATGGCGAGGGACTGGGTGGTCGAGGTGCCGCCGGTCGGGGTGGTGACCGACACCGATGCCGTCGAACCAGGGGTGACGGCCCACTGCCCGCTCGAGCCCGAGGGGGTGGGCACGGTGATGACGATGGAGGTGTCCGACCAGGAGTCGACGGTGAAGGTCGCCGCGTTGCCCGGCGCCCCCCAGCTGATCGCGCCGTCGACGAAGGTGACGTAGCTCGTCCCCTGGGTGGCACCGAAGTTGGTGCCGGTGAGGGTGACCTGGGTGCCGGCGGCAGCCGAGGTGGGCGACAGCGAGGAGAGGGTGGTCGTACCTGATGACGACGCCGCCGCCGCCGGGGTGCTCGACGCGACCAAGGGGATGATCCCCCCGAGGACCAGGACCCCCACCGCCAAGACCGATCGGCCAAGTCGGGGTGCCTTACGACGTCGCTCTCGCCACGGAAGGACTTGGACAGAATCCGCCATGAGTCTTCTTCCCCTTTTGCCCTGTTCGAGCACGCCATCACCTGAAGCATCGTGTAACACGCGGCGAGACCGGGTGTCCAGCAATGTAGCGCTCCGTGTGGATAGGCACACAGACGGTGGGAGTGGAGGGAAAAAGTCCGCATCGGACCGGCTGGACCGACCTGGGAGGGGTCCCCGCAAAACGGTAACCGCTGGGTGGTCCGTTCACCCGTCTCGTCGCACCCAACCCCCTGTCATCCTCAACTCTTGCAGCCCTCACGCCGGCGTCATCGCCCACCCCGTGACGACCAGCTGTCCGCCGACCACGGACGCCGTCATGGCGATCCGGTGGAGTCCGGGGGCCGCTCCTCCGGCCAGCACGGGCTTCGTGACGAGGGTGGCACCGGTGAACGTGGTCCCGGTGACCCCGAGCACGGGATCGAACGTCGTGTCGTTGTAGGTCACGGTGGCCCCGACCAGCTGCAGGGCGGAGGCGAAGGGCACCGACGGGGCCACTGCCGCCCACCAGGCCGGCTGGTCCTGCTCGGCCGATCGCAGTGCAGCGAAATAGAGGGCGACGACCGCTCCCTCGTCGGCCAGCGGTGCTGCACTCTCCTGCCACGCCGGGGTCGGTGTCCCCGTAATACCCAGGGTGCCCATGGGTGCCGGGTTGTGGGCCAGGTCGAGACCCTGGGCGGCGAGGGCGGCCGGTGCCGGGACCACCGGTGTCGAAGGGGCGGCCACGGCCCCGGTCGCACCGCCCCGGCCCACGATACCGGTCAGGTCGGCGATCACCACCAGCCGCTGGGTGGTGAGGGACAGTGCATCAAGCGGGTAGCAGGTGACCAACACCAGGCGGGAACCGCTGGTCTGCAGGATCGGGGTGCCCGCCGCCACCACCTGGCTCGTCTCCACCCGGTAGGACATGGTCCGGCACGGCGTCTCCACGGACACCGGGTCACCCACCCGAAGGTTGCCGAGGCGGCTGAACCACGTCACGTCGTGGCCCTCCAGCACCGAGGTGCCCGACGGGCCCGGCCACGCGCTGGCCGTCACGTGCCCCAGGGCAACGCTCAGTTGGGTCTCGCCGGTGCCGTCCACCACCGGAGCAACGAGGCCGACCGTCGGTGCGGTCAACAGCGCGTAGACGGTCGGCTCCCCTGACGCCGGCACCCCGGATGGCGTCGCCGCCAACCCGTCGATGGGTACAGGCACGCCGGCGCCCGCCGGCTCGGCCGACTCCCCGGCGCCGGCCATCGCCGGAGTGCACGACCGGGACCGCCCGGCCGCCGTCAGGGCCTGCTGCTCCCGACGGACCAGTCCCGCCCCCACCCGGTCGGAGTGCAGGTGATACCGGTAGATCTGGATGCCGATGCCCGCAGCGGCCAGGAGGCAGGCCACCCCGACCACCGTCGCCGCCCGTCGACGCCACCGCCGGGGCCGGGCGTGGGCTCGCCGACGCGCGCGCCACCATCGGACCGGCGGCCTGTGATCAGCGCTGTTTCCGACCGCCATCGTCCCAGTCTCCCGCATCCGAGTACTCCGGCGACGACACCGGCGCCCTCGGGGCGCCGTACCGCAGGGGCACTGGTCCGAGTGGAGCCGGTCGGCGCTCCCGCCGGTCGGGGTCATACGATCCTTGACCGGTTGAACTGCCAGCCGGTAGGTTTGCGGAAATGTCGGGCTAGCCGCCCGGCAATGACAGACGACAGGAACGGCAAAAGACCGGTCGTGCTCGTGATGATGGCGGGAGGCGAGTCAAATGGGCTACGCGCATGAGAAGCGGCTATTGAGGATCGGGGCGATGGCCCTGGTTACGGCTGGGGTCGCGCTGACGCCCACCGCCGCCTTCGCCGCCGGATCGGGCTACGCCCCTAGCGGGGGCGGCAATACCGGTACGGCCACCGGCCTTCCCGGGTCCATCGTCTCGACCACCACCATCCAGCCCAGTGGCGGTGCGTCCAACGCCACGGTCGGGACCGCTGTCATTTCGGTCAACGTGCCAGCAGGGGCTTTCACCGGCCCGGTCCAGCTGGTCGTTACCGACGCGGCCGGTTCGGAGTTGACCCCGCCCGGTGGGGGGACCGTGGTGGTCACCTTCGGCATCGGCTTCTACGAGAACGGCACCAAGGTGACCGGGACCTTCCCGGCCGTCACCGTCACGGTGTCCTCGCCCTCGATCACCGCCGGATCAACCGTCTACTTCGTGACGGGGGGCGGGCTGCAGGCAGTGAGCGGGGTCGGGGTCAAGGCCGGCTCGGCAACCTTCACCATCACCAGCGACCCGGTGGTCGAGGTGGCCACGCCGGTCAGTGCAGTGGCGGCGGGGACCACCGGCTCCGGCACGACCGGTTCGGCCATCGCCGGTGCCACTACGGCTCAGACCGGAAAGCCGTTCTTCCTCGAGGGCGTCCTGGCGGTCGCCCTCGCCTCCTTCGGCTCCTTGCTGCTGGTGGCGTCTCGCCTCCGCCGACGCGCTGCCTGATCCGTTGACGCCAGCCTCCCCGACGTGGAGGCGGCCCGCGGTCGTTGTCGTCTGCGCCGTGGCCCTGATTGGCGCAGCCTGCGGCTCCGGCGGCACGGTGTCGACCGCCACCACTCCGCCCGTCGGCCGTTCCAAGCCGTCCCAGGTCTACCCGGGCCCAGCCGGCCTGATCGCCGGGGCTCAACCCCAGCCCGACGGCTTCATGTGGCTGTTGGCCCGGGCCGGCGGCACGGCCGATCTCCAGGAACTCAACTTGACGACCGGCAAGATCGGCCAGGTCGTACCGGCCTCGTCGAGTTCAACCTCGTTAGCCCAGTCGGCCTCGGGCGTGATCGGGGTGGGGCTGGCGACCGCGTCGACCGGGGCCCTCGAGCTCCGCAACGGGGCCGCCGGCGGGCTGGTAGCCAGCGTCCCAATCGGCGCTCCGGTAAGGGAGGTGGTGGCCGGGGCCGACGGCACGACGTTCTACGTGCTGGACGGCACGACCGCGTCGGCGAGCGTGACCCTGGTCAACGACCAGACAGATAAAACCTCCGTAAGTGTCCCGGTGCCGCTCGACACGGTTGCGGTGACCGTCGACCCCACCGGGCAGACCCTCTCCGCCCTCCGTGCCGACGGCCACGTCGACCAGATCAACCTGGGCACCGGTGCGGTCGAGGCGAGCTTCCCGGTCGGCACCACACCGGTGCAGCTCACCACGTCGGACACAGGGACCACTCTGTACGTGCTCAAGAGCACGAACGCCGGCGCCGGCGCCGACGTCAGCGTCGTCGACACGACCACCGAGTCCCAGAAACGTGCCCTGCCGGCCCCGACCAACAGCGTCGGACTCCAGATCTCACCCGACGGCCAGACCCTCTACCTCGTGGTGGGGACCCCTACGTACGGGAACGTCCAGGCCTTCCCCCTGAACCCCTGAGGTCCCGAGGGTGACCCAGCACGTCCGCCCAGCCCCCTTCGGGTCGAACGGAGGGCAGCCCGGGACCGAGTGCCGCCCACCCGACGGCGCAGTGGTCGAGACCCCGGTCGAGCGGGACCCGGAGCAGCCAGAGGACGGGCCCTCCCCCATCACCCGGGCCGACACCGCGGTTGGCCGGGCGTGGTGGACGGTGGCCGGCATCACCGTGCTCCTGTGGGGGCTCCAGCTGTTCGGCTCCGTGGACATCTACCCGGTCCTGAGCGTCGCCGTGGTCGTGCTGGTGCTGTGGGGGCTGGGCACGATCGTGGCCGTCTGGCAGCCACGTCAGGTCCCTGCCTGGGCAGCCCGGGCGCTGGCCGCAGCCACCCTCGGGCTCTCCGTCGGGGCGTTCCTGATCTGGAGCCTCCTCCAGGTGCTGGCCAAGCCCGGATACGGCACCGACGAGATCGCCTTCGACCAGTACGCAGCCCAGCTGCTGCGCCACGGGCTGAACCCCTACACCCACTCGATGGCGCCCGCCTTCGCCCTCTTCCACGTGTCCCCCGATGGCTACACGTTCCTCCTCAACGGCCATACCGTCACGTCGCTCTCCTACCCGGCCCTCTCCTTCCTCGCCTACGTCCCCTTCCTTGCCCTCGGGTGGTCCACCCAGATGGCCGTGGTCGTCAACGTGGTGGCCTGGGCCGCGGCCATCGTCATCACCTTCCTCCTCCTCCCCCGACCCCTGCGCCCGCTGGCCATCGTGGTGGGCAGCTTCAGCGTCTACATCAGCTACGCGGTGGGGGGGGTGACCGACGCGCTGTTCGTGCCACTCCTGATCGGCGCGGCCTACCGGTGGGACCGCTTCGCCTGGACCCGTGGTCCGGCGGCCTGGCGGGGCCCAGTGCTGCTCGGACTGGCTATGGCGGTCAAGCAGACGCCGTGGCTGGTCCTGCCCTTCCTCCTCGCCGGCGTGGCCCTCGAGGCCCGGAGGCCCGGGGCTCCGCGCTGGGGTCTCACGACAGCCGGGCGTTACCTGGCGCTGGCGCTGGCTGCCTTCGCCGTTCCCAATCTCCCCTTCCTGGTGGCCGCGCCCCATGCCTGGTGGAGCGGTGTGCTGACCCCCATCGCCAGCCACGCCGTGCCCGCGGGACAGGGTCTGGTCGGACTCAGCCTGTTCCTCGGGCTTGGGGGTGGGTCGCTGATCGCCTACTCGGTGGCCCTAGTGGTGGTGTTCGCCGCCCTGTGGGTGACCTTCGTGGCCACCTATCCGAGCCTCAAGGCCTGGGCCGTGGTCGCCCCGGCTCTGGTGCTCTTCTTCTCGGCCCGGTCCTTCGGGAGCTACCTGGTCACACTCCTGCCAGCCGCCCTGGTGGCCGCCACCACCCTGGGCCACCACGCTCCGGGGCCGGCGTTGGCGACCAGGGTCGGGCCGGCGCTGAGGGGGCGGGCGGCGCGCTGGACGGTGGCGGGCGCCGCCACCGTGTCGCTTCTCGCCGTCGGGTCCATCTTCGCCTCGCCGGCTCCCCTGGCCGTCCGGATCACGTCGGTCCGCACCACCGGGCAGCTGGCGACGGTGGTCCAGCTCGGGGTCGAGGTGACCAACACCTCGGGCCGGCCCCAGACGCCCGCGTTCACGGTGGAGAGCGGAGGGCAGATCACCGCCTTCTGGCTAGCCCGGGGCGGACCGTCCACCCTGGCTCCGGGGCAGCGGGTACAATACACACTGCTCGCCCCGAACTTCTTCGCCCAGCCGCCCATCACCGGGGGCTTCCAGGTGGTGGCCTTCGACTCCTCGCCGGCCAGCGTGAGCCGCTCCGACGCCTACCTCCCGACCACGCTCCACCTGGGCATGGAGCCTTCCGCGGTCAATGCGGTAATCCCCATTGGACAGCCCGTCGTACTTCGGGTCGGCCTCCTTGACCACCTCGACCGGCCAGTCACCGAGGCCGGCGTTCCCGTCTACCTCGGACAGGTCATCTATGGCCAACAGGGCCTCGTCTTCGGCCAGGCCATCATCAACCAGGGCCAAGTCGGCCAGACCCCTGTCGTGGCCTACACGGACGGCCAGGGAGTCGCCACCTTCACCATCCGGGGCACCCAGCAGTCCGCCGACCCCGTCTACTTCGAGGCCAACCTGGTCAACCAGCAGCTCTTCTACCCCTACGGGTACTCCGACATCGTGCCCATCCGATTCGGGAGCGGTCCGTGACCGCGGGGACGGTGCTCGACGGCCCAGCCGATCGTCCCCAGGGGGATGTCCTTGCCCTCGACGTCCCCCAAGGCGCCGAGACGAGGCGGGGTCGGTCGACAAGGACCACCCCTCTCGACCGGATGCGTCAGGTCGGGCTGGCGATCCTGGGCCTGCAGCTCCTCGGCCTGCTGGTCTGGAGCACCGTCCTGGCCAACCGGTACGCCCTGACCGGCGACTTCGCCATCTACCACCAGGCATGGTGGCTCATCGGCCACGGGGATCTGTACCCCTTCGACACGCTCACGGGATACCCGTTCTTCACCAGCCACGGCGAGCTCCTGTTGTGGGCGCTGGCCCCGGTGGGTGTCCTCTGGCCCCATGCCGTGACACTGCTGTGGGTCCAGGATGCCGCCTTCGTCGGGGCCGAGGCGGTGGCCTTCACGTGGCTGTGCGACCTCGCCGCACCGGGGGACGCCGACCGGAGCCAAGGTCGCCTGCCCGCTCTCCTGGCCTCCGTCGGCCTCATCCTCTTGGTGGCCGACCCATGGACGTACTGGGCGATGTCCTTCGACTTCCACCTGGAGCTCGTCGGCATGCTCTTCGTGCTTCTCGCTGCTCGCACCCTCTACCGTGACCCGGGCGGCCGGATGCTCTGGCTCTGGGCCGCACTGGCCCTGGCCTGTGGCGACGTCGTGGCCACCTACCTGTTCGTCATCGGGCTCTCGGGAGCGCTGGCCGGGCCATGCTGGCGTCGTCCAGGGCTGCGCCTGGCCGCGGTGGCCCTCGGCTGGACCCTCCTCCTTGCGCTCACTGGGTCCGATCGCGGATCCGGGCTGGCGGGCGGCTACAGCTATCTGGCCACTGGGTCCGGCTCGCCAACCGCGTTTGGTCCTATCGCCCTTGCCACCGGCATGGTGGGGCATCCGGCACGGGCGGCCCACGTGCTCTGGGACCGCCGCGTCGATCTCTACGCCGCGGTTGCCCCTGGGGGGCTCATTGGTCTGCTCTCACCGTGGGTCGCCGTTGCTGCAGTGGTTGTCCTGCTGGAGAACGGGCTCAACCACTATCTCGGTTTCATCGCACCCAGTTTCCAGGACAGCCTCCTCTACGTCGTGGTCCCCGTGGGGACGATCGACGTCCTAGCCCGCCTGGCCCGACGTCGTCCTCGATGGGCTGCGGCTGGTGCTGCCCTGGTCATGGTCAACGTGCTGGTCTGGGGGATGATGTGGATCCCGAGGACAGCCGGTCAGTGGCTGCGCGTCTCACCCGGGGCGGCAACCGTGCTTTCGTCCGTCGAGCGCCACATCCCGGTCAACGACGAAGTGGTGGCCTCCCAGGGTGTGGTCGGGCGGTTCAGCGGGCGAAGAGTCGTCTACGCCATCACCGGCCACGCCTCAGTGCCGGTGCGTTCCGCTACCGTCTGGGTGATCGTGGCTCCCTCGGCGGGTGTTGAGACCTCTTCCGTGCCGGTCTCCGACGCCCTCATCGCCGAGCTGGCCGGCACCCTGCATGCCAACCTCGTGACCCATTCTGGCGGCGTGTGGGTCTTCCGTTGGTCCCCTGCGCCGGGCACCAGGTTCCTCAAAGTTCCGGCATACGTGCCGACCGTCGCGGCATGGTCGTTCCCCGGGTCAGCCGGAGCAACTTCCACGCTCGGTCCAGCGGCCGATTGGCGGGCCGTGGCCACCGGTCGTCCGGGCTATGTGGTCTCGGGTGACTATTGGCGCGTGACGCAGGGCCACTATGAGGCCACGGCTGAATTATCGAGCTCGGTGCCCGTCTCGGTCGAGGTCTGGAACGCCACCAGCGACGTTCTGCTCGCCCGACGCGAAATGCCGGCCTCGAACGGCTTCGTTGCCGTGATACTGCCTGTCGAGGTCACCCATCTACTGCCGCAGCCCCTCTTCACCGGGGTGGGCCCATTCAGCATTCAACCGCTCGCTGCCCCGCGCGGCAACTCGCTCGAGCTTCGGGTTTGGACTTCCGGCGGCGGCATCGTGAGCGTCTCCGCGTTGGAATTGGTGCCAATGCCACCGGTCGGCACGTGAATGCCAGCAACCTGTTGCCGTCCGACGGCCCCTGGCCCCGACCACCACGCCGGTGCCCAGCCCGACCGCCTGACCGGGGGAACGCCCGGCTTCGGGCTGGGTCGCAGGCCCGGCGGCCCCGTCCCCCCGGCTCAGGCGAAGAGCCCGGCGGCCACCGCCAGGGCCCGGAGGTCCGCTTCGGGCCGGGCACCGACGTGGGAGATGATCTCCGCCGCGCAGATGCCGCCGAGACGGGCCGACTCCTCCGGGGCGAGCCCGTTGGTGATGCCGTAGAGGAAGCCGGCGGCGAAGAGGTCGCCGGCCCCGGTGGTGTCCACCACCCGGTCCACCGGCTCGGCCGGGACGGCCACCGGCCCGCGGGCGGTGACCACCACCGAACCGGCCGCCCCCCGGGTGAGCGCCGCCAGCACCCCCGTCTCGGCCACCGCGTCGACGGCGTCCTCGAAGCGGGTGGCCCCGAAGAGCAGCATGATCTCCTCCTCGTTGGCGAACAGCAGCTCGAGGTCGCCGTTGAGCAGCTCCAGGAATTCGGCCTGGTGGCTCCGGACGCAGAACGGGTCCGAGAGGGTGAGGGCCACCGCCGCCTCGCTGCGGTGGGCGACCTCGATGGCCTCGCGCATCCCGGCCTTGGCCGCCGCCCGGTCCCAGAGGTAGCCCTCCAGATAGACCACCCGGGACGAGGACAGGTGGTCGCTGTGCAGGTCCCCGGGGCCGAAGTCGGAGGCCACGCCGAGGTGGGTGGCCATGGTGCGCTCGGCGTCCTCGGTCACCAGCACCAGGCAGTGCCCGGTCATCGCCTCCCCGTCGACGGCCGGCGTGGGGGTCGGCTCGAAGGCCACGCCGATGGAGCGGATGTCGTGGGTGAAGACCTGGCCGAGCAGGTCGTCGGCCACCCGGCCGATGAACGCCGCCCGGCCCCCCAGGGCGGCCACCCCGGCCACGGTGTTGGCCGCCGAGCCGCCCGAGGCCTCCACCGTGGACCCCATGGAGGCGTAAATGGAACCGGACCGCTCGAGGTCGACCAGCTGCATGGTCCCCTTCACCAGCCCGAGGGCCTCGAGGTCCTCGTCCCGGGTGGTGGCCAGGACGTCGACCAGGGCGTTGCCGATGGCCACGACGTCGAGCGCCGGCTCCCCGGGGTCGGGGGGCGGCTTGGATCCCAGGCTCACGGGCGTGGGGTCGCCGGACGGCGGGGTCTCGGGTTCGATCTGCACCGCTCGACGGTAGCCTGCCGGCATGCCCGACACGACCGCCGCCACCGCCGACCCGTCCGTCCCCGACCCGGCGGCGTACCGGCTCCCCACCTCGGTCGTGCCCCGGGCCTACCGGCTGGTGCTCACCCCCGACCTGGGGGCGGCCACCTTCTCCGGCGACGTGGAGATCGACGTCACCGTCACCGAACCGGTCGACACCATCACCCTCAACGCCGCCGAGCTCGAGCTCACCTTCGCCGAGCTGACCGCGGCCGATCCCGACGCCGGCTATGCCCTGGCCCCGACCGGCATCGCCCTCGACGAGGCAGAGGAGCGGGCGGTGCTCACCTTCCCCGAACCGCTCGCCCCCGGCGAGGCTACCCTCCACGTGGCCTTCACCGGCATCCTCAACGACAAGCTCCACGGCTTCTACCGGTCCACCTTCACCGATGACGCCGGCGCCGAGCACGTCATCGCCACCACCCAGATGGAGGCCACCGACGCCCGCCGGGCCTTCCCCTGCTGGGACGAGCCCGACCGCAAGGCCACCTTCGAGATCACCCTGGTGGTGGACGACGGGCTGGCGGCGTACTCCAACGGTCCGGTGGTGGAGGAGACCGCCGAGCCCGGTGGGCGGCGGCGGGTGCGCTTCGCCCCCACCATGGTGATGTCCACCTACCTGGTCGCCTTCGTGGTCGGTCCCCTGGAGGCCACCGCGCCGGTGGACGTGGACGGGGTACCGCTGCGGATCGTCCACCCGCCGGGCAAGGCCCACCTGGCCCCGTTCGCCCTGGAGGTCGGGGCCCACGCCCTGCGCTTCTTCACCGGCTACTTCGGGATCCCGTACCCCGCCGACAAGCTCGACCTGGTGGCCATCCCCGACTTCGCCTTCGGCGCCATGGAGAACCTGGGCTGTGTCACCTTCCGGGAGTCGGCCCTGCTGGTCGACCCGGCCCAGGCGGCCCGCACCGAACTCGAACGGGTGGCCGACGTGGTCTGCCACGAGATCGCCCACATGTGGTTCGGCGACCTCGTCACCATGAAGTGGTGGAACGGGATCTGGCTGAACGAGGCCTTCGCCACCTTCATGGAGGTCCTCGCCGTCGACGCCTTCCGGCCCGAGTGGCAGCGCTGGGTGAGCTTCGGAGTCGAGCGCGAGGCGGCCATGGCCGTTGACGGACTCCACACCACCCGGCCGGTGGAGTTCCCGGTCGGCCGCCCCGAGGAGGCCCAGGGCATGTTCGACGTGCTCACCTACCAGAAGGGTGGCAGCGTGCTCCGGATGCTCGAGCAGTTCCTCGGGGCCGATACCTTTCGCGACGGCATCCGCGACTACCTGGCCACCCACGCCTACGGAAACACGGAGACGACCGATCTCTGGGACGCCCTGGAACGTGCCAGCGGCCGACCGGTGCGCCACATCATGGGCACGTGGATCGACCAGGGTGGCTACCCCCTGGTCCGGGTCGCCGACGACGGCGGCCTGTCCCAGGCGCCCTTCTCCTACCGCGGCGACGCCGGCGGGGCCATCGGCACCGACTGGCAGATCCCCGTGCTGGTCCGACCTCTCCGGACCGGGTCGTCGGTGCCGGCGCCCGAGCCCCTGTTGCTCGACGGGGAGGGCGCCCCGGCCGGGAGTGCCCACGACTGCCTGGTCAACGCCGGCGGGTCGGGCTTCTACCGGGTGGCCTACCCGACGGCCACCGTGTCGGGTCTGGCCACTTCGCTGCCGTCGCTCGACCCCCTGGAGCGGTACAACCTGGTCTCCGACAGCTGGGCCGCCGCCCTGTCGGGGGCGGCACCGCTCGCCGACCTGGTGCGCCTGGCCCGGGCCCTGTCGGACACCGGTGAGCCCGATCCCAGCGTCTGGTCGGTGGTGGTCGGTGCCGTGGGCCTCCTCGACCGGATCGTGCCCGACGAGGACCGGGGCGTCCTCCAGCGGGCCGTCCGCACCCTGTTCGGCCCCCTGGTCGCCGCCCTGGGCTGGGAGCCCCGGCCCGACGACAACGAGCGGACCCCTTCCCTCCGGGCATCGTCCCTCCGCGTGCTCGGGACCATCGGAGCGGACGGTGCCGTCCAGGCCGAGGCCGCCCGCCGGTTCGCCGCCGCCGGCACCGACGGCATCCATCCCGACATCGAGTCGGCCGTCCTCGATGTGGTGGCGGCCACGGGCGGGGCCGCGGAGTTCGACGCCTACCTGGCCCGCTACCGGTCCCCGGCCACCCCGCAGGAGGAGAACCGCTACCTCTACGCCCTGGCCTCCTTCGACGAGCCGGCCCTGGCCATGCGGGCCTTCGACCTGGCCCTGACCGAGGTCCGGTCCCAGAACGCCCCCTTCGTTCTCCAGTCGCTGGTGGCCAACCGGGTGACCGGCCCGGCCGTGTGGCAGCGCATCACCGGGGAGTGGGACGACCTGGTGGCCAGGTTCCCGTCCAACATCCTCCCCCGGATGCTCGACGGGACGCGGCTGCTGTGCCGGCCGGCCTCACTGGCCGCCGAGGTCACCGGGTTCGTCACCGCCCACCCGCTACCGGCCGGGGGGCGGACGGTCGAGCAGATCCTGGAGCGCCTGGCCGTCAACGTGGCCTTCGGGGAGCGCGAGTCGGCCGGTCTGGCCACCCTCCTCGCCGACGGGCTCGCCCCCCTGGCCGGGTAGCCGCCCCACCGGGTCGGGGGGCCCCCGGCGCCCCGTAACCTGTCCCGGTGGACCCCGCCATCGCCCTGACGGTCTTCGCCCTCATCTTCGTGGCGGAGCTCCCGGACAAGACCATGATCGCGGTGCTCATCATGGGGAGCCGCTACCGGCCCCTGCTGGTGTGGATCGGGGCGGTGCTGGCCTTCGCCGTCCACGTCGCCGTGGCCGTGGCCCTCGGCCGGCTCCTCCAGCTCCTTCCCCACCGGTGGGTGGAGGCCATCACCACGCTCCTGTTCGCCGCCGGGGCCGCCTACCTGCTGCTCGTCCCCGAGAAGGTGGAGGAGGAGAAGGGCGAGGAGGAGGCCGACCAGGCGAGGCGGGGACTGAAGACCGTGGCCGCCGCCTTCGTGGTGATCCTGGTGGGCGAGTTCGGCGACCTGACCCAGATCCTCACCGCCAACCTGGCCGCCAAGTACCACTCGAGCATCTCGGTGTTCGTCGGGGCGCTGGCCGGCCTGGCGGCCGCCGCGGCGGTGGCCGCCTTCGGGGGCAAGGCCCTGCTGCGGGTGCTGCCGCTCGGGGTCATCCGCCGGATCGGTGGCCTGCTGCTGGCCGGCCTGGCGGTGTACTCCCTGGTCACCATCTTCCGCGACTGACCGGACCCGGCCGACCGCCCACCCCCGGATGTGCCCCGGGTCCCCGGTCGTGCCAGGCTGCACGGATGGACGCCCCCACCACCCCGGCCCGCGCGGACCGGGCCGTCATCGAGCGGCGCCACGCCCTGTTCGCCCGGGCCCGGGCCGCCACCGGGTTCATGCCCGACGACGAGGGCGAGGCCCTCTTCGCCGCCGCCGTCCGCGCCGGCGACGCGGTCGAGGCGGCCACCTTCGTCGAGATCGGGGCCTGGTGCGGCAAGTCGGCCGTCTACCTTGGGGCGGCGGCCGAGGAGACCGGTGCGGTGCTCTTCAGCCTCGACCACCACCACGGCTCCGAGGAGAACCAGGCCGGATGGGAGCACCACGACCCCACCCTGGTCGACCCGGCCAGCGGGCTGATCGACACCCTCCCCCACTGGCGGCGCACCATCGTCGGGGCCGACCTCGAGTCCTCGGTGGTGGGCCTGGTCGGCGACTCCCCGACCGTGGCCTCCCGCTGGGTGACGCCCCTCACGTTCTGCTTCATCGACGGCGGGCACGGGGACGAGCCGGCCTGGGCCGACTTCCGCGGCTGGGCTCCCCACGTGGTCACCGGGGGCTGGCTGGCCATCCACGACGTCTTCCCCGACCCCGCCGACGGCGGGCGGCCGCCCTACGACCTCTGGCGGGCGGCGATCGGGTCGGGGGAGTTCGCCGAGGACGGCGAGTGTGGATCCCTCCGGGTGCTGCGGCGGGTGTCGGCGCCGGCCTGAGTCAGTCCACGCCGTCGGCCAGCATGGCGGTGACGTCCACCGCCATGGCGTCGCACAGTCCCACCAGCTCGTCGAGGCGTGCCGCGGGATCGTCGATGGCCAGCAGCCGCTGCCCGTCCAGCGGGTTCAGCGGTGCGGAGGCGCACAGCCGCCAGGCCACCTCGTCCGGGGTGGTCCCGAAGTCGAGGTCGTGCGGGATGGCCGGTACCCGGCCCAGCTCCGAGAGGAGCGAGCGCAGGCGCCGCACCGAGCTCTCCGCCACCGCCAGCGCCCCCGGCTCCCCGGTGAACGGCTGACCGGGCAGGTCCTCCACCATCGCCAGCGGGTAGGGGTCGTCCTCGAGCCACTCGGTGACCCGCAGCCGGCCGACGCCCTCGGCCATCAGCGCGAACCGGGCGTCCGGCAGCGGCGTCACGTCGGCCACCCGCACCACCGTGCCGATGTCGACCCGCCGGTCGCCCCCGCCCACCTCGGAGCCCCGGCTGATCAGCACCACCCCGAAGGCACGCTCCTCCTCGAGGCAGTCGCTCAGCAGCTCGAGGTAGCGGGGCTCGAAGACCTGGAGGGGGATCCCCGTGTGGGGGTAGAGGACCACCGACAGCGGGAACATCCCGAGCTGCCGGGTCGGTTGCGCCATGGGACCAGCATGGCCCATCGAGGTCAGCGGGGCACGTCCAGGCGTCGACCGCCTCCGCTACCCTGGGCGCGGGCCCCGGCGCCGTGCCGAGGGCCGAGGGCCGAGGGGGAGCCGATGACCACCGCCGGCGCCGGGCTGTCACCGGCCGAGATCGATGCCCACGTCGCCCGTATCGCCGAGGACGGCTACACGGTCGTCGAGGACGCCGTCGAGGTGGCGCTGATCGACGAGCTGGCCGCCACGCTCGAGCGGCTCGAGGGCGAGCTGCAGGCATCCCCGGCCGAGAACCTCTTCGAGGGGGTCCACACCGTCCGCCTGTACAACCTGCTGGCCCGGGGCGAGGTGTTCGGCCGCATCCCGGTGCACCCCGGCGTGCTGCCCATCGCCGAACGGGTGCTCGACCCCGGCCTCCTCGTCTCGTCGCTCTCCTCGATCGCCATCGGCCCCGGCGAGTCCGCCCAGCCGGTCCACGCCGACGACCAGGTGATCCCCCTCCCGAAGCCCCACCCGGCCACCGTCTGCAACACCATGTGGGCCCTGACCGACTTCACCGAGGCCAACGGGGCCACCCGCCTGGTCCCCGGCTCCCACCTGGCAACCGAGTCGCCCGACCTGTTCGCCACCTACGAGACGGTCCCCGCCGAGATGGCACGAGGCAGCGTCCTCGTCTGGCACGGCAGCCTGTGGCACGGGGGCGGGGCCAACACCACCGGGGAGACCCGGGTCGGCGTCGCCATGAACTACTGCGCCGGATGGGTCCGCCAGCAGGAGAACCAGCAGCTCGGCCTCGACCGCGACCTGGTGCGCACCTTCCCGCCCCGACTCCGGCAGTTGGTGGGCTATGGCCTCTACAACGGCCTGATCGGCCACATCGACAAGGAGCTTCCCTCGGCCCGACTCCTCGGCGACACGGACGGGTCGTTCATGATCTGGGACTACGCCAAGCGGCCGGCCGGGTGACCGGGCCCCGGACGGTCAGCCGTCGCGGAGCGGGTACGCCGGCTCGACCGGGGCGCCGGGGGCGGGTTCGGTGAGGTCGAGGTGGACCGGGAGCCCCTCCCCGCGGAAGAGCCCCGAGGCGGGGGTGGAGCGCCCCAGGGCGTCGGCGGCCAGCACCATCGCCCCGGCCGTGTAGGTGGAGCGCTCCAGCGGCGGATAGGTCGCCTCCTCCGGGTAGACCATGCCGGTCCAGTAGGAGCCGTCCCCGTTCCGCAGCTGCTGGACCCAGGTGAGCAGGGTCCGGGCGGTGTCGTCCATGCCGAGGGCGTCGAGGGCGAGGACGCACTCGGCCGTCTCGGCCGCCGTCACCCACTCCCCCGTCGAAACGCACCGGACCCCGAACCCCTCCATCACGAAGGTCGACCACGACCGCTCGATGCACTGCCGGGCGGCCTGGCCGGTCAGGGCCCCGGCGAGCACCGGGTAGTACCAGTCCATGGCGAACTCGACCTTGGGGGCGAAGGCGCTGGGGTCGTAGGCCACCGCGTGCGCCAGCCGGCCGGCGGCGAACTCCCAGTCCGGCCGCTCGTGGCCGAGGCGCTCGGCGCAGGCGATGGCGCACCGGAGGCTGTGGTAGATCGAGGAGGAGCCGGTGAGGAGGGCGTACTCCTCGAGGACGCCCGAGGCGTCCAGCGACCACCGGATGGAGCCGTCCGGCCGCTGCCACCGAAGCACGAAGTCCACCCCGGCGGCCAGGGTCGGCCACAGCGCCCCGAGGGCGTCCACGTCGCCGGTCGAGACGTACCGGTGCCAGGCGCCGGTCGCCAGGTAGGCGCAGACGTTGGTGTCGAGCCGGGCGTCCTCGATACCGGTGGCCAGGTAGTAGTTGAACCAGCTGCCGTCGGGGAGCTGGGTGTCGACCAGCCACTGGTAGGCACGGTCGGCCTCGACGTCGAAGCCGCAGGCGGTCAGGGCCATGGCCGCCTCGACGTGGTTCCAGGGATCGCAGTGGCCGCCCGGGTACCAGGGGATCATCCCGTCGGGACGCTGGACGGCGAGGATGGAGCGGGCGGTCTCGAGGACCGCCTCGGCCGTCAGGATGCCCGGGACCTCGGGGAGCGACCTCATGCGCCGGCCCCGATCGGCGTGCCTCGGCGGGTACCGGGGTCCGCCGACCCGGCCGCCGGCTTCACCAGGTAGACGACCAGGGACTTGCCCACCAACGGGTTGAGGACCCGCTCGGTGTAGCGGGTGAGCTTCGGGCCCTTGGTGATGTCCCACACCAGGAGGCGGTGGTAGGCGGCCACCGCCGGGTGGTCGTCCCGGGTGGTGCCCACCAGGCAGCGCAGCCACCAGTAGGGGGCGTGGAGCCCGTGGGCGTGGTGGCTCCCCACCTCGGTGAGGCCCTGGGTCTCCAGGCGCCCGGTCAGCTGCCCGTGCCGGTAGATGCGCACGTGGCCGCCGGGGACATCGTGGTACTCGTCGGACAGGGCCCAGTTGACGAACTCCGGGCCGCAGCGGGGCACGGTGACCGCCATGGAGCCCCCCGGGCGGAGCACCCGGGCCAGCTCGGCCATGGCCGTCTCGTCCTCGGGGATGTGCTCGAGGACCTCGGAGGCGATGACCCGGTCGAAGGCGCCGTCGGCGAACGGCAGCCGGAGGGCGTCGCCCCGGACGGCCCCGACCCGGGCGACCTCGGCGTCGAGCTCGCCGGCCACCGCCATGGCCCCGAAGGTGTCCTGGACGTTGCGGACCTCGTCGGCGCCGGCGTCGAAGGCCACCACCTCGGCCCCCAGCCGGGCCGCCTGGTAGGCGTGGCGACCGAACCCGCACCCGAGGTCGAGGAGGCGATCGCCGGGGCGCACCCCCAGCTTGGCGTAGTCGACGGTCAGCATGCAGGGGCCTCCGTCCCGTCGCCGGGGGCGCCGGCGGCCAGCACGGCGACGGCGGCCCCGGGCGCCGGGGCGGGCGGGGGGGCACCGGCGGCCCGGGCGTCGTCCAGGAGCGCCCGGTACTGGGCGGCGGTGCCGGCCGCGGTGACCTGCCAGGTGAAGCGACCGAGCACCCGCTCCCGACCGGCGGCGCCGAGCCGCTCGCGGAGCCCGTCGTCGTCGAGCAGGCGGCCGATGGCGCCGGCCAGGGCCCCGGGGTCGTCGGGCGGCACCAGCAGCCCGGTCACCCCGTCGGTGCCGACCACCTCGGGGAGCGCCCCGCCGGTGGTGGCGACCAGGGCCACCCCACAGGCCATCGCCTCGATGGCCGGCAGCGAGAAGCCCTCGTAGAGCGAGGGCACCACCGCCACCTGGGCCTGGGCGTAGTTGACGGCCAGCTCGTCGTCGCTGATCCCCGAGACGCACCGCACGATGGGCGCCAGGTCGAGGCGCTCGATGGCCTTGGCCACCCGGCCGTCGGGCCGGGGGTTGCCGATCACCACCAGCTCGAGGTCGCGCTCGGTACGGAGCTTGGCCACCGCTTCGAGGAGGGGCACCAGGCCTTTCATCGGCACGTCGGACGACGACGTCACCATGATCCGGCCCGGGATGGGACGGACCTCCTGGCGGGGGCGGAAGACGGTGTGGTCGACCCCGACCGGGACGACCGTCATCCGGTCGGGCGACACCCCCATCTGGGCGGCGATGTCGGTCTTGGAGGACTCCGACACCGTCACCACCCGGGGCAGCGCCCGGGCCACCTTCACCTGCATCCGCAGGAAGCCGAACCAGCGGCGCTGGGTGAGGTTCTGCCAGGGGTTGGCCGCGTGGGCCAGGGCCAGCTGGCGGTCGACGGTGATCGGGTGGTGGAGGGTCTCGAGGAGCGGCCAGCCGTCGTCCATCATCCCGAGGATGCCGTTGCCCAGGCACTGGTTGTCGTGGACGAGGTCGAAGTCGTGGCGGCGGGCGGCCAGCAGGCGTCGGGCCCGGAGGCTGAACGTCCACGGCTCGGGGAAGCCGGCCGTGCACATCACCCCGAACTCGAGGGCGTCGATGCCGGTGTGGAACTCGCGCACCTTGGGGACCCGGAACGGGTCGGGCTCGCGGTAGAGGTCGAGGCCGGGGACCGGGGTGAACCCGACCCCCTCGTCGACCTCGGGCCACGGCTGGCCGGCGAAGACCTCCACCGAGTGGCCCAGGGCGGTGAGCTCCCTGGTCAGGTGGCGGGTGTAGACACCCTGGCCGCCGCACCGGGGGTTGCCCCGGTAGACGAGGAAGGCGATCCGCAGCCCGCCGGGGGCCGGGGGCCGGGGCGCGATCCGCTCGGGCGCCGGCAGCGGCGTGGCGGGACCCTTCACCTTGTTCCTTCGGAGCCCGAAACTAGGCACCGGATCCCCCCGACGATGAGCGCATAAGTCCCGAATCCTCCCCCGGCCAGGCACTTCGGCGCAAACCCTGGGGCCACCCGACCAGGATCCCCAGGTGGCGACGTGGCCCGGCGGGCCCGCTCACCGCGACAGCCCGAACCAGCCGAGCACCGTCTGGACCACCAGGAAGCTGGCGAATCCCCCCACCACCACCACGGTGACCAGGCCCACCGACCGGGCCAGCCGGCCGTTGGCGGCGCTCCCCAGCAGCGAGCGGCGGTTGGCCAGCACCAGCAGGAACACCAGGGTGATCGGGGTGATCACCCCCTCCAGCACCTGGGTGCTGATGATCAGGGTGAACAGGTTCCCCGGCAGCAGCACCACCGCGGCACCGATGGCGATCTGGGCGGTGAACAGGCCGAGGAAGAGGGGTGCCTCCCGGAACGTCTTGGACACCGACCGCTCCACCCCCACCGTCTCGGCCAGGGCGTACGAGGTCGACAGGGGCACCACCGCGGCGGCCAGGGCCGAGGCACCGAGCAGCCCCAGGCCGAAGAGGGCCTCCGCCCACCGTCCGGCCAGGGGCTCGAGGGCCTTGGCCGCCTGGGCCGCCGAGGTCAGCGCCCCGGTGCCGCCGATCACCGAGGCGGTGGCGATGATGATGAACATGGAGATCAGGTCGGAGACGATTGCCCCGCTCACCGCGTCGACCCGCTCGTACTTGTACTCGTCGGGCCCGATGCCCCGGTCCACCACCGCGCCGGCCGTGTAGAGCTGGATGTAGGGGGTGATGGTGGTGCCGATCAGGGCCACGCCCACCAGGATGAAGGCCGACGACCGGAGGAAGTGCGGGATGAAGGTGTTGGACACCACCGCGTGCCAGTTCGGGTGGCCGAGCACCATGGCGATCGGGTAGGTGATGAACACCAGCGACAGCAGCAGGAAGATCCGCTCGGCGTACCGGTAGGACCCGAGCATCACCAGGGCCCAGATGGCCACTGCCGCCAGCGGCACCGACAGGTAGCGGGTCACCCCGAAGAGCTCGAAGGCGGCCCCGATGCCGGCGAACTCGGTGACCACCAGGCCGATGTTGGCGATGGCGAAGGCGATGATGGCGAAGGCCGACAGGCGCAGGGAGAACTGCTCTCGGATCAGCGCCCCGAGGCCCTTGCCGGTGTGGGCGGCCAGCCGGGCCACCATCTCCTGGACGCAGACGTAGCCGATGGTGACCAGCACCATGAAGAAGAGCGGCCGGTAGCCGAACTGCGCGCCGGCCGACGCGTAGGTGGCCACCCCGCCGGCGTCGTTGCCGGCGTTGGCGGCGATGAGCCCCGGCCCGGCGGCGGCCAGGTAGAGGAGGAACCCCCGAGCCCGCCGGGACCGCAGCAGGTTCACGGTGCGGCGCCCGGCGGGCCGGGGGCACACGGAACCCGGGGGCTCACTGCAGCAGCCTCGGGAAGTGGAAGCGTCCCCGTTCGGGCGTCAGGGCGTCCAGCACGTCGTCGGCCAGGATGCGTCCCACCGGGCGGTCGTCCTCCACCACCACCACCGAGAGCCGCCGGGCGTCGACCAGCCGCTCGGCCACCTCGTCGACCCGGGCGTGGCTGTCCACCGTCACCGGCTCCGCCTCCCCCACCAGCTCCTCGAGGACCGTGTCCCCGGGGGTGACGATGAGCTGGAGGAGGGGCAGGTCCCAGACGAACACCCCGTCCCCGTCGACCAGGGCCACGGCATCGAGCTCCTCGGGGCACTCGTCGTGGTTGGCCAGCCGGACCGTCAGCTCCGCCACCGTCTCGGTGACCGCCGCCACCACGAAGGCGGTGGTCATGAACCCGCCGGCCTCGTCCTCGGGGTAGGTGAGCAGGCGGATGAGCGGGGCCGCCTTGGCCAGCGGCATCGCCCCCAGCACGTGGTCGCGCTCGTCGCGGTTCAGGTCGCGGAGGGCGTCCACCGCCTCGTCCGGCTCCATGTTGGCCACCAGCTCGGCCGCCTGGGCGGGATCGGCCTCGCGCAGCAGCGACGCCAGCTCCTCGGGGTCCATCTCCTCCAGGGCGTCGGCCGCCTCCTCCGGGGAGAGGGAGTCGAGGAGCTCCTGGCGCTCCGGCCGCATCAGGTCCTCCAGCAGGTCGGCCAGCTCGCCGGGGCGGAGGCGCTCGAGACGGGCGTTGGTGGTGCGGAGCCGGACCTCGGGGGCGGCGCCCTGGGCCGTCTCGCCGAAGGGCTGGATGGCGGCCCAGTCGATGACGCGGTCGGGCGTGGCCAGCGGCCGCCACCGGGCCGGGCCCAGGCGGCGCAGCAGGCTCTGGGCCGAGACGTCCACGCCGACCAGCCGGTAGCCACCCGCCACCGGGGCCAGGTAGAGGTCGGACGCCCGGATCACCTTGACCCCGTCCACGTCGACCAGCTGGTAGTCGAGCACCTGCTTGGCCAGGGTCACCTCACCCGGTCGGGGCTCGAAGCCCCGCAGATCGACCCGGGCGGTGCGGAGACGGACCTCGGTGTGCCCGATGGTGTCGATGGCCGAGCCGTCCACGAAGGAGGTGCTCCGCCCCACGCGGACCACCAGCCCGGTGACGGGCGGGTACGTCTCGCCGTCGTCCCATCGGCAGACCACGTCGACCAGGCGGCCGATCTCGGCACCCCCCTGGTCCCGGACCGGCCGGCCGATGACGCCGGCCAGCGAGACGATGGTGTCGCGGACCGACCGGGTGGCGAGCAGGCGCTGGCTGCGGGCGCGCAGCGGGCGCGGCCGGTGGATCGACCGGTGGGACGGATCGGAGAGGGGTCCCGACCCGCCGTCGGGGGTGTCGGGATGGGCCCGCCGCGGCAGCACGGGCAGGCGGAGCATCGGTCGGGTCATGGCAAACCTCGCTGGGTCGGGGGCGGTGCGGTGCCCGGCCCGGTCCGCGGGCCCGGTCGTCAGGTGACGGGTGGACCGGGGCGCGACGGGGCCCGGGGGCCCGGAGGGCGGTTGGGGGGCGGGCGCAGCCCGCTGCGCACCCCGTGGCCCGACCGGGCCCGGACGCCGGGCGGACCGCCGGCAACAGCCGGGGTCAGCGGGGTCGCGGGTCCCCGAGGGACCGAGGTGCGCCGGGCGGTCTACTGGGGGGCTCTCCCCGCTTCATCGGCGGCACCTCCTTCGGCATTCGGTCCTGGCGGACGCCGGAACGGCGCCGAGTCTACCCCGGACCAGGTCGGGACTTTCGGCCCTGGTCCCGGCCGTGTCGCCGTCACAAGCTACCGATGAGACAGAGACACGGTTTCTGTCTCATCGACGGCACCACGACACAAGGGGGAACGCGATGACGCTCGGCCTCGATCTCGACTACCTGGACCGCTCGTCCCGGGGGGAGTTCGACCTCGGTTGGCTCCGGAACGGGCGCTCCGAGTGGGGGGTACGGGCCAAGCCCGGCAAGACCGGGCTCACCCTGCGCGACATCGCCATCGGCACCTACGGCGCGGTGCCGGACCACGCACCACGGCGGTCCATGGCGCCCCGGGGCTCCGACATCGACCCCGACGTGCCGGACCTCGGGTACACCATCAACGACAAGGCCGAGGTGTGGTCGGACAACGTGCTCGACCTCTACGAGGAGGCGGTGAGCCGCCAGTGGAGCGCCACCCGCGACATCCCGTGGCGGGACCTCCCCGACCTCGACCCCGACCTCGAGCACGCCATGTGCCAGCTGGCCACGGTGCTCTCCGAGGTGGAGATGGTGGCGGCCGACTTCCCGGCCAAGTGGCTGTGGCGAATCAACCACGACTTCGTCGAGGCCAAGATGTTCCTCTGCACCCAGGTGATGGACGAGGCCCGCCACACCGAGGTCTTCCGCAAGCGGGCCCTGGCCAACGGCGGGGGCCTGGGACGGGCCTCGGCGGTGGTCGAGCGGTTCCTCCAGCTCATCCTGGACGCCGAGAGCTACGACGAGGGCTCGGCGCTGATGCACCTGCTCGGCGAGGGGATCGTGCTGTCGCTCTTCCGGGCCGGGGAGTTCCTCGCCCCCTCCCCGGTGGAGACCCAGATCTTCCGCCTCTGCATGCAGGACGAGGCCCGGCACGTGGCCTACGGGACCATGCACCTCCGGTACCGCCTGGACCGCGACCCGTCGGTGGCCGAGGACTTCCACGCCTACCTCGACAAGGGCGAGGAGATCATCGCCATGATCTTCGCCACCCCCGAGATCGTCGAGCCCACCGCCATCCTGGCCGCCGGCGGGGTGGCCCAGGCCGCCGAGCTGGGCACGGCCGCCGGCGAGGTGATGCGGCACCAGATCATCGGCGACTACCTGAAGCGGTGCGAGCACGCCGGGCTCGACCGGCGGGGGCGGCTCCACCTGCCCGACGTCCTCATCGAGGGCGTGCCCGGGGCGATGCCCGAGCCGGTGGCGTCGTGACCCCGATCGCCGCCCCCTTCCCCTCCGACCGGTGGTTCGCCGACCTGGCGCACCGGGCGGGGGCGGACCCGGCCGCCATGGAGCGGCTGGGGATCGCCGAGCTCCGGATCGGGTTCGAGATGGTGGGCGACGGCGGCGGGTCGTGGCTGTTCGGGCTGGTGTTCGACGGCTACGACGTCGACGCCGTCACCGGGGCCGAGGTCTCGGGGTTCGTCCCCGAGGTGGTGGTCAGCGGGCCGCTGTCGGCCTGGGAGGAGATGGTCCGGTCGATCGAGGCGAACGGGCGGGCCGACGCCGGCCACACCCTGAACACGCTCTCGATCACCGGGGTCCCCTTCACCGTGCGGTCGGCCGACGCCATGGGCCAGGACAAGCTCTACCGCTACATGGGGACCATCCAGGCCGTCCTGGACGCCGCCGGCGCCGAGCCGGTGGCCGTCGCCGGGCGGTAGCCGGCGGTGGCGCTCCAGATCCGCGACGACGAATGCATCGGCTGCGGGGCGTGCGAGTCGGCGTGCCCCACCGACGCCATCGGCCAGTCCCCCGGCTTCCGGGTGGCCTACGAGATCGACCCGCTGCTGTGCAACGACTGCGGGCGCTGCCTGGTCATCTGTCCGGTCGACGGCCTGGTGGTCGACGGCGACTGGGCGGTCTGCCACGGCCGGGGCTGCCCCGTCACGTCGAAGCGCTACGCCGGGTGGGAGTGCAGCGAGGGACAGGAGCGCTGTGCGGTGTGCGGCGGGGTCCTGTGGCGGGCGCCCGGCGGCGCGTGGGCGTGCCGGGTGTGCGCCGGTGGCGACGGTGCGGTGCCGGTGGGGGCCTCGTGCCCCAAGCAGCGCCGGGCCACCCGCCTGGCCACCACCCCGCACTGAGCACCCGGTCCGCGCCCGCCGGCGCGACGGGTGCCGAGTCCGGGTGTGGCCCACCGCCGTCCGGGAGCGGCGGTGGGCCCTCCACCCGTCAGGCCGTCAGGCCGTCAGGCCCACGATGGGCTGGTTGAGCACCAGCGAGCCGGTCGACCCGTGGAGGGCGGCGTCGCCATAGGAGAACACCCCGCCGCCCCTGGCCCGGCTCAGGCCACGTTGGTCTGGACGTCCTCGACAGCCCGGACCTCCGCCGCCCGGGCGACCGCCGGGGCGACCGACCGGGCGGCCACGCCGTGGCGCCAGGTGAGCAGCCCGGCGGCCAGCACGGTGGCCACCGCCCCCACCGCCAGGGCGACGCGGGGGCTGGACCACTGGGCGACGGCCCCCATCAGCGGTGCGCCGATGGGCGTGCTTCCCAGGAAGGCCATGGCGTAGAGCGCCATCACCCGGCCCCGCATGGACGGGTCGGCCCGCAGCTGGAGGCTGGCGTTGGCGGTGGCGATGAAGCCGATCGACGCCGCCCCCATCAGCACGATGAGCCCGGCGGCGATCGCCAGGGTCGGTGCCAGGGCGACCGCGCCGAGCAGCAGCCCGAAGACGAGGGCCAGTCCGTGGAGGAGGCGGGCCGTCGGCCGGGCCCGGTGGGCGGCCAGCAGGCCCCCCACCACCGCGCCGGCCCCCATGCACGACGTGAGCAGCGAGAAGGTGCCGGCCCCGCCGTGGAAGGTGGTCTTGGCCAGCAAGGCCAGGGTGACCTGGAAGTTGTAGGCGAACACGCCGATCACCGCCATGGCCAGCAGGGTGTTGCGCAGCGCGGGCTCGTGCCAGACGTAGGCGAAGCCGTCCCGCACCTGGCGCTTGGCCCGGGCCACCGGCTCGGTCTGGTGGAGCTCCGAGGTCCGCATCAGCGACAGCGCGACCAGCACCGCCACGTAGGAGGCGGCGTTGACGAAGAAGCAGGCCTCGAGGCCCACCACCACGATCACCACCCCGCCGATGGCCGGCCCGATCACCCGCGAGGCGTTCATCACCACGGTGTTGAGGCTCACCGCGTTGGGCAGGTCGTCGCGGCCCACCATCTCCATCACGAAGGTCTGCCGGGCCGGGTTGTCGAAGAGGTTGACCACGCCGAGGAGGGTGGCCAGGACGTAGATCTGCCAGAGCTCGACGACGTGGGTGACGTCGAGGATCCCGAGGGTGAGGGCCAGCACCCCGCCGGCGGCCTGGGTGACGTAGAGGAGCCGTCGCTTGTCGAAGCGGTCGGCGGCCAGGCCCCCGAACGGTCCGAGCAGCAGCATCGGCAGGAACTGGAGCCCGGTGACCACGCCCAGGTCCACCCCGCTCCCGGTGAGGCGGAGGACCAGCCAGGCCTGGGCGATGGTCTGCATCCAGGTGCCGGACACCGAGATCAGCTGGGCGGAGAAATAGAGCCGGTAGTTGCGGACGTGCAGGGAGCGGAAGGTCTGGGCCGAGGCGGCACGCAGCGAGCGGACCGGGTGGTGGCGGGCGGTCACGGGTCGGAGAGCTCCCCCAGCCGCTCCAGCAGGTCGGTCAGCTCGCCGAGGGCGTGCCGGTCGTCGGCGGTCAGCCGGTGCAGCTGCCGGGCCAGGAAGGCCGTCTTCAGCGAGCGGTTCTCGTCGAGCACCTTGCGACCCCGTTCGGTGGTGGTGACCCGGGCCACCCGGCGGTCGGCCGGATCGACCACCCGCGAGACCATCCCCTTCTCCTCCAGGGCCCCCACGATGCGGGTCATCGACGGGGGCTGCACGGACTCGAGGGCGGCCAGCTCGCCGAGCGTCGGCGAGCCCAGGCGGTCGGTGCTGGCCAGGGCGGCGGCCTGCGAAGGGGTCAGCCCGGCGCCGGTCTGCTGACGGAGGCGCCGGTGGATCCGGGTGAGGGCCAGGCGGAAGCGGTCGGCCAGCTCGGCCTCCCCCGGGTCGACCCCCGGGGGTCCGTCGCCACCGTCCCGGTGCAGCTGGTCGGTGCGGGCCTCATCCATGCCCGCCAGTATAGTTAGTTCGGCTAACTAATGCGACCGGGAGGACGGACCCGCGCCGGCCCCCCGGGACGCTCAGCGTCCCCGGGGGCGCTCAGAAGCTGGGGACGTAGCCCCCGCGGCCCATGGACTCGCTCTCGAACGGGTCGACCGACTCGTCGACACCACCCCGGACCTCGACCACCCAGGGCAGCCGGTCGTGGAGGATCCGCTCCACACCGCCCTGGAGGGTGGAGGAGCTCACCGCGCAGGACGAGCAGGCACCCTGCAACTGCACCTCGACGACCCCGGCCTCCACGTCGGCGTGGAGCAGGGCCAGGTCGCCGCCGTCGGCCTGGACGGCCGGGCGCATCAGCTCGATGATGCCCTGGAGCTGCTGGAGCCGCTCGGCGCGCTCGCCGTCGCTGAGCGGGGCGGCGGCGGTGACCGCCTCGTCGTTCTCCTCGGTGCCCACGGTGGTGTCCTCTCGTCGTCGGACCGGCGGCTCACGACCCGGTCTGCCCACCATTCTGCCGTGACCGGCCGCCGCCCCGAGCACCGCGGTCGGTGGCCGGTTCTTACCGATCGGTAAGAACCGGGCCGCTCCGCGCGCATCGGCGCGACGGTGGCGATAGCATGAGCTGTGCCCATGGTGCGACCAGCCACCCGACTGGGGCCGGTCGGACTGATACTTCCGACCCTCCCCCAGACCACTCCACCCAGGTGGCTCGGGATTTCCCCAACCGGTAGCACCCCTGGTACGACCGCAGACGGCTCCGACCGTCCCTCCCCGTTGGCGGAGCTGGCGGAGGTCTGCCGCCAGGCCGAGGCGTGCGGCGCCGGTGCCCTCTGGGCCACCGACCACCTGTTCTGGCACGGACCGGCCCTCGAGTCCATGGTGGCCCTGGCGGTGGCCGCCACCGCCACCCGCCGGGCCCTCCTCGGCACCTGCGTGGTCCAGCTGCCCCTCCGGCGGGCCCAGGCGGTGGCCAAGCAGGCCGCGTCCCTCCAGCTGCTCTCCGAGGGCCGCATGGTCCTCGGGGTCGGGGTGGGTAGCCACGCCGGGGAGTACGAGCAGGTGGGCGTCGACTACCACGACCGGGGCCGGCTCCTCGACGAGGGCATCGCCGAGCTCCGGCGCTCCTGGGCCAGCGGGGACGGCGTCACCGCCGGCGACCTCGAGGCCGGGGGGGCCGAGCGGTACCGCCAGCTCCCCGCCCCCGAGGCCATCCCGGTGTGGGTGGGGGGGTCGTCCGAGGCCGCCCTCCGACGGGCCGCCACCCTGGCCGACGGGTGGATGCCCCTCTTCCTCGACCCGACCGAGTACGGGTCCGCCCTCGAGCGCCTGGCCAAGGAGGTCGACCGGGCCGGACGCCCGGCCGGCGCCGTCACCCGGGCGATGGTGCTCTTCGTCTCCATCGACGACGACCACGCCCGGGGCGTGGCCCGGGGCACCGGATGGATGTCCTCCCTCTACGGGATCCCCGCCCGCGCCTTCGAGCGCCACCTGGTGTGCGGCACCGCCGCCGAGGTGGCCGAGACGGTGGCCGCCTACCGTGGGGCGGGGGCCGAGCACGTGGGCGTCTACATCACCGAGGACCGACCGCTGGAAAAGTTCGAGCGGCTGATGGCGACCCTGCCGTCAGCCGGGATCACCACCTGAGGATTCGAGGTCACTATGAGCCGTGCTGTACGCATCGTGGGCACCGGGATCACCCCGATGAACCGCCGGGACCGCAGCGCCGAGGAGATGGCCCACCAGGTGGTGGCCGAGGCCCTGGTCGACGCCGGGGTCGACCCGGCCGACGTCAGCCTGGTGATCTTTGGGAACGCCACCGCCGGCCGGCTGCTCGACCAGGGGTGCATCCGGGGCCAGTCGTTCCTCCGGGACGCCGGACTGCGCAACGCCGGCATCCTGAACGTCGACAACTCGTGTGCCGGTGGGGCGTCGGCCCTCCACATGGGCACCCTGGCCACCCTGGGGGGCTCGCCGACCGTGCTGGCCGTGGGAGTCGAGAAGATGTGGACCGGCGACCGGGGTGAGACCCTGGCCGGCATCGAGGACGGCGTGCCCCGCGACGACCGGGCCCGAATGCACGACCAGCTCGAGAACGCCTCGGGCTCGGTGCTGATGGCGCTGAACACCTCGTGGGCCAACTCCCTGCTCGAGGAGCGGGGCGCCACCGTCGAGCAGTTCGCCGCCGCCGCCGTCAAGGCCCGGCGCCACGGGGCGATGAACCCCAACGCCCAGTTCCAGACCGAGGTGACCATCGAGGAGGTGCTCAACTCGCCGGCCATCGTGCTGCCACTCACCCGGCTGATGTGCTCGTCGTTCACCGACGGGGCGGCCGCCGCCGTCCTGTCGCTCATCCCCACCGAGGGGGCACCCATCATCCGAAGCAGCACCATCCGCTCGGGCAACGGCGACATGGACTACCACGAGCGGCTGGCCGAAACCGCCGCCGTCGCCTGGGACGAGGCCGACATCGACCCGGCCGACGTCGACGTGGTGGAGCTGCACGACGCCACCAGCCCGGAGGAGCTCTACGCCCTCGAGGCCCTCGGCTTCTACAAGCCCGGCGACGCCGGGCCGGCCACCCTGGCCGGCGACACCACCGTCGGGGGCCGGGGTGTCACCGTCAACACCTCCGGGGGCCTGGTGGCCCGCGGCCACCCGCTGGGGGCGACCGGCATCGCCCAGGTGGTCGAGCTAACCGAACAGCTCCGCGGGCAGGCGGGCAGACGCCAGGTGCCGGGGGCCCGGCTGGCGGTGGCCGCCAACACCGGCGGCATGATCGGCTTCGACGGCAGACCCACCGACGCCGCCTTCATCGGCATCCACGTCCTCGAGGCGGGCTGAGCCGGTGGTCGCCACGCGAGGAGGGATCCGGGGGGGCATCATCACCGGCTACGGGATCGGCCTGCCCGACAAGGTCGTGACCAACGACGACCTGTCGGTGACCATGGACACCAACGACGCCTGGATCCAAGAACGGACGGGCATCAAGGAGCGCCGCATCGGGGGCACCACGTCGGGCCTGGCCATCGAGGCCGGCCTCGCCGCCCTGGAGAAGGCCGGCCGGCGACCCGACGAGATCGACACGGTGATCCTGGCCACCACCACCCCCGACCAGATCGTGCCCGGCACCTCGGCGACCGTCCAGGACGGCATCGGCATCCCCGGCGGGGCGTTCGACGTCAACGCCGCCTGCTCGGGCTTCGTCTACGGACTGACGGTGGCCCACGGGCTGCTGGCCGTCGGGGCCGAGCGCCTGCTGGTCATCGGCTCGGAGACCCTCTCCAAGATCACCGACTGGGACGAGCGGGGGGTGGCCATCCTGGTCGGGGACGGCGCCGGGGCGGTGGTCCTCGAGGCGGTCGACGGTCCCGGCCAGCTGCTGAGTTGGCACCTCGAGGCCGACGGTTCGCTCCGCCACCTGCTGATGTGCGACCACGGCGGCTACCTCGTCATGGACGGCAAGGAGGTCTTCCGCAAGGCGGTGCGCGTGGTGGTGGAGTCGGCCGAGCGGGTGATCGCCGAGGCCGGGCTCACCCCGGCGGACATCGACCTGCTCATCCCCCATCAGGCCAACCTCCGGATCATCACCGCCGCCTGCCAGCGGCTCGGGATCTCCGAGGAGAAGGCGGTGGTGGTCATCGACCGCTACGGCAACACGTCGTCGGCGTCGATCCCGCTGGCCCTGGCCGACGCCCTGGACACCGGTCGCCTCACCGAGGGCGACAACGTGTTGCTCACCGGGTTCGGCGGGGGTATGACCTGGGCCAGCGCCGTCCTGCGCTGGGGCGGCTGACACCCACCATGCCCACCGCCCCCACCCTCGTCGTCCTCGCCGCCGGCATGGCCCGCCGCTACGGCGGCTGCAAGCCCCTCGCCCCGGTGGGCCCCTGCGGCGAGGCGGTGATCGATCTGCTGGCCGCCGACGCGGTGGCGGCCGGCTTCGGTGACCTCGTCCTCGTCCTCCACCCCGAGACCGGACCCGCCATCCGCTACCACGTCGAGCGGACCTGGCCGACGTCGGTCCGGGTCGGCTTCGCCGAGCAGCGGGTGCCGCTCGGCACCACCCACGCCGTCCTGGCCGCCCGGGGACAGCTCGGCGAGCGGTCCTTCGCCATCGCCAACGCCGACGACGTCTACGGCGAGTCGGCCATGGGGCTGCTGGCCGACGAGCTGTCCACCGACGGGGCCGAGCACGCCATGGTCGGCTTCCACCTGCGCGACACCGTGGTCACCGCCGCCCCGGTGACCCGGGGCGTGTGCGAGGTGGACGGCGACGGGCACCTGGTGGCCGTCCACGAGCGCCGCCAGGTCTCCCGGCACGACGACGGCGAGCACTTCACCGCCCTGGACGGGGCGCTGCCGGACAAGCTCGGCGGCGACCTGCTGGTGTCGGTCAACCTCTGGGGCTTCCGACCGTCGATCTGGGAGCGGTTCGAGGCGGCCATGGCCGCCTCGGGGCTCGACGAGGAGGCCATCGTGCGGGCGGTGGCCGCCGGCGGCGAGGCGCCCAAGGCCGAGGTGCTCCTCCCCGAGGTGGTGGGGGCCATGCTGGCCGACGGGACCGGCGCCGCCGTCCGGGTGCTCCCCACCGACTCGCGCTGCATCGGCGTCACCCACGCCGACGACCTCCTGGCCGTGCGGTCCGAGCTCAGCCGGCAGGTGGCCCGGGGGGAGCGGCCCGACCGGGCCTTCCACGGCATCGCCTGAGCCGCACCGGCACCCGGCCCGGCCGGGTCCGGCCGGTAGCATGGACCGCCAGAACCCATGACACGCACCCGTCGGCTGACCCTGAGCATCGTCCTGAACGGCGTGCTGGTGGCCGTCCAGATCGCCTTCGGGCTCGTCGCCCACTCGGTCGGGCTGCTGGCCGACGCCGGCCACAACGTCACCGACGTGGCCGGCCTGGTGCTGGCGCTGGTGGCCGTCCGCCTGGTACTCCGGCCCCGGAGCGCGGCCCGCTCCTTCGGCAACCACCGGGCGACCATCCTCGCCGCCCTGGCCAATGCGGTGATCATCACCGCGGTGACCCTGGTCATCGTGACCGAGGGCCTCCGGCGGCTGGCCCACCCCGTCCACGTCGACGCCGGCATCGTGGTGGCGGTGGCGGCCGGGGCCCTGGTGGCCAACGGGGTGGCCGCCCTGGTACTCCGCGACGGGACCAACGATCTCAACATGCGGGCGGCCGTCCTCCACATGTTCGGCGACGCCCTGGCCTCCCTGGCCGTGCTGGTGGCCGGCGCCGTGCTGCTGGTGGCGCCGTCGGCCGCCTGGCTCGACCCGGCCTCGGCGCTGGTGGTGGCGGCGATCATCGTGTGGCAGGCCATCGGGGTGTTCCGCGAGAGCGTCTCGGTGCTGCTGGAGTCGACCCCCGGCGACGTCGACCTCCCCGAGCTGACCGCCACCATGACCGCCGTCGCCGGCGTGGCGGAGATCCACGACCTCCACGTGTGGAGCCTGTCCAGCGAGATGCGGGTCCTCTCCGCCCACGTCGTCATGGCCGGCCACCCGTCGCTGGAGGAGGCCCAGGCGGTCGGGGACCACGTGAAGCGGGCCATCGCCGTCCCCTACGCCATCTCCCACAGCACCCTGGAGCTCGAGTGCGAGCGGTGCAGCGACGACGTGGACGACTCCTGCCACATGGAGTCGCCGGACCCGCTGGCCGCCGCCGTGCCCCACCACCACTGAGCCGCGGGGCCGGGGCTGCGGTCAGGGCGTGACGATCGGGAAGAAGGTCCGGAACTCGTCGAGGTGGCCGAAGATGGCGTCGGCGGCGTCCAACTCCCCCGTCGCCACGGCCTCCCCAGCGGCCACCAGGCCGGCCAGGGTGGTGGTGCCCTCGAGCAGCCCCCGCAGGGCGCGCTTCTCGAGGCGGACGGTCACCTCGGACTCGATCCCCTCCCGGTCGGGCACCGCGTGGAGCGCCCGGTTGGCCAGGCCCAGGACCCAGCGCTCGCCGAGATCGGTGAAGTCGAAGCACACCGCCGCCGACAGCCCGCCGACCTCCTCCGACTTGAGGCGGACGGCCAGGGTGTCGAACACCTGCTCGGCGGACATGGCGTCGAAGTAGCCGCTGGTGGGGACGGGCCGGCTCGGCAGGGTCCCGTGCCGGAGCTCCTGGGCCCCGGACAGGTAGGCGTTGCGGAAGGTGGCGGACTGGGCCTGGTACCCGAGCTGCTCGAGGGCGTCGGCCTGGAGACCGCGCGCCTCGTCGTTGTCGGGCTCGGCGAACACCAGGTGGTTCACCAGCTCCGCCACCCACCGGTACTCCCCGGCCTCGAAGGCCCGGCGGGCGGTCTCCAACAGCGGGGCCGCGCCCCCGGCCAGCGCCACGTAGCGCCGGCCCGCCTCGGTGGGGGGCAGCTGCCAGAGGTGGGCCGGGTTGGCGTCGTACCAGCTGAGGTACCGCTGGTAGACGGCCTTCACGTTGTGCACCAGGTCGCCGTAGTACCCGGTGGTGTGGGCCTGGGAGGAGAACTCGGGCGGCAGCTCCAGCAGCTCGGCGATCTCCGTCGGCGTCGACCCGTGGTTGGCGTGCCGCATGGTCTGGTCGTGCATCCACCGGTAGAGGTCGCGCTGGAGGGCGAGGTAGCCGAGGACCTCCGCGTTGCCCCACCGGGGCCAGTGGTGGGAGGCGAACTGGATCTCCACCCGGGGCCCCACCAGTTCGATCAGCTCGCTGATGTACTTCGACCACCGGAGGGCGTCCCGTACCAGGGCCCCCCGAATGGGAACCAGGTTGTGCATGGTTTGGGTGCAGTTCTCGGCGGTGCACAGCCAGCCCTGGTCGGGGAAGAAGAAGTTCATCTCCGCCGGGGCCTCGGTCTCCGGCGTCACCTGGAAGAGGATGCGGACGCCGTCCACCACCAGCTCGGTGCCCGTCTCGGCGATCTCCTCGGTGGGCGCCAGGAGCCCGGACGGCCAGAAGGGGATGGCCTTGCCCAGCCCGCAGTCGACGTGGCCCTGGGGCCCGGCGGGGAGCAGGGGGCCGAACTGGTAGGCGGCCCGGCGGAGCATGGCCGGACCGGCGATGACGTTCTCGCCGACCGTCTCCGCCAAAAAGTGCTCCGGCGCCAGGATCCGGCACCGGCCGGCGACGACCTCCTCCTCGCTGGTCACCCCGAGGACGCCGCCGAAGTGGTCGGCGTGCGAGTGGGTGTAGATCACCGCCACCACCGGCCGCTCGCCGAGCTGGGCGTTGGCCAGCTCCAGGCACGCCCGGGCGCACGGCTCCACGGTCAGCGGGTCGATGACGATCCAGCCGGTCGCACCGGCGATGAAGGTCACGTTGGAGATGTCGTACCCACGCGCCTGCCAGACGCCCGGGGCCACCTCGAAGAGGCCGTGGATCCCGTTCAGCTGGGCCTGGCGCCAGAGGCTGGGGTGCACCGTGTCCGGGTTGGCGCTGCCGGGGACCACGAAGTCGTACCGGTTGACGTCGATGACCGGCCCCTCGGGCGGTCCGATCACCCCGGTCGGATGGCGGGCGACGAGCCCGCGGGCGGCGCGTTCGAAGTCGTCGGTGTCGAAGCCGAGGTCGCGGGGGGCGTTGACCGACCGGGTGTGCGGGCTGGCGGGCTTGGGTGCGGTGTCCACGTCCGGCATCCTGGCACCGGTTGACATTCTCAGTCAACTGCTTTAGAACTCGGGCATGGGGCGATCGGGCGAGGAGGCGCGCCGGCGCCTGCTCGATGCCGCCGAACGGGGCTTCGCCGAACAGGGGATCGGCGGGAGCTCGCTCCGCGACATCGCCGCCGCCGCCGGCCAGCGGAACACCTCGGCACCCCAGTACCACTTCGGCGATCGCTCGGGCCTGGTGGCCGCGGTGTTCGCCCGCCGGATGGGACCGATCAACGACCGGCGGCGGCGCATTGTCGCCGGGCGCGACGGTTCGGAGGGGGCCGTGGACCTGGCGGACATCGTCACCGCCCTCGTCGTCCCCCTGGTCGAGGAGGTGGGCCGGTCGCCGGGCTGGTACGGACGGTTCCTCGAGCGCTGCTACGGCGAGGCCGGGGCGGCGGCGGTGGTCGCCCGGCTGCCCGAGGCGGCCCCCTTGCGGGAGCTCCAGGGCCTGCTGGTCGACCGGCTGGCCGGCCTCGGGCCGGTGGTGCGGCGGAGCCGGGCCGAGCAGCTCCAGAGCCACGTGGTCACCTCGCTGGCCCGGTGGGAGTGGGCCGGGGACCGCCACGAGGAGCGACTGGCCGTCGACGTCCTCACCGACGAGCTGGTGGCCACCGGCACCGCCCTGCTCGGGGCCCGGGCGCGACGCAGCCCCGAGTAACCGGACGGTCGAGACCGCCCGAGCTCCTCGGGGCCACGTACCCGGTGGACCCGGCTGCCCTCGCGCCAGGCCGTGTCGGACGACCCTGCGGCGAGTACCGGTCCGTGATGCCCTCGCGGGCACCCGGTGCCGTCCCCGGACCACCATGCCGGGAACCTACGGCTCCACCGTCGTCAGGGCGGGCCTTTGCGTCCCGTCCCCTCGGCGCCCCGACCCGGGATCGCACTCGGGCCTTGCGGCCTCCGTCCTCTCCGGGCCGGTCCTCCGACTCGCCGGTCGGACCTCGCGGCCCGCCCTCGTCGCCGTCGGTCGGAATCGGTCGGGAGGCTCCTTGCGGATCCTCCTTCCCTCCCCCAGGCTTCCGGTGGAGCTTCGGTTTCCCGAACTGGAGACACCTTGCGCCGCCCATCGGCCCAGGTCAAGGCCGGAAAACGAAATCCCTATGTTATCCCCGGACCTTTCCCGCCTATCCCCAGGGCGGGCCGGGATTTCCAACGGTCCGTCCCCAGGCCCGGGCCAGACCGGCCGCCATCAGGACTGCCCGGCCAACAACAGGTAGAGCTCCCGACGGACCTCCACGAGCAGTGCCTGGGCCCGCTCACGGTCGGCGGCACTGCCGGCCTCCACCACCTGTTCGACGGCCACCCGCGTGGAGTGCAGCGTCCGCCAGAGCTCCTCGACCCCGGGGTCGGAGGCGTTGACCACCCCGGCCCAGGGGGCGGGGCCGTCCTGGTCGGGGGCGACCGCCCGGCCGGCCTCGGTGAGGGCGAAGGTCCGGCGCGAGCCCTCGGACTCGGCGGCGATGAGCCCCTCGTCCTCGAGCATCGAGAGCGTCGGGTAGACGGAGCCCGGGCTGGGCTGCCACACCCCGCCGGTGCGCTCGGTGATCTCGGCCATCAGCTCGTAGCCGTGCATCGGCCGGTCGGCCAGCAGGTAGAGCACCGAGAGCCGGAGGTCGCCCCGCCTGGCCCGGGGGCCGCGCCGGCCGCCGCGCCGGCCGCCGCCGCCGGCCGGTCCGCCCGGTCCGCCCGGTCCGCCGGGCCGCCGACCGGGACCGCGATGGGGCCGGCCCGGGCCGTGATCGTCATGGGGCCCGTGTCCGTGGTCGTGGTCGTCCCGGTGGGCCCTCGCTTCGGGGCCCGCCAGGTGGTGGGCCGCTCGGCCGGGGCCACGTCCCCTATCGCTCCATCCAAAGTTATTTTTCATACGCTCACGATATATCGTTTCGAGCGACAACGTCAAGGGGCCTCCGGGGAGGCCCCTTGCCCGCCGCCCGGACCGGTGCGGCCATCCGGGTCGGAACCGGCCGTCGCGGTCAGTCCCCGACGGGCTCGCCGAGACCGTCCACCCCGGCGACCCGGCACCAGCCGGCCGGGATGCGGCGGGCCTGGAGCACGCCCGCCCCCAGCAGGGTGGCGAGCACCGGGCGGGTGGCCTCGTGCCGGGTGGCGACCTGGTGCCGGCTGCGGTTGGCGGCCCGCCAGGTGGCCATGCCGGGGAGCCCCACCGTCTCGTAGACGCCCGGATGGACCATGCCGTCGAACATGAGCTGGATGATGCGGGGCACCAGGTGCCGCACCGAGAAGCGGTCGAACCAGGACGCCCCGGCCCACAGCTCCGGGAGCGACAGGCGGGCGTAGGCCAGATGGCGGGCCTCCTCCAGGCGGTGGTACCGGTTGACCTCCTTCACGAACGGATCGGTCTCGGGGTGGTCGACCAGCTTGCGCTGGAGGAGATCGGGGATCTCCTCCCCCGCCAGCACCAGGGTGAACAGGGTGGCGGGCCGGCGGACCACGAACCGGGTCACCTGCCGGAAGATCCAGCCGGGCAGGCCCCGTTCCAGCGGGGACACCGCGGTCGGGGCGAGCTGGGTCACCAGGCGGACGAAGAGGCGCGAGTGACGGGTCTCCTCGCCGATCTCGTGGAGCATGTAGGTGACCCGGGGGTCGGCCATGGACGGGGCGTGGGCCAGCTGCATGGCGAAGCCGGACATCAGCAGCGACTCGAAGCGGATGCCCGCCACCACCACGGAGGCGAGCTCCTCGCGGGACAGGGTCGCCCACTGCTGGTCGGTGAGGTCGAGGTCGAGGTCGACGACGGTCGAGAGCGCCCGGCCGCAGACGGCGCCGTCGCCGATCGAGCCGGCCACGTCGGTGTCGGGCTCGATCACCCGGCGCACCGAGGCGTTGTTCAGCTTCTCCACCCGGCGGGCGGTGGCCTCTCGGGCCGCCTGGCGCCGGGCGGCGTCCTTGGCCGCGGTGTGGACGGTGCCGATCTCGTCGGTGGCCGGGCGGGTGGTGTCGTGGGTGATGGTCATGAAGATCTCCTTCGGGGGGTGCGGAGCGGCGTGACGCCGCGTTCGGGGGTGTCGGATGTAACGATGTCGGTACCGGTGTCGGGGGTGTCGATGTCGGAGGTGTCGATGCCGGCGCGCATCCACCGTCCGGTGGCGCCGGCCAGATCGGGAATGCCGTCGTAGACGAGGCTGGTCAGGTACTCGGCCAGTCGCTCGCGGGGCATGGTGCGCGTATCGATCCACCAGTCGCCGGCCGAGTGGACCATGCCCACGATCCCGAAGGCCCAGGGCTCGGCCGGTCCCGAGTCGAGGCCGGCGGCCCGCAGCCCCTCCCCCAGCACCAGGGCGACCTGGCGGCCGGCCCGTTCGATGTAGTCGGTCAGCACCGTGCCCGGATCCTGGGTCTCCACCATGGTCCGGTGGACCAGAAACCGGTAGAGGGCGGTGTCCGACTCGATGAACCGGAGGTAGACGTCGATGGTGGACGCCACCACCTGGCGCGGGGTCTCGTCGGTGTGGAGGGCCTCGTCCAGCCCGGTGGCGATCTGCCGGAAGGCGTACTCGGCGATGGCGGTCACCAGGCCGGCCCGGTCGTGGAAGTGCCGGTAGAGGATCGGCTTGGTGACGCCGGCGGCGGCGGCCATCTGGTCCATGGAGACCCCGGGGCCGTCGCGGCGCACCGCCCCGATGGCCGCCTCGAGCAGCGCCGTCTTTCGGGCCTCCCGCTTGGCGTCGCGGTCGGGACGGCTCCCCGGGGTGGCCCGGGCGCCCTTGCGGCCGGCCACGCCGGCCGCCTCCCGGGCGAGGTCGCGCGCCTGGCGCACCGCCCTCACCACGGGGGCACTACCGGCGGTGTGGCTTCGTCGTTCTGCATGTTACCCACGGTAACGTTACCGTCGGTAACTTGTCAAGGGGTCATCCTGCCGAGGCCTGCATTCGGCCGGACGACGGTGCCACCCCGGTCCCCCATCGGGCCCGGCGGGCGGTAGGTTCGGGCCATGACGCTGCCGTCGCTGGTCGAGGAGGCACGGTCGGCCGGGCAGCGGGTGACCACCGGGCAGGTGGAGCGGTTCCGGACCGACCTGCGGACCCAGCTCCGTCGGAGCATCGGGGCCGACGGACCCCCACCGCCCCCGTGCGACGACCCGGCGCTCGCCTACTTCTCCCCGGACTCGGTCACCCGCCAGGTCCACGGGGACTTCCCGGCCATGCTGATCGGCGGCCTGGCCGCCCTGCTCTTCCAGATGCTGCACCCACTGGCCATGGCCGGGGTGGCGGCCTTCTCCAGCTACCGGACGGACCCGCTCGGCCGCCTGGAGCGCACCGCCTCCTTCCTCGGCACCACCACCTTCCACGCCCGCCCCGAGGCGGAGGCGGCCATCGCCAGCGTCCGGCGGATCCACGCCGCGGTGGTCGGCACCGCGGCGGACGGCCGCCCGTACGCGGCGAGCGACCCGGCCCTGCTCACCTGGGTGCACGCCTGCGAGGTCCACAGCTTCCTCTCGGCCTCGCTCGCCTACGGGCTCCGTCCACCGACGCCGGACCGACAGGACGCCTACGTCGACGAGATGGCCAGGGTGGCGCTCGACCTGGGGGCCACCGACGTCCCGAGGAGCGTGGCCGGTCTCGATGCGTACTTCGCCGGGGTCCGCCCCGAGCTGGCCCTCACCCGCGAGGCCCGCACGGCCCGGAACTTCGTGCTCCGGGGCGTCGGTCGCCGGCCCCACGAGCTGCTCACCTACGGCCTGCTGATGGCGGCCGCCCAGGGCACGCTCCCGACCTGGGCCCGCCGCCAGCTCCGCCTGGCCGCCCTCCCGGCCGGGGACCGCCTCGCCGTCCGTCCGGCGGCCCGGGCGATGGCCACGGCCATGCGCTGGGCGATCGCCGCCTGACCGTCTCCTACGCCGCGGCCGTCACCGACCGGCGGAGCTCGGCCATCAGCTCGTCGAACTGCCGGTGGGCGGTGGACTCCCAGTAGTCGCGGGCCGAGTCCGACATCTGCTCGAGCATCCGGTCGCGCTGGTCGGGCGTCATCTGCTCGCGGAGGAGGCCCCAGATCAGCCACACCCGGTCGCCGGTGAAGTGGGTCACCGAGTACCGGGTGAACCGTTCCCATTCGTCGACGCTCACGTGCTCGGTGGCCAACGGCACCACCGCCGCCTCCTCCTCTTCGAGATGGGGTCGCACCCCGGCGTCCAGGGCCGCCAGGGCCGCCGCGGCGTTCTCCGACGCCGGGTCGCCCTCGGCCCGCCACGCCTCGACCGCCCCCAGGGCGTCGGCGAGCAGGGTGACCAGCTGCCGGTGCTGCTCGGCCGAGCGGTCGAGGGCCGAGAGACCCTCGGGGGCCCGCTCCCGGATCACCGGGAAGAGCAGCTCCTCCTCGGCCTCGTGGTGCACCAGCAGCAGGGCCAGCACGTTGTCCACGTAGCCGAGCACCAGCTCCCGCCGCCCGTCGTCACCGGTGGCGGCGCGGATGAGGTCGGGGGCCGCACCGTACGAGGTGCGGAGGACGTCGTGCACGATCCGCATGTGGCTGGTATCGGTCATGGGCTCTCTGTCCATCACGGTGCCTTTCGGGTGACCATCCGACCCTTGTACCTGCGATGATGACAGTTGAGGGCCCCGGCCACCATGGACCTTCGGCCCTATTGCGGCGGCCTGACGCCCGGCCGCGGCCTCAGCCCTCCCGGCGGAGGCGCTGCAGCTCGGCCATGACGGCCTTGCCGTTGGCCTGGCCCCGCGTGGCCTTCATCACCTGGCCGATGAACACCTGCGAGAGCTTGTCCTCCCCGCCGCGGAACCGTGCCCACTCGTCGGGGTGGGCGGCGACCGCGTCGGCCACCGTGGCCACCAGCGAGTCGTCGGACATCGCCTCGAACCCCCGGGCCTTGGCGATGGCCGCCGGATCGCCGCCGCCGGCGGCCAGCAGGTCGCCCAGCACCGCCTTGGCCTGGGTGGCGCTCAGCGAGCCGTTGGCCTCCATGGTGAGGAGGGCCACGTAGCTGCCCACCTCCACCGCCCGGGCCGCCCCGGCGTCGGTGGCCGCCTCGTTGGCGGTCCGCTTGAGGGCCAGCGGCACCGGCACCCCCCGGGCGGCCGCCTCGACCACCAGGTCGTCCAGCCCCAGGTCGACCACGGTGGCCACCTGCGAGGCGGCGTCGCTGGCGTCGGTGCCGTCGAGGAGCGCCACCAGCCGCCCCCGCCGCTCGGCCGGCATCAGCCCGAGGGTGTCGGCCACCGCGTGGATCCACTCGGCGTCGGGCACCAGCGGCACCAGGTCGGGCTCGAGGAAGTAGCGGTAGTCGTACGCCTCCTCCTTGGAGCGGAGCGCCTGGGTCCGGCCGGCGTCCTCGTCCCAGTGTCGGGTCTGCTGGACGACCACCTCCCCCGCCTCGAGGAGGGCGATCTGGCGCTCGGCCTCGTAGTCGATGGCCCGGCCCAGCGAGCGCACGCTGTTGAGGTTCTTGATCTCGCAACGGGTGCCGAAGGGCTCGTCGGCGGACCGCCGGACCGAGACGTTGGCGTCGACCCGCATCGACCCCTCCTCCATCTTGCCGTCGGACGCCCCGGTGGCCACCAGGATGGACCGCAGCTCGGCGGCGTACGCCCGGGCCTGCTCCGAGGTCCGCATGTCCGCCCGGCTGACGATCTCCACCAGGGGCACGCCGGACCGGTTGTAGTCCACCAACGAGTACTCGGCCCCGTGGATGCGCCCGGAGGCCCCGGCGTGGGTCGTCTTGCCGGTGTCCTCCTCCATGTGGGCGCGCTCGATCCCCACCCGGAAGCCGTCGGGCAGATCGAGCCAACCGTCGGCGTTGAGCGGCTCGTCGTACTGGCTGATCTGGTAGTCCTTGGCCTGGTCCGGGTAGAAGTAGTTCTTCCGGTGGAAGGTCGACGGCCGGATGTCGCAGTGCAGGGCCGTCCCGATGGCCATGGCCAGCTCCACCGCCCGCTGGTTGAGCACCGGCAGGGACCCCGGCAGCCCGAGGCAGACCGGGCAGACGTTGGTGTTGGGCTCGTCCCCGAACAGGTTGGGGCACCCGCAGAACAGCTTGGTGGCGGTCTTCAGCTCGCAGTGCACCTCGAGACCGATCACCATCACCCAGCCGTCGGTCACGACCCTGCCCCCGTCGCCGGGACCGGTGCCGGGGCGGCGGCCTCGACCACCGCCGCCACCCGGAAGAGCGTGCTCTCGGCCAGGGCCGGCGCCAGCACCTGGACCCCGATGGGCAGCCCGTCGGCCGAGGCGCCGAACGGCACGCTGATGGCCGGGTGGCCGGCCAGGTTGGTCGGGATGGTGCAAATGTCGGAGCGGTACATGGTCATCGGGTCGTCGACCTTCTCGCCGAGGGCGAAGGCGGTGGTCGGGGTGGTGGGGCCGAGGAGGACGTCGCAGCGACGGTAGGCGGCGGCGAAGCCCTCGAGGATCCGGGTGCGGACCCGTAGCGCCTGGTTGTAGTAGGCGTCCATGTAGCCGGCCGACAGCGCGTAGGTCCCGAGCATGATCCGCCGCTTCACCTCGGCCCCGAAGCCGGCCGAGCGGGTGGCGGTGTTCATGGCCACGGTGTCCTCGGCGTCAACCCGCAGCCCGAAGCGGACACCGTCGTAGCGGGCCAGGTTGGAAGAGGCTTCCGCCGGGGCGATCAGGTAGTAGGCGGACAGGCCGAGCAGCACCTCGGGGACCGAGACCTCCTCGATGCGGGCGCCGGCCGCCGCCAGGGCCTCGGCCGCCTGGTGGGTCCGGGCGGCCACCTCGGGATCGACCCCGTCGAGCAACTCGGTGAGCACCCCGACGGTCATCCCGTCCACCCCCTCGTCCACCACCGACAGCACCCGCGGGGTCGGCCGGTTGAGGGAGGTCGAGTCGGCCGGGTCGTGGCCGCCGATGACGTCGAAGAGCAGGGCGGCGTCGGCTACCGAGCGGGCGAACGGTCCGATCTGGTCGAGGGAGCTGGCGAAGGCCACCAGCCCGTAGCGCGACACCGTGCCGTAGGTCGGCTTCATCCCCACCACGCCGCACAGGGCGGCGGGCTGGCGGATCGAGCCCCCGGTGTCCGAGCCCAGCGCCAGCGGGGCGAAGCCGGCGGCCACCGCGGCGGCGGAGCCCCCCGAGGAGCCACCCGGCACCCGGCCGGTGTCGTGGGGGTTGCGGGTGGGGCCGGTGGCCGAATTTTCGGTGGAGGACCCCATGGCGAACTCGTCCATGTTGGTCTTCCCCACCATCACCGCGCCGGCGTCTCGCAGCCTGGTGACCACGGTGGCGTCGTAGGGCGGGCACCAGCCGGCCAGGATCCGAGACGAGCAGGTGGTGGGCAGGCCCCGGGTGCAGAGGTTGTCCTTGAGGGCCACCGGCACGCCGGCCAGGGGCCCGGGGTCGTCGCCCCGGGCGACCCGGGCGTCCACCGCCTCGGCCTGCGCCCGGGCCTCGTCCCGGGTCACCAGGTTGAAGGCGTGGATCTCGTGGTCGCGGGCGTCGATGGCGGCCAGGTGCTCGTCGAGCACGTCGACCGCCCGCCGTCCGCCCCGGCGCACCTCCCCGGCCAGCTCGGCGGCCGGCCCGGGCCCGGTGCCGCTCACGGTGCCTCCCCGAGGATCCGCGGCACCCGGAACCGTTCGTCCTCCACCGAGGGGGCGGCCCTGAGGACCTCCTGCCGGTCGAGGCAGGGCTGGACCTGGTCGGCCCGGAGGACGTTGGTGACCGCCAGGGCGTGGGCGGTGGGCGCCACCCCGGTGAGGTCGAGGGAGGCCACGTCGGCGGCGTGGTCGAGGATCTCGGCCAGCTGCCCGGTGAAGAGCTCCAGCTCCTCCTCGGTCAGGGTCAGGCGGGCGAGGTCGGCCACGTGGGCCACCTGGTCGCGGGTGAGGCGCCCCGGGGTGGCCATCAGCCGCCCGCCGCGCCGGGGCCGCCCAGTACCGTCGAGGCGAAGGCCACCACCCGCTCCTCGATCACCGGGGCGTCCCAGTCCAGCGTGGCGACGTGGTAGCTGCGCTCGAGGACGACCCGCTCCACCGGACCGGCGACCGAGGCGACGAGGGCCTCGGCCGACTCCGGGGGCACCACGTGGTCCTCCCGGCTGGTGAGCAGCAGGACCGGACAGCCGATGCCGGCCAGGCGCGGGGCCAGGGCGTCGATCCCGTCGAAGAGGGAGAGGGCGGCGGCCAGCGGCGTGCCCGGGTAGGCCGACTCGACGACGCCCTCCTTGGAGATGTCGCTGCCGATGCCGTCGGTCGTCTCCAGGCCGTCCTCGAGGAGCTGGCGGATGATGTCGCGGAGCTCGTCGCCGGGCGCCACGATCAGCGGGTTGACCAGGGCCAGGCCGGCGATCTCCGGGTGGTCGGCGGCCAGCCCGCAGGCCAGCCCGCCGCCCATCGACAGGGCCGCCACCGCCACCGAGTCGCAGTGGGCGGCCAGGGCGCGGTAGGCGTCCTCGGCGGCGGCCGACCAGTCCGCCCACCGGGTGGGCACCATGTCCTCCATCGCCGTGCCGTGGCCGGGCAGCAGGGGCAGGTCGACGGTGAAGCCGGCGGTGGCCAGTGCCTCGGCCAGCGGCCGCATCGACTGGGGGTTGCCCGTGAAGCCGTGGAGCACCAGGACCCCGTGGGACCCGCCGTCGGCGGACCACGGCTCGGCGCCTTGCAGGATCGGAGCGGTCACGGTCCGGCATGCTACCGGCCACGGGGGGCCCGGCCGTCGGGCGGGGCGACGCTAGTGTGACGCCATGTCCACCTACCCCTTTTTGAGTGACGAGTGGCTCGACGCGGCCCGGGCCATCCGGGCCGAGAACGAGGGGACGAGCGTCCCCGTGTCCCAGTCGATCCGGATGAACCTGGTCATCTCCACGGTCCCCTTCGGCGAGGGCGTGGTGCACGCCCACATCGACACCAGCACCGGCGAGCTGGTCATCGAGGTCGATCACATCGACCCGGTCGACCTCACCGTCACCCTCGAGTACGCCATCGCCAAGGCCATCCTGGTGGAGGGCAACCCCCAGGCCGGCATGCAGGCCTTCATGTCGGGGAAGATAAAGGTGGAGGGCGACATCTCCAAGCTGATGGCCCTCCAGGCCGGCGGGGTCGACCCGGCCGCCGCCGAGGTGGCCGCCCGCATCAAGGCGATCACCGCCGACTGACCGGCCCCCCGACGGCGCCCCGGCCCGGCCGGGGGGTGTCGCGCATGAACAGTCCGCACACCGCGGCGGCCAGCGCCGCCACCAGCCCGACCAGGTAGGCGGCGTGGAAGGCGGCCAGCTGACCCCCGGCACCGGAGGCCTGGACGGTCACCATCACCTGGATACCGGCCACCACGCCGATCTGGGTGACCAGCTGCTGCGCGGCGCTCATCACCCCCAGCTCGTCGGCGGCCACCTCGTTGGACGCCGAGGCGGCCGTCGAGGGGGTGGCGATGCCGATGCCGGCCCCTGACAGGGCCAGCGCCACCACGATCACCACCAGGGACGGGTGGGCGCCCAGCTGGGTGAAGAGGCCCATGGAGACGGCCAGCACCAGGCAGCCCGCCACCGTGGAGCGCCGCTCCCCCACCCGGACGGCGGCGTAGCCGGCGGCGGGGGCGACCACCGAGAAGAGGAGCGGCCGGGCGGTGGAGATCAGGCCGGCCTTCGTCTCGCTGTAGCCGTAGACCCCCTCCATCAGGAGCGGGAAGAGGAAGAACCCGCCCATGTAGGCGAAGTTGGTGAGCGAGCGCGCCCCCAGGGGGAAGGTGAAGTTGCGGATCCCGAAGTAGCGCAGCGGGATCAGAGGGTTGGCGCACCGACGCTCCTGGACGACGAAGCCGACGCCGAAGACGCCGCACGCCGCGAAGAGCCCGATCACCAGGGCCGAGCCGAACCCGGAGGCCGGCGCCACGTTCAGGGCCAGCAGCCCCGAGGTGACCGAGGCGGCCAGCAGCAGCGAGCCGGTCCAGTCGAGGGACCGGCGGCCGCGGTCGCCGGCGGTCGGCGGTGGTGGTGGTGGTGGTGGTGGTGGCGCGTCGGGGCGGTCGGCGGTCCCGTTGGACTCGACGGCCTCGACGGCCTCGACGGCTTCGCCGGCCTCGGCGGTCGGGGAAGTCCCGTCGGCCGGGGCCCGGTCGTGTCCCGGCAGCACCACCACGGCCAGCACCGCGGCGGCGGCCATCAGCGGCAGCTCGCCCCAGAAGAGCGCCCGCCATCCCCAGAACTGGATGATGGGTGCCCCGACGGTCACCCCGATCACCGGTCCGCCGGCCCCCACCAGCGCCCACCAGCCCATGGCCTTCACCCGGTCCTCGTGGGAGAAGACCTCGAGCACCAGGGCCATCGACGCCGCCCCGGTGGCCGCCCCCTGAAGGCCGTCGAGCACCCGGGCGGCGATCAGGACCCCGGCGGTGGGGGCCGAGGCGGTGAGCACCACGCAGACCGCCGCCCCCAGCAGGCCCCAGAGGTAGAGGCGCCGGTAGCCGCCGACGTCGCCCAGCTTCCCGAGGACCGGGGCGGCCACCCCGAAGGCGAGCAGGGGGCCGGTGGACGTCCAGGTGAGGGTGGACACCGTGGTGTGAAGCTGGTGGGCCACCTGGGGCAGGGCCACGACGAAGACGGTGAAGGTGATGTTGACCGACAGCAGCCCGGCCAGCACCGTCCACAGCACCCACCACTGGTAGCGGTCCGAGCCCCGTACCCGGCGGTGGATCCGGTGGCGGAAGAGGAGGGGCCACGGGACGACGATCCCGGCCTCGGCGCCGGCCCCGGTGCCGCTGAGCATGACCTCGGCCTCGATGGCCTCGGCCTGGTCGACGGATCGGGAGCCCCCCTCACCGCCGGTCCCCCCGACCGGCGCCACGATCAGCCCACGAGCCGGTGCATCTCCGCCTGCAGCTCGGCCACGGTCCAGCGGTCGTCCTTCTCGATGGTGTCGGTCATGGTCCACGGCTGGAAGAGGCGGACCTGGCCACCCTGGACGAAGTAGACCTGGCCGTTGGCCGGGCAGCCCTCGGTCGCCAGATAGGCGACCAGGGGCGAGACGTTGGCCGGTGCCCACTTGTCGAAGACCGAGGCGTCCTTCGGGGCCTGGACGATGTCCGACAGCCCGGGGGTCTGCTCGGTCATCCGGGTGCGGGCGGCCGGGGCGATGGCGTTCACCCGGACCCCGTAGCGGGAGAGCTCCTCGGCGGCGATGACGGTGAAGGCGGCGATGCCGGCCTTGGCGGCGCCGTAGTTGGTCTGGCCCGGGTTGCCGAGCAGTCCCGAGGTCGACGAGGTGTTGATCACCGAGGCCCGGACCTCGACACCGGCCTTGGTCCGCTCGCGCCAGTAGGCGGCGGCGTGCCGGGTGGGGACGAAGTGGCCCTTCAGGTGGACGTGGACGACCGAGTCCCACTCGGCCTCGGACATGTTGACCAGCACCCGGTCACGCAGGATCCCGGCATTGTTCACCAGGACGTGGAGGTCGCCGAAGGTCTCGACAGCGGTGTCGACCAGCCGCTTGCCGCCGTCCCAGTCGGTGATGTCGTCGGCGTTGGCCACCGCCTCGCCGCCCGTCGCGGTGATCTCGTCCACCACCTGCTGGGCGGCGGACCGGTCGTCGCCGGATCCGTCGACGGCGCCTCCCAGGTCGTTGACGACCACCCGGGCACCCTCCGAGGCGAACAGGAGCGCGTGCTCGCGACCGATGCCCCGGCCCGCTCCGGTGATGATGGCCACCCGTCCGTCCAGTGCGCCCATGGCGGCAGCTCCCCCTCGTCGGTCCCTCGTCGGCCGCGTGGTCGATCCAGCGCCCGGTGCCGCCCACGTTGGCAGGGGCCGGCCGGACGGTCAAACCGGGGTGGCTACCCGCGGCCGAACCGCCGGAACCACCACTGGGGGTCGCGGGCGTGGGCGTGGAAGTGGTCGGGGATCTGCCGCATCACCCGGTCGTACGACCAGCCGCCGTCCCCGAACCGGGCGTCGGCCACCGCTCCGAGGTGGCCGAGCATGTGCTCGACCTCCGCCTCGGGGGGCTGGTTGCCGTGCCGCTTCCAGACCACCATGGGGACGTCGCAGACCTCGCAGTCGGCCACCCAGCAGACGTCGTCCTCGAAGTGCCACTCGGTGATGCGGGCGGCCTCGCACAGCTCGCAGGCCGGATCGGCGGCGCTCAAATGGTGTCCAGGGTGACGGTGCTGCCGGGCAGCACCGAGGTGCCGGCCCCCGGGCTGCAGTAGACGACGATGGCGGCGCTGGAGGGACCGTAGGTGGTCACCTTGAGACCCAGGGCCTGCAGCTGGTTGACGGCGCTGGAGACCGAGCTGCCGATCAGGTCGGGGACCTGCACCGGCTTCGGCCCGAGGGAGACGTCGACGGTGACCGTGGACCCGAACGGCACCGGGCCCGCCGACGGGTCGGGCGAGGTCCCGATCACCTGGCCGGTGGGGACGGTGGAGCTGTAGACCTTGCTCTCGGCGGGGACCAGGCCGGCGGCGGTGATGGCCGCCGAGGCGGTGGCATAGGTGCTGCCGGGGCCGGTGACCGCCGGGATGCCCACTGGGGCGTGGCCCTTGGAGGTGATGATGGTCACCGTCGACCCGTAGGGCGCGGTGGTGGCCGGGTTGGACCCCAGCACCCCGCCGGCCGGCACCGTCGAGCTGTACTGCTGGGCCGAGGCCGGGCAGACCCCCACCAGGTGGATGTTCTGGAGGGCCTTGATGGCGTCGCTGCAGGTCGAGTACGTGGCCAGGTTGGAGGGGATGGTCACCGGCGGCAGGCCCCGGGAGACCACCACCGAGACCACCGTCCCCTCCTTGGCGGTGGTGGGGCGACCGCCCGAGCGGGGGGTGGGCTGCTGGCTGACGATCAGGCCGGCGGCCAGGGTGATGCTGTAGGCGGTGCCGGTGGTGCGAACGGTGAAGTGGAGGGGGGCGACCGCCTGCCGGGCGGCGGGGACGGTCCGGCCCACCAGGGCGGGGACCGGATGGCTGGGGGTGAAGAGCTTGGCGTTGGCGGCGAGGGCCAGACCCCCGGCCGCCAGGGCGACCACCACCACGGCGATGCCCACCAGCCACGGCCAGCGCCGGCGGCGGGTGCCGCCGGCCGGGCCGTCGTCAGCGGGGTGACCGGTCGGGCGGTCGATCGGGGGAAGCCCGCCGTCGGCCGGGCGGTCGACCACGGCCACCGCCCGGGTGGGGTCGTCAGGACCGGCTGCGACCGGCCCGGCGGCGACCGGCCCGGCGGCAACCGGCCCGGCGGCGGTGCCCACCACCGCGGTGGCCCCCAGGATGCCGGGCACCCCGAGCTCGGTGGTGGTGTCGTCGGCGGGGGCGGACCGGGGGGCGGTCCGGACCGCGCCCACCACGGTGGTGGCGGCGGCCGCGTCGGCCGGGACGGCGTCGTCCGGGGTCGGCAGCGGTGCCATCAGCGGCAGCGGTTCGGGGTCCGGCAGCACGAGCGACAGCGCTTGGAGCCGCAGGGCGAAGGCGGCGGCGTCGTAGCGCTCCTCGGGCTCGGGGGCCGCCGCCCAGACCAGTACCTCGTTGAGGGGTCCGAGGGCCTCGTGCTCGGGCAGCAGGGCACCGACCCGGGCCATGAGGGTGGCCACGGTGGTGTCGCCGGCGAACGGCACCTGCCCGGTGACGCCCTCGTAGAGCACGATGGCCAGGCCGTAGACGTCGGCCTTGCCGTCCAGGGTCCACCCCTCCACCTGCTCGGGGGCCGCGTAGCGGGCCGTCCCCAGGATGGCGCCGTCGGGCTCGGTCCAGGCCGCCTCGGCCAGGGCACGGGCCAGGCCGAAGTCGGCGATCCGCAGGCGGCCGTCGGCGTCGAAGAGGAGGTTGGCCGGCTTGATGTCGCGGTGGACCAGCCCGCGACGGTGGGCGTAGTCGAGCCCGGCGGTGGCCTGGAGCCCGACGTGGACGGCCTGTTCGGGGGTGAGGAGCCGACCGGTGTCGTAGACCTGGCGCAGGCTGCCGCCGGCCAGGTACTCCAGCACCAGGTAGGGGGAGCCGTCCTCCTCGCCCCAGTCGTAGACCTGCAGGATGTTGGGGTGGTTGAGGGCGGCCACCGCCCGAGCCTCGGCCCGGAACCGCTTGAGGAAGGCGGTGTCGCCGGCCAGGGCCGGGTGGAGCACCTTGATGGCCACCCGCCGGTGGAGCGAGACGTCGTCGGCCAGGTAGACGTGGGCGGACGCGCCGGTACCCAGGGCGGACACGAGTCGGTAGCGGTCGCCGAGGACCCGCCCGATGGAGTCGGTGATGCTCGGCATCGTTCTCCGCCCAGCGTACCGATCGTGCCGCCGCCCGCGGTGGAGGGTGTCCCCCACCTGGGTGTTCACCCGGCCGCGGGCAGCTCCCCGGTCCGGAGGAGCGTCTCGAACCCTCCGGCATCGACCGTCGGCACCCCCAGCTGCTCGGCCTTGGTCACCTTGGAGGCCCCCGGTGACGCCCCCACCACCACGGCGTAGGTCTTCTTCGAGACCGTCCCGGGGGACTTCCCGCCCCGGTCGAGGATGGCCTGCTCGGCCTCCTCCCTCGAATACCCCTCGAGGGTGCCGGTGACCACCACCGACCGGCCGGCCAGGGTCTGGTCCACCGCCGGTGGCCCGTCCGCCCCCGGGCCGCCGCCCGGCTCGGTCAGGTTCACCCCGGCCTCGGCCAGCCGGTCCACCACCCGGCGGTTGACCCCCGAGGCGAACCAGGCCACCACGCTGGCGGCGATGACCGGTCCCACCCCGTCCACGGCGGCCAGTGCCGACTCCTCGGCGGCCAGCAGGGCGTCGAGGGTGCCGAAGGCCCGGGCCAGGGCCAGCGATCCGACCTGTCCCAGATGGCGGATGCCGAGACCGATGAGGACCCGGCTGAGCGGGCGCGACCGCGAGTCGTCGATGGCCCCGAGGAGGTTGGCCACCGACCGGTCGGCGAAGCCCTCCAGCCCGTCGAAGGTGGCGGGGGTGAAGCGGTAGAGGTCGGCCACGTCGTTGAGCACGCCGCGGCCCACGAACAGCTCCACCCGCTGCTCCCCGAGGCCCTCGATATCCATCGCCGAGCGCGAGGCGAAGTGGGCGATCCGCTGCACGCGCTGGGCCGGGCAGTCGAGGTTGGTGCAGAACGTGTCGCTCTCGCCCTCCAGTCGGGTCAGGGGGGCACCGCAGCTCGGACAGACGGTGGGGAAGTGCCATCGCCTCGGTCGGCGGCGTCCTTCCACCCGGACCGGGCCGACCACCTCGGGGATGACGTCGCCGGCCTTGCGGACCACCACCGTGTCGCCCGGCCGGACGTCCTTCAGCCGGACCTGGTCCTCGTTGTGGAGGGTGGCCAGCGCCACCGTCGAGCCACCCACGAACACCGGCGCCAGCACCGCGAACGGCGTGGCCTTGCCGGTCCGCCCGATGGAGACCTGAATGGCCTCGAGCCGGGTGGTCCGCTCCTCGGGCGGGAACTTGTAGGCGATGGCCCAGCGGGGGGCCCGGGAGGTGGCCCCCAGCTCCGCCTGGAGGGCCAGGTCGTCGACCTTGACGACCACGCCGTCGATCTCGTACCCGAGGTCGTGGCGGTGCTCCTCCCAGTGCCGGCAGAACGCCAGCGCCTCGTCGAGGCCGTGCACCACCCGGTGCTCGGGGTTGACCGGAAAGCCAGCCCGTCCCAACCACCCGAGGGTGGCGGCGTGGGAGGTGGCCAGCTCGGCCGGCAGGCCGCGCCCGTCGGCGGGGGGTCGCAGCTCGCCCACCTGGTATGCCCAGAACGACAGGGCCCGGCTGGCGGTGACGCCGGCGTCCTTCTGCCGCAGCGAGCCCGCCGCCGAGTTGCGGGGGTTCACGAACAGCCGCTGGCCGGCCTCGGCCTGGCGACGGTTGAGGTCCTCGAAGGCGGCGATGGGCATGTAGACCTCGCCGCGGACCTCGATGACGGCGGGCGGCGGCCCCACCCCGGGGGCGATGGCATCGGGGATGTCCTCGATGGTGGCTACGTTGGCGGTCACGTCCTCCCCGACCTGGCCGTCCCCCCGGGTGGCGGCCTGGTGGTACCGGCCGTCGAGGTAGGTGAGCGACATGGCCAGCCCGTCGATCTTGAGCTCGCAGACGAAGGCGGTGTCGGCCGGCAGGCGCTTGGCCAGGCGGTCGGCCCACGCCTGGAGCTCCTCGGCGCCGAAGGCGTTGTCGAGGCTCATCATCGGCACCCGGTGGCGGACCGGGGCGAAGAGCGTCGAGGCGGTGGCGCCCACCGTGGCGGTCGGTGAGTCGGGGACGGCCAGGTCGGGGAAGTCGGCCTCGAGGTCGCGCAGCTCGCGCACCAGGGCGTCGTACTCGGCGTCGGCGACCTCCGGGGCGTCCTCCTCGTAGTAGCGCCGGTTGTGGTGACGGATCAGGTCCCGGAGCTCGGCGGCCCGGGCCACCGGGTCGACCCGCCCGCCGTCCGGTTCCGGCTTCCCCCCGTCGGGGCTCATCCGGCGATCCCCGAGCCGACCACCCGGTCCGGTGCGCCGGCGTCGTAGAGGGCCACGGTCTGGCCCGGGGCGATCCGCCGCTGGGGTGCGGCGAAGGCCACCGACCGGGTGCCCGCCCCGCCCGGACGCACCGTGCAGGACACCGGGCGACCGTGGGCGCTGCACTGGGCCACCGCCTCGAAGGGGCCTGTCGGGCCGGTGGCGACGGCATCGGGGTCGGCGTCGGGGTCGGCACCCGGGTCGCCGTCCACCCAGGTGACCGTGTGGAGGTCCACCCCCTGGCTGTCGGCCGCCTCGGGGGGGCCGATCCGGACCCGCCGGGCCGGCACGTCCACCGCCGTCACGTAGCGGCGCCGGCCGTCGTCTCCGTGGCCCATGCCGCGCCGCTGCCCCACGGTGACCAGCTCCACCGCCCCCACCGGGCCGAGGTCCTCGCCGCTCTCGTGGTCGACCAGCCGGCCGTCGTGGAGCGGCAGGCGGTCGCCGAGGAAGCCCTGGCGTCCCTCGTCGGAACGGATGAAGCACACGTCCTGGCTGTCGGGCTTGGTCGCCGTCCGCAGGCCCAGGCGGGCGGCCTCGGCCCGCACCTGCGCCTTGGTCAGCTCCCCGACCGGAAAGAGGGACCGGGCCAGCTGGTGCTGGCCGAGCATCGACAGCACGTACGACTGGTCCTTGGCCGGGTCGGCCCCCCGCAACAGGAGGTGCCGGCCGTCGCCGTCGGTCGCCCGGCGGGCGTGGTGGCCGGTGGCCACCGCGTCGAAGCCCAGCGCCCGCGCCCGGTCGAGCAGCCGGTCGAACTTGAGGTGGCGGTTGCACTCGATGCAGGGGTTGGGGGTCCGTCCGGCGGCGTGGCCGGCCACGTAGGGCTCCACCACCCGGCGGTCGAACTCGTCGGTGAAGTCGAAGACCCGGTGGACGAGGCCGAGCTGGTCGGCCACCCGGCGGGCGTCCTCCACGTCGGCGACCGAGCAGCACCCCGAGTCCGAGGTCCCGCCCCACAGCTTGAGGGTCGCCCCCACCACGCGGTCGGGCCCGAGGCGCTCGACCAGGAGGGCGGCGGCGACGGAGGAGTCGACCCCTCCCGACATGGCGACCAGGACGCGCACGGCCCTAGACGAGTGATTCCAAGGGGGCTCCGCTGAGACGGGGTCCGCGTTTGACGCGACGAAGGCGTCCAAGATCGGCGTTGCTCAATCCAACTTCGACCTTGGAGGTCTCGTGGACGCCGATC